>PPYF01370253.1_pt1 | contig 55241 bp, 54 predicted proteins | sample 1559871 | NCBI WGS metagenome assembly PPYF01 (sample SAMN08240021, study PRJNA423297) | Human gut metagenome, whole genome shotgun sequencing project.
AGAACGGCGGACTGTTAATCCGTATGTCACTGGTTCAAGTCCAGTTGGAGGAGCCAAATTTAGAAAAGCCCGCGCTATTACAGTGCGGGCTTTTTGCTTTTCACCTTCTCTATTATCAATACCTTTCTCATTTTTCTATCTATTTTATTTTTCAAAGCCCAACATGGTCTCAAATACGTTATCTCTTTATTTTTTATCTTTATTTTTAGTCTTCAGTGTGAAAAAAATAGCCATTTAAACGAGTTCACCACCTCATTATTAGATTATCTGTTTTAGAAACACACAATATGTTGTTTATCTATGCACTTAAACAAATATCGTCGATTGTCCTTTGACATATCAAATCACCCACTATATGATACACGCCACTTAATGATGTTCCTCCATAGTTCAGTCGGTAGAACGGCGGACTGTTAATCCGTATGTCACTGGTTCGAGTCCAGTTGGAGGAGCCATTTCTTTTTGTGTCACCCTCGTAACCTCTTGATTTTATTCTCTGTTTCACCTTACATAATTTCAAAAACATAATAAAAAAATACGATTAAATGGTAGCTATTTAATCGTTTTCGTATTAGCATTCGTTTCCGGCTTGACTATCTAGTCCAATCCAATCCTTGATCTTTCGATTTTCCTAAGACACACGGAGCCGGTATATGACCACTGCACAACCTATCACCCTCACTATTCGCCGTCCTGATGATTGGCATGTTCACTTTCGTGATGATGACATGCTAAAAACTGTTGTTCCTTATACCAGTCGCTATTTTGGCAGAGCTATTGTCATGCCAAACCTTGTTCCACCTGTTACAACGATTGAAGCAGCTCGCACTTACCGTGATCGCATCAAAGCGGCTATTCCTGCCAGCGATAACTTCGAACCGTTAATGACTTGCTATTTAACAGATAGCACATTGCCTTCAGAAGTAGAGCAAGGTTTCTTACAAGGTGTTTTTACTGCTTGTAAACTTTATCCTGCGAATGCAACAACTAACTCAAGTCATGGTGTATCCGATATCACAAAGATTTATCCAATCTTAAGTGTGATGGAAAAAATCGGTATGCCATTGCTGATCCACGGCGAAGTAACCGCTTCAAGCATTGATATTTTTGATAGAGAAGCACGTTTCATCGATAGCGTTATGTCTCCTGTACGCAAGCAATTTCCTGAGCTAAAGATTGTTTTTGAACATATTACAACTAAAGAAGCCGCTCAGTATGTATTAGAAGGCAATGAATTTCTCGGTGCTACCATTACTCCACAACATTTGATGTTTAACCGCAATCATATGTTGGTTGGTGGTGTTAAACCTCACCTATATTGCTTGCCTATTCTTAAACGCAACGTTCACCAAGAAGCACTAAGAGAAGCAGTTGCATCAGGAAACTCTCGCTTTTTCTTAGGGACAGATTCAGCACCTCACTTACAACACCGCAAAGAATCATCTTGTGGTTGTGCTGGGGTATTTAATGCACCAACTGCACTGGCAGCCTACGCAACCGTATTTAAAGAACTCAATGCATTACAACACTTTGAAGCCTTCTGTTCTCTAAATGGTCCACGTTTTTATGGTTTACCCGTTAATGAAGGAACAATCACATTAACTGAAAAAACTGTTGAGGCTCCAGCACAAATCCTTTGTGGTAATGAAGCGCTTATTCCTTTCTTAGCGAATGAAAATATTCATTGGGATATCACTGTCGATTAATTCTCCCCCTTGATATTTATCTAAAATGCACCATATAACATTCGTTCGACTGTTAATGGTGCATTACTCTTTTATCAGAGCCAGTACACATTTTTTTGTTATAACCAAAATTTATCTTTTTAATCACGATAAATCTCGTATACTGAAAAGTAACCACTTTGTGTGGGAGCTTCTCTCTTAGTCAAAACCGGTTGTATGATTAGGAGGTATTATGAGTAGAAAAAATGAAGTTATTCAGACACATCCTGTTGTAGGCTGGGACATCAGTACCGTTGACATCTACGATGCCATGATGTTGCGTTTACATTATCTTCCTGAAAACGAACATCATCCAGAAAACGCAGTTGTAGATAAGACACTTTGGCTCACAACAGACATAGCTAAGCAGTTGATTCATATTCTTCAAGCTGGCATTGATAAAATTGAATCATCTGAAGATTCTGTTTCAGACAACACCAAACATTAATAAAAAGATCTAGAAAAGTTAGCGAACGTAAAACAGGAGTACTTGGTACTCCTGTTCTCATTTTATCTCCCTACAATCCTCTATCACATATTATTTATATCAATATATAAACCAGCTCTTACTGTATGCAAATAATTGCCCTTATTAATAAATCAACTTTCATTTAATGAAAAAATAATCATAACCTTTTTATTCGATATATCTTCAGAAAAATAATATATAAGCCGAATTGACATAAAATAAGGTTATCTTTATTTTAATAAATTAAAACAGCTACAAACAAGGAAGTTATTTGTGAAAGTATTAATTATTGATGAATGTTTTTTTACTCGTAATGGTATAAAACATTATTTTTCGAAGAGAAATGTAAGACATGAAATAATTGACATATCATCTATACAAGAAGCCAATAATTATATTAATCACTCAATGCCAGATATTATATTTATTGATCTCACAAGATATTGTCGAGAAGTAGCACATTGCCCGCATTTGCAACTTTTTTTTATTTCAACAAGAAGCTGTCGGCTTTATCTTTATATTGATGCTAACTACCCAGACAAAGAAAGACCTATCGCATTGACAAATAACTGTTTTATCCTTCCGAAGAAGATACTTCCTTGGGTGCTTGAAAAGACATCTTTGTTCACTTCTCGGTGCCAAGTTTACTTTCCGACCTATAAACATTCATTATGTTCTATTTTTAGTTCACAAGAACAAAAAATTATTAATTATTGGATGAATGAAATACCTAATCATAAAATTGCTAAAAAACTATCCATTAGTAGTAGCACAGTATATTCACACAAAAGGCATATTACCGAAAAGATTAATGTGAAAAATCGAATTGAATTATTTTTCATATATAATATTTTAAAATACATATATGAGAAATAATCCTATTACATTTCAATCAAAAAAATAAACAGAAGAAAAAAGGAGTCCAATTCCTATTATTACTCCCTGTAAATGAGATGGATAATATGCGTGCTGACCATCTTAAATTTATTATAATATTATGTATGTAGGGTACATATGATATTAAAATAATTAAACTGATATAGCTCTATCTTATAAAAGATAAAGTAAAACTGATTTGTTATGCAATCACTTCACTCTTCTTTTAATAAAGAGTGAAGTGATTATTTAAAATACCAAATCGATAATTAAGCTATGCGCTCAATCTTAGCAGGTAAACCTTGACGCACAGATGCACCAGATACCCAATCTAACCATGTATTAGTGATTTGACGTGTTGGATCAGCAAACCCTAAATCATTAAGGTTGATACCGCTGCCAATGCCTTTATCCATCGGTAATGGTTGTTCATCTAAATAATGCTGACGAGAGCCTAACTCTTGATGCCCATATCCATGTTCAATCGCTAAAACGCCCGGCATTACACCATCGAGTAAACTAATCTCAGCTTCCACTTGTCCACCAGGTGTAACAATGCGAACTTTATCACCATGATTAACACCCCATTTTTTACCATCTTGAGGGTTAATTGCGACTAAGTTACTCGGTTTTACCATTCTTAAACGCTGGATCATGCCTGTTGAACTACTCACCACATGAGACTTAAAGGACATTAATTTTAATGGCCACTGCTCTTCAGGATAATGCTGATGAATATCACTACCATCCGATAAACGTGGTGGATAATAAGTCGGGCAACCACTATAACGTTCACCTGTTATTGCATGATGGTTTTTGGCCACTTCTTCATTCCAGATTTGTAATGGTTTTTTCCACTGAGGCCCAGTTTCTTCACCATTCCACGCTTTGTCATAAGGGGCAAAACGACCGCCTCGTGTATAGATATACGCAACTTGAAGAACTTCTTCATTTTTTAATGTTGATGTTATCGCAGGTAAAATACGGTCTACACCACTTAATAAAATATCTTCATTGGTTGCTGGTGCAACAGGTTTTTCCCCCATAAACGCCATATTAGCGGCAACACGTAAATAGTAATCTTCTGCACTATTGATTGGATAGAAGTTACCATCCATATCTTCGATTGCTTTCTCACCAAAGCCTGGCAAATCTAAGGCTTTTGCAACAGCAATACAGAATGTTTCCATTGAAATTGGCTGACCATCAGCTGTTTTTGCAACACGAGGTTCAACAATCGGCCAGCGTGCTGTACTTGCTTTAGTTTGAACACCAGACCAAGGCGCACTAAATCCCCAACTCTCAAAGTTATGCGTATCAGGAACAATATAATCTGCCAGCGCTGTTGTTTCATTCATAAAAGCATCAATACCAATAATCAAAGGTAGGTGCTTCGGATCTTTCAAGCGCTCTTCCATCACTTGGCGAATACCCGCAATCCCATAAATAGGGTTGGTCATATTCGTTATCCATGCTTTTAATGAATAAGGATAACCTGCTAATGCAGAGCCTAGCTGCTCAGTTAATTGTCCCGCAGCAAACGGATACCAAGGTGCTTTTGCTGGATATGGGGATTCCCCTTTCTCTATACGCTCACGGTATTCATCAGATTTCTCATAGGCTGCTTTGCTGCGTGATAACACCATGCCTTTTGGTTTAACTTTACCTTTAAAGCTATCCATTTTGTAACATGGCCCATCGGTTGCACCATTAAACTTACCGCCACCAACAGATACTCCACCTTTAAGGTTTAAGTTACCTATTAGCGCATTAAGCATAATCACGCTCCATGCAGTATAGAAACCATTACCGCCCATCATACCGCCATGAGAGATAACCGCCGCTTTTCGGCCATAAGCGGTAAATTCACGACCTAATGCAGCGATTGTTGTTTCTGGTACTTTACAACGCTCACTATATTCTGCCAGTGTCATACGTTTAGCCGCTTCATCAAGTAATTGGAAGCTTGATTTAACCGTAACGGTAGCACCCGTTTTTAATGTCACAGTATGCGTAGCAAACAATTGTGCTTTATTAACTTGGGTCGATGGGACTAATTCACCTTCAAGTGATAAAACCAAGGTTTGCTCTTCCCCTTCTGCAACATCATTAAAATGTGCAGTTGTCAGCATTTGTCCTGACAAAGGATGTTTTTCATCACTGATCACAAGGTGAGTCGCATTCGTCCAGCTCTTCTCACCCACATTTTTCATTGAAACTTCGCTTGGTACTGACAGATATTCTGCATTGTAGCGATTGTTTTCAATGATCCAGCGGATCATCCCCATAACTAAAGCCGCATCCGTTCCCGGTTGAACTGGAACCCAATGCCCATGATCGTTAGCTAATGTTGTTGTTAAAGGTAAAGCAGGTGCAACAACCACATAGTTAAACGAATCACGAATACGTGCGTTAGCTAACTGACGACCTTGACGCTTAAATGGGTTACCTGATTGTGCTGGTGATGTGCCTAAGAACAGTGCAAATTCAACGTAATCCCAATCAGGCTTAACGTGGGCGTTTTTATCTAAATCGTTCATTAACGCACCAGAGCCAGCACGGTACGCCAATCCACAATAAGAGCCATGAGCACCAAAGTTTTTACTACCAAATGCGTTTTGAGCAAAGCGACGAATAAACGTATCTCGGCCATCATCACCCGCATTTGTCATTAATAATTGGTTAGCTTTAGGGCCTAAAGCGGGTTGCTTTGGATCGATTAAAGTATCTAAATCACGAATAGCGCGTAAGCCATCAACATGACCTTCACCAAAGAGATCGCCACCTTCAACAATTTCTTGGATCAACTGCTCAAAACTAATGCGTTTCCATTTACCTTCACCGCGTTTGCCCACGCGTTTCATCGGCTCAAGAATACGTGTTGGGCTATCAAGGCTTTCCATCATGGTTGCACCACGAGCACACGCCGTAGAGCGGTTTTCTAAACCACTTTCACCACCCATTTTTTCAAATGCTTCTTTAATTGGCATGTTATAGCCAAAATGATGATCATGAGAAAGTGGATGATAAGGATTACCTGCAATACGTAAAACTTTATTATTGGCTCTATCAACACGGGCACGAACGCCGCATTGTGTCCAGCAACCAAAACATTGCGTCATACAAACAGATTGCTCTGTATTCGCTTGCCATTTTGCGTCTTTTACAACTTTACCTTCAGGTAATAAAGAGTTTCCGTTGATCCTATCAAGTGTCACTTTGCCTGATGTGCCATCAACTAAACCATCTATGGCACGTTTAGCAACATCACGGTAGCTGGCAGCAAATGCGGCAATACCACCGATAACTAACCCACCTTTAAGCCATTGACGTCTTGTAAACTTAGCCATGCTGCACTCTCCTGACAACCCAACGAATACTTTCTCTAAATAAAATAGTTAACGCTATCCACAATCCAAATGTACCAACAATTGCCATCAATCCATCATTACCTAGCGTAAACTCATAAGGGTTTGTAATTATGTTATATTTTGGAATGTATTGAGCACCCATCAACATCAACCAGCGTAATACCCACGCAAGTCCCATCGATACAAATGCCATGATGGTAATAAACGCAACCGAACGTACTTGTTTTGCCATCAAAAGTCCCATCGCAACAGAGATACCCCATAGTGCGATAACGCCCATAGCACTCCACCAGCCAAGGCTTCCCATTACTAATTGTTCTCTAATTGCCTGACCTGAAATCGTATCGCCTGCAACCCAAAAGCCCGTACATACTGCTAATAACATCAGTGAACTCACAAACCACATCGCTAATTCACGCTGATGTACAGGTTCACGACGTGTGCCTAATGCGAGTAATGTCGGTAGTACTTGCATTGCACTAAAGAACAACAGTATTGGTAACCAGTAGGTATACAACACAGGTCTTGCTTTTAAGATAGAGGCTTCGCGGCCTGTATATAACAGCAAACCAATTGCAGTTAATGAGCAAGCTAATGCTACCCAACGAGTTAATTTGTATTCACGCTTCCAGACTAAACGAACGACCATCGCAGCAAAGTAAAGCATGCTAAATGCTGAGAACAACGGCAGTAATAGTGATCCCCATGCCATCCAAGACCACGGTGTTGGATAAGCATAGAAATGCCACACGCGTGCTGTTTGGTGTAAATCTGCCGTTAAAGCAAGAGGTGCCGTAATGCCAGCTGTTACCGCAATAAAGACAGCAACCGCTTCTAAACGTTGATTACCTGCACCGCCTTTCCAGCACTGCCAGCACGCATAAAGCGTTGCACTACAAGCAATACCGATAAAAAAGAAATATTGCACCGCCCAAGGTAACCAAAAATATTCTTGAGGGATCGCGATGACTTCTTGAATTTGAGAAACTTGCGGGATCATGAGTGAACCTCCTGCTGCCATAATGCGGGTTGTCCTTGACCTGCTAACGGTTGTACAAATGCATCATCGAGGCCGAGATAGAAAACTTGTGGCAATGTGCCGCTTTCTGGTTTTAATACTTTCAGCTCTTTTTCATATGTACGTAGCATTTTGCTGATAGTGCTATTAGGATCTTTCATATCACCGATAATACGAGCACCGCCAACACAAGATTCAACGCACGCAGGCAATAATCCAACTTCGAGGCGATGTGCACAGAAAGTGCATTTATCTGCTGTTTGTGTTGAGTGATTAATAAAACGTGCGTCATAAGGACATGCTTGAACACAATAAGCACAACCGACACAACGTTCATTATCAACGACGACAATGCCGTCTTTACGTTGGAAAGTCGCTTGAACAGGACAAACTGGCACACAAGGTGGTTCATCACAATGGTTACACAATCTAGGCAGTAAGACGTTGGTTATCCCCTCTTGCCCCTTGATAGCAACCTGATATTGGTTTACTGTCGTCCTAAATTGTCCTTGAGGCGTCTGATTTTCGATGTTGCAGCTCACAGTACAGGACTGGCATCCTACACAACGGCGTAAATCAATCAGCATACCGTAGCGTTTATCTTCCGAGCCCTCACGACGCTCAGGTGATAATTTAATGCCGGCTTCAGCTAAAGGAACCAGTGAAGCACCCGCAGTAAGGACCCCTAATTGTTGTAAAAATTTTCGTTTTCCAAGATCCATATTTGTCTCCAGCATCACTCAATAACACAATCTCACTATGAGTGAAGGAAATAGAAATTAAAAAGTATGTGTTTTGTTATAAGTGCATTGTAAAAATTACTGAAGATGACACCTATTGTGGTTTACCACATACCAAGTGTGAACTTGATCCAAAACAATATTTAACATTAGATATTTATGACGATAAAACAGACAATTGGGATAAGAAACGCAGTAAGTATCGGGTTATTACTGCTCTTTTTTGTACTTCCTCTACAAGCCACAGCAAAAGAGTGGACAATCGGTGTTTTAGCACTACGTGGTGATGCATCCACTCAAAGACACTGGCATCCACTTGTTGACACATTAAATGAACAATTTCCGTCAGAAAACTTTGTGTTAATGCCATTAAATCTGGAGGAGATGAAATTAGCAGTTGCGAAGAAAAGTGTTGATTTCTTACTCACAAATCCTGCGCAATTTATTCAATTAGATAATGCATTTCCATTACGCTGGTTGCTCTCTTTACGTTCTGGCTATGAGCCTGATAACACGACACGAAATGTCATTGGGAGCCTAATTCTCGTCCGTAACGATAGTCCGATTACTTCTGCACATGAATTAATCGGAAAACGCGTTGGCGCCATTGCCCCTGATGCCTTTGGCGGCTATCTTTTAGGTTACAAAGCGCTACGAGAAGACGGTATTGATCCTGATAAAGATTTCACATTGCGTTTCACGGGTTTTCCAGCGGATGCTTTACTTTATCTATTACGAGATGAAGACATTAATGCGGCAATTATTCCCGTCTGTTTACTGGAAAATATGGATAGCGAAGGACTTATCCGTAAAAGTGATTACCGCCCCTTGATTTCCTATCAAACCAATACGCCATGTTTAACCAGTACACCGCTCTACCCTAATTGGTCATTCGCAGCACTAGATACCGTACCTGATGAACTTGTTGATAAAGTCACTCGCGTTTTACTCACCGATGATAGTAAACCGATGAAATGGGGAGCCCCTGCTTCACATACACAAGTTGAAAAGCTATTAAGGGAAGTCAACCAACATCCTCGCCAAAGGCAGCTTTGGCAAGATGCGAAAAGTTGGGCTATTCAGCACCAATTTATTATTGGTCTTTCATTGGCAGCTATCCTTTTTCTCATCCTAAACCAAGTCTGGATCAGCTATTTAGTTAGGCGTCGTAGTCGCCAACTGGAACACGCTCACAATCGATTAAGACAGCAAAAGGAAGAGTTAGAACACGCTCAACGCTTAAATATATTGGGAGAAATGGCATCAGGATTTGCTCATGAGCTGAATCAGCCACTTTCTGCTATTAAAAGCTATGCGCAAGGGAGCGTTATTCGCCTCAAAAAAGAGAATGAATCGCACCCATTGCTACCTGCATTGCAACAAATAGATAAGCAGGCGCAACGCGGCGCTGATATCATTAGAAATCTACGCTTATGGGTTGGAAAACAAACACCTAACACTGATACCATTTTGCTTTCTCATCAAAATATTGCAGAGTGTATCCAACATATTTGGAAGCTTTTACGCGTAGAAGACAAATACCCACAGGTTTCACTGATCACCCATATTGATGAACATGATACCCTGTGTTTACCCGAAACATTATTAGAGCAAATTTTATCGAATTTAATCACCAACAGTCTCCAAGCTGGCGCTAACGAATTAAAAATTAGCACCCATAAGGCTCCTGATAGATTACTTATCGTCATTGAAGATGATGCAGGTGGAATGAGTCACAGCCAACTTGAACAACCCTTTTCCCCATTCCAAACAACAAAAACGGAAGGACTTGGGTTAGGTTTGGTGATTTGCCAACGTTTATTACTTTCTCAAGGTGCTGATATTCATATTGAAAACCAAAAGAATGAACAAAATAAAGTTGGAATAAAAATCACACTTATTTTCCCTAACAAAAATAAATAACGGAGAAAAAATGCCAACAATTCATCTTGTTGATGATGATCTTGCTGTTACTGATGCTTGTCAGTTTTTATTAGAAAGCTTAGGTTATTCAGCCCATGTCTGGAATGATAGCGAGTTCTTTATCAACAATGTCAATCTCTATCAGCAAGGTGTTGTATTGTTAGATATGAGAATGCCAAAACCCGATGGCAGGCAAGTCCACCAGCATTTAATTGATAAGCACAGCACCCTTTCTGTGATTTTTTTAACCGGTCATGGCGATATCCCCATGGCAGTTGAAGAGATCAAAAAAGGAGCTATCGACTTTCTACAAAAACCCGTTGATAGCAATGCGTTGTTATCTGCTTTAGATGCCGCATTTCTTGAAACCAATACGCGTTTTACCGCACATGATATTCGTCGCCGTTATGCTTCATTAACCCCAAGAGAAAAAGACATTGCTTATTATGTTATTCAAGGATTAATGAACCGAGAAATTGCAGAAGTTGCTTGTGTTTCAATAAGAACTGTCGAAGTTCATCGAGCAAAAGTGATGGATAAAATGGCAGCTAAAAATATTGCCGAATTGGTGACGGCATTACAAGGCATCGAAATAATTTCACCTAATTTATGACAAAATTTCTTATCTGCGCTAAAAAGTGTCACAATATAAGATATTCATTGGAAAAATAGTAAATAGATAGGCTTATGATAAAGTCACCTCCATTTAAAAAATCATTTTTGCAGCCTAAATATTGGCTGACCTGGTTCGGGATCGGATTACTCTATATTCTGGTTCTCCTTCCTTATCCTGTCATTTATTGGCTAGGTACGCGCCTAGGCCGTTTTTCGAAAGTTTTTTTAAAAAAACGTGTCCAAATAGCGGAACGTAATCTTGAGCTCTGTTTTCCACAGATGCCGAAAAGTGAGCGAGAAGCCTTAGTGAATAAAAACTTTGAATCTGTGGGTATGGGATTATTTGAAACAGGTATGGCGTGGTTTTGGCCTGAATGGCGTGTCAAACGTTGGTTTAAAGTCAGCGGACTTGAAAATATCCAAAAGGTTAAAGACTCAGGACAAGGGATCTTACTTATTGGGATCCATTTTCTGACGCTTGAACTTGGTGCTAGGATTTTTGGTATTTGCAACCCTGGAGTCGGCGTTTACCGCCCTAACGATAATCCTGTTATGGACTGGCTACAAACATGGGGTCGATTACGTTCTAATAAATTTATGATCGACAGAAAAGATGTCAAAGGCATGATCCGTGGTTTAAAAGCAGGTGAAATTATTTGGTATGCACCTGACCATGATTACGGTCCACGTAAAAGTGTTTTTGTGCCTTTGTTTGCGGTTGATAAAGCAGCAACAACAACGGGAACTTATATTCTGGCAAAAACCAGCAATCCCGCATTAATTCCATTTACGCCAAAACGCTTACCTGAAGGCAAGGGTTATGAGTTAATTATCTCGCCTCCTGTTGCTGATTTTCCTACTGATAATGAGGAAAATACCGCGAGAGCGATGAATAAAGTCGTTGAACAAGAGATTTTACGCGCACCAGACCAATATATGTGGTTACATCGTCGCTTTAAAACTCGCCCAGAAGGTGACGCTTCCTTATATAACGAAATAAAGAAAGTACACTAATGACAAAGTGGCTGTTTTATTTCAAAACAGTCACTTTATCATATTGCAATACACTGAAATAACAATAATAAAACCAATAACAGCATAAGCTGTAAACTCCTGCAAAACACATTATAAGAGCAAGACCTATCGCACTTATTCTGTATCATGGCTATATTCTTATTCATCATAAAATAAGAAAACCGACTCGTTGTTGCCACGCTCAACATCGCTACGGTTATTGTCAGTCTATTTTCTTGGTTTACTCTCTCGTTCTCGGCTAAAGGAGTAACATGGATCTCAAGCCCCGAAATAACTCTTGGAAACGTAATCTCTATATTGTCTGGTTTGGCTGTTTTTTAACTGGCGCCGGTTTTAGTTTGATCATGCCCTTTCTTCCTTTATATGTAGAAGAATTGGGTATAACCGATCACGAAGAGCTTAACCTTTGGACCGGTGTTGCATTTAGTATTACTTTCCTTTTTTCTGCCATTGCAGCACCTTTTTGGGGAAAATTATCAGATAGAAAAGGCCGAAAATTAATGCTGTTACGTTCTGCCCTTGGTATGGCGATTGTGATGGTATTAATTGGGTTTGCGCAAAATATATGGCAATTATTAGTACTGCGAGCCTTGCTGGGTATATTAGGTGGCTTTGTTCCGAATGCAAATGCGTTAATTGCCACTCAAGTTCCAGTTAAAAAAAGCGGCTGGGCATTAGGAACGCTTTCAACAGGTGCAGTGAGTGGCGCATTAATAGGTCCTTTAATTGGCGGTATGCTTGCCGATCTCTATGGTTTACGTCCTGTATTCTTTATTACTTCTGCCGTTTTATTTATTTGCTTTTTAGTCACCCTCTTTTTTGTAAGTGAAAACTTTACACCTGTTTCTAAAAAAGACGCACTGACCACCAAACAGGTATTCTCATCACTTAAAAATAAAAGACTCGTTGTATGCCTATTTTTCACGACGATGATTATTCAAGTAGCAACGGGCTCTGTTACGCCTATTTTGACACTTTATATTCGTGAATTAACAGGTTCAGTTAGCAACCTTGCCTTTATCAGTGGTGTTGTCGCCTCTGTACCTGGTATTGCTGCACTTATTAGCGCACCTCGTTTTGGTAAATTAGGTGACCGAATTGGTCCTGATAAAGTCCTTCTTTTTACCCTCGGACTCTCTATTTTTATGTTAATTCCAATGGCACTGGTCAGTAATTATTGGGAACTTGGCGCGCTACGTTTTTTACTTGGGGCGGTCAACGCAGCCATGTTACCTGCGGTACAAACGCTTATTCTCTATAACATTACCCCTGCTATTGCAGGTCGGATTTTCAGCTATAACCAAGCACTAAGAGATGTTGGAAATGTTACGGGACCGTTAATGGGGGCTTTTGTCGCTGCAAGCTATGGATTTAGAGCTGTTTTTTATTTCACCGCAGCCGTTGTCTTTTTTAATCTAATTTATTCTTGGTTAAGCTTTAGAACACCACAAGAAAAGTAGTCAAAAAATCTACAAATTAGATTAGTTAATAGTTTTTTTTCTTCAAAAAATTACACTTTTACATTTAAAGGCCTAATTGTTATTTTTTTTATTCTATTTTTTGTAATTTATTGTTTATTAAGAATATTTAAACCCTCTATTTGTTAACACCTCTAAAATTTTCTTATTCCCTTTTTTCAAAAAATTGCAAGGTTAACTATTGCAAAATGAGATTTTTATCGACTTTTGCACTAAAAAATGGTTTATAAAGTATTAAATATACTTTTAGTCACTAAATCCTGACAAAAGTATGTTAAAAATATATTAATTAAATGATGTTGATAACAGAATGAAATAATTTTGTTTCACCACTAGCTGATATTTTGTTCTTTTTACTTGCAAACGACCTGTAGAGGTTTTTTTTGGGAATTTAAGATGCAATCTACTCACTCAAAATCTAGCCGAACTTTCTTTGGCCACCCATATCCATTAAGCTCCCTTTTCTTCACCGAAATGTGGGAACGCTTTTCTTTCTATGGTATTCGCCCATTATTAATTCTATTTATGGCGGCAACCGTTTATGAGGGTGGCATGGAAATCCCCAGAGAGCAGGCATCTGCTATTGTGGGTATTTTCGCAGGCGGTGTTTATTTAACATCGCTACCAGGAGGTTGGCTGGCTGATAACTGGCTAGGCCAGCGCCTAGCTGTATGGTATGGCTCTATCTTTATCGCGTTAGGGCACCTATCCATCGCACTTTCAGCGTTTTGGTCACAAGATCTGTTCTTTATCGGTTTATTACTGATTGTATTGGGTACAGGGCTATTTAAAACCTGCGTAACTGTGATGGTAGGAACCTTATATAAAAGGGATGATACTCGCCGTGATGGTGGATTCTCCTTATTTTATATGGGTATCAATATGGGCTCATTTATTGCACCACTCATCACGGGCTTCTTAGTGCGTGATTATGGCTGGCATTGGGGCTTTGGTATCGGTGGAATTGGTATGCTTGTTGCGTTACTGATTTTCCGCTTTTACGCAGTACCGACCATGCGTCGCTTTGATAGCGAAGTCGGTTTAGATTCAAGTTGGGATCGCCCAACCGTTGTTCGTCGTAATGTCGGTCAATGGATCTTAGCGTTATCTGTCGTTCTTATGGCAATTGTTGGCCTTATTATTTCTGGTGTTATTCCTTTTAACCCAGTTGTTGTGGCTAACTTTATGGTCTATGTAATTTCAGGTAGTGTTATCGCTTATTTTATCTATTTATTCCTATTTGCTGGATTAAGTAGTAGTGACCGTTCTCGCTTATTTGTTTGTTTCCTCTTATTGGTTTCAGCAGCCCTTTTCTGGTCTGCATTCGAACAAAAACCAACATCATTTAACTTATTTGCCAACGACTACACTGACTTAAACTTTATGGGTTTTGAGATCCCAGCCGTTTGGTTCCAGTCTGTTAACGCCCTGTTTATTATTATTCTTGCTCCTGTATTTAGCTGGTTATGGCCAATGATGGCACGTAAGAATATGAATTTAAGCAGTATGACTAAGTTTGTGATTGGTATTTTATTTGCAGCGGGTGGCTTTACCGTCATGATGTTTGCATCTGAAAGCGTTATTGCAACAGGACAAGGCGTTTCACCACTTTGGTTAATTGGCAGTATCTTATTACTGACATTAGGTGAATTATGCTTAAGCCCAATTGGGCTTGCCACAATGACTATTTTAGCGCCTGCTAAAATGCGCGGTCAGGTGATGGGATTATGGTTCTGTGCAAGTGCATTAGGTAATTTGGCAGCAGGTTTAATGGGTGGAAATATCCGTCCAGACAAGCTGGATGTAATGCCTGATTTCTTCTCTCATGTTTCTATCGCTCTGGTTATTTGTGCTGTTGTTCTTGCTGCACTGATTATTCCAGTTCGTAAACTTTTACAAAGTGCAGATAGCAAAGAGAAAGCACAAGCTTAATCTAATGCGTTAATTATTAAAGCCATGTCTAATTACTTAGGCATGGTTTTTTGCTTTTATATCCTACAATTTGTAACGCTGTTTTTAAGTATTGCACCCAATATTTAAAACACTTAATCTCATTACCTTCTATTCATTGGCAGTTTATCACTAAGGTAATACGATGACAGTTCTTCCTATTTATTATGTTAATGCTTTTTCCTCTCTACCTTTTTCAGGAAATCCCGCAGCTGTCGTTTTGTTAGACGAGTGGTTGCCTGATGACACCTTAATTACACTTGCTAGTGAGATTAATTTACCTGAAACCGCTTTTTTAGTTGGTGATCATATTCGTTGGTTTACACCTAAAATTGAAGTTCCTCTTTGTGGACACGCAACATTAGCCACAGCTTTTGTACTAAAAACGATAAAACAATCTCCTAATAAGCTCTTTAAATTCCAATCTCTTTCAGGTGAGCTCACTATTTCTTGCCAAGGCTCTCTCTTTACACTTAATTTTCCAGCTATACCCGCGACATTAAATAACGATATAAAATCAGCGCTTGAAGAAAAATTAGCATTACAAATAGATGAAGTTTGGCAAGCGCGTGATCGTTATGTTTGCTTTTTATCTGATCCAGAAACCGTCATTAACTACCAACCAGATTTCACTCAAATCGCACAGTTGCCTTTACCTGGCGTTATTATCACAGCTAAAGGTCATGCTCCTTTTGACTTTATTTCTCGCTTCTTTGCGCCCGTGAAAGGCGTGAATGAAGATCCTGTTACAGGCACATCGCATTGTGTATTAGCCCCAATTTGGGGCAATAAACTCAATAAAACACAGTTACAAGCAAGACAAGTTTCAAAACGAGGTGGAAATATCGACTGTGAATTAAAAGATAATCGAGTTTTACTAACAGGAGATGCTGCACTCTTTTTAACTGGCGAAATAACCTTTTAATTACAGACGGCATAATCAGCCATTCATCTACTTTGCTTTCAATTTACTCTATTTTATACTGTGAGGAATTTCTCCCTACAGTATAAAAGAAGAAGGCTTTATTGTTATGTCCATCTCTGACTTATCTCCTGAGCTACAAGATAAAATTAAAAATTCAGTCACTCGTGTATCTAAAGTCATATTCCCCACCACGACGAATCATCACTCAACACTCTTTGGTGGCACTGCATTAGCTTGGATGGATGAAGTTTCATTTATTACCGCCACTCGCTTTAGCCGTAAACGCCTAGTGACGGTTTCAACTGAAAAAATAAATTTTAACCACCCTATTCCATCGGGTACGATTATTGAATTAGTGGGTGAAGTTATTCGTGTTGGACGTACAAGTTTGACGGTAAATGTTTCTATTTTTCTTGAAGATATGTATGCAGAAGGCCGTGAAGAAGTGATCCATGGTCAGTTTAATTTCGTTGCGGTTGATCATGACGGTAAACCAACGCCATTATTCGATAAATAGCATCTTATAGAGAGATTTGTCATACTTTTTATCTCTCTTAATTAAAAACTGCATTATTTTATTATGTGATTTATTATTTTGAATAATAACAAAGCATTAAGAACATTAATTTAAATGGATATTTTTCAATCAATATAAAATATCCAATAAAATCAATAGATAATAAGATTACTAACATGTAAGACAAGAGTTATCCACAGTTAATGTGGATAACTGATTAAGTTCAAAAATCAGAGAACACAGATTTTTGTTACTGCAAATTCAATCTGACAAATGGTCAGTTTCCTTCCTACAGTTGCACTTTCAGCAATAACAATATCCGTAGATTGTGAATACTGTCGCCCCACTTCAAGCGCTAACTCAATAGTGGGCTCAATCAGTAATATCACCCCAATCTGTTCGATATCAACAGGAAAGTCTGCAAGTGATCTAAGTTGTACCACTTGTTTTATCTTACTTTTAGCAATCTCTTGTGCTTTTTCTGTTGCGGCCTGATTAACTCTTGTTTGTTTTTCAAAAGCGCCACCACCCGAATGAAGAAAGATCATAATTTACTCATTATAGAAAACAAAGGCTGTTACCTTTATTATTCAAATCCAAGCCATAAAAGCCAGCAGATAGATAAAAAAGAAACAGCCTTATGTCTATTTTTTCATTCTATTGAGCACAATATAAAAGTGCTTTACCAACCATAAGAGACACCTCCGCCGACAACACCGCGATCTTCTGTATTCCATGAAGCAGAGACACGAATAATGGCACTTTCTGTTATTTGATACTGAGCACCTGTTGCAAGGGCATTAGCATCGCGATAATTACCCACTCCCACACCTAAACTAAAAGTATGATTAGTCACATAAGGAATATTGGCCATTGCCGCAACAGAGGCAATACCCGCACTTGCCCTTTTGTCAGCTTTATCTATTTTGTTATCCATATTATTGAGCGCAACATCATTATCAATAAAGATATTTTTAATCTTATTGTTGGTATATTCATTCGCAATAGAAATAGAGTCTTTTTTTGATGAATCAATGTATTCTCTTAGGGATTCATCTCTTTCATTGATAACAGTATTGGTGATATTGATATATTCATTTCCTTTTTGAGTAATATATTTTTCACGCTCTTTTGTAATTTTTTCGTTATTTCTATTTATTGCACCCTCAATACCTGAGGAAATTTTGCTGATTTCTATATCAGTATAATTATTGGCATTTTTTTCAGATTTTATCACTCGCCCATCTGTCAATGATATTATTTCATCTCGGGTATTCTTGATATGTTCTACTGTTTTTTCATGATGTTCATTGACTTTAAAATCAGTATATTCTTTACCACTATTTTCAACTTCAACAATTCTATTATTGGTATACTCTTTAATATTATTTTCAGACTTGGCAATTTTATCATTGGTGTTTTTCTCAATATTACCTTTCATTTCATCCACTCGATTATTAGTATAATCTTCAACGCCTGATTTTATTTCAGCATATTTATTTTCACTATATATATGAAATTCGTTTTTTGCTTCATTGATATAATTAATCGTATTTTCTTGATGTTTTTCTATTTTACTATCAGTATATTGATTTGCTTTCTTCTCTGCACTATTAGCTAATTCATTTGCTTTTGTTTCACTTCTTTTTAGTACCTCCTCATTTGCTTTAGCAATATCGCCTTTTATTATTTTATTATTATCATTTATTTGATTATTTGTCTCTTTAAGAATGCGATCTTTTTCTTGATCAATTCTATTATAAATATTCTGATTATTGTCATTAATACGCTTATCAGCTTCAATAAGAATATTATCTTTTTCTTTTCTTAATTGAGAAACATTAACAGCATCGTTATCTTCTGTACCTGCTGCTACATTAATAATTTGTCGCTGATTTTTATCACTGCCGATTGATAATGTATTATTGCGATTATTACTACTGTTATCGCCTAATATAATTGCATTACTTGCTGATCCTGAAGATTTGCTACCAATAATAACTGAATTATCTGCACTATCAGAGAGACGACTTCCACTCCCTAAAATAACCCCATTTTCAGCATTATTTATTGCCCCTTTCCCTATACTAATTGAATCTTTATTTTCACTATAAGCTTGAGAGCCAATAGAAAGAGAACCGTCACCGATTGCCATTGCACCACTTCCCAATGACATCGCATTATCTCCTATTGCTGTACTTTTATGACCTATTGCCGTTGCATTTTTACCTTCTGCTCCCGCATTAGCGCCAATTGCGGTTGATTGGTCTGAATGTGCCCATGTATTATATCCAACCGCGGTCGATTCATTACCATCAGCTTTACTATTTCCACCTAATAACGTGGTATTATTGGCATAGGAAGAAGTAGATGAAAATAATATAATAACTAATAGTTTTATCTTAAAATTTATATTACAAGCCATACCTATATCACTCCAAAATTAATAAACTCACATATAGAGTAATATGTATTTTATTTTTTACACATTATATATCTTATAAAACAACTTAATACACCTTAATGATTCTATTAAATATAAATAATAACATCATTAGATAATTTTAAATTTAATAAAAAAACAAATAACTAATTTTTATTTTTAAAATAAAATCAACCACTAAAGAAAAAACATAAATAATAAAAAATAAAAACAAATATAAAAAATTAAAATAATAAGTATTTTAATGAAATTAAAATATTCTGGAATTTGAGATAGAGATCAAATAAAAAAACAACGTTATTTTTTATCTTTTAGTGATATGATTAATTTATATTAAAATAGTATCTAAGTAAAAATCCCTAAACATAGTGACGTTTAGGGATTTTGCTTTACTCAATAAATTTCGCTTCTGCAATTAATAATTTATCAATTGATGATTGGCATAAATAAGGCCTCAGAGCATCAAATTTCTTTTCTGACCATTGGTAAATCTTTAAAGATAAAAGCTGCTCAATAACCTTTGGCTCAAAACGATATTTAAGATGTCGTGCGGGTGTTCCTCCAACAATGCTATAAGGTTCAACATCTTTGGAAACAACACTATTAGCCGCAACAATAGCACCTTCTCCAACCGTCACACCAGGCATTATCATTGCACGCATTCCTATCCATGCACCATCATGAATATGAGTATCACCTTTACCAATATATGCCTCTTCAATTTTATCCATAAAAGGATAAAGAGAGAACCAATCCATACGATGTGTATGGTTTCCTCCCATTAATATGACGGCTTGCGCACCAATACAGACATAATCGCCAACATATAATTTATCAATTTCCCACAATGGTTCCCATTGCAGGCTAACTTCATCACCATAAAGATAGCGAACAACAGAAGTTTCAAAACCCTCATCCCAACAATCACTGTAATAGCTGTGTTGTCCTTTGATGATAATATTTTTATTTTTAACCGTTTCGTGTAGATATTCTACACGCGACCAATGTTTATTTTTCATAATATGACTCGCAATAAATTAATGAGTCATCAAAGAATGCCTAATTCTCTGATGATGTGTTCGCATTCAAAACACATCGTCTTAAGCAATCCTTGGTTGAAGCAATAAGGGATTTTTTTTCATCTTATTTACGACCAATTGTTACAACGCAATTCAATTATGCTTGCTGTTTATGCGCATCATCATAACGGTTATTAAAGAAAAAGCCACGGATCCCCTGAATAACACCCTGTTATTCCCCGTGGCTTGGTATCACTATTTAAAAAAATCTTTGCTACCATGAGGCGCACAACGTAAATATTGAGGCGCTACTTTTATGGTTTGTTTGAGTTTTTCTGCCGCATGCCAAGGCCAACGAGGATCATAAAGAATACCTCGGCCTAAAGCGATAAAATCAGCCTGCTCTGTAAGTAAAATGGCTTCGGCTTGTTCTGGCTCGGTAATTAGACCAACAGTAATAACAGGTAGTTGCGTTTCATTATAAATTGCTTGAGCAAATGGTACTTGATAATTAGGACCCAGTTTAATTTCTTGTTTTTCTGATAATCCACCAGAAGAAACATGAATATAATGGCAACCTAATTCTTCAAGATGTTGTGTTAACGCAATCGCACTTTCTAAGTCCCAACCGCCTTCAACCCAATCTGTCGCAGAAATTCTGACACCAACACAGACATTATCAGAAACTGCATTTTTCACGGCGACAAAGACATCCACTAATAACCGACTACGATTATTAAAATCGCCACCGTATTGATCCGTTCTGTGATTTGATAATGGAGATAAGAATTCATGCAATAAATATCCATGAGCACCGTGGATCTCAATTACATCAAACCCTGCTGACTCTGCTCTTCTCGCAGCATCAACAAAAGCTTGTTTTATTTCTTCAATTTCATCAATAGCCAGAGCATGAGGCTGATGATTCTTTCCAAAAGGAATTTCTGAAGGTGCAACTTTCTGCCATCCATTAGGAGAATCTGGCGCTAATGACGCTCCGCCATTCCAAGGTAAATCGGTCGATGCTTTACGTCCTGCATGTGCAATCTGTATGCCAATTTTTGCAGATGAATATTGCTTAACATTATCAACAAGTTTTTTTAATTCACTGCCATGTTGATCCGACCAAATGCCTAAATCTTTATAACTAATACGACCTCTAGGCTCAACCGCTGTTGCTTCAACAATCACTAGCGAAGCACCTGATAATGCTAGCTGCCCGTAATGCATCGTGTGCCATGCTGTCGGGTAACCTTCTTGTGCTGAATATTGGCACATAGGTGCAACGATAATACGGTTATCTAACTGATGGGGGCCTAGTTTTTTAGGGGAGAACAACAAACTCATTTAAAGCCTCCTGCTATCAATAAGAATTTATGCAAAGAAAAATATCTTCGCTTTTCGATATACCATTTAAATATACAAGTTTAAGGCTATCGGATCTTATTCATTTAGGCGATGGTTTACTTCACATTGTGAAAAACAAAAAGATCAGCATCAATTGCTGATCTCTTTTTTAATTAATCATTAGATTTGGCTGGTTTCACCAATAACAGTGAAAAGCGTCTTGCGATCGGCAAGACGAATAAAACAGTAGGAAAAGCAATCATCCAAGAGATCCCCCAAGAAGTTAACCACGGGGAGATAACGTACATTCCCATTCCTAACGATTTGACGGTACTAATAAAAGCAACAATACCTGACATGATAAAAGAAAGGAAAAAGGGAACAAGAAAAATCATTGCTCGAGTAGGAAGTTTAGGAATACCTAAAAAGTAATTTTTGTCATGAAAAGACATAGATAAAGACTCCAATAATACGATTGTGCAACAGCACATAACTGCCGATACAACAGGCTAAAAAAGTTATATGCGTTGATTAACGTAAACGCTTACGAGTCTTTTTGACCAAACTGAGAGCTAGTTTATTAATAAATATTTCTTTGTCAACTAAATTATTCTCATTATCATTTAGGTGATAATTGATAAAATTAAGATTAGTGAAAAATGAGAAAACACGATACGGTTTTCTCATCTTTTTCCTACCAATCTCGTGTTGCAATTAACTCTTCTATATCAGCATCTTCAAAACCATATTCATCAGCGATAACGCAAAAATCCTCAGCAATACACTCTCTTGCTACTGTTTCAATTTCGCTATTTTCTTCATAAAACTCTTCAGCTAACTCATTAAATTGATCTGTTGTTTCTTGCGTTAGAATATAAAGTTCTGCCAAATTTTTAGGTAAAGTCGCTTCTATTTTTACACAAAGTGCTTTTAGTAAATCTTGCCCTTTCTTTACAAGGTGTGTTGGATAATAATTATCATTGTCCATTCCCTTTAAAAAATAATGTGCTGCAAGTACTTTATTTTTAATCATGAAAAATATCCTTATCTAAGTATTTGTCTTAAGGTCGTTAAAGTGCACTTATTATCTTAATTACGGGAAAGTATATTACGTTTATTAATTAAATGTCTCGCTTTTATTTCTATGAATTTATAGAATCCTGACCAGCAAACGGAAAATAGGCAATTAATTAAAATGGCTAAAAAAATACGATTTATATTTCTTTTTTTGACGATTGCACTGCTCTCTTTTTTTATCATTAATAAATATTTCCAAAACTCACCTTTAGCGACATGGTACTTCTATGGCAATAACGGTGAATATATTACAGGTCATTACTACCCACCAGCAGAAGATGATGCAACAGATGCCGTGATTTCCATTCCAGAAAAACCAATTAAAGAAGGTTTAACAATAACACATTGGGATACTTGCAGTATTGAACTGAACATTGATAATAAAACGCTTAATATTTCTTATTTTACTGATGGTCTTATTCAAGCCTCATTATCAACAAAAACCACACCTTATGTTGCATTAACTGAGCTGTATTTTTATCAACCTGATGATATGCATTGGTCGATAAATCGATTAGAGGATGGAACATACAAAGGTTGGATTTGGGACAATGTTGCAAATCAGCTTATTTCCTTTCGTTATCAGGAAGATAAAACAACAATTATTGATGGTACAAAATATACATTGATGCCAGAAAGTTATTGGCTATTTCAACGTTGGGCTAATGGCGTTTTGGTGGAAGAGTACACATTAGATGATTTACCAGCAAAAGATAACTTTATTCCTGATATAGATAAACAGAGGCTGATTCAAGCAAAAGCAGAGCTTCAAACCACGGTGAATGAATTAGTGACGCCATTAAATTTACCATTTAACTTAATGTTGTGGGATAACTCACTTTGTCAGTGATAACATCATGTGAAATGCTCCCAGAGGGTTGGGAGCATTTCTGACACAGAATGATTTAATTTATACTAAATAACACCATCTAATTTCATGTAAATTCCTTTTATTAAAAAATCAATTCCTTTCAAGTAGTTAATTTTTACTGCAAGAGTATAGATGAATAGAGTAAATAATTTAAATCTAATAAAAATGTTGCACAACAGGGATATATTAAAACAGTTATCCATTTTCAATAAAAGAATAAGACATGAATTTAATAGTTATATTATTCAATAAAATTGATATTTTATATTTATATAATTTTAAATATAAAAACTTATTTGGTTAATATTAATTTTTAATAACCTTATTTTTTAAACCTAAAGTAACTTAAATAAAGTATTTAAGTTACCTCAGCATAATAGAGTGAGGTATTTATTATTCACATTGGGTTAATTATGCTAATTCTATCTAAAATAGATCTTTAAATTTAACATTAAATGCCTTAACGTGATAAATATGAAATAAATAGCATACTTATCTCAATCCATTCCTAAAAATTCTAGTCATTTATTTTTAGTAAACCGTATTAAATAAAAATTTATCTTACATTAAGAGTTCATTAATCAAACCTTGCTTTACATTTTATTATATTGCTCAATTTTTATTTGGCTCTTATACTTTCTTAAGACGATTTTAGGTAGGTATTATTATGAATATTTTATTAGTTGAAGACGATTTACAACTCGGTAAAGCGCTTTGTCGCGGGCTTGAAATTGCTGGTTTTCAACCATGTTGGGTCAGATTGCTTGCGGATGCTCGTGTTCAATTAAGTCAACGCCCTTTTGATTTAATGCTATTAGATTTAGGTCTACCTGATGGTGATGGGCAAGATGAACTGATTGCACTTAGAAAAAGTGGCGAGAAAATTCCGATTATTATTTTAACTGCCCGCACTCAAATTGATAATTTAGTACAAACATTAGATTCAGGCGCAGATGATTTTTTACCAAAGCCTTTTGCTATGCCTGAACTTATTTCTCGCGTAAAAGCGGTTAGTCGTAGAATGGCCGGTTTCTCTTCACAAATATGGTCCATTGGCGATTTACAGCTTAATCCAGCAAACCATCAAGTCACTTTAAATGACGAATTGCTTTTATTATCAGGTAAAGAATACCAACTATTATATGAATTAATGCGTAATACTGACAATGTGGTGCGTAAATCAGAGTTGGAACAGCGTTTATTTGGTTTAGACGATAAAATTGAGAGCAATTCCCTTGAAGTACATATGCATAATTTACGGAGAAAAATAGGCAAAGAACGTATTATCACGGTTCGTGGCGTAGGTTATTTATTAAAAAAAGAAACTAATTAAATGAAGATCCGCTCCTTCTTTATTTACACCATTGTCCTTCAGATTATCTCCATCGTTATGCTTTGGGGCGTTTGGTTAGCTTGGATACAATTTGATTATCTTGCTGAGTTCGAAAAAGTTTATAACAAACAGCAAGAAATTATTGCTGAGGGTTTTGCTAATACCTTAGAGATTGTTGCTGACCAGCCTGAAGTTCTCAAAGAAGTCGCTCATAATTTACAAGGCATGTATATCGACGCCATGCTTAATGGTGAAGATGATGAACTACAATATTTACCGTGGTTTATTGCCTTAGATGAAAATAATACTCTGATTTATACTAATCGTCCTGAGTTGCCTATCCCTACAAGAGTACTTTCATTAGCATCAGAAAGAGTGTCTGTCGCAGGTGAAAAGTGGATACTCTCTTTTAGCTGGGGAGAAAAACATAAAATAAAAGTGTTTATCGGTGAATCGGTTGAAGACAGAGGCCATGTTATTGGTAACCCTGTTGAAGGCACCTTTGTTCCTTTTCTATTTATTCTCGCAACTGTTATTTTTGCAATCTTAATTACTGCTTATTTTAGTTTACGCCCTTTAAGACAAGCAGCAGAACTTATTTCTAATCGTAAACCACGTAATTTAACGCCTATTAATGTCAGCCAGCAATTTAAAGAAATTCGCCCTATCTTTAAAGAACTAAACCAATTAATGGCAAGAATTGACGCTGCTAATATTCGTGAAAAACAATTTATGGCAGATGCCGCCCATGAATTAAGAACACCAATAGCTGCGGTTATTGCTCAATTACATCTGCTTTCTTTAGTCGATGATCAGCAAGAGCGTGAAGAAATTATTGATGATATGAAACAATCTCTTGATAGAGCAGCAGCACTTTCTCATCAATTAATTGATCTGGCGCGATTAGAATGTGACGATTTCCCATTAAAAATAGAATCTATTGATATCTATAACGTCATTGGAAATGCAATAGCACAACGCGTTCCTTATGCAATTACCAAAAATATTGAGTTATCACTTAATGAAGGCCAAAGTTTAATACTTAAAACAGATAAACAGGCTTTACTCTCTATATTTAATAATCTGCTTGATAATGCTATTAAATATTGCCCTGAAGGTAGCCAAGTTGAGGTAACTATTGAGAATCGATACGCCGAAGGGATACATGTTATCGTGCGTGATAATGGCCCTGGTGTCGCAAAAGAACATATTAATGTTCTATTTTCACGTTTTTATCGCGTTCCTGGCTCTAACGAAACAGGCAGCGGATTAGGTCTATCTATTGCACAAAATCTCGCTAATAAAATTCAAGCATCATTAATTGTCACTGAAGGACTGAATAATAAAGGAATTGGCTTTATTATTGTTCTACCTTTAGAAGCTAAATCATCAGAAAACGATTAATAGATAGATAACCGATATTCCAGAATAAAGGAGGTAATTATACCTCCTTTTATTTTATCGCGATGAGGTTCTAATGAGTGTTATCCCCAAAGATTAATTAACCAACGTAGACTTGCTGTCACTATTGCTGCACTAAGCACAATCATAATAAAGGGCTTTTTCTGCCAAGTAAGTACTCCCGCGACACCAACACCAATAATTTTTGAAATATCAGCAAGTTGGTCACCATCAAAAAATGTCGATGTCATCGCCACCGAAAACAGAATAACAATCGCAGATAATGAGAGGAGCTCTTTAACCCTCTCTGATACACCTGCTTTATTATTGAGTAATATTCCAGAAAGACGCATGGCGTATGTACCAACAGCAAGAATAATAATTCCTGTAATAATAGAAGCTGTGGACATTATATTTTCCTTATCACAAACAGTACGCCTAATAGCGATAATAAAACAGGTATTCCAGCAGGAAGGAATAATGTGGTTACGAGTGCAATAATGCTCCCTATGATTGCAGCATGACGTGTTAGTTTATTTTTTAATGCTGGCAAACTTAATGCGAGAATAATAGCTGGAAACATCGCATCCAGCCCTAGCATCTTTATATCTACGATAAATGACCCCAAGTAAACACCAAGCATGGTTCCCAAAGGCCAAACAAGTAAAATTCCTAACCCACAAGCCCAAAATGCTAATTTATTTTGTTCAGCGGTACGTTGAGATAAACCAAATACAACACTCTCATCATTTAATATATGAAAACCTAATAATGATTTAAGCCCTTTTCCTGGTAAATCCTTTACTGCCATGCTAAAAGGAATATGTCGTGCATTCACCATTAATCCCGCAAGAGCCGCATATATTGCACTTCCTCCCATCGCCACAACGCCAATAAAAAGAAATTCAGAAGCGCCCGCTAAAACAAAAATGGATAACACCAACGGCACCCAAAAATCAAAACCCTGTGTGTGAGCTAAAGCACCATAAGAGATACCGACAATACCGTCAGCTAATGAAACAAGCACAATATCTCTAAGTACGTTATTATCAAGACGACTGTTAATTTGCATAGAATATAGTATTTTTTATCGAACCATTCGTTCATTATGTTGAACGATTTATTTTTTTGCAAGATGATTTTTGAAGGAAGCTATGATGTCATCGCCTTGTGCGCCTATTGAAATTATTTCTCAAGCACTAGCTAGAGAAAGAAAAAAAGCAGGTCTTTCACTTGCTGAAATAGCAAGACGAGCTGGTGTTGCAAAATCGACATTATCTCAATTAGAAGCGGGACAAGGAAATCCAAGTATTGAAACACTTTGGGCAATTTGTGTTGCGTTAAATATTCCTTTTTCTCAACTTATTTCAGCACCACAACCTGAAGTTAAGGTGATCCGTAAAGGTGATGGCTTTAAAATTAGCGCAGAAAAAGCGTACTATCATGCTTTTTTACTTTCATCCTGTCCTGTAGGCGCAAAGCGCGATATATACACCGTGATTGCACAACCTGGGAAAGATAGAGTCTCTGATCCTCACAGTAAAAATGTGACTGAACATATTATTATTATTAGTGGAAGCGCAATGGTAGGTACTTTAGATAATCAACAAGAATTACAACCCGGTGATTATATTTGCTATCCCGGTGACGTCACTCATGTATTACGAGCTTTAGAGCCAGATACAACTGCCGTCATGATTATTGAGCATCATAATTAACATAGTAAAACGAATTAACATAGTAAATGGTAAATTTACCGCACTGCTATATAGCAATAAAAATCTGAAAGCAGTGCGATAAATTCGATAGAGAATGTCTGTCTAGACAATTATTTTTTAAGTGCTTTATCAAGGTAAATCTCTCGTAATCGTTGAGATAAATGCCCAACGGCTCCCTGATTTATATCTTCATTGTCGATTGAAATAACTGGCCAAATTAATGTAGTCGCGGAGCTAATAAAAGCTTCTTTTGCTTTTTTCGCTTCATCAAGTGTAAATCGGCGTTCTGTTATTTTAAGCCCTTCTTCTTGCGCTAATTGAATAATCGCTTGGCGTGTAATACCAGGCAAAATATCCTGACTTAGCGGCCGTGTAATAATTTCATTATCACGATTAACAATAAAAAAGTTACTTGAACTGCCTTCTGTTATATAGCCATCTTTAATTAAAATAGCATCGTCAGCACCTTGTTGATGTGCATGGTGTTTTGCTAAACACGCCGCTAATAATGCCACTGTTTTAATATCGCAACGTTGCCAACGAATATCTTCAACACTGATTACTGAAATCCCTTTTTTTGCATTAGGATGATTAACAACTGTTGAATGTTGTACAAAAGCAACTATTGTGGAAGGAACAGATGAAGATGGAAAATCAAAAAAACGAGAGGAATCAGCACCTCGTGTTATTTGTAAATAAATAAGCCCTTCATGAAGATTATTCTTTTCGATAAGTTGATGATGAACATCAACTAGCAACTCTTTGGTAATGGGAAGCGATAAGCCTAATTCTTTGCATGAACGCTGTAAGCGTTGAAAATGCCCATTAAAGTCAATGAGCTGACCATCAATAACAGCAGTAACTTCATAAACGGCATCTGCAAATAAAAAACCACGGTCAAAAACAGATATTTTAGCCTGCTCTTTAGGTACAAAGTGACTGTCTAAATACACGATATCAGACATTTTACCTCCGTTATAAATTTTATTAACAATCTATCTTAATTCACTACCTTACTCCTTCAATTTTCTATTTTAAAGATGCTCCCCTCATCCCTACCTCTTTTTAATTATAGTTTTATGTAACTAAGTCATGTTATATAAGCAAAAATTGCTATAATTTAACTTATGTACCAAATATAAGGATAAGAGGTGGCTATGTTAGATATTAATAAAAATAATTTATCTCAGCTAACAGAGAAACTGGTTAAAAAACAATGTACTTTAATGACTGTTATTGCCACATTGGGCTTTATTGCAGGTTTTATCTGTATAATTAACCCTCTTTCTTCTGGCATTGTTATCAGTGTATTACTCGGTGTTGTATTTTTCGCCTGTGCGATATCCAGCATTATTGGTGGTTTTAATGCTCAAGTTTCTTCTGGTTGGTCAATGTTGATTACGTTATTAGCGGGTTTTATTTATCTTCTGCTTGGCTATATTTTTGTCACTGATCCACTAAAAGGTATGCTGAGTCTCGCCTTTTTTATCGGCTTCCTATTTATTTTTGCGGGTATACTGCGTCTAAATATAGGCTTTAAACAGATCAAAGATAATTTTTATGGCTGGTTTAATATCTTGGTTGGATTTTTAGATTTAGTGATTGCCTATTTCTTAATTGCTTTTGGCCCTGAAACCTCAGTCGCACTCGTCATGGCGTTAATTGGTATACAACTTATTTTAAGCTCTATCACCATTTTATCGATAATAAGTGCGATAAAACGAATGACTCACTAATTGACTATTTAGTGATAATAATCTTATTGATGAAACATAGACAAAGAGCCACGCAAGGTGGCTCTTAAGTATAAAGCAAAATAGATTTGTATTAAGCACAAGGTAAGCGCAGAGATACCGTATACATATTTTCTCCGCAAAGGTAACAATTTCCTGTTTTTTCAAATACCATCACTTGGATACCAAGTTGCCCTACTTCAATATTAGGCAATGCATCAGCCAAAATACTCTCTAATGCAGGCTCAACAATTTCAACCATATTAATAGGATCGTTATTAGGTGTTGTATCGTGTAAAAAATTACCTAAACGAGGATCATCAGCGTAGATTTCTAATGTTGAGCGATATACCAACGTTCTTTCACTGTTATTTATCTTAGAATAACCATTAAAAATGATAACCATTTTTTGGATATTCATTTTCGCTACGCGGTTTTTAATTTGTAAACATAAGGAAGGAACAAGTCTAATATTGACAGAATTAAAGTAGCGATCGCAAATCTGAGGAATAGTGACACTAATACAAGGCTTGGGCGCAATATTTTTAATTTGCTTACTGCATTCTCCAGTTAAAGAGTTATCAACAATAATACGCTCACGTCGAGAAAAACAGATATTATCGAAGATATCAACAGTGAAGAAAGAAATGTAATGAATGCCATTTGTTAATGACTGATTTTCTAATCTCACAGAAACGGCTGACTTATCAGTACATGGCAACATCTTAAGTTGATCATTAAAATAAAACCCAACTTGGGTGCTTTCACTAATATCACGACCTAAAATAAGATTAGCGTTAACGCAATAGTTCTCACTATGATAGCTGAGAATACCATTTAATGTTGCAGGCACTTTAGGAGAAGGTAATTTCTCCGTTGTCATTTCAACATAATAATCTCTGGATTTAATTGGCTTATCTAGATCTTCACTATTTTCAGTTTCGGCATGAAATATAGCGACTTGTTTCGGTTCACTCTTTTTAAATTTGACTTTAAAATTCGCAATACCGTATTTATTCGTTTTGCCAATATTAATTTTCTCGCCATCCGCATTATAAATTTCTGGCTCAACAGCTAATGTACTATCCTCTACATCGTAAGTTAATTTAACCTCTTTATTTTGAACATCTTCACCTTCTTTATCTTGAAGATGTACCACAAAACTTTTAGAAACACTCTCCCACTGACTTGGCCATTGCATAGATTCTGAACGTATTGTCAACAAGTCATCAAATTGTTCACAATTACTCGATGAACAGTCAGTGTTAGGATTGGTTTTAGGTGGGGTAACACGAATTTGTATTGGTGTTGCATAATAAACAATATTCTCATTATCCTCATCTTTTAAGATCAATTGTAATGACGCCACACCACTTCGATTACCCGTTAAAGAGATCTCTGTTTTGCTGTTATCCACTATTGTGATATAGACATCTTTGTTGTTTGGTAAAATTAAAATACCTTTCGGACTTGTACGCCATTCAGCCAAACGTAGATTAATTCCCGTTATAACCACCTCATATTTGATAACTCGATTCAGTTTTACTTCGTTATCAGGATCATCAGGAGATGATTTTATCTGATTGAATTTAATATCCACATCAGCATCAATAACGGCTTGAGCATGGGCACCATAAACAGGTGGTGTTAGTGCTATTGCACTTTTCTCACCTTGTAAAATTTTTTGTAAACGTTCTTCTTTTGTTTCGATATTCATTGAGTGATTTCCTTTCTTTTTCCGATTCCATTTTTAGCTTAAAGCAAAAAATTTGAGTGAAAATCACAATAGAAAAAAGTCAACTAAGTATTGTTGTTAGATGAAAGTAAAAAAGAGAATATAAACAATAAGATAAGGAAATCTTTCAATAGAAACCCCTCTACTGGATCGATAAAAAACACCTTTAAAATAAAAAATAATTTAAATTTTAAAATATTTTTGTATAAAGCTATTGACTGTTATGGAAATGTGATTAAAATCAATCTTAGAAAATATTTGTGACATGAATCACATTTTATTAATAGGACACTTAATATGAAATCAATGACTTCTTTTATTACTAACCTGCACCAAGTTGTTGTAAAATTATCATCAACTCGTTTACTGTAATTATTTGATTTAAAAATAAAATACAGCATAAAGCCAGAAATAGCACCCTCATCGCACAAAAGACTATTTCTGGCTTTTATTCACTCTCTACACTTAATTATCATCTCGTTTACCCTCACATTTGTCGTAACAAAAAATTCACCTTCTTGAACTAAGCTCTCGTTTCTATACTCTTAATATACGACCCACATTAACTATGAGGATATTTTATGCAGCAGCAACTGCTTACATGGATACGTCAATTCAATGAGGAGTATGCCCAACTCGCTTCTCTCCTACTCGTTTTAGCCATTATTTTTCTTGTCGCAATCATTCTTCATTTTATTTTGCACAAGTTGGTCTTACCTAAAATTTCCAAAGCCATAAGTCAGTACGATCAGAAATGGCAACTTTCTCTAGAAATAAATAAACTATTTAGTCGTTTTGCTTTTTTAATCCAAGGCGTTGTTGTTAATATCCAAGCGCTGGTGTGGATGGGATCAGGTAAAATACAAGAGATCCTCACCACCAGCGCCCAAGCGTGGTGCTTAATTTTTGGCTTGTTGATGCTTTTCTCTATTATGGATCTCTGTATGCAGATCATGAGAAATTCATCCTCATTTGGCCGATTACCATTAAAAGGTATTTTTCAAAGCTTAAAACTCGCCGCCTCTGTGCTGATTGGGATAATGATTATTTCCCTACTTATTGGCAAATCACCGCTTATTTTACTCAGTGGTTTAGGCGCCATGACGGCTGTATTAATGTTGGTGTTTAAAGATCCTATTATGGGGTTAGTCGCTGGTATTCAATTATCTGCAAACAACATGATAAGCCTTGGTGACTGGTTAGAAATGCCTAAATATGGTGCTGATGGCGCCGTCATTGATATTAGTTTAACAACGGTTAAAGTGCGTAATTGGGATAATACAGTTACAACTATTCCAACTTATTCTCTAATTTCAGATTCCTTTAAAAACTGGCAAGCAATGACAAAATCAGGAGGACGTCGTATTAAACGAAGTCTTGCTCTTGATATTAACAGCATCCATTTTTTAGATAAAAAGCAACTTGATGATCTAGAAAAAGCCCACTTGTTGGCTCCTTATATAAAAAATAAGGAAAGTGAAATTAATCAATTTAATGCAACCTTGGGCAATGAATATCAAACACCATTAAATCAACGTGGCATGACCAATATTGGAACCTTCCGTGCATATGTTGAAGCTTATTTAAAAAACCATCCTAATGTTCATAAGCAAATGACAATTATGGTAAGACAATTAGCCCCAACCTCGGATGGGCTTCCCATTGAAATTTACGCTTTTACAAACACCACTGTTTGGGTTCAATACGAGGCGATTCAATCAGATATCTTTGATCATATCTTTGCTATTTTGCCTCAATTTGGCTTAAGGGTTCACCAATCTCCAACCGGAAATGATGTAAGAGCACTCAGATTACCTGTCGAAAATAATCCGCAATAACTCATTTTTGTATAAAGTAAAAAAGGAGAATTATTCTTCTTTTTTACTTTTCTTATTAACAAATATTTTTAATCTCTTATTTTGTTATCATGTTAACAATCTTGTTTTTCTATATATTAATAACAATCGTTATATTATTTTTTATACATCGATTGATTGTTTAATCCTATTTATTTGATATTTCATTTACCACTAAAGTGGTATTTATAAAAAAATGTAACCATTTGTTTAATAATTATTTTTTTATATAACGTTATTAACATTTTTTATATTGATATAAATCATTATAGGTAGAAGGGTTATAACTTAACATATATATACAACTTTACTTGTTGTGAAAAATGTTAGGGTAATGTCAATGTCAAAAATTAAAAATAATACTTCTATTACTGAAATGAGTCGGCGTGGATTCATTCAGTCTGCAGCCGTTATTTCTGGTGCTGCTGCTGTTGCAGGAACGGTTTCATTACCATTCGCTGCTAATGCTCAAACTCCCCAGGGTATTCGTCCTGATGAGACATCTGAAACTATCAAATACAGTGCATGCTTAGTGAACTGTGGTAGCGTCCATTAAAAGTTCATGTGAAAGATGGCGTTATTCGTCGTATTTCTAATGAAACTATGTATGACGATTCAACATTTGGTCTTCACCAAATTCGTCCGTGTCTGCGTGGTCGTTCTGTACGTTGGAAAACGTATAACCCCGATCGTTTAAAATACCCAATGAAGCGTGTTGGTAAGCGTGGTGAAGGTAAATTTGAGCGTATTTCTTGGGATGAAGCCACTTCAATCATCGCGGAAAAATTAAAATATACCATCGAAAAATACGGTAATGAGTCTATTTATTACCAATATGGTACAGGCTCAACAGGTGCAAACTTACACGGTAGAACGGCATGTAAACGCTTATTAAGTACTGTGGGTGGTTTTTTAAGTGACTATGGTACTTATTCATACTCTCAATTAACCGGTATTGTGCCTTATGTTTATGGCGACATGCTGGAATCACTGTTAACAGAAATTGAGAATTCAGATTTAGTTGTGATGTTTGGTCATAACCTTGCTGAAACACGTATGTCTGGTGGTGGTCAGTTCTATGAAACGTTAAATGCGTTAGATAAGAGCAAAAGTAAAGTTATCATTATTGACCCTCGCCGTACCGACAGTGTGACAACATTAGGTGCAGAATGGATCCCTATTTATCCGGGTACTGATGCTGCGTTAGTCGCTGCATTAGGCTATGTGATGATCCAAGAAGGCATCACCGATGAAGATTTCTTACGTGAATATTGTGTCGGTTGGGATAAACAAACATTACCTGCATCAGCACCTGAAAATGGCTCTTATAAAGATTACATTTTAGGTAATGGCCCTGATGGCATTGCAAAAACACCAGAGTGGGCAAGCAAATTAACGGGTATTTCTGTTGCACGTATTATCCAATTAGCGCGTGAAATTGGCGGTGCAAGAGCTGCGTGGATCTCTCAAGGTTGGGGTATTCAGCGTACTTCAAATGGTGAGCAAGCCTGTCGTGCGATTATGATGCTACCATTAATGTCAGGTCATATTGGTCGCCCTGGTACAAATACAGGTTGTTGGGGTGGTAACGTTGCTTATCCCGTTGCAAGTTTTGCTCTACCTAACCCAGTTAAGACCTTGATCCCAACATTTATGTGGTCTGAAGCAATTGCTCGCGGTGAGCAACTTACCAGCAAAAATGCGGGTGTCAGAAATAAAGATAAGCTCGATACGGGTATTAAATTTATGTGGTGTTATTCCAGTAACGTGATTGGTAACCAACACGCTGACTTGAATAAAACACATGATTTACTGCAAGATGAATCAAAATGTGAGTTTATTTTAGTGTGGGATAACCACATGACACCATCTGCAAAATACGCTGATATTTTACTGCCAGATGTGACAACCGTTGAGACAAACGATCTTATCAATAACTCTTACGCAAGTGGTGCTTACCACTATGTCGTCCGTTTGCAAAATGCGATTAAACCACTTTGGGAAAACCGCCCTTGCTATGATGTCTTAACTGATATTGCAGAAAAGATGGGTACCAAAGAGCAATTCACCGAAGGACGTACTTACGAAGAGTGGATTGAATATTGCTATAACCAAATGCGTGAGAAAAATCCAGCACTGCCAACATTTGCAGAAACTAATGATGTAGGAATTATCGATCGTAAATTACCTAACCGTAATCAATACGTTGCACTTGAAGCATTCCGTCAAGATCCTATCGCGAATCCATTAAAAACAGCGTCAGGTAAGATTGAAATTTATTCTGAAAAGCTTATGCAAGATACCGATGGCTGGGTTTTACCAGAAGGCGATCGTATTCCTGCAATTCCAGAATATTGTAAAAATGAAGAAGGTGTTGAAAACGTTAAGCTTAAAGAGAAATTCCCTCTGCAAATGACAGGTTTCCACGATAAAGGGCACGTTCACTCAAGCTACTATAACGTTGCTATGTTACGTGAAGCTATTCCTCATCAATTCTGGTTAAACCCAATTGATGCAGCTGAACGTGGATTAAAATCTGGCGATATTGCTGAGATTTATAATGCTCGTGGTCGTTTAAATATTCTCGTCAAAGTGACAGATCGTGTATTACCTGGTGTGATTGCAGTACCGCAAGGTGCATGGCGTTCACTTGATACAACAGGTGTAGATACAGGTGGATGTATTAATACATTAACAAGCTGGCACCCATCGCCGTTTGCTAAAGGAAATCCACAACATACAAACCTTGTTGAAGTGAAACGTGCATAAGGAGTTAACTCATGAAGCAATATGGTTTTTATTTTGACTCCACTAAATGCACTGGCTGTAAAACGTGCCAAGTCAGTTGCAAGGATGAAAAAGATTTAGATTTAGGCCCTAAATTCCGCCGTGTTTATGAATACGGTGGTGGTAGCTGGGCAAAACAAGACGGGATCTGGACACAAAATATCTATAGTTATTATTTATCCATTTCTTGTAACCATTGTTCAAACCCTACTTGCGTTGCAGGTTGTCCAACTGGCGCTATGCATAAACGTGAAGAAGACGGTTTAGTGGTTGTTAACCAAGATATTTGTGTTGGTTGCCGTTATTGCGAATTGCGTTGCCCTTATGGTGCACCACAATTCGATGAGAAGAAAAAACTCATGTCTAAATGTGATGGTTGCTATGAACGTGTAGCACAAGGCATGAAACCGGTTTGTGTTGAGTCTTGTCCTCAACGTGCACTTGATTTTGATGATATTGAAGTGATCAGAGCAAAACATGGTACTGAATGTGGTATTGCACCAATGCCTGATCCTAGCTTGACCAATCCAAATATCGTGATCAAAGCTCACAAAGAAGCGAAACCTTCTGGTGATAAAACCGGCTCAGTTCAAAATGCGGCGGAGGTATAAACCATGCATGAACTTCCTCTAGTCTTTTTTACTGTTTTAGGTTCGTCAGCAGCAGGCCTGTTTCTTATTGCTTATATCAGTAAAAAATTAGGTCAAATTGATGAAAACCAACTACGCAATGCTAATATTTTAGCCCTGATTTTAACATTAGTTGGCTTAGGTATTGGTGGATTACACGTTGGTCAGCCACTGCGTTTTTTCAATATGCTCTTAGGCGTTGGCCGTTCTCCAATGAGTAATGAAGCGTTTTTAAGTGGTGTGTTTACAGGTTTTGCTTTTGCAACTGTTGCACTCACTATGATGAAAAAATGGAAGGGCTTACGTGAAATTTGTAACCTACTTACCGTTGTTTTTGGTCTAGCATTTGTTTGGTCAATTCCACAAGTTTACCATATTCCTACAATTGCTAACTGGAACACAGACTACACCACATTGCAATTTTGGATGACGCTATTAGTTGGCGGTGGTGTATTAGCAATGGCAACAGGTGCAAGACGTTTAGGCGCATTGTCCTTTATTATCGGTGCCATTATCACTTTTGCTACTCGCTCTGGTTATGTGAGTTTCCTTGGCTTTACAGGCCCAGAACTCAGCGCTGATCAATCTCTATTTTGGGGATTCCAATTAGCCGTATTAGCATTAGGTGTGGTTATCGTAGGATTTACTGCAGTAAAAGCCCAAGCATCAAAAATGACGCTGGCAACTTGTGCTGCTGCGGTCATTATTGCAGAGTTATCAGGTCGTATTGCCTTCTATAACTTATGGCATATTACAATGTAGTCTTAATTTTCTTACAAAGTAATCTGTAAGAGAAATAAACGAAAATGCATACCCGAAAAGGTATGCATTTTTTTTAGAATGCAGAGCCTGGTTGTTGTAAAAAGGCTAATTCTTCGGGTGTAGACGTTCGGCCTAAAATCTCATTACGATGAGGATAACGACCATATTTATCAATAATTTCTTTATGTCGCAGTTCATATTGATAAGTGTTTTCGTCATTGATTTGAGAAAATAACACAACTGCATCTTGATGGATTTTAGGTGATTCTGAATGCATAAATGGCATGATCATAAACTTACGTTTAACGGGTGTTAATGTCAGGTATTCAGGCAATCGGATAGCTTCTTGCGCTAAGATTAATGCCATATTATCTTGGGCGAAAGCTTTTGGCGTATCACGCCAAATATTACGTGAGAACTGATCAAGAATAATAATCTCAGCTAAGCGCCCTTCTATCGTTTCTCTCCATGATGCCAGCTCGCCACGACTCGCGCTTAAACATAATTCACCAAATCTACGGCTAATTTCTTTATCAAACTGAATATCTTTTTTAAACCATTGCTCTGGTGTGCATTCTTCAAACCAAAACGTCAAAGTTGATTGATAAGGGATCATAAAAACTACCACGCTAGTTATTTATTAATCAAAACAGCGTTTATTTTCATCAAAATAAACGTCATTGACGGGGAACTACTTTGGTAAGTTACCATTTTAATATAGTGACGGCTATTAACCCCTATCTGAAAAGGACATAAAAATAAATCCCCTTTTCAATCTTAAAAGGGGATTTTAAATGCTTCCTAGCTAACGCTTAAATCCATTAAGTCGCGCCATCCATAAGCTCATTTATCTACAAGTATGTATAAAATGGCATTCATCCCATTTATTACATTCTGTCGATATCATGATGTAATATAATTAACATGTGCATTTTACAAACATTGAATTTATCTCTGCATCACTATCCTGCCTTAAAAATCAGCATTTAAAAATTTTAATTTTTATAGTGAAACCACTAAAAAAGATCGATACTGTTTTGTGCTATTTTTTAATAAATCTCTTTTCAAAACAATAAAGACTGTTATAAATAATAAGTTAAATCAATATATTATATTTTATTTTTTGATTTTCAGCCTTTAACCTTGTTATTACCTTGTGTAATTAAACCTAAAAGAAACGAGAGATCAAAAATGAGATGAATGTTTAAAATTTGCACACTAGTAATGACATTTATTGAAAAGTTTGCCCTATTACTCTGTTTCTTTAACAATTTTGGAGTACAATTGTTGCAGTCTATTTACTGAATGATCTGTTATGTCTGCTATCTCTATTATTGGAATAAGCTACCTTATTGGGGCTGTAATATCGTTTATTATTACTTTCTTTTTAACCAAAGATCCTAGCCTAGCCATGCGCCTTTTAAGTGCGTTATTAATCGCCTTAACTTGGCCTCTTAGCTTCCCTATGGCACTTATCTTCTCTATTTTTAGTTAATTTTTCCAAAACAAAACGGATAATGTAGTTATATTCTATTAAATTAGAATAATAACTATTTATTATTCTAAGGATAATTACCTATATTAATTTAATTATAAAAATAACACATTTAGCTTAGATTTCATGAAAGAAAAAATATTTAATGGTTGGTTTAAAACTTAAATAATATTAACTTATGCTATATATATCAATCAGTTAAAGCTGAATCAGTTTTTTTTCAAAAATATAGATGCCCGTTTAAATACACTTTATAAGTTATAATGTTTTTATAAATTTACAATCAAACTTAATTTCATTACAGTATCTAATGTAAATTGGTTAAATGCCTTTCTTTTTATATTACCGAAAATAAATTATTAATCAGAGCCTAAATATGTTTAGCGAAAATGTCATTACAGATATTATCTATTGGATTGAAGAGAATTTAGAAAAAGATCTCAAACTCGAAAATGTCTCACAAAAATCAGGATATTCGAAATGGCATCTTCAACGTATGTTTAAAGAACAAACAGGTCTGACATTAGCCTCTTATATTCGAGCAAGACGTCTTTCTTGTGCTGCGGTCGAATTACGTTTACAAAGAACGCCACTACTTGATATTGCGTTAAAATATCGTTTTGATTCTCAGCAAACATTCTCAAGAGCGTTTAAAAAACTGTTTAATATAACGCCTTATAATTATCGTAGAAAAGAGAATTGGCAAGCTCACGGCTTTACACTGCCGTTAAGAAAATTTAGTGGTTTTAACCTCGATATTGAGATTGTCACAATAGACTCTCTTCCACTGATCGGTATAGAGCATACCTATAAAGCGAATATGATTGATTGGAATTTTAGTACAGAAAAAGCGCGGGAAGATTACTGGAAAATTTTCTTTCAATATGCACTTTATAAACATGATAAAGTCTATGCGGTACATAATATTTTATCTAAGAAAAATGATGAATTAACCGTTAAATATTCAACTATGATGGGTAATACGCCTGAAATTTATAATGCTCAATTGACTCATCGAACTCAGATAGAAAACACAAGATATTTAAAATTTAGTATTCCTGAAGCATTATTAAAATTAGATTATAAAGATATCATCTATAACACCTATGGTATTTTACTTAGAAAACTCAATATACCAAGAAAGAACGGTGCTCCAGATATTGAAGAGTATATTTTTAAAGATGATTATCCTATTTCTATTCTTTTAAACAAACCAGCATCACTATTAAAAGATGTTAATTATTATATTCCAATTGAAGTGGATGAAAGGACAAAAGTAAGATAAAAGAGTAGTTTTATCTTATTGCTGAAAAGCCATCTATGAAATAGATGGCTTTTGTTGGACATAGAAAGTTGAGAATTAATACTCAGAATCAAAATTAATACCCAATCGCTATATAAGTAAAATGAATATAACTAGAATTTCCAGTTAAAGTGAATCCAGTCTTTGTTCGGTTAGTTGTACCTAACATTGCATACCCATCTGCGGCTGTAACCATTATTGTCAAAACAGTATTAGGAAAAGGCACAGAAAATTTAAAATCTAATGACTGGCCTGCACTCCATTTATGTTCATTCCACTGCTGCATAATGCCTGTATCACCACATTTCCACCAACCACTTCCAGCTTTATTAGCCGTATTCTTGGATCCATAACTACCTGCTGGAGCATAGTTTCCTTTCGGTTGATATTTACTATCAGACTCACCTTTGGAATAGCTATATCCAGAAGCTAAATAATTCCCTTTTGGCTGATATTTACCATCCGATTCTCCCTTAGAATAACTATAACCTGATGCTAAATAATTCCCCTTCGGCTGATATTTTTCATCTGACTCCCCTTTAGAATATGCGCCAACATCAGCTGCGGTTGGTTTATTTTGACTATTAAACTCTTTTGCCCATGGTGTAAAATTACCTTTATCATACTGGCTACGAGAATAAATACGGCTCGTGTTATAAACATAATAAAGTTGAGTAATACCCGCATTTTTTAAAACAATTAACGTACCCGCCATGTTTTCTGGATAATTTAAATTTGTAGTCGCATTTGCATTCGCTGGCTGAAAATAAATACCCGCTGTTTTATAGTTATTTAAATTTTGATTAGCGCCAATTGAAATCGCCTGATTAGAAAAAATATCTTGCGATGTGACCGTCACGTCACCACTCAATGGTTTATCATTAACTTTACGAGTGGTAGCAACATAATTGCCTTTCGCTTGATATTTATTATCCGCTTCAGATTTTGAGTAACTATAACCCGCTACTTGGTAATTCCCTTTCCCCTGATATTTACTATCAGATTCTGCTTTAGTATAGCTTTCACCTTTAGTCGCATAATCGCCCGATGGTTGATAACTTCCTTTTGGCTGATATTTACCATCAGATTCTACTTTGGTATAGCTATCGCCCTTAGCAGCATAATTTCCCGCAGGGGCATAATTCCCTTTCGGTTGATATTTCGTATCAGTTTCGGCTTTAGAATAACTATGACCTTCAACTTGATATTTACCTAGTGGTTGAAAGCGTTTGTCCGCATCGTCTTTAGAATAAGCGCCAACTTCATTCGCTGTAATATCCGCTTTTAATTCAATCCATGCATCACCAGCAATTGGCTCAACATTATTATTTTCAATTTTAGACTGCCAAGCTTTATTTTTATGATAAACCACACTACGAATAGGATAAGGTTTACCTGCTTCAGACCACTTAGCAAAACCCTGCAATTGCATTTCACCAATAGACTCGGTGATATCGTGAAATAAACTATTCATTTTTTCACGTTCAATATCTTTTGCTGCTGGATCAGTAACTTGGTCACGTTCATAATCGTAGCCATAACCTTGTGTATAAGACACAGAACCATCAGATTGAATTTCAACAGGCACAACTGTTTTATCCCCTTGTGTTGCAAAGGGGGTTTTAAATATTTTAGTCATAGGAATTATTCTCCGAAATTACTCTTCAGAAAGTTTTTACGATATTGACCATAACCAAAGGCCTTCTTGGTTACGATACGATATTTGACACCCACGCCAGAAGGACGCGGCATTAAGTCGAAGTTTTCTAATAAAAGACGTAAACGTTCATCTGGATTAAAATTAAAAACATAATACATATACGTCATATCAAAAGGATCGAGCACAAAGACTTTGCTATCTTCACGCCAGAAAAAACGTTTAAGAAACTCATTAATATTGGTCACGGTAGGACTTTGAGTGAGATTAAAATAACGCATTCTCACCAGCATTCTTTTTTGATCTAACGTCAGCGATAGAGTGTAATCCGCATTTCGTCTAAAGTTTGCCTTAAAATTGGTTTTCTTTTTGCCAAAGCCAAAACCTATTTTATTTTTATCACTAGGAGGAATATCAATCCCTAAAGGCACATCTAAAATACGTGACCATACTGATAAACCAAAGTCGTTAGCTGTATCAATATTAAATACATCTCGATACCAGTTTTGCCAAAATGAAACCGTAGATTGGTTAAAGTAAGCCGCTTTTAAATGTGCTAATGCTTTTAGCTTATCTGCATTTTCATATTGCCAGAGGATCGCTTTTAGTAAATCAGAATGAAAATCAAATTCTTGAATATTCATACGATCACCACTTGTACCGCCCCTTTTGGTAATCGGGCAATTTGATTAAGACCAATAGGAATTAATGCAACATTCCAATTTTTTCCATCTGTTGAAAGCTCAACTTTAGTGACAAATAAATGAGGCTCAACCGCATTAACCGCCGCTGAAATTTCAAAAGGAGAAACTTCTCGCCCGACCACCAGCCCGTTGTCTCCATCTATTTCACCCTGTACCCACTTCTCTAACGCATTAGGAATAATGGTTTGTGCATCAATATTGGATTTCTTTACAGAAACACGGCAAAACACCGGTATTTCTTTCGGTCGAGAAAATTTAATAGGATATTCTTGACCACTTGCTGGCTCTATTACCTTTATTTCAATTTCACCATTAAATGCAGCACCTATTGTTTTTGTTCTTAATAATGATTTAGCAATTTCATGGCTATCCCCACCTTCTATACACACGTAAATGCTATGCGGTAATAATGAAATACCATCAACAATTAGCGCTTTATCATTAAAATTTTCACGAAAAGAAAGAGAATTAACGCCCTCTAATTCATATAACGAAGAAGTAATTGCTTCTGCAACACTGACTGTATTTTTAGCGAGTGTTTGTTTACGTCGACGCCTTGCCTTTATATCTGACTCAGCATGACGACCAACAACAGCATGAGTTAAGTTATTCACTTTTTCCCATCCTAATACAGAACTTGCCACTTTATTTAATTGCCCAATACCACAACTAATAGAACCATATTCTTTGGCTCGCATATCGCCTTTAATTTTTCCATTATTAGCGATAATTAATGGTGATAACGTTTCAAAAACAGCCCCCATTATTGTGAGTGCCTGAGAACCTTTAGGAATAATAGTACCGGGAATCCCCGTAAACTCGACATCACTTAAATAGGAATGTGTGGCATTAATACGCTCTCCGCCCATTAACGCCCATATTGCATCGAGAAAAATACCACCAGCAATATCTGGATTTATTTGATTTGCCAGTTCAGCATTATTACGAACAATCGCATCCCGATTTTCAATTTCCATAGTCGCCAATACTCCTTGTGGAGTTTCTGGCGATAAATTAATGGATTGACCAAATACAGCACGAAATTCGTCTTCTACACGATTTCGTAATGTTGATGTATCAGGAACAATCACACCTTTATTATTGATATAACGATAGTCAGCCATTCAATGTAAATCCTCCATATATCGTGCGTATATCTGCCTGATATTTCAATGTTCCCTCTTCTAGAAAAGCATGGAAATAAGTGATAGAGACAACTTCCTCTATTTCAGCAATACGTTGTCGAAACGCCATTTCAAATAAAGGAAGATCAACTTGTCGGCTAAATGTTGCTGACCAATAAGGAATACCTTTATCTTTTTTATGTAGCATTTCACCACGTACAGCCTTAATAAAATGCTGACAGAGATTTTTTACTGCATCATCGTTGTCACAAATTTGAAGGTTACCATCAGCACCTATCGCAAAATCATTCTGCTGGTTTATTGAAAATGTTCTCATATTGGACTCCCTGTATTGTCTTTCCCTGCTTGTACCCCACTATGAGTATGTGTTGAGCCGATATCTTTTCCGTTATGGCGCATCAGCCCACCTTGTGAATCACTATTACCATTTACAGCGTAATTACCATTAACAGTAACATTGCCAGTAAATATCGTTTCAGGTGCGTTGATTTCATATTTTGGGGTTTCTAATACAACTTTATCGTTATGAAGAGAGAAACAGACTGAACCATCCATTGACTGAATAACCAAGGCATCAATGTTCTTCCCATCAATAGCCCATCCTTTGATCGTGTCAGGAAAAAACATAGCATCACTAAACGAATGTAATCGTGTTGTATTGGGTTGATCTTCTAAACCACCACGTTGAAAAATAAGGCTAATATCGCGATCACAGGCTTTTAACCAGCCAAAATCACCGGGTTTAATGGGGGCTCTAATAAAAAATCCACCGCCACCAAATCGAAACACAGGAATGTTAGCAACAGGGGCTCGAGAGATTTTTTCATCATCCGTAGTCAACATCATGACCAAGGGCTTTATCATGGCTCGGTTGTTTTTTTCATCATAATTAATGACAGTTGCGGGTAACATATCATCTGTATTCATCATTAAATGGCGAAATGCAGACGAAAAAGCCCCTGCCAATGAACCAACACTGGCAATATCATTATTGGGTTTACTCATAGTTAAGCTCGTTTACATGTTGCGGTATAGGCAAAATCAGCATCATGAGAGGCAACTTTAAATTCAAGCTGCTCAATAATGTAATCGCCATTTAGTGAGGTATTTAGTTTACTATCAAGACGAAGCATTCCGCCTAATTCAGAGGTACTATCGATAAGATAACTTACCGTCAATCCACTCTCCGTGGCTTTAGGAATGCCAATCATGCCTGAATTCATATTCAAAATACGAAATCGGCTTTTTAATGCTTTATCGTCATCTTTTACGAATAACGTATCATCATCAATAAAAGCTTTAACATTTCCCGACTCTTGTAAACGCTCTATTTGATGTAATGCGGAGCCACAATAATACCAATTAGCAATATTCTTATCGGTCGCCTGAAAATCTAATTTCACGCCACAGTCATTAGCAATGGCTAACGCGATTTCACTCAATTTTTGAATTGCGCCACCACTAGAAGAAATAATTTTCCCAGAACAATGATGGCTGGTTTTTGCAGATAACGTTACGGTGACATTCGGAGGAGAGTCTATTTCTGCACTGACGATATCGCCAATAAAAAGCGAAAATAAACCAGAGTTAATTCGACCAACTTCTAAATAAAGCCGCCGAGCTTGCTTATTTTTATTATAAGGACTGGTTTCCGTCAGCAAATAATCCCTTGTCTCGGCATTAAGCCCTGTAATAGCGATTTTACATTCGTTTTGTAATGGATTTGCATATTTTTTTCCTCCTGCTGATATGCGCAGTCCTTCATACCATTGAAGCCTTTCGCCGACCTCAATCCCCACCCTTATTCGCCGAAGATCCATCTTCATTACTCCAATACACTAATGATTGTGTTTTTGTAAATTCCTCATACCACGGTAAAGCATCATTTTCTGTTAAAAAAACTAAATTAATCCCTTGGTTTAAATAACGATAAGGAATAATAGGTGTATTAGCGACTAAGCGAACACCTGTAATAAGCACTTCACCATCTCGCTCAATATCACAAAACATGGTTTGATTAGCGACCTTCAACGTAATAATCCAATCAACACCCGCTATTTCGACAGAAAATCGCTGATTAGGAATAGCTTGTAATGGAATAGTTTGCATTTTATCTACCTCCTATTTTTCTTTTTTTCCTATTGGTGTTGATTTTTTACTTTTGACATTTCCACGATTGACTGTTGAGGTTTGCTTTGGTTTTTTTGTCGATTTAGAAGATTTTTTATTATATTCAGGCTCTATTGTTTTCCATTCTATAAATTTGAGTTTTAATTCGATGGCATTCACTTTTTGGGGATCTTCATCATGAGCCAAACTTTCTAACAACATCGGTTGATAGGTTCTGACTCTGGTTTGAATTCCCACCAGTGTGTGTTCGTCATAAAGCTGCTTGATAATAGAGTAACGATTTACAATATCACCCGTTAATAGTAATTCGACACTTATACTAATAGGATCAACAATGATGTGGTCGCTACGATTTTCACCATTTTCAACTGCAAATTTAATGACTTGGTGACTATCAGTAATCGAAACTTTCATCGGATTAACGCTATCAAATAGTGTTGCAAATGACTCTAAATCAAAAATTCTAACTTCAGTTATCATAATTAACTCTTACCTCCGCTAGAGTAGTGCTCTGAAATTTCTTTAGCAGCTTCATTTATCAATGTTTCATTAATCGCTTTCGCAACACCAGGCCCGTCAGTGGCTTGTGTTTCAATTCTGATTTCACCAATTTGAACATTACTTTCATTTTTAACGCTTGATCGGTTACTGATCATTTGACTGGTCATCGGGTTTAAACTATTTGTTGATGACAGTGTTAATCCATTATTTAACGCATTTACATCTTGTACTGGATTATAATAGGGTATTGCTGGATTTGGCTGTGGAATGGTGTAATTGAGATTGCCTTCATCAGATAATTTCCGTTCCACCTTTTGAACAACAGTGATTTCTTTTTCTGTATCTTCCATACCTAAAAAGCTTTTTGCTGATTGCCAAATTCCTTTTATTGAATCAATACCTTCATTAACCCAACCTAATATTTTCTCTATATATTCCCACATCCAACTAAATACACCGACGATAGCCTCAGAAACAAAAACAAAGACACTAATAATCGATTGACCCCATTCAATAATATTATTAATGCCCGCTTTAAGAATCATAATAAATTGATTAAATGATTCAGATATAAAATTCCAAGCGGCAATAAAATATTCAGCAATAGCACTTGAGGCAATTTTTAACGATTCAACAAAGGTTTGCCATGCTGCCCATACAACCATAATTACGTCTTTAAGCGCGGGGTATTGATCCAAAATACTGCCTATCATTGAATCATTACCATTAATAAAATTCATAATATCGTCATAGACGAGTTTAAATGCCGTCGCTAAGATCCCAATAACAGCAGCAATAGCTAATATAGGGAGTGCCGTTGCAAGTGTAGCAACTGCCGCAGATACCATTGCGGGTAAATAAAAAATGGCAACCGCACTACCAATAGCTGAAAAGAATCCAATAACAAAATCTTTATTCTCAATACAAAAATTAACTAATTTATCAAACCACGTTATTCCTTTTGCAAGAACGGGAATAATGATATCTAAAAAGTTATTTTTTAATTGTGCCGCTAATTGATCAAACTTATTCATTACTGCATTAAGTTGGATAGAGCTTTCGACACTTTCATCATTAATACCAGAAAATTGTTTTTGAACCCCCATTGTGCGCTCTAATTCTTCGCGCCCCTTCATCATTAATTCAATGGTTTTTTCATCGACAACACCCAGTTTTTCCAGCTCTTTTTGGGCACCATCAAAGCTCATCCCTTTGACTTTATCTGCGGTTTTTAAAAGTTGTTCGATAGGATCTTCTGTATCATTAAATGCATTGGCCATTGCCGTCAAATCAGCTTGAGCGGCCTCTTTTGTGCCCCCAATTTCAGCCATAGCACCTGAAAATGCATCGATATCGATAGCTGCGATACCTATTTTTTTACTCAGTTTATCTAGCGACTCTATTTCTTTGGCGCGATCTAATGAAGCAGAAAAAACCTTTTGCAAAGTCCCCGTAATATCCTTAGCGCCAATGGCGTTAAGAATATAGTCCTTCATTTTCGCTGTGGTTTTCTGATAGCTTTTACCTGTTTCATCAACACTATCACCTAATCGACGTTGGGCCTTTGCTTCTTTAACAGCAGCCTCAATGCCTTGCGTTTGCATTGTGGTAATAAAAGTATCGTAATCAGCACCTAATTGTTTAATCAGTGCATCGATGACAATTTTACTTTCTTTATTTTTCTTTTCAGCTTCGGTTAAAGAATTCAACTCACCATTAAGTGAAGATAATTGCGCCTCCATTGCCTCATATTCAGCATTCAGGTTTGCTAAAATATGCGCTTCATCACCGCCACTATTATTGATCAATTCTCTTTGGTAATTTAAAACCGACATAGAATCTTTTAGAGTATCAATACTTTGTGTTACTGAATTAATTTTATCTTGAGTTTCACTGATATTAAGATCAATATTTATTGGCTCATTCAGTGATAAGCCCAGCATGCCCACTAAGATTTCTTGCAAGAATTTATCAAACTCTTGCGTTCCCATTAGTGCGCTTTTAACAATGCTTTGAATTGAGTTTTCAATAGTTACAGAAGCACTTGTCATTTCATCACTATTAAATGAAATACTTATGTCATGATCTTCGGGTAATTCCCCAAGATTGAGGTGAATTTCTTGAACAAAGTTATAGAAACTAGTAATACCTCCTGAAACCCCCTGTTCAATATTTTTCATTTCAACAAGAATTTCATCTGCTGATTTTCTAATATTTGCTAATGCACTATCAGATACTTCAGCCTCCAACATTAGTACCTGAGAAAATACCTGTAATAGAGACATTATCTCTCCTTTGACGCCGCAAGCGCCTCGTTATAACGATTAGTAATCGCGATCTCCCACAGATCAAAGGCTTCCTCTAGATCTATAGTTGTTTTGAGTTCTGTGAAGGAGGCGAAACCCGCGGAGATGATGACTGCAAAGAAGCCATCAGCGTTTTTATAATCGACGGGAGAGAACCGCTGAACTTGCCTAGAAGGTATTGTAGGAAATTTTGGCTCCCGTCTTTGCCGAAAAAACTGGTGTTGTACTTCAGCATTTCGAGTTCAAGACGAATCAAAGCTTCCCCATCAGGCACATGATTATCAATTAATGTGCTGGTTTTTAGATAAATCTCTTGCCCTTCTTTTTCAACTGCCACATAAGCCATCATTTTTAACATGGCTTCTTTGCTAACTTCATAATCACCAATTTTAGGTGCATTTGATAAAGGGTATTTAGCGAGAATTTCTCGTCCAATCGTTGCAGGTAATCGGCTAATAATAAAAGTATGTTCTTCACGATCACTATCAATAACAGTGATCTCTTTTGGTTTAATTAACATAATTAAATTCCATAAAAAAGGCGGCCGAAGCCGCCATTAGATGAATAAGAATAACGCTAAAAATTAACGTGCTCTGACACGATCAAAATCTTGGAAAATAAAGGTGTACTGCTTAGATTTGAGACGCCCTTCACTCGCAATTGAATTACCCCGGCTACCATTAGTAATTCGACCATTACGAGCAGTGGTAATAGAGCCATCACCAAAAGAAGCCACTAATGTAATAATATCGCTGGCATGACGACGTCCACGTCTTGCTGTATTTGCATCAAGCAAAATAGCCAAGTTTTCATCTTCTTCACTACCAGCTAATACATTAATCGTTACCGTTTGAGGTGTAGGCGACGACCAACTCACTAAATTACCATTAATATCCACTGCGGTTTGTGTGACATCTACTGCGGGTAAATCTAAAGGATCACCATTATCTGCAAATGTAGTAATAGGAATACCTGCAGGAAATGTGTTACTTGCCTGAATAATTAAACTTAAACCTGTTGCTGAAATATCGTTCATTGTTTGTTCCTTAAACTAAATTGTGTGAGCCTTCAACTTTACGAACCCAATCGCCTTTACCGTAAATTAATACATATTTCATGGTGTATTCTGGTAAATTAGATGGGCCTGTTTCTTCAACGATTTCAGCGTTGTACCAATAACCTTTATTTTGTACATCGTGCCACGCTAAATCATCACCTGCTGCATCTGTAATTGCAATTTTTTGTACTTCAGTCAGCGTTTTACCCGTAAGGATCGTGCCATTATTTAATGCTTTCGTAACCGCACCCGCAATAACCATCATCGCTCTTGCTTCACCATCTTTATTCGCTGGAATACCACGAGTGGAAAGCAATAAGCTTAACCATTGCTGTGCGATATGGGCTTTTAGCCATTGCTCATTAGTATGAACACTCATATCTAATGGATTAGAAGCATTTCCACATAAAAAACCACGTTGATAGAAGCTAATATCAGTGCCAGTAACAGCTGTTTCACCGTAATAGTTCACACGTAATTTATCTAATCGATCCGCCGCAATATCTGTCTTAACTTGAGATGGGAAAGTGATACCAAATTGACGATACATATAGTTAGTCGTCGCATTTGTGCGATCAAAATCTGTTGCCGCCATAATTGCCATCGGTAGAGCTTGAACAAAAAAGTCATCATCTGTTTTTAAATTTAATCCCGTTGATGCGGTACCGATTAATGCTTTACTATAAATTTCGGCTTGTTTATCCGGAACTGATAAATAGAGCTGGTATTTTACATTTTCACCCGCAATGTACTCGGCTAACTCAACACTTTGCTCTACTGAAAGCTCGGTTAAGAATGTCGCACTACCAAATGAATCAGAAATCGCTTCGGCAGCGATAAATGCTTGAAGCGCCGTTTGTGCCACATTACCCTCAGATGCCTCTCCGTCACTTAACCCCATAGCATCGGCTAAAGGTGAGTGATCTATGGTGATCTTCGCTTTTTCTTGTACACCACCACTCATCAAGAAAGCACCATCAAGTGCATTAAAAGTGACGTAACAATTGGCAAATTGAGGTTCGCTTTCAGCGTTTAATTTAGCTTGGATCAGAGAAGCAACATCAGCGTAAGACTCAACATCTTTTAGGGAAATATCAGTAATATTTTTAGAGATATCACCGATAGTCAAAGTAAATGCACCCTCTTCAATTAACTTTAATTTATCAAGAGTTGCTGCTGGTGTACCAAATAATGTCGGAGCACGACCTACGGGTTCAAAAGAAGCAATTTGTAGCTCTTTAGGTTTACTAATAGGTGCGGGACTAACATAACTAAAATATTGACGAGCGAATTTCGCTTCTGGTGATCCTGCACCAAGTAATTCATCCACTTGCCCACTAGCAAATTCAAGTACTTTCCCTGCTGGAATTTTAGGGTTTGTTGAGAAAATACGAGCTGTAAGTTTGCGCATAGGTGCGGCTGATGCACCAATAACCGCGCTCGCAATATCAATATAGCGCGTTTGTTTAATAGACATATTTATCCTTAAATACGATATAGGTTAGAAATAAGTAAATTTGTTGCAGCAGTGTCTAAAGATAACGTACTGGAAAAAGTGACATTAAAATCAAATGAAGGATTATGCTCATAGCTATTTCCAGCATTTATTATCGGCGCTCGTCTAATTTCGCTCGCGCGTTGTATCCCTATTCCCACTTTTCTCATTGATTCGACAAAAGACAACGAATTAATAATCATTCGAGTCATTCGAATTAAATCACCTGCTGTTAAATTTGGATGTTGTTTAATAAAACCTTGAACCTGAAATGTTAATTCGAACAGTTGTTGTTCTTTATGGTTTGCATTATTACCTTGAATATTATAATTTCTTTTTTGCCAACCTTGGCCAACCTCCTTTATAGGAAAAAACATAATAATATTATTATCTTGTTTTTTATCTGGCTGATAACCAGCAATAACATCAACATTAATATTTGCTGATTTAAATTGTTTTAATAGTTGTTCACGAATGGCAATATTAATATCATTATCTTTCATTTCACCTCCTTAATATAACTCTCCTTTTCTTTATAAAAATTCAATTTAATTTATTTTATAAATAATTTTTATTGATTATAAATTAATTAAAGGGATTTTTAATTAATACACTCTTGCCGAATATAATCTTGTAAACCTAAAATAATCTGTTCTGATTGCGCAATTCGTTCTCTGAGTACCCAATAATTTCGGATAGCGGTGTCAGTAGGTCTGGCGGTGCTTGCATCAACCAAGCCGGCGGTGGAATTGGCTGATATTTTGGGGCATTCTGCTTTGATATACACCCGCTCAGGAGTACGCTCACTAATATCACGCAACTGATCAATTTCTTTTTTTGCATGCACAAGTTCCTGTAAATGACGATTATCAAGTTGATTAAGCTGACTTATTCTTAATTGATAATCTTTATTCTCTGCAATCTGTTGAATAAGAGATTGATTAATATTATTGTATTCCTGTTTCAAGGATTTATTTTTATCAATTAACCAAATCGATCCTATACCTAGGCATAAAATCACTATTGCCATTATTTTTAATAAATAATTCATAATAACAACCAAGCATCTTCAAAAACTTTTTCCGAATAAGGTTGATAGCCAAGTTCAATATTAACAATTGCTACTGCTAAAGGAATAGCGACATTTTTTAATTGTGTATTAATTAGATTATCTTCCTCAATACCAATTTCTTTTGATGCTCGACTAATATAGCCTGCCGTATTATTTTCGTTAGGTGGAGCATAACGATTGATAATTGTTTTAATGGTGTTTAACCCATATTTTTTTTGGTACGTTTGTAATAATTTGTAGATGGCTCGTATTCCATATTCAGGTGAAATAAATTGGCAAAAATCTTTATCGGTTTGCTCTATGGATAATCCTTGCCATTTCGAACCGTGCCGGATATTACCGGGGTTATTATTACGCTCACCTCGTGCTATTTTAGCCATTTTTAACTCCTGCTCTTCCTTTAAGGAGTTTACTCACGGAATCTACTCCGACATAACCAATAAACACACTGGCTAAGTAAGCAAACTCATGATTAATATTAAATAAAATTAGAATATCTTTAATAAACCAAGCAAACATTGCACACATCAGCCCATCTATAGAGGTTTTTTTCCATCCTCCGCCGTTATATAAACCTCGAAGAATAGCCATTCCTCCAGCAAGAGAGGCTGATATTCCTTGCTCTTTCATTGAAGAAAGGGCAATAAATATCTGTTCCCATAGATCTGGATTTTCTTTCATTGTTTCTCATGGCTTACCTCCAATAGGAGGAACTGTAATAAATAATATACTCATCCACAGCACTTAAATTTAAGCACTGTTTTAACATGAGTATGTTTATGTTTTATTTATCTAATTAGATAAATGGCAGATATAAAAAAAGACCACATTGTGGTCTTCCATTGAAAATAAAATTTAGCAGATATCGTTAATTTATATTAGTTAAGAAAATAGAGATACAAAAAAGCCCCACTTCAAAAGTGGGGCTTTTTATATTCTGTTGTGAGGTCTCTAGATACAAATCTCTCACTGTGGAGTTATAGTATGCTTATTTTTCCTGAAAGTCAACAACTAGTTTCTACAAAAATAAATAAATAGAGAAAATTATTACTTAACAGTCACTTCTTGCAGAATTTTTTCTGACAAGGACTCTTCTTTAAAGCATTCTTCAACTAAATGTTCAAATAACGGCTTGTAGTTACTGTACGCAACAGTTTTAGAAACACTCACCACCATTTGTACTTGCTCTAATACTTCGCTGAATTTTAAACGAGGATACCCGCGTCCTGAACATTGATTACAAGGTTTGAAAACAGACATACCCTGCTTTTCACTCTCTTTTTTATCTAAAACTTGACCACGTCCATGACAACGACATGCTAAACGAATTTCAGCTTTCCCCTTACATGTAGGGCAAACCACTCGAGTTGTTTCTCTTACTTCACGGTAAGAAGTTTTATTTTGGGGTTTAACTTTAAGCTCATTTTTAAAATTTCGCTCAAGCTCTTTAACAGATTTTGAGGTGTAGCTTTTGGTAGTAAAAACGTCAACTTCAATAAATCCATTACTGCAATCAGGACACGCTTTCTTACTTGCGGCACTTCTTGCGTAATCTTGGAAAGCATAATTAGCAATAATGTGTAAAACATTAGCTTTCACATCTTCATTAAGTTTATCAATGGCTTTATATTGATAAGCCTGAGTTAGTGCATATTGATAAAGGCTTTCTATTGCTTCACTGGGATGATTAATACTATGCTTAGCTAAAAATAACTCTATGCCCATTCGCCCTTTTCGAGTTGCTAAACTAATTGATGTCATCACATCAGTCACTGACAGTGAATCTACTGCCTTCACGGTTCTTACATCACTTAATACAATGCTTTTTGGTGAAAAATATTTAGGTAAGTCTGCTAGTCTCATTTAATGCTCCTTTTGATTTCCTATCACTACTAATTGGTCATCCATGTACCACGACAAGGCATGGCATTTATGCATCTAAATCACCCGCATTTTACGGCGTTATCTCAACGTGATTTTTACTTACCACTCTTGCATTGGTTTATTTATTTAGTTACTTTTTTGTACTTTTCGCACTTTTATTAACTAATAGTTAATGCTATATTTTAACCAAAGTGACGTCAAGTAGCAAAGGAAATTAACCAATGGTTAAAAATGATAATAAAACGGAGTTCACAAAAAGGCTTCAAGAAGCTTGCTTAGATTCAGGGATTGCAGGACGTGGATTAGGTAAAAGAATTACAGATGCACTCGCTGAGCAAGGTATAAAAGTCAGTGCTCCAGCTGTATGGAAATGGCTGAACAATGAGTCAATTCCTGATCCAACAAATATCTTAGCATTAAGTCGATGGCTCGATGTTCGAGCAGAATGGTTAGAATATGGGCGAGGAGCAAAAAGAAACGATGGTGTTTCAGTAAATGAAATGACACCTGTTGATGATTGGGATAATAATACGCCGATAGAACGAGATGAAGTTGAGATCCCCTTCTATACTACTATTGAATTGGCTGCAGGTTTCGGAAGTTGTACCACTGATAATCAAAAGGTGGAATTATTGAGATTTTCTCGTTCTACATTTAATCGCTATGGCGTTCAACCTAGTGATGCCGTTGCTTTTAAAGTTCATGGTGACAGTATGTCCCCAGTTATTCCTGATGGTTCGATTGTCACTATCAGTACAGGACATACAAAAATTGTTGATGGCGGTATTTATGCTATTCAACAAGGCGATCTTTTGAGAGTTAAAATTTTACACCGACTCCCCAATAACACCATTATCATCCGTAGCTATAATACTATTGATTACCCTGATGAGCGTTCGACATTAGAAGAAGTGAAAATTTTGGGACGAGTATTTAATTGGTCTGTGATGGGTTGGTGATCACGATAATACACAAAAACACCACAATTTTTTTATGTGGTGTTTTTTTACTATATCATTTCAATATTAAAATTGATCCAAGAAAAAACCCGCTATCTCTTGCGAGATAACGGGTTCTTATATGGTGCCGGCTACCGGAGTCGAACTGGTGACCTACTGATTACAAGTCAGTTGCTCTACC
>PPYF01102514.1_pt1 | contig 55205 bp, 42 predicted proteins | sample 1559871 | NCBI WGS metagenome assembly PPYF01 (sample SAMN08240021, study PRJNA423297) | Human gut metagenome, whole genome shotgun sequencing project.
CCCAGCAGGTCGTTCTCGACCGCCGCGGCTTTGTCGCCGCCACCTTCGCAACCGTCGCCGGCCTTGGTCTTGCCGGCTGCTCTGACACCAGCGCCGAGGCCGACAAGGATTCCGTCGCCGGTTCCTCCAAGAGCTCCGAGGATACCGAGGCTTCCACCACGCTCGACGCTAAGGCATTCGACAAGCTCGTCGACAACGGCCCCAAGGCCGATGACGACGCCATCGCCGCCAGCACCTGGGCCACGGCCGTCAAGGACGCCGGCGTCTTTAAGATCGGTGGCGTTCAGACCTCCACGCTCTTCTCCCTCCTCAACGAGAAAGACGGTCAGACCCGCGGCTTCGATGCCGGCATCGCGCAGCTTCTGTCCAACTACATTCTGGGCGAAAACAAGGTCGAGATCACCCAGGTGACCTCGGACACGCGCGAGTCCGTCCTGCAGAACGGCCAGGTCGACGCCGTCTTTGCCACCTACACCATCACTGACGAGCGCAAGAAGCTCGTCTCCTTTGCCGGCCCCTACTACTACACCCAGCAGGCCATCCTGGTACTCGCCGATAACGACGACATCAAGAGCGTCGACGACCTGGCCGACAAGAACGTCGCCGTCCAGTCCGGCTCCAACGGCCCTGCCATCCTGGAGGAGCTCGCACCCAAGGCCAGCCAGCAGGAGTTCAAGACCGACGAGGAGGCCCGCCAGGCACTCCAGCAGGGTCGCGTTGACGCCTACGTCATCGATAACAATATGCAACAGAGCGCCCTGGTCCGCGAGCCCGGTAAGTACAAGATTGCCGGCAAGCCCTTCGGCAGCAAGGAGCCCTATGGTATCGGCCTGCCGCTCGATTCCGACGGCGTCGCCTTTGTCAACGACTTCCTTAAGAAGATCGAGGACGATGGCACCTGGACCGAGCTGTGGCAGATCTGCATCGGCGACCGTACGGGCGACACCAATGTTCCCGAGCTGCCCGAGATCGGCGCCTAGTCAGCGAGTCTAGTAACGGCCGCAACGAAACCATACGGAAACGCACGATGCGCTTTATTGCGCTAAACTGTTTCCTCACTGAGTTGTCGGGGCTTCCGTACACACGGGAGCCCCTTTCCTTATCGGCGGGAGGTCCGCATGAGTCTCTCCGAGCTCTGGTCGCTCTATGGCCAGAACTATATCGACGCGCTGCTAGCAACCTGGGGCATGACGCTTGAGTCGTTTGCCATCGCCATGGTGTTAGCCGTCGCCGTCACCGTGATGCGCGTGTCGCCGCTCAAGCCGCTGCGTGTCTTTGGCGACCTGTATGTTCAGGTCTTCCGTAACATCCCCGGCATCGCGCTGCTCATCATCGTCGTCTACGCACTGCCACCGCTCAAGATCGTCCTGCCCTATCGCACCTGCGTTATCGTCGCCACGGTCCTTTTGGGCTCGGCCTTTGGCTCCGAGAACTTTATGAGCGGCATCAACACCGTCGGCGTCGGCCAGGTGGAAGCCGCCCGCTCGCTGGGCATGAGCTTTAACCGCATCCTCGCCAAAATCGTGATTCCACAGGCGCTGCGCTCGAGCGTGCTGCCCATGACCAACCTCTTTATCGCTGTCATGCTCACCACCGCGCTCGGCAGCCAGGTGCCGTTGCAACCGCAGGAGCTCACCGGCGTGGTGAGCTACATCAACACGCGCTCGCTCGGCGGCGTCGCCGCGTTCTTTATCTCGGCACTCGGCTACCTGGGCACGGCCTTTGTGGTGAGCCACATTGGCAACTACATCGATAAGAAGGTGAGGATCCTCCGATGAGCAAGCACTCCACCTCCGCGCCCACCATGCGCGATGCGCTCTACGAGGCTCCCGGCCCCAAGATGCGCGCCAAGATTCGCATCGGCACCGCCATCTCACTTGTTGCCGTCGCCGCGCTCGCCGTCCTGGTACTGCAGCGCTTTTATGTGACCGGCCAGCTTTCGGTCCACTATTGGTATTTCTTTACGCACCTCACCACCTGGAAGTTCTTACTTGCCGGCTTTGAGGGCACCGTCAAGGTCGCACTCACCGCAGGCGCCATCGCGCTGGTGCTGGGCTTAAGCCTTATGCTCGGCCGTACCAGCGACATCAAGCCGCTGCAGCTGGTCTGCCGCGTGCTCACCGATTTCTTCCGCGGCGTGCCGAGCCTGCTGTTCATCTACTTCTTCTTTTTGGTGCTGCCCCAGTACAAGATCGCGCTGCCGTCGTTTTGGATGCTCACGCTTCCCGTCGCGCTCGCTGCCGCCGGCGTACTCGCCGAGATCTTCCGTGCCGGTGTCAACGCCGTGCCGCGCGGCCAGGTCGAAGCCGCCCAGGCACTCGGTCTCTCCAAAGCTAAAATCACCTTTAAAATCGTGTTGCCGCAGGCTATTCGGTTTATCATTCCGTCCTTGATTTCGCAGCTCGTGGTCGTAGTCAAAGACACCACCGTGGCCTACGTGGTGAGCTACCCCGACCTCATGCAAAACGCCCGCGTGCTCATTACCAACTACGACGCCCTCGTGTCGGTCTACCTGGTTATCGCGGTCATCTACATCCTCATCAACGTCGCGATCAACAAGGCCGCTGTCTATGTTTCGCACAAGACCGGCGCGACCATCATCCGCTAACGCTTTACCATTTCGAGTCATAAGGAGCCGAGCACCATGGCACAGAGCACCTCTTCCACCGGCAATCAGCCGCTGATCGAGCTCAGACACGTCGATAAGCACTATGGCGATCTACACGTCCTCAACGACATCAATCTCTCAGTCGACCGCGGCGAGGTCGTCGTTGTGATCGGTCCCTCGGGCTCGGGCAAGTCGACCATGTGCCGCACCATCAACCGCCTGGAAACCATCGACTCGGGTGAGATCCTCATCGAGGGCGAGCCCCTGCCGCAAGAAGGCAAGGATCTTGCCCGCATGCGCGCCGAGCTGGGCATGGTGTTTCAGCAGTTCAACCTGTTCGCACATATGACCGTACTGCAGAACGTCATGCTGGGACCGGTCGATGTGCTGGGTGTCTCCAAGGACGAGGCCCGCGAGCGCGCCATGGACCTGCTGAGCCGCGTGGGCGTTGCCGAGCAGGCCGATAAGGTACCCGCACAGCTTTCGGGCGGCCAGCAGCAGCGCGTAGCCATCGCCCGCTCGCTTGCCATGCAGCCCAAGGCCATGCTCTTTGACGAGCCCACAAGCGCCCTTGACCCCGAGATGATCAACGAGGTGCTCGAGGTCATGGTCCGTCTGGCCCAGCAGGGCATGACGATGATCGTCATCACGCACGAAATGAACTTTGCCCGCCGCGTGGCCGACCGCGTCGTGTTTATGGCCGACGGCCAGATTGTGGAAACCGGCACACCCGACGAGTTCTTCGACCATCCCCAGACCAAGCGCGCCCAGGACTTCCTCAACTCCATCAAGGGCCACTAACCAGCCACCCCGTGGGACAAATCCATCAGAAGTGTTGTCCCACGTCTCTCATGCGCCCTGTCACCTTCAGATTCGAAAGCAACACCTATGATCGGAACTCGTACTTCATCGTCCTACACCCCGCATGTCGAAGTCGCCCCCGCTGACCGCCCACTCATCCTGGTGGCGCCGCGCTGGGAAGAGGCGAAGCCGTTTTTAAGCGAAACGCTCTCCCCAAACGAGGAAATCGCAAGTGTCTTTGTCGATGCCATCCTTGCCGCCGGCGGCCTGCCGCTGCAGATGTCCATCACCGAGGACATTGAGGTCATCCGTCATTACGTCGATATCGCCGACGGCATCGCCATTCCCGGCGGCCCTGATGTCAATCCCAAACGTTGGGGCGACGATCGACCCTACGACCCCACCCTCTGCTGCGAGATTCGCGACCGTTTTGAGTTTAAGCTGGTTAACGAGGTGCTCCGCGCCAAAAAGCCACTCTTTACCACCTGCCGCGGCACGCAGCTGCTCAACGTCGCCACCGGCGGCACCCTGTGCATGGACGTGCCGAGCCTGGGTGCGCGCGAGGGTCGCACGCAGTGGCGTCACACCCACGTGCTCAACGATCCCGTGCATCCCGTCGAGGTCGTGCCGGGCTCGCTGCTGGAACGCGCGGTTGGCGGGCACAGGCTAATCCAGACCAACTCGGCACACCACTGTTGCGTCGATCGTCTGGGTAAAAGCACGCGCTTGGTCGCCAAGGCAACCGACGGCGTTCCCGAGTGCATCGAAGTCGGAGGCCAGCCGTTCTGCCTGGGCGTGCAATGGCACCCCGAGTACACGTGGAAGACGCTCGAGACCGACTTTAACCTGTGGAAGTCGTTTGTCGAGGCAGCGGCAAAGGTAAAGCAGGCCCGCTAGTTCGCGAACCGCACAACAGACAAGGGTGCCCCGCCGGCCACATGGTCCGACGGGGCACCCTTTTGCCTATATGCGACAGGCACACAGCCCAAGGCCCGCAAGCTCTTATTCGGCCGCCTCGCGCAGGGCTGACATCGTTGCCGCATATTGCTGCTGCAGCGCATGCATCCCCTCGCGGGCGCCGTCAACGGCATCGGCACCGCGCAGCGCTTCGGTCACCACGACCGCCGGCTCGTACAGATTATCGAATCCCAGGTTCTGGCTCACGCCCTTGAGCGTGTGCGCTGCCATAAACGCACCTTCGGCGTCTCCTGCCGCCATGGCGGCCTCCAGCTTGTCCATGCTCTCGTCATCCAAAAACTTGAGGGCAAAGCGGGCAAGCATTTCCTCGCCCATCAGCCGAGCGCACGCGTCATCATAATTAGCGCCGATCTTCTCATACGCCTCACGCATGGAAATCATGGATTGAAACTCCTTTGGTCAAACTAAATCGTGGGAAACGCGACAACATCGGCGGGGCGTACCAACGTCTCGGCAATACGGTCTTGCACCTCGAGCAGGCAGTCGAGCAACAGCGGGTTAAAGGTACCGCACTTACCGTCCAGGATCATCTGGATTGCTTCCTCGTGCGGGATAGCGTCCTTGTACACACGCACGCTCGTCAGCGCATCATACACGTCGGCCACCGAAACCACCTGCGCGGCAATGGGAATATCGTCGCCCTTAAGGCCATCGGGATAACCCCTGCCGTCCCAGCGCTCGTGGTGCCAACGCGCAATCTGGTACGCATATTCCATAAGCGCATTGCCAACGTGATGGCGGCCCAGCTCAAGCAACATGTCGGCGCCCATCGTGGTATGCGTCTTCATAATCTCGAACTCCTCGGGCGTAAGGCGCCCGGGTTTGTTGAGAATCGCATCGTCAATCGACATCTTGCCGATATCGTGCAGCGCCGAAGCCAGGGCGATCGTGGAGCGTTCCTCATTGTCAAGGGAGATCGTGTGGCTACGCTGGACCAGACAGCCAAGCAGCAGCTCGGTCAGCTTCTCGATGTTCGTAACGTGCCTGCCGCTCTCGCCGTTGCGAAGCTCCATGACGCCGGCCATGATGTCGATGAGCATGCGACTGTTCTTGACGCGCTCGTTGTACTGCTGGGACAGCAGGTTCGTCAGGCGGCGCTGTTTGGCGTATAGGCGGATGGTGTTGCTTACGCGGCGGCGCACGACACGGGAGTCAAACGGGCGATTGATATAGTCCGAGGCGCCCAGCTCGTACGCGCGCAGAACCATATCATCGGAATCTTCGCTCGAAATCATGATGACAGGCAGATTGTCACTAACCGATCGGCGCGACAGATCGGCCAGCACCTCAAAGCCGCTCATGCCCGACATGACAATGTCCAACATCACGAGCGACAACTCATCACCATAGCGGTCGACCATGTCGAGCGCCGTACGACCGTTATCGGCCTCGAGGATGCAATACTCGTCCTTGAGCATCTCGTTGAGAATGGCTCGGTTCATCTCGGAGTCATCGACAATAAGCACCAAAGGCTTTTCGCTTTGGAAGGCCTCGATGGAATCGGCATCGGTCACGACCGTACCGGCTTTTGCCTTAGCGCGGCTCAATAACTGGACAGCGCGGCCAACGCCCTCATCGACCGTCTCGCCATGAATGCGAACGCCACCAACACATGCCGTCAAGCTCACGTACTCATGGCCCGGAATAATCGTGGCATGAACGGCATCGGATACCTGACGCAGGCGACGGGCGAAGTCATCGGAGGGAATATCGGGCATAACGGCCACAAACTTGTCGCAGCCATAGCGCACAAGCTCGTCAGTCGAACGAATACCGCTGCGTATGGCTGTCGCCACAGCACCGAGCGCAAGGTCGCCGGCATGACGGCCACATGTATCGTTGAAGACCCTAAAATCATCAAGGTCGATCATCGCAACGCCGGCATTCATGCGGGCGCTACGGAGCTTTTCCTCGTAATATCGGCGATTGCGCACGCTCGTCAGCACGTCGGTGTAGACAAGGTCCTCTTCTGCAACCTCTTGCTCATCAATCGGACGCACCATCAGCAAGACGTGAGGCTCGCCCTCGACCTTCAGAGGACGCAGACGGGCGCGGTACTCAACACCATCGTTGAGCAGTTGCTCCGATACATCATCGGAACCTGCCAAGGCTTCAAGACTCGACTGACGCAGACAAGGGCAGCGATCGCCGGCGAGCAAGCAGTTAGGCTCGCTCTTAATCTGATCGGCCGACAGCAAACGCACCACGGGGCAGGTCTTCGCGACACGGGCGACCTCGGCGGCAGCCTCCTCGTCGGTTAGATTGACCTCGTGATTATTGAGCATATGGGGCCCTTGCTATCGTTACGCACGGCAACGGTGTATATCAAATGGTACAAGGGTAACATCTAACAACTGCAGGCAAACGCGCGATTATCGTTACATTTTTATGACCTGGCAAACGGCGGTAATGGAGCCGCGGGCGTGCGGCTATGGGCGCATTCGTTAACAATGACGAAACGCTAACAGCCCCTCTCCCCGTAGGTCATCGAGCGTGCTAACGCTCCAAGACATCGCGAACGGCGTTTGCCGCCGTAACGGGGCGATCGCGCAGACCGTTATGCGCGCCCGGGATCGTCACGAGAGAGCAATCGAGATATTCGGCAGCCGCTCGCGTACCAGCCTCGCGGGGCGTACCGACCGAAAGCTCACCCAAAAACACGGCCGACACCGCCTTTGACGCGCGGGCACGCTCCCAGTCGGGAGCATATGTCATATTTGTTCCGTATTCATTGGCCATGAAGCAACGACCATTGCGCAGGGCATGTTTGGCTTCCGCTTCGGTCGTCCCAGGAGCCTCGGGGTCCAAGTCGCCGAGGGCTCCCAAGAAAAGCCGGAGCGCCCTTGAAACCTTTCCAGCCGCAATCATATCGAGCAAAACCGGAGCTGCGCCCATGCCGACGCCTTCGGCCGATACAGCCGGCTCATGCAGAATCGCACGGGCGACGAGATGAGGTTCGGTGCGAAGAAGCTCCAGCGCCACCAGCGTACCGGCGCTGTGCGCAAGCACATTTGTCGGAGCGCCAACGTGCTCGATCACGGCCTGCAGGTCGGCGGCCTGAGCGGCAAGATCATAGCTGCCGTCCGCCGCTTCGCTGCTGCCGCCACAGCCGCGGCGATCGTAGGCAATTACGCGGTAGTTGCGGCTGAGTTCACAAGCGATGCCGTTGAAAAATGTGCCGTCGACACAAGCGCCGTGCACGCACACCAAGGCAGGAGCATCAGGCGACACATCCGGGCCGGCATATTCGCGACAGGCAATCGTGGTGCCCGCATTCTCGACCGTAAAATCCATGTTGTGCCCCCATCATCAATGCTCATCCAGTTGCACGTCAGCACGGTTGGATGGACCCGCATTGCCTTACGCCTTGTTAACAGATTAACTTTACCCGACCCGGGGCTTTTCATGGCACGGCATCATGAGCGACGTGAAAAAACGAAACTTGTAAAGCAAGAGCCCGCACCTTGCTTTGGAGCCGATGCTATGCTTAGGCACAATTGTCTTGAGGAGCATATGCCTATGTCTACGTTTTTGAATGCCAGCCCCATCTTTGGGCCCGTTCGCAGCCGTCGCCTTGGTCTCTCGCTCGGCGTCAACATGATGCCGGCCAGCGGCAAAATCTGCACGTTCGACTGCATCTACTGCGAAAACGGCCTCAACGCCGAGCGCCCCTGCCATGAGCCGTACAACACAGCTGCCGTGGTACTCGACGCGCTCGAGGCAAAGCTGCGCGAGATGGCAGCCGAGGGCGAGCTCCCCGATGTGATCACCTTCGCAGGCAACGGCGAGCCCACCGCCGCACCGGAGTTTCCGCAGGCTATTGCCGGCGCCGTCGCGCTGCGCGACCAGCTTGCCCCAAACACCAAGATTGCCGTGCTTTCCAACGGCACACGCGCCGACCGTCCCCAGGTACACGATGCGCTCATGATGGTCGACGACAACATCCTCAAACTCGATACGGTCGACCCGGCATTTATCCAGCTGCTCGACCAGCCCGTTGGCCCCTACGATGTAGAGCACCAGATCGAGACGTTCGCAAGCTTTGACGGTCACGTTATTATCCAGACGATCTTTTTGACCGGCGAGTATCAGGGCAAGCTCATCGACAACACCGGCGAGGAGTACGTTGCCCCCTGGCTCGCGGCGCTTGAGCGCATTCGTCCGCAGGAGGCGACCATCTACACGGTAGCGCGCGAGACACCGATCGCCGGCCTTGCCAAGGCAGCACCCGACGTCCTCGACGCCATTGCCGCGCGCGTCCAAGCCCTCGGCATTCCCTGCCAAGTAAGCTACTAGCACGCAGCAGCTAGCACCCGCCATCCCGCCCCATCAGTTGCGGTGATATAGTTCCTATTTGTGCTGTTAAACCGCTTAAATCGGAACTATATCACCGCAACTTTTATGGACGCGTGGGTGGGCTATACTAGCCTCGGATGAAAGGAAGTTAGCCATGTATGACAAAGGACCCGTACCCGGCCGCAACGACGCTTGCTGGTGTGGCAGCGGCAAAAAATACAAGAAATGTCACAGCGCCTTTGATGAGCGCCTCGAGCGCTTGTGGGAAGAGGGCTGGGAGGTTCTGCCCCGCACGCTCCACAAGACGCCCGCCGATATCGAGGGCATCAAGCGTTCGGCAGCCATCAACGTGGGCGTGCTCGATTATGTGGGCGAGCATATCGCCGCAGGCATGACAACCAACCAGATCGACCAGATGATCTACGACTACACCGTCGAGCACGGCGGCACGCCGGCCGATCTCAACTACGAGGGCTATCCCAAGAGCGTGTGCACCTCGATCAACGACGTCGTCTGCCACGGTATCCCCAGCGATACGGACGTCCTGCACGAGGGCGACATCATCAACGTGGACTGCTCCACGATCCTGGACGGTTACTTTAGTGATTCGAGCCGTATGTTCTGCATCGGCGAGGTCTCGGCCGAGCGCCAGCGCCTGGTCGACGTCACCCGCGCCAGCGTGGAGGCTGGCCTTGCCGCCGTCAAGCCGTGGCTGCCGCTGTCCGTGATGGCCGAGGCTGTGCAAAAGACCGTCGAGGACGCCGGCTTTAGCGTGGTGCGCGAGTACGGCGGACACGGAATCGGTAAGGAGTTCCACGAGGACCCGTTTGTGGGCTTTACCACCGAGGCGCCCGATGTGGACACCATCATGGCTCCGGGCATGGTCTTTACCATCGAGCCCATGGTCAATGCCGGAGCGCCCGACATCAAGATTAGCAAGGGCGACGGCTGGTGCGTGCGCACCAAGGACGGCAGCGATTCGGCCCAGTGCGAGGTACAGCTCGTGGTGACTGAGGACGGCTACGAACTGCTGAGCTGGTAACCGTGGATGCGCCGGGCTTCGCGATGGATATGTTAACCATCGCGAAGCCCGGCGTTTTTATAGCGTTTTACCAGATATAACCTGCCAAAATAAACCTGTCCCTTTTTGGCAGGCTGAGCGGAGAGGACTGCTTGTGAACATCCTGGTTTTGCTGCCCGTCAATGACCGCCATCGCGCAATTCTTGAGTCGAGCGCTCCGGGCGAAGACTTTATCTACACGAGCGCCGACGCCACCACACGTGAACAGGTCGCCGATGCCGACGTGATCTTGGGCAACATTGACCCTGCCCTGCTTACCGCATGCGAGCACCTCCAGCTATTGCAATTGCAGACCGCCGGCTATGACGACTACCTTGCCGCCGGCACCGTGCCGGCTGACGCTAAGCTCTCCTGCTCGGTGGGCGCCTACGGCCAAGCCGTGAGCGAGCACATGTTTGCCATGGTCCTTTCCATGATGAAGCGCCTGCCCGGCTATCACGATTTGCAGCGCGAGCATCGCTGGGAGGATTTGGGGCCGGTCACCTCGCTCAAAAACGCCAACGTGCTGGTACTGGGCGCGGGCGATATCGGCGGCCACTTTGCCACGCTCTGCCGCGGCATGGGTGCGCACGTCCGCGGCATCAAGCGTCATCCGCTCGTCTATCCCATTGTGTTTGAGGACATGGACGGAATGGATGCCCTGTCTGAGCGCTTGGCGGAGGCAGACGTCGTCGCATCCTTTATGCCGAGCACACCCGAGACCTGCGGCCTGGCGAACGCCGAGTTCTTCGCCGCGATGAAACCGGGCGCCTTCTTTGCCAACGGCGGCCGCGGCGATCTTGTGGTTGCCGACGACTTGGCTGCCGCCCTGGAGTCGGGACATCTCGCCGGCGCCGCGGTCGATGTCACCGACCCTGAGCCACTGCCCGCAACAAGCCCGCTGTGGGATGCGCCCAACATGCTCATCACGCCGCACATCTCGGGCTGGTTCCACCTGGCCGCCACGCTCAACAACGTCGTCGACATCGCAGCGGAGAACCTGCGTCACCTGCAGGCCGGCGAGACCCTGCGCTGTTGGATCGAACATTAGGGTTCCGCCGTTCTAACGAACGGCGGACCGGTCGACGCTGCGAGCCCGCCGTTTGGCCAATCTGCCGTTCAATTTCAAAGGCGCGATCAGAAGGTCAGCGCCTTTTCATTTCACGGCACCTTGGCTCAAACGGCGGGCTCTCGCTGACTTTTATTCGACCTGCGGCGTCTCAACAGTTCCGTCTAACCATTGGCATTTTCCCAGATAAAACCTGCCAAAATGAACCTGTCCCTTTTTGGTAGGTTTGGTGCAATGGGGTCAGGTTGGCTTGCGCCATACCGGTAGTTCTGTATGCGACACTCTCGCCAAAGTGATATCAAACATACATCTAGCGTTTTCGACACTTCGCTTATTAGAGCCAGTCCGTCTCCTCGTCATAGCGGTCCGAATAGGCGTTACGCTTGAGTTCTTCAGCACTCGTTGGTCGCGCCTTGGACACGTCGACCCCTGACTCATGGCAAGCGTCGACGAACAGCTGTAAACCCCGATCAATAAGCTGAGCCCCACGCTCGGCCTTCATTTCTTCGGCTCGCATTTAGAGCTCCACGCTTTCGGCGCCGTTGATGGTTAGGTTGCGCTCGTAGAAGGCGGTGAGGGCGCGGATCGCGTACATCACGTCGCGCACGCCGCCGGTCTCGTAGCTCGAGTGCATGGCAAGCTGCGGCAGGCCCACGTCCACGGCATGCATGCTCGCCTGCATATTGGACAGGTTACCGAGCGTGGAGCCGCCGGCCATATCGCTCTTGTTGGCGAAGGCCTGCGTGGGCACGTCGGCGTCATCGCAAATGGCCTGGAACACCGCGCGGCTAAAGGCATCGGTGCAATAGTGCTGGTTGGCGGCTTCCTTGATAACGATGCCGCCGTTGAGCACAACCCGGTTGCGGGCGTCGCACTTCTCGGCGTGGTTGGGGTGCACGGCATGCGCGTTGTCGCAGCTCACGAGCATCGAAGCGGCAAGCGCACGGTGGTACAACTCGTCGTCAAAGCCCAGCGACCCGTTGATGCGGCGCAGCGCGTCGGCCAAGAACGTCGACATGGCGCCCTGCTTGGTCTCGGAGCCAACCTCCTCGTTATCGAAGCAGCAGAAGACCGAAACGTCGTGCGCGTTCTCGGCACCCAAAAATGCCTGTAGCGAGGTATAGGCGCAGGCCAGGTCGTCAAGTTTGGGCGTCGAGATAAACTCATCGGCCCAGCCCCAAATGCGCGCATCCTGACGGTTAACCAGGAACAAATCGCGGCCCAGAATTTGCTCGGGCTCAACATCCAGCTCGTCGGCGATCAGGGCGTCAAAGTCGCCCTGCTTAAGGTCACCAGCGCTGATGAGCGGGCACAGGTCAACGGCTCGGTTGGGAGCAAAGCTCTCGTTAACGCCACGGTTCATGTGGATGGCAAGGCTCGGAATAATGGCAACCTCGCGCTCGGTGGCAAGCAGGCGGCTCTCAATACGGTCGCCCTCGCGCACCAGTACGCGACCCGCGAGCGCCAGCGGGCGATCGAACCAGGTGTAGTCGATCATGCCGCCGTAGGCCTCGGTGTTCAGGCGCAGCGTCTCGCCCGCGCCGTCGAGCTCGGGCACGGCCTTAACCTTAAACGTCGGCGAATCGCTGTGTGACGCCGTGAGTTGAAAATGATAGTCGCCGGCAACGCCGCCCTCGCCCCACGTAGCGGCCAGGTCCTCGCCCACCTTAAAGGCAACAACGCTCGAGGTGTTGCGCTGCGTGTAATAACGCCCGCCCGGCTCGATGTCCCACGCCGCATTCTCGGGCAGGTAGGTAAAGCCCGCCTCGTCGAGCTCGGCCATAATGGTCGCCGCCGTATGGAACATGCTGGGGCATGCCTCGATAAAGTCGATAAGATCGTTAGCGGCCTCGATATCGTCGGCCGTCACGTGCGCGCGCTCGGGCGTTTCCTGATCCGTCATGCTCTCCCCTTTCGCTGGGTTGATTGTCCCCTCCAGCATACCCCGCCACGCCAGCGCCGCACTCTTCATTCCGTGCTTAATTCCGCGTTGCCCACCGGCTTGCGAATTTCTAACATTGCTTACATTTCTATACGCTTGAGCTAACACGTTTTGCCCCCGTATCAACAGTGTGCGGGGGTAAACTTATGCGCATGTTATAACTTGCCCGGAAGGATTCATCATGCTTAGGATCGGTCTTCTTACCAGTGGCGGCGACTGCCAGGCGCTCAACGCCACCATGCGCGGCATCGTCAAAACGCTCATGACCAATAGCGAAGAACCTATCGAGATCTACGGTTTTGAGGACGGCTACCAGGGCCTTATCTACAGCAGGTTCCGCGTCATGTCGCCCGCCGATTTTAGCGGCATCCTCACCCGCGGCGGCACCATCCTGGGCACGAGCCGTACGCCGTTCAAGCGTCTGGACATTCCCGAGGCCGACGGCGTCGAGAAGGTGCCCGCGATGGTCCACACCTATCACAAGCTACAGCTCGACTGCCTGTTTATGCTGGGCGGCAACGGCTCCACCAAGACCGCCAACCGCCTGCGCGAAGAGGGCCTCAACGTTATCGCCCTGCCCAAGACCATCGACAACGACACCTGGGGCACCGAGATGACGTTTGGCTTTACGAGCGCCATCGACGTCGCCACCAAGTGCATCGACGACATTCACACCACCGCTTCGAGCCACGGTCGCGTGTTCGTCATCGAGATCATGGGACACAAGGTCGGCTGGATTCCGCTATATGCCGGCGTCGCGGGCGGCGCGGATGTCATCCTGATTCCCGAGATCCCCTACGACATGGACCAGGTCATCAAGACCATCGAGCATCGCATGGAAACCGGCAGCCGCTTTACCATCGTGGCCGTCGCCGAGGGCGCTATCTCCAAGGAGGACGCGGCGCTGTCCAAGAAGGAGTACAAGAAGAAGCTCGCCGAGCGTACGAGCCCGTCGATTGTCTACGACATCGCCAAGGAGATCGAGGCCAAGACCGGTCGCGAGACCCGCGTCGCCATCCCCGGCCACACGCAGCGCGGCGGTCAGCCCGACGCCCAGGACCGCATCTTTGCGACCCAGTGCGGCGTCGAAGCGGCGCTCGGCTGCCTGCGCGGCGAGTTTGGCTACATGATTGCCCTGCGTGACGGCAAGATGTGCCACATGCCGCTCGAGGAGGTCGCCGGCAAGCTCAAGTTTGTCGACCCCCAGAGCGATCTGGTGCGCGAGGCCAAGGCGTTGGGCATCAGCTTCGGCGACGAATAGCCTCGGCTGGAACCGCCCCCATCGGAGACCCCAGGGCTTACCTCCCAAATCGTCCTCGGACATGTCAGGACCCCGCCGTGCGCTTCGCGCGGCGGGGTCCTTCCGTCCTGCGGAAAGATTTGGGAGGTAAGCCCTGGGGTCTCCTGCGGTAACTGGGGAGGCCGGGGCTATTCGTCTTCTTGCTACGGGTGCCTGGTGTAGGATGCGACGTGCATTTTTGGGAGTTTTCAGCAGCCGAGGATGCCTGCATACTGGATTTTGGGCGAAAGGCAGGCACCATGGGGCACATCCTGTGGAAAATGAGCGGCTCTTGAGGCGCTGGGGTTCAGAATCGGGGCTTTCAGCGCAGTTTTGCGCGCCTGCGGACTCCGGGATGCTGAATACTCCAGATTTTGCACGCCGCCCCCGGGGGTACCTGTGGGCAAAAAGCAATCGCCCCGCCGTAATATGCATTTTTCGGTGCGGTTTATGCAGTACAGCGGCTGTGGATGCGCATGTCGCTCAGCGTTCTTGCCGACCGATGCAACGTCGTGCGTAGCCCTTAATGTCTTCGGTGAAACCGTCAAGGTCGTCGAGCGTGATCACGTTATCGGAAAGCAAGTTGGCAATCTCATAATGCATGGTGCTGCGGCGAATATCGTTTGCTAGCACTCCCGAGGACAGCTTGTCCCTATTGATGCGCTCTTCTAGCGCCCAAAATCTACTAGACGCTTCGCTGCCGCCGTTTAGTATCTCGATGTATTGGCCGATGAGCATTTCCATATAGCTTTCTTGCCATTTTGGGAGCAGCGCCTTAAACAGCTTCCAGTCGCTTTCAGTCACCTCGCCCATATTGCCTCCGTTCGCCAAACAGACTTAGCCATTCGATTTTTATTCTATTTGGTATTTTCGCTCGCAGCCGTGGATGAGGGGACCATCGGTCTTCGAGTTCGAGCTTGAATGAACCGTTTGCTACAAAATGCGCCTAATTACTACGATGATTCGAATGCCTTCGACCATGCCGAAAAGGGTGACAGTAAAACCGCAGGTAGAAAGCTTGCCGATTTTTGAAAAAGATGGATGTGGTCGGCCTCATCGAGTTCATCGTAGTAAATCGGCCCTTTCTTGGCATGCAGTGAGTTAAATGCCAGTTCCCGTGCTGGAATTGCCCGTCCCATTCGTGAGTTGCGGTGAAATAGGGACTGTTAGACGCTCCAAGGTCCTCAACAGTCCGTATTTCACCGCAACTTGGAAGGGGCGTGCGGCGTTGTCCAAGCATTGCTGACGGGTTGGAGCGGCTTAGGCTTGTTTGCGGCGTTTCCATTGCTTTCGGCACCAGCGCATGAGTGCTTTTACAACTGGGATGGTGATGAGGATGACCCATGCGGGATGGGGCTGCGCCAAGCAAAGCCACATATAGAGGAACCAGGCAATGGCGACTGTTGGATAGACGCCGCCGATTAGCTTAGATAGATGACGTCGGTCGATGAAGTCGCCCATCGCATAGTAGACGGGAATCAGAAAGACCAGAAAGAACCCCATGCCCCACGTGCCGCAGATGATGCCGAGCGCGAGATAGGCGAGGACGACAAGTGCAGGAAAGGGAAACTTGTTCCATGTGCGACCGAGCTTGGTATGGAAATGCTTGCCATGATGGTCGAGCTTGTCGTGTGCCTCTTTCCAGCTCGAAAAGGTCTCGCCGTCGATGGTAACGGTGCCGTCGGCATTGGTATGTACGCTGTGTCCATCGTCCTCTAGCGTATCGATATGCAATCCGCCCGGCCCGACATGGACCTCTTCACCCTTGCGCTCGTTAGCCACATGGATACCATTCCAGCCAACATGGACCTCTTCGCCCTTCTCGGGATCAATAACGTGGATACCATGCGCGAGAGAAATATCGACAAGTGGCTTATCACCGCAATTCGTATGCTCAGTAGAAGTCTCGGTGCCTTCAACCTCGTCGGAATTATTTGCGTCAAGGTCATCGTCGGTCGAAGTTTCGACATCGCCAGCCGCTTCCCCATACAGCAGTTCATCCAACGACACGCCATACAGCGCGGCGAGTGCAATAAGGTTATCGGTATCGGGCGAGGATTCGCTGCGCTCCCATTTGCTGACAGCCTGGCGGCTTACGCCAAGCTGAGCAGCAAGCGCCTCTTGAGAAAGCCCGGCAGCTTTGCGACGATCGACGAGACACTGTGCCATCGCAAGATCCATGACAGTTCCTTTCATGTTGCGACCGTAATCGAATGAGCCGAGTATGCCGAGAACAACCGGTAGCGACCACCATTTCTAGTTAGAATCTGCCCCAACCCTACCGCAACTACGAGTAGCAACCCCTAATGGCCTGCCATTTCATGACAAATGTCAGTACGCATAACAGCCAAGAGCCCTCTCAATATGTTGCGGTGGAATAGTTCCTGTTTTATGGCTCTGCTATGCCAAACGGGAACTATTCCACCGCAACTTACTATCAGGCCACGCACCCGCAGAGTAGCTACGGGTGCCTAGGGTAGGATGCGGCGTGCATTTTTGGGAGTATTCAGCAGCCGAGGGTGCCTGCATACTGGATTTTGGGCGAAAGGCAGGCACCATGGGCCGCATCCTGTAAAAAAACGAGCGGCTCTAGAGGCGTTGGGACTCAGAATCGGGGCTTTCAGCGCAGTTTTGCACCCCCGCCCCCGCGCCCGCGGACCCCGGGATGCTGAATACTCCGGAATTTGCACGGCGCCCCCTGGGGTACCTGTGGGCAAAAAGCAACCGCTCCGTCAAAGTATGCATTTGACGGAGCGGTTTATGCAAAAATGCTGCTGCGGGCGCGTCGGCAACTCGCTAGAACTTGAATCCAAGGACAGGTTACTCGGCGCTCTTGAGGGCGCCGACCATGTCGATCTTGTTGAGCGTTCGGTTGGTGACGAGGTTGACGATAAACGTAAAGACAAAGGAAAGCACTACGGCGAGCACATAACTCAGCGGCTCGACCTCAACGTCAAAGTAGAGCGACGGCATCTGCAGAATGTACGTAAAGCTCTCGGCCAGCAGGCTACCCAGTGGAACGCCCAGCGCGGCACCAATCGCCGTCAAAATCAGCGTCTCCTTGTTGACGTAGTGGTGCACCTCGCCGCGACGGAAGCCCAGCACCTTGATGGTTGCCAGTTCGCGCTCGCGCTCCGAAATGTTGGTGTTGGACAGCGTAAACACCACCACAAACGATAGGCACGCCGCCATAAAGGTTACGAGCGCCACGACCGAATTGATAATCGTAAAGTTCGCATCAGCGTTCTCCTGATGCTCGGCCGTACTCGAAATCGTAAGCCAGCCGTCACTCTTAAGCTTCTTGCTAAACGCAATCTGGTCGGCCGACGAGCCCTTCAGCAACGCAAGGACACCGTTAAGGCGCGCGCTTCGACCGAACGCGCGCTCATAGGTGCCCTGCGTCATAAAGAGTGTGTTGCCCAGATAGTTGAGCGAAATGTCGCTGACTTTGACCTTAGCAACATTGAGCGACGAATCCTGGACGCGCGCCGCATCACCTGGCTGAATCCCCAGCGCCAGCTGTGAACTCTTGCTCAGATACACATCTCCGTCACGCAAAGACAGCGACTCTTTGGACTCGTCCTCAAGGCGCACGTAATCGTCCAGATCGTTCACGCGGTCATCGGGCACCACGATTAACAGCACTGTCTCGCTTTTGCCGCCAAATGTAAAGGTGACGTTGTCGGTCATAATCGGCAGCGTCGAATTCACGGTCACACCGGAATCCTTGACCGCGCTTCGCTCCTCTAGTGCCGCGCACGTCTGCGTAAAGTCGTCGGGATTGGCGACCGCCAGCAAGTCGTAGCGCGTGATATGCCCGTACTGTTTGGGCGAAAGCGCTATCGACGTATCGCGGATGCCCAGAGCGCAGATCACGAGCGCGGTGCAGCCGGCAATACCAAAGATGGTCATAAGGGCACGCTTTTTGTAGCGGAACAGGTTACGCGCCGCCACCTTGTTCAAAAAGCCCATACGGTGCCAGATAAAGCCGATGCGCTCAAGCAAAATGCGCGAGCCGGCACGCGGAGCCTTGGGACGCATGAGCGAGGCTGGGGCCTCGGCCATCTCGTGGCGGCAGGCGATAATCGTGGCACCCACCACGCCCACGGCAAACAGCGCCACCGAGACGATTGAGGACACGATATCGTACGAAAGCAGCATCTGGGGCAGCGAGTACATGTCGTCGAATACCGTGAACAGGAACAGTGGTAGGCCCACAAATCCGACAATGTTGCCAAGCACGCCGCCGATCAGACAAGCCCACAGTGAATAGTCCACGTATTTGGACAGGATACGCCTGCGTGAATAGCCGAGCGCCTTGTACAGGCCGATGAGCGTGCGCTCCTCTTCGACCATGCGGGTGGCGGTGGTGAGACTGATGAGCACGGCGACGATAAAGAAGATAAACGGGAATACGGTGGCGATGGCCTCGATTGAGGAACTGTCGCTCTCCACGCTCGAGTAGCTTGCGATGCTATCGCGGTCCTGGATGTACCAAGTGCATTCGCCCAGATCGGAAAGCTCGGCACGGGCATCGGCAAATTGCTGGTCGGCGGCGGCGCGGCGCTGGTTCAAATCGGTCTGTGCCTGAACGCGTTCCTCGCTGCCCTCGGCCATGCGGTTGATGTTGTCCTGCTCAATCCCAAAGAGCATATTCGCCTGACGCTCAGCCGCGTCCAAGCTCGCCGGCGTATCGGCCGTCAGCTCCTGAGCACGCGCTTTCTCGCGCTCGTCGCGAATCTTCTCGATATTGCCCTTGACCTCGTTAATCCTTGCCGTATAGGCATCGGAATAGGAGTTGAGGTCCTTGGCCCCCTCGACGACCACGTGGATCGCGGAATAGGACGACGACGTCGCGGCATCCTCGCTCACATAGAACTTATAGTCCGCAGCCGAAGCAGCGCGAAAGTCGTTGACGGTCGAGTCGGAGCTCACATCGGTGGGATCGAGGACCTCGGCCGTAATGGTGTAATCGCCCGCGGCAAACTGGTCCTTAGCGCTTTGGTTCGACGAGCTCGCATCATTGGCGGCAAAACTCACGGTATCGCCGAGCTTTTTGCCCGAAGCCTTCAGGAACTTCGATGTCACCGCAACCTCACCGGCACTCTCGGGCAAATCGCCGCTCACCAGCATCGGCTGATCGATATTCTCCTTGGAAAGGCTCTGCACGACCACGCGCTCGCGCGTTGTACCCACGGCGGTGTAGGCGGTCTCGGTGTAGATGCCCTCGGCCGTCTCGACACCGTCGACCTCTTGGATAGCCGCAAGATCGTCGTGCGTAAGGCCATAGGTCGACTGCACGTTAATGTCATAGACACTCTGCTGGTCAAAGTAGGCGTCAACCGAATCGCGCAGATCCGCGCAGCCCGCCTTAAGGCCGCACATCACGCTCACGCCAAGCGCGGTGATGACCACGATGGACAAGAAGCGCTTAAGACTGCCTCGGATTGTGCGGTAGATGCCACGGCGAAACACCGTCGGGACCATATCGTTTGAGCTTTGAGCGGTACGGTAGGTCGCGAACTCCCGGTCGCGACCCGCATGTTCCATATCGTGGTTTTGGTTGTTTTGGCGATCTTGGTCCATGGGCGCTACCACTCGATCGTCTCGATCGACACGGGATTTTGCTGGACCGTCTCGCTCTCCACGCGACCACTCTTAAAGCGAATCAGGCGATCGGCCATGGGCGCGAGTGCGGAGTTGTGCGTGATGATGATGACCGTGATGCCCTGCTTGCGACAGGTGTCCTGTAGCAGCTGCAAGATCTGCTTGCCGGTCTTGTAGTCAAGCGCGCCCGTGGGCTCGTCGCACAAAAGCAACTTGGGGTTCTTGGCCAGTGCACGGGCAATGGACACGCGCTGCTGTTCGCCGCCCGAAAGCTGCGCGGGGAAGTTGGCGAGGCGCTCACCCAGGCCAACCTGGCAAAGCGTTTGCTCGGCATCGAGCGAATCGGGGCAAATCTGAGCTGCGAGCTCAACATTTTCGAGCGCCGTCAGGTTGGGAACCAGATTGTAGAACTGGAAGACAAAGCCGACGTCGGCGCGGCGGTATTCCACGAGTTGCGCCTCATTGGCGGAGCTCACGTCGCGCCCGTCCACCGTCACAGTGCCGGAGGTTACCGTATCCATGCCGCCCAGAATGTTGAGGGCCGTGGTCTTGCCGGCGCCCGAAGCGCCCAGAATGATGGCGAGCTCACCGCGCTCGACCGTAAAGCTCGCGCCGTCGAGCGCGTGGATGCGGGCGTCGCCCTCGCCGTATGCCTTGATGACGTCTTTGAATTCGATATAGGCCATCGATTAATTCCCATCTGGTCGGATAACTCTTTAGTATTACCCATTTCGCACCGACCAAAAAGGGACAGGTTTATTTTGGCAGGTTTTATATGGGGAAACGGCAGCTATAGATAGGGCGCCGGGGAGGCCGAGAAATCATCGACGGGGTCAGGCCGACCGCCAAACACAACGCACGCATCTCAATCTGTCAGCCAAATCATTCGAACAGCTGTTCGTTTCTATGATATGATTCAGCTATCTAAGCAGGCCAATACGCAGAAAGGCGGCCAACATGGCGTTCGACTTTAAGAAGGAATGCAAGGAGCTCTACAAACCTGCAAGCAAGCCGAGTATCGTAACTGTCCCGCCTATGAGTTACGTTGCCGTTCGCGGAAAGGGCGACCCAAATACCGAAGGTGGCGAGTATCAAAACGCCCTGCCGCTGCTTTACGGCATCGCCTATACCGTCAAGATGTCGAAGAAAGGCTCAAGGAGTATCGAGGGCTATTTCGACTTTGTGGTACCGCCGCTCGAGGGTTTCTGGTGGCAAGACTCCCCCGGTAGCGGCATCGATTATGCGCACAAAGACAATTTCAACTATATCTCGTGTATCCGTCTGCCCGATTTCGTCACTCAGGATGACTTTGATTGGGCCGTCGCGGAAGCCACGACCAAAAAGAAACTGGACTTTTCCGCCGTCGAACTGCTTAAAGTTGACGAGGGCCTCTGCGTTCAATGCATGCACACCGGGCCCTACGACAACGAGCCGGCAACCGTAGACGCCATGCATGAATACACGACCGAGCAGGGCTATGTCCCCGACTTCTCAGACACCCGTTTACATCACGAAATCTATCTCTCCGATCCACGCAAGTGTGCGCCGGAGAAACTTAAAACTGTGGTTCGTCATCCTATCAAGCGCGCTGAATAGCGTGGAGCGTCATTTCACGCGCTAGGTTTTAAGCCAGCCAACCAGCCGCCTCCTAGGCCGTCAGGCAATTATCTTGACGCGGCCCGCCGCATCTTATAAGTTTGTTTAGCTAAAGCTGGAAAGCCTCTCAACGATGCGCAACTCCAGCTCTTTTTCTATCAAGAGAGCAAGTGTCGGAAAACAAAATGTCAGAAAGCAGCGCTTCGAGCAGAATCAAACGCTTGGTCAACACCTATAGCGCCCTCGTGCTCATGGGTACTGTCGGAATCCCCGTCGGCGTTATCGTTGGCGCCATCTGCGCGCTCTTTGGTCGCGTGCTTCTGGCGATTGGCACCTTCCGTGACGAGCACATCACTCTGCTCCTTCCCCTCCTCGCCCTCGCGGGCCTTGCCATCGTGTTTGCCTACCGCACTTGGAGCAAGGGCACCGACCGCGGCATGAGCTTAGTATTCGACGTAGGTCACGGACGCGAAGACGCCATCTCCCCGCGTCTGGTGCCGCTCGTTATGCTGAGCACGTGGGGAACGCACCTCTTTGGCGGCAGCGCGGGACGCGAGGGCGTGGCCGTGCAGATCGGTGCAACCGTCTCACATTGGATCGGACGACGCCTACCTTTCCAAGACCCCGGCAACACGTTTTTGCTCATTGGCATGGCCGCTGGCTTTGCCGGACTCTTTCGAACGCCGCTCGCCGCCACGGTCTTTGCTATCGAAGTGCTTGTCGCCGGACGCATGGAATACCGCGCGTTGTTTCCCGCGCTTACGGCTTCACTTGCCGCAAGCATGACCTCCGGCGCCCTGGGGCTCGAGAAGTTCGAGGTCGCCGTTGTCGCTTCGTATGCGCTCGACCCCCCTGGTCTTGGACGGCTTGCGGTGCTGGGCGTTGCGTTTGGCATGGCGGGCGGCGCCTTTGCCTGGTGCCTTGCACATGCCAAGACCCTTGCAGCGCGGCTGCTCCCCAACCCCTATGTGCGCATCGCTGTTATGGGCATCGCGCTATCGGCGATCCTGTTCACGCTGTGGCAGGGACGATACTGCGGACTTGGCACCAACCTGATATCGGCGGCGCTCAACGGTGACGGCAAGGTCGCCATTATGCCTTGGGACTGGGCGCTCAAATTCGCACTCACCATCGCCACGCTTGCCGCAGGATATCAAGGTGGTGAGGTGACGCCGCTGTTCTCCATCGGAGCAAGCCTGGGTGTCGTGCTCGCCGGAATTCTCGGCATGCCCGTCGAGTTCTGCGCCGCGTTGGGCTACGCCGCCGTCTTTGGCGGCGCCACCAACACGCTGCTCGCGCAAATCCTTATCGGTTGCGAGGTCTTCGGTTTCGGTAATCTGCCGGCGTTCTTCATCGTCTGCGTTGTGGCTTACCTATTCAACATGGATAAGTCCATCTACGCCCTGCAGGAGCGGGCGTAGATCGATGTCCAGACAGGTGGTCTCAACCGGAAACGGCGTCCCACTCTGAGGCTGTATTCCGGGGCACGGTTTCCGCTCGGGACGCCATTCGGAAAGCGCATCCCGCTTTAAAACAGAATTCCGGGACGTGGTTTCCGTCTGAGCCTCCATTCGGAAAGCGTGTCCCGTTCTTTCAGGGCGTCTTGGCTATGCAAAGTGCCCGAACGTTAGTCCTCGTACGCGCCCTCAAGCCGAAGCAGCCACTCCTTGCGGTCGAGGCCGCCGGCATATCCGTTGAGCGAACCATCGGCGGCAACCACGCGATGGCACGGCACAATAATCGAAACAGGGTTGCGAGCGACCGCAGCCCCCACCGCACGAGGAGACACAACGGGGTCCTCGTTTCCCGGTACACGATGTCGAGCCGCAACACGCTGGGCAATCTCGCCATACGTGGCGACCTCACCACGCGGAATAGAAAGCAGCTCGTACCAAACTTCACGCTGAAACGCCGTGCCAATTAAATGCAACGGCGGCGTAAACCGAGGTTCCTGCCCTGCAAAATAAGCATTCAGCCAAGCCCAGGAACGCTCAAGCACCGAAGACGCCGCACCATTTGCAGGACTTACCGACGACATGCCGCCAGTACCGGAAACCGCATCGACGCCTTCAACACGTTCGGAGTCTTCCCGGAGAAGCGTAGAGCCAAAGTGCTCCTGTCCCTCAAACCAAAGCCCCGTCAGACCGCGGCCATCAGCGGCAAGCAAGATTTCGCCCAAAGGCGAAGCGAACGTCGTCGTGACCACCAGCGGCTCCTTTCAAAACTCCGCAACATAATACCGCGAATTGTGCAGACAACCCCAATCGACCCCAAAGTCACCCAAGGCAGCAGGCGCGCAGCGCCGCAGCTGCCGCACGACCCCAAAGTCCCCGCAGGCAGCAGGCGCAACGCGCCGCAGCTGCCGGCCGCGCTCCGCAGTCCCCCAAGGCGGCAGGCGCAAGGCGCCGAGGCCGCCGCCGGGACTAGGGCCCGCAACAACCACGTGCCCCCACATCAGCCCAGCGGCCCCAACCAGCAACGGCCCCATCGCAGGCCGCTCGCAGCCGAGTCACCGCAGGCGGGGGCCGGGCCTAGTTTTCAGAACACTCCGCAGACCAGTGTGGCGCCTTGTCCGCGGCTCCGAAGGAGCAGGACAAGGCGCCACACATGGTCGAGGACGTTCTGAAAACTAGGCCCGGCCCCCGCCGGACAGATCGCACTACTCGCAGAGCAGCTTAGCAATCTGGACGGCGTTGGTTGCCGCGCCTTTACGGATTTGGTCGCCGCAGCACCAGAAGGTGATGCCGCGCGCGGCCTCGGGGTTCGAGATGTCGCGGCGCACACGGCCGACCCAAATCAGGTCCTGGTCGGACGTATCCATCGGCATGGGGAAGCGATCATGTGCATCTTCGGCGCTCATGTCGTCAACCAGCTTGACGCCGGGAGCGGCGGCCAGCGCAGCACGGGCCTCCTCGACCGTAATATCGCGCTCAAACTCGAGCGTAATGCTCTCGGAGTGCGAGCGCAGCACGGGCACGCGCACGCAGGTGCAGTTCACGCGCAGCTCGGGCAGGTGCATGATCTTGCGGCCCTCGTTTTGCAACTTCATCTCCTCGGAGGTAAAGCCCTCCTCCTTGACGCCGCCAATCTGCGGAATCAGGTTGCTCGCCAACTGGGCGGCAAACGCGCGCGGCTCGGGAATCTCCTCGCCACGGCCCAGGGCGGTCAGCTGAGCCTCGAGCTCGGCCATACCGGGAGCGCCAGCGCCCGAAGCCGCCTGGTACGTCGAGACGATCATACGCTTCACACCGGCGAGCTGATGCAACGGCCACGTGGGAACCAGGCCGATAATGGTCGCGCAGTTAGGGTTGGCGATAAGGCCGTGATGCCACTTGATGTCGTCGGCATTGATCTCGGGCACGACCAGCGGCACCTTGGGATCCATGCGGAAGGCGTGGCTGTTGTCGACCACAACGGCGCCGCGCTTGACGGCCTCGGGTAGCAGCTCCTTCGCGATATCGTCGCCGGCGGCGCCGAGCACAATGTCGCAGCCCTCAAAGGCCTCGGGACAAGCTTCCTCAATCATGATCTGCTCGCCGCGGAACTCAACGGTCTTGCCCGCGGAGCGTGCACTTGCCAGCAGCTTGAGCTTGCCAACTGGAAACTCCTGCTCGTTGAGACACTCGAGCATCTGGGTGCCCACGGCTCCCGTCGCGCCCAAAATAGCAACCGTGTACTGTTTCATGCTTCCCCCTTTAAAGGTTATGGCTTTTGCCCGCACGCCGAGCAGGCCGGATATTCTTGCCCAGTTTATACAAGAACGGGGCGGATACAAAACCCGCCCCGTCGAAACGAAACCGAAACGAAACGCCCCGCTGTAGATTTTTGAGACATGACTCAAAAATCTAGCGAGATAGCAGCTACTTGTGCAGCGCAGCCAGAGCGGGCTCGAGCGGCTCGGCGGGCTCCAGGTCAGAGACCTTCACAATGCCGTTCTCGTCGGAGAAGGCACGGTAAATGGTCTGGATCGCCAGGTCAAAGTCCTTCTCCTCGACGCCGATAATGATGTTGATCTCGTCGCAGCTCTGCGAAATCATGCGCACGCTCACGCCGGCCTGGCCAAGCATGCCAAACAGATGGCCCGAGATACCTGCACGGCCGCGCAGGTTACGGCCGACGGTCGCGATGAGCGCCAAGCCCTCGACAACCTCGATCTCGAGCGGCTCGACCTCCTGCTGGATGTCGCCCACGAGTGAGTACAGCGAATCGTGCACATCCTGCTCCTGCACCACGGCGCCAAAGCGGTCGACACCGGTGGGCATGTGCTCGACGGAAACGTCATAGCGCTCGAAGACCGAAAGCGCGCGGCGCATAAAGCCGACACGGGGCTTGGTACGGTCGCGGGCCACGTTGATGGCGACAAAACCGCGCTTGCCGGTCACGCCGGTAATGATGGGCTCTGCCTCGCCCTCGTCAGCCGTCTCGCTAATGATGGTGCCGGGGTCCTGCGGCGCATTGGTGTTCTTGATGACCAGCGGAATGCCTGCCTCGCGCACGGGGAACACGGCCTCCTCGTGCAGGACACTTGCGCCCATGTACGAAAGCTCGCGCAGCTCCTCGTAGGTAACGCGCGCAATGGGCTGAGCCTCGGGAACAATACGCGGATCGGCAGAATAGAAGCCCGAGACGTCGGTCCAGTTCTCGTACAGGTCGGCGCCCAGGCACTTGGCCAGGATCGAGCCGGAAATATCGCCGCCACCACGGTCGAGCAGCTTGATCTGACCTTCACGCGTCGCGCCGTAGAAACCGGGCATAACAAAGCCGCCCTGCTGACCGTACTCCTGCACCAGCTCGGAGGTGCGGTTCATGCTGAGCGTACCGTCGTGATGAAACGCCACGACCGTCGCAGCGTCCAGGAACGGCAGACCCAGGTACTCGGCCATCAGGCGAGCGGTGAAGTACTCGCCACGGCTTACGAGCTCCTCGGTGGAGTAGCCGCCCGAGCGGGCGCGCTCGGCAAAGGCCGCGAACTCCTCGCGGATGGGATAGGTGAGCCCTAGCTCGTCAGCAATATCAAAGTAGCGCTGGCCGATGTCCTCGAGCAGCTCCTCGCACGACACGTGGTACTTGACGTGCGCGTTGACCAAGTAGAGCAGGTCGGTCACCTTGGTGTCGCCCTTAAAGCGGCGACCGCAGGCAGAAACCACCACAAAACGGCGGGCAGGGTCGGCGTCGACAATGGCCTTAATCTTCTTGAAGTGTTCGGCGTCGGCGACCGACGAGCCGCCAAACTTGGCAATCTTAATCATGGGCTTGAGGTTACCTTTCTAAAAAGCCTCTGCGAACCTACTTTGCGCGCTCTGATACCATGGTTTCACCGATTGGGACCAAGGCATCCGAGGAGCAGTGTTATATGGGAACTTATCATAGTACACGAGGACGCACTTTATCGTGCTCAAGTAAGGTGGCAATCCGTACCGGCATCGCTCCCGACGGGGGTTTGTTTGTCTCGGACGAGCTGGGCACCCAGCAACTCGATATCAGCTCGCTTGCAGATAAATCGTACTTTGAAATCGCTCAAGATGTGTTGGGAATGTTACTGAATGATTACACGGCCGAAGAAATTTCGGCGTGTGTCGACGAGGCATATCGCGGCACGTTCGCGAGTGAAGAGGTTACGCCGCTCGTCAAACTCGACGCTGCGCCGGGCGCTGACGCCCCTCAGACCTATGTGATGGAGCTCTTTGGCGGCCCCACAAACGCCTTCAAAGACGTCGCCCTGCAGATGCTCCCCCGTCTGATGGCCCGCACTTCCGCCAAGGACGGCGGCGCCGAGCGCATCATGATCGTCACCGCCACGTCGGGCGACACGGGCAAGGCCGCGCTCGCCGGTTTTGCCGACGCTCCGGGCACGGGCATCACCGTCTTTTATCCCGAGGGCAAAGTCAGCCGCGTGCAGAATCTGCAGATGTCCACTCAGGAGGGCGATAACGTCGCCGTCTGCGGCATCCGCGGCAACTTCGACGATGCCCAGAGTGCCGTCAAGCGCATCTTTGCCGATAAGGAGCTTGCCGAGCGCCTGGAGGCCGCCGGCACGGTGCTTTCGAGCGCCAACTCCATCAACGTCGGCCGCCTGGTGCCGCAGGTCGTCTACTACTTTGCCGCCTATGCGCAGCTGTTGCGCGCCGGCGCCATCGAGGCCGGCGACGCCGTGGAGTTCTGCGTACCGACCGGCAACTTTGGCGATATCCTGGCCGGCTACTATGCCAAGCGCATGGGCCTGCCCGTCGCCAAGCTCATCGTCGCGAGCGACAAGAACAACGTGCTGGCTGACTTCCTGACCACCGGCGTCTACGACCGCAACCGTCCGTTCTTCACGACCATCTCGCCGTCGATGGACATCCTTATTAGCTCCAACCTGGAGCGCATGCTGTACTTCCTGTCCGATGGCGACTGCGAGCTCGTTGCCGGCCTTATGGAGCAGCTGGCACAGACTGGTCGCTATGAAGTTCCCGCCGACCTGCTGGCAAAAATTCAGAGCGTCTTTGGCTGCGGTTGGGCCAGCGAAAACGAGGTTCGCGCTGCCATCAAGAGCTGCTGGGACGCGAACGGCTACGTGATCGACCCGCACACCGCCTGCGGCTATCACGTCTTCGAAAAGGTCGCTCCCGCCGAGGGCGCCAAGGCCCGCGTGCTGCTTTCGACCGCCAGCCCCTACAAGTTCCCACGCGCCTGCTGCGACGCCCTGGGCCTCGACGTTCCCGAGGATGATTTTGAAGCCATGCGCGTGCTCGAGCAGGCAACCAACACGGTCGCACCGGCGCAGCTCGCCGAACTCGAGTCCAAGCCCGTCCGCTTCGAAGACGTCTGCGACGTTGCCGACATGGCCAACTACGTAGAGCAGGCTGCAAAAAAGATGGCAACCAACTAAACCCCTTATAAGGCGCCGGCGAAAGCCGGCGCACCTTCTTTTATCAGATACCTACCGGGATGATGACGAACGTGCATAGCGTGCCTGGCTGTTTAGTTCGTCGCGAGTTCCGCACGCAAAGGAAAGCACTTAATGTGCTTTCCGTCTTGCGCAGGACTGCCCGAGCAGCGAACTAAACAGCCAGGCACGCCAGGAGGACTCACATGATCAAGATCACCGTCCCAGCAACAAGCGCCAACTTGGGCATTGGCTACGATACCCTCGGCATGGCCGTCAGCCTCTACTCGCACTTTACCTTTGAGCGCGCCGACAAACTTACCATCACCGGATGCCCCGAGGAATTCCAAAACGAGAACAACCTAGTCTACGTCAGCTTTGTCGATGCGCTGGCCGCATGGGGCGAGCCGGCTTTTCCCGTTGCCATCGACATTCAAACCGATGTGCCCGTCGCTCGCGGCCTGGGTTCCAGCTCCACCTGCGTCGTCGCCGGCATTATGGCGGCCGCCGCGCTGACGGGCCATACCGTCGACCGCACCGAGCTCGTCCGCATTGCCACCGAGGTCGAGGGCCATCCCGATAACGTCGCCCCTGCCATCCTGGGCGGTGCCGTTTGCTCCTTTACGCCGACTGATTCGCTCCCCCAGTGCCTGCGCTACGAGGTGAGCGATCGCTTGCGTTTTATTACCGTGATTCCGCCCTACGAGGTGCACACGAGCGAGGCGCGCAAGGTCGTGCCGCAGGAGATTCCGCTTTCCACCGCCGTATGGCAGATGGGTCGCATCGCCGGCATGACGCGCGGTCTCGAGACCGGCGATCTGGACCTGATTGCCGCCGCCAATGACGACCGTATTCAGGAGCCCTATCGCCGTCGCCTGATTCCCGACTACAACGCCGTACGCGACACCTGCCTTAACGGCGGCGCCAAGACCATCTGGATCAGCGGCTCAGGCTCGACCCTCATGGCGGTGACCGACGACACCATCGTGGCAAAGTTCCTGCAGGTCAAGCTGCGTGAGCAGTTCCCCAAGTGCGACACGCACATTCTGACGTGCGACACGGAAGGCGCCCAAATCGAGTACCTGTAGCGCCCTGCCTCATTGCTCTCACCGGTCCCCTTGGGGCTTCCCCGGTGACGCATAATTTCTTTCGCAAATTGACAACCGCATAGCGGAACACGGCCCGCGCCCCGTCATATGATTTCTAGCGACTAAACAACAAATCACCGACGAAGGGGGCACGGGCCGTGTCTGCGAACATCGTATCAGTCGACGAGGAGTCGCTGCGCAACGACATAAAGAATCTGGTGAGGAAGACCGTCGAGGAGACGCTCAACGCACTGCTCGACGAGGAGGCGTCCGAGCTCGTCGGGGCCGAGCGCTACGAGAGGACGGCGGGCCGGGAGGCCTACCGCAGCGGCCACTACACGAGGAGGCTCGTCACGGGCGCCGGGGAAGTCGAGCTCAGCGTGCCGAAGCTCCGCGGGGCGACCTTCCAGACGGCCGTCATCGAGCGCTACCGCAGGCGCGAGACCTCGGTCGAGGAGGCCATCGTCGAGATGTACCTGGCGGGCGTCTCCACCAGGAGGATCGAGGACGTCTCCGAGCTCCTGTGGGGAGCGCCGGTGTCCTCCGGCACCGTCTCCAACCTCAACGAGAGGGCCTTCGCGTCCATCGAGACATGGCGGCAGAGGCCGCTCGAGGGCGGCTACCCCTACGTCTTCGTCGACGGTATCTACCTCAAGCGCAGCTGGGGAGGGTCCTACGAGAACGTGGCCGTGCTGGTCGCCATCGGCGTCAACTCCGCCGGCGACCGGGAGGTCATCGGCGTCAACTCCGCCGGCGACCGGGAGGTCATCGGCTGCTCCGAGGGGTACACCGAGTCCGCGGAGTCCTGGCGCGAATTCTTCTCCTGGCTCAAGGGACGCGGGCTCTCCGGCGTACGGCTCGTCACCGGCGACAAGTGCGCGGGGATGCTCGGTGCGCTCGAGGAGGTGTTCCCCGGGGCCCGCTACCAGCGCTGCACGGTGCATTTCTACCGCAACGTGCTGGGAAGGGTTCCCGTGACCAGGCGGAAGGCCGCGGCGCGCATGCTGAAGGCGATCCACGCGCAGGAATCGCGCGAGGCATGCGCCAGAAAAGCCGAGGAGGTGGCGGAGGAGCTGGAATCGATGAGGCTCGGGGCGGCCGCGAGGACGGTGCGCGACGGGTTCGCCGAGACGCTTGCCTACACGGAATTCCCACCGGAGCACTGGCGCCGGATCAGGACGAACAACGGGATCGAGCGCATCAACCGCGAGATCAGGAGGAGGACGAGGGTCGTCGGGACCTTCCCAGACGGCAATTCGGCTCTGATGTTGGTGACGGCGAGGCTGAAGTACATAGTGGAGCACGAGTGGGGCAAGAGGAGGTACTTGGACATGTCGAAGCTGGAGGAGATGGACGAGCTGAGGGGAAAGGCGGAGGGCTAGAAGAGGACGGGGCCGGAGACGGCTAAATCAATTTGCGAAAGAATCTTGACGGTACCGCTTCCCCTGAAAACGTCCTCGATCATGAATTGCCCCGTCGTGCGTTTCGCGCGACGGGGCAATTCGATCTGCGGATTGTTTTCAGGGGAAGCCCCAAGGGGACCTGCGCAGCCTCGACAGGATAATCGCATTCGCTGATTTAATCTTGTGCTCCAACGGAGCCACGGACGAGAGGCCTTCGCGCTGCGGAATAATTTTGAGGGGAACACCCCGACCATCCCTGCGTTTACCTTGCTGAGGATGTCTACAGGGACCCACGCTTTGAAGGGACGCCGGGCAGATAGGGGTTTTAGGTTACATAATAAACTGTTTATCTATGCTACTATTTTACTAGGCATCGCAGTATGGGGGTGGTCAAAGTGTTACGCACACTCAAAGCTTCGTTTTTCCTCTCGATACTTTTGATATTACCGATATGTTTCTCGTTTAGCCCTTCGACTGCTTATGCTGCAGAAAGCGATGCTGTCGCAATTTCTGGCGCAACCCAAGATTTTGATTTAACGAAAGGTCCCGAGCAGTCTCATCAAATCAAGCTTAAGGATGGGACCGTTGCAGTAATAGGAATTAAAAAAAAACCAATGAGCGCAGCCCGATATGGGACAGTTACTACAACAATGCATCTGGAACTTGGACTATCTATTACAACAGTCCTTTTATTTATCGCGAATTCAAGATCAAGATAGCGAACTCGCTCATTACCAGCACTTGGGGACAAAACTATTCGACTTTCGGTTGCACGGTAACAAACGAGTCCTTTAAATGGAACTCTAAGCAGGCGACATATCGACTCAATTATGAATCGATGGGGGTTGCGTCCAGCGTCGCCGTGTTGCAAGCGACCATGGAAGGCAGCACGCTCCACACCTATGCAAACTAGACTCACATCAATTGAGGAAGTTCAATGATCCCAATTCCTGCACGCTCAGACATTATGATCGCTCTCATTTGGATTCTCATCGGAGTGCTTATTTGGCGTATCTGCAAATGGGTTAAAAACAAGAAATAGTTGATAAAACGTATATGCCATTTATGCGATGCTTGGGGCCGTTAAATCGGCCCCTATTTCTATAGCTTTTCAAGCAGCAGTCACCCATTTGGAAGTCGCAATGCCATTCATACGATTTCGGCCCTTTAAGCCGCTTTCTATTGGTAGGGACTCTTGCTGGTAAGGAGCGCTTACTAGATACAAACCTTGGCAATATATTGGTTTAGGCTGCGCTGGTTTCTTCGTATTCGAAGACTGGTTCTAGGAGGTCTTCGATGTTGCAGTGGAGGACTTTCGCCATGGCTCTTACGCTTGTAATCGAAGCTTCATTGATGTTTCTCTGGCGCTGCTCGTACATTTGGATTGAGCGGAGTGACACACCCGATTCGTATGCTATGTCTTGTTGGGTTCTCTTGAGCCTCTTTCTTGCTAACGCAAGTTTTGTTTGCCTGGACGCTTTCTTCGCCATATCGCAGACGAGGCGAGCCACGCGTTCCTCCGAGGCTTCGTGCCAGGGGTAGTACAGACTGCGCAGCGCATCAAATGGAACGACATGCAGCAAATCTTCGAAAGACTCTCCTAGGCGCCACTGAAGGTATGCCAATATCCAGCCTGCCCAATATTCCGGTGTCTTTTCGAATCGGTAGGTTCGATTTGGCATCGGCCTTGATTGATAGCCCGACCTTTCGGCGATAAGCGCGAACAGCTCAACGCCCGATTTTCCCGACACTACCCATGCGTTGCCGCGCTCAAACTCGCGAGCTACGCCGCTCAGGCAAAAGAGTTCAGCAACTTCTGATCCTTCTGCTCCATAATCGTTTACGGCATAGTCAAAGCAGTCGCCGAGGTTGTTCATTGCATCCTCGAGGTAGTAGACGGGGTATGTCCTACTCGGCCCACAATCCGTTAACTCTTGGATCATTTAAATCAACCCTCCCTGCCATCAAATCCCTAATGTCGACACCCTCGGTGTCAAATCCGTTTACCGTATCCAGGTACTTGCGTCGAGCGTTCTGTTCTCGCTCAAATCGTTTGGGATAAAACTCAGCTCCCGAGGCCTGCTTCCAATCGCGGAACCTGATCGCCGAGAACGCGCGCTCACTCATAAGCGCATATTGAATATCCAAATCCCCCAATAACATAATGCGCTGCAATTGCCTGAGCGAAATCATGCCGTTGACAAACTGTCTTGCAAACGAGAAATAAGAATCGTCTGCACGATAGCCTCGAATAACGTCATAAGGAGATGTATCAATTAAGCAGTTATCAAGTAGGTAGCGAAGCCCCTCGCGTGCTGCTGGCGTTGAAACATTGAACTCTCTGTTATTCGCCAGAATTGCAAGCCAGTTGAGAATCGAGAACTCACCTGATTCCAAATCCAAAATCGCAAGGCCATCTAAATCAAGCTCATATCGATTGGCAATGCCATCAGACTCGATCCGGCATGCCCATTCCATTGCCATTTCCTCATGAGGCGTGCAATAAAACCCGCGCCCATAGTCATTGAATTGCCTACATTTATCCAACGATGGATGCTCGACGACAACCTCCGACCCGTGCCATAGCTCCATAGCAACCTCCAAAAAAATATCACCTCAGTGATAGTTTACCAATAAACTATCACTGAGGTGATATAGATAAGAGCTTTTGAGGGGTTGTAGCTCGATTAGAGGCAGGCCTCGGCAATGCGGCGCTTGAGTTCGTCGATGCCGGTACCGGTCTGGGAGCTTGTGATGATCACGTTTTCAGCCGGAACGTTGAGCTGCTTTTTGATAGCTGCTGCCTGGCGGGCCTGCTGGGTGCGGCTGAGTTTGTCGGCCTTGGTGAGGCAGACGATAAAGTTGAACTCGTTACCCTGCAGGTAGTCGATCATGTCATGGTCGAGCTTGCTCGGGTCATGGCGAATATCCACCAGCGACACAACCAGGTTAAAGCTGCGCTCGGAGTCGAAGAAGTCACCGATGAGCTCGGCCCAACGATCGCGCTCTGCCTTGGAACGACGGGCGAAACCGTAGCCCGGCAGGTCCACAAAGTGCACGTCGTCGGCCTCGAAGAAATTGATGTTGCTCGTCTTGCCCGGCGTGCTCGAAACCTTAACCAGGTTCTTGCGGCCAAAGAGCTTGTTCATGATGGACGACTTACCCACATTGGAGCGGCCCACAAAGCTCACCTCAGGACAGGTGGACTCGGGAATCTGCGAAACCTTGCCGTAGCTGGCAACAAACTTGGCAAGCTGGTAGTTAATGGAATCGGCCATGGATACTCCTTGGTCGTAGGTTCTTACAATAGAGATGCACGATTACGCAGCAGCGATGCGGCGGACGATATCGAGCGTCATACCGCTCGCGGTGCGGGCGTACTCTTCCAAATCGAACTCGCGCTCGCAAAACGCGTCATATGCCTCGTCACAATTATCGCTGATAGCGCGCAGCACCAGGCAATCGACACCATTCTTGGCCGCGATGTGCGCAATTGCCGCGCCCTCCATCTCGACGCAATCGGCATGCGTGGCCTCAATCGCAGCGTTACGCATGGCGTCACCCGTTACAAAGCGGTCACCCGTGGCGATAGTGCCACACAGGAACTGCTTGGGGTCCTTCTCCGCAGAATTCTCATCCGCCGAGGCATCCACAAATCCATGCTCGGCAAGCACGGCGGCGGCAACATCAGCCAACGCCGGCGCCGAGACAAACTCCTCGAGCCCCGGCGCGGACTCGGCGATGAGTGCCGTATCGGTATCCAGATAGCGCAGGCACTTGCCTATAACCACGTCGTTAATATGCAGTTTAGGGTTAAGGCCACCCGCAATGCCCGAAAACACAACGGCCTGCGGGGCGTATTTGCTGATGAGATGCTGCGTTGCGGCAGCGGCGTTCACGGTACCCATGCCAGCGGTCGTGGCAACCACCGTCAGACCGTCGAGCTCACCGCTTACAACGGTCAAACCCGCCTCATGCGACACATGAGCGCTGTTCAGTTCTTCTTTAATCTGCGCAACCTCTTTTTCGAGTGCGCCTATGATCGCGATGGTTGCCATGCCATCCCCCAAATCCGTGCAAATTGCTTATCCACGGTATGGTACCAGCATTTTGGTTCTTTCACTTTTTACGAAGTCGCTAGGCCAACGAGGACCGCACATCATAGAGCACCTTTGCAATCGCGGCCACAGCCTCGCTCGACTGGTCGCTCCACGGCATCGACGTCATGATGCTCATAACGTACCTATGGCCGTCGACGTCGATCAGTCCGGCATCGCATGTCGAATAGTAACCGTCCTCGCTGATCCAACCCGCCTTGTTGCGCACCAAGGCCTGATCGTCCGCAATGCCATCGCGAATAAATGAGCGCGATGTTGATGCCAGAAGGCCCGACAACCACTGTGAAGTCTCGGTATCTGCGCTCAGATACTCGCTCATCTCGCGCCATAACTTGGCCGAGGTGCGCGGGCAATAGGTGGGAAAATCACTCATCGGATCCAGTGTCGTTTCGTCATCAACACCCAGATTGGCAATCCAATCCTCATAGCCATCATGGTCAAACGCCACGCGTAACGCGATAAACGAATCGTTGTCCGAGTTAACGACGGCATTCTCGATAAGGTCGCGCACCGTCTGCCAGCCCATGCTGTCACCAGCATACGTGGCTAAAGGCCAATCGAGCGACACCTGCCCCGATTCGACCAACGTCTCGCAAGTATAGAGCGCATACAGCGCCTTGTAAGTGCTCGCTCCATACACCTCGACATCGGCGTTATACGTCACGCCCTTACCGCTCGACAGATCGTAAAACACCACGCCCACATCGCCCAGCTCCTGCGCCTGATCAAGGGCATCTTGGAGCGCGGCGAGGCTCTCATCCTCCAGGGCGGGGATCTGGTCATCAACCAGTGAGAAGGTCTGCACGGTATCGCCTGAGGGGATATCGTTAAAGTCCGCCTTCGAAAGCCTCGTCTTGAGGCTCGCTGTCGACAGGGTTTGACTTGCGGTGACTTTAGATTCAGAGACCTTTTTGTTTTGCGCCTGTACCGTTGACGCATCTGAGTGTGTCATTCGCTCCGACGCGTAGGTTTTGGCGGTAATTCCGAGGATAATAACTGCCGACGTTAGCATTCCAATGGCGGCAATCTTCCTCACGCGGATGCGAGCGTCAGCAAGGCCACGCGAAGGCGTGCCCTTCGTCTCATATCTGCTGCCATGTTGCGGCACATACTCGTCCCGCGATGCGATGTTTCGCACGTGGTCTCCTGACTGCTACCGTTTATATACGAGCAGCATGATACCGAGCAGGCATTTCTTTCCAAAGATATTCAGCGGCGTTTAAGGTGTCTTTAAAGAAACCACAAGCGTTTTTATCCAAATGGCACGATTCTGTTGCGCATCTCTGCCCAAAACGCAGTTGCGGTGAAATAGTTCCTGTTTGGGCGGCATAAGCCGATGCACAAGAACTATTCCACCGCAACTTGACGGGGCTCTTTAGCAATCAACTAGGTGCCCGGGGGCACTCATTTAGGGCACTCATTTAAGTCTGTCCCTAATGAGTGCCTTTGGGGAGCGAAAATGGCTCGCTAGCCGATGGCGTTTTTGAGTTCGGCGCGGCGCTTTTTCATGCCCGTCATGACGGCGTTGCGCAGCTCGGGCATGCGCGCGGTATCCATCTGGGGCACGCCCTCGAGCTTATAGGGAATGCCCAGTTGCTCGTACTTGACGACACCCATAGTGTGATACGGCAGCATCTCCAGGCCGACCACGTTATGCCACGGGGCGATTAAACGACCGAGCGCCTCGCACTCCTCCACCGTGTCGGTAATGCCCGGTACCACCACGTGACGGATAACAACCTTAATCTTGCGACGAGCAAGCTCATCGCCAAACGCCAGAATGCGCACAGGATCGCAACCGGTCAGCTTTTTATGCTCAACCGGATCGGCATGCTTGATGTCGAGCAGCACCATATCGGTCTCGTTGAGAACAGCATCGAACTTCTCGGGGTGGTTGGGGTCAAACGCATATCCGCAGCTGTCAAGGCAGGTATGCACGCGACCATCGGGGCTGTTGTGCATTACACGGAATAGGTCGGCCAAAAACTCAGGCTGCAGGAGTGGCTCGCCGCCGGACACCGTAATACCACCGCTGCGGTAAAACTCATGGTTGCTCTGGAACTCGTCCACCAGGTGCTCGACGGTCACCATCGTGCCGCCGTTAACCGACCAGGTATCGGGATTGTGACAATACGCGCAGCGCATGGGACAGCCCTGGACAAACACCACAAAGCGAATGCCGGGTCCGTCGACCGTTCCCATCGTCTCGATTGAATGCACGCGGCCTAGGGCAAATGCGGAATCCTCAGGACGAGCGTCCACACCCTCAAGCGTCATCTCAGCCATTCCCGCTACCTTGCCTCTCATTGGTTTTAGCTACATAAATGCCAGAGTCATTCTAGCCCATACGCATGATGGCGAAACGGTTTAGCGGTCAATTGGGTTGCCCTATTTGGCCCTACGCAAGAGCGGCGGGAAGGTTGTCGCAGCCCGCCCGCCGCTGTGGCAATAGATATCGATAGACGCCAGGCCTTTACGCCTTAAGCGTGAGCACCGTACCGAAGGCGGTCGGGCCGCAGTGGCTCGAGATGACGCCACCAACCTGAGTCCAGGTAACGTCCTTAAAGCCCAGATCGTGCGCATAGACTTCCATGTCGTCACGCAACTCCTCGGAAAGACCCACCGAATACGCCAGACCAATATGCGAGTAGTCGATCTCGCCCTTCGCTACCATGTGGTCAAGAAAGGCACGGGCGCACTTGAGCATAGAACCGCGGAACTTCTTGGTCGCCACGAACTTACCGCCCGTCACCTCGATGCAGGGCTTAATCTTGAGCAGATGGGCGCCTAGGAACGCGACGTTGGATAAGCGACCGCCGGCCTTAAGAAAGGCAAGGTCGGTAGGAACAAAACCCAACAGCACGCGGTCCATCACCGAATTGGTGAAGGCGAAAATTTCGTCAACGGTGGCATCGGGGTGAGCCTCGATGTATTTGGCGGTCTCGACGACAACGAGCGACTGGCCTACCGAGACAAAGCGCGTGTCCATGGAGAACACGTAGTCGCGCCCCTCCGCCGCAATCTTCGAGGACTGATGTGAGCAGGTCGTGGCCTCGGAATACGCGAGATGTAAAATGGTCGCGTCGGGCTGCTCGGCATGGATACGGTCGTACACGCGAGCAAAATCAGCAGGTGTGCAGCCGCTGGTCTTGGGCATCACGCCAAACTCGTTGCAGCGCGAATAAATTTCAAGCGGATCGATTGAACCATCCTCAACGGTCTCGTCAGCAATCGTGACATGCATGGGCACGCGCACGATGCCATAGCGTTCGCAGAGCTCCGGCGTCACATCCGACCCAGACTCAACCACGATTACGTACTTGCCCATTATCATCACGACCTATCTCAACGTCGACTTTCCAATACCAAGCACAGGCCGCTGCACTGTTGTGCAACAGCACCTAAGCGCCAAAGAGACGCCGCCCCTTGCGCACAACAAAGGACAGCGTCTCCCTGGAAAACTCCGTGCTTATCTGAGATTCTACACGGTTTATTAAGGAGTGTTACTTATTCCGCAAACGGTAGCTATACGCGATAAACGGTAGTTGGCCGCGGCAACTGCGACACATTCCGCCCAACAAGTCCAATCGTGCTCCATGCACGGTTAATGAGCGAGGCGGTAGAAATCCATCGACGCCGCACCCTCGGCGTGCAGCGCCATCGCCGGAACCGCCGACGAATAGGTACGGCTCGTAAGTGCCGCCTCACCGCCGTTGGCAAAAATCTCGACCATCGTAGTGTCCGAAAGCACGCGCAGGTCGCGAAGCTCGCCGAGCTCAATCGACCTCTGGTCGCGCCCATAGCCTTCATCACCCATGTCGAGGGTAAGCATCCCGTCCGCATAGCGCACAAAGACACCCTTGCGAATCTCGAGCTCAACCATCTTGGCGCCCTCACAGGAAACCACGAGATCAAACAGGCGGCCCGGCTCCTCAACGGTTTCACCGCCTGTCGTGCGAACGCAGTCGCCGCGCATCCTCTCAATCTCGTGCGCCGGCTGCTGGCAGAGCTTACCATCGCGCATGCTCAGCTCTCGCGGCGCCGTCAACGCGCACTGCCACCCGCGCGCCACCGTCGGGTTTTCCGCCGTCGCATCGGGGCAACCCGACCATCCGATCATCAATCGCCGGCCTGCAGCATCCTCAAAGGACTGCGGAGCATAGAAATCAAAACCGGCATCGACCATCGGGGGCATGCCCTTCCCGACGATTTTAAAGCTCGGCGCCTCCCAATCGGCCTCGATGGGGAACCACACGCACTGATGCGGATTGCGGTAACGCCAACCATCGGCAGGCACACCCTGCGGACAGCAAACGAGAATAAGCTCGCCATCGAGCTCAAACAGATCGGGGCACTCCCACATAAAGCCAAACTTCTCGCCCAACTCAATGCGCGTCGCATAGCTCCAGTCCTCAAGATTGCGCGAGGTATAGACAAGCACGCAGCCACGGTCGTCTTTCGTACGAGCGCCCAGAACCATGTAGTAGATACCGTCGTGTTCAAGGATCTTGGGGTCGCGCACGTGCGTACCGATATCGTCGGGGTAATCGACCGGCCCAACAGCTATGCGCTTCTCGCCCAATTCGTCGGGATTCTCGGCAACCATATGAATCTGGTTTTGCTCACGGCCCGTCAACACGTAGTCGTAATCATCACGGTCAAAATGCTTAACGTTGCCGGTATAGAAGTAGTGAATCTTGCCATCACGTACAAAGGCAGAACCAGAATACGCTCCACTCGAATCCAAATCGGAATCGGGGAACAGCATGGGACCGTGATTCTCGTACGTCACAAAATCCTTTGTCGTCAGATGGTTCCAAAGCACTGGACCGCCATGCGCAGCATCGAACGGATCGTATTGATGATAGATGTGATACGTATCACCAATCTGAACCAAACCATTGGGGTCGTTGAGCCAGCCAAGCTCAGGCTCCACATGGAACAAAAGCCTATCGGGGTCGGACGCGATGCGAGCCGCCGTCTCATCCTGTCCGGCACGCCACTGCTCATAGTCCGCACGCATCACCTTGTTTTTTTGATTAAACATCGCCATTGACCTTCTCGTCTATAGGAAAGGACGCTCGACTCACACGAGCCGAACGCCCTTCCCCAAATGGACTTATCCGCACATTACGCTGAACGGCTCAACTAGAAGCTAACGTCGAAGCCAGCGCCAGCGCCCTCTTCATCGGTGGTCGGCACGCCCTTTGCCTTGTTGTAGGCAAAGATCAAGACGATCGGCACGATGAAGGCGATGAGATTGCCAGCCACATACCACACGAGCGTCTCGGGCGTAACGATGAGCAGGCCAAGCACGCCGGTCAGACCCTGACCGATGGCGCGCACCTCAAAGAGCTTCACGAAGGCACCGCCGCAGCCTGCACCGATGCAAGCGCAGATGAACGGGATGATCGAGTAGCGCATGTTTGCAGCAAAGATTGCGGGCTCGGAGATACCGACCAGCGTCGGGATAAAGGACGACATGCAGATGTTGCGCTCTTTGGAATGCTTCTTGTGAATGAGGTACATGCCGATGGCGCCGCCGCCCTGGGCGATGATGGAAACCGACCAGATTGCCTGGATGTAGTTGAAGCCAGTCGTGGCAACGAGGTTTGCCTCGATACCCTGGATGAACTGATGCGTACCGGTAACGACGAGCGGCTGCAGGAATGCGGCAAAGACAAAGGCACCGAAGACGCCCATCCTGTTGTACAGGATATCGATTACGCCGGCGAGGACGTCGCCGATCAGGTTGCCGAGCGGGCCGAACACGGTGAACAGGGCGACGTTAGCAAGAATCAGGGTAACGGTCGGGACAAAGACGAACGAAACGACCTCGGGGATGTACTTCTGGGCAATCTTCTCGACCTTGGCCATAAACCAGGCAGTCAGGATTGCAGGGAACACGCCGCCCTGGAAAGCAACCATGGGAATGGAGAGCGGACCGAAGTTCCAGTACTCAGCACCCGTCGGGTCCATAACGAACGTGTTACGGTTCATAAGGCTCGGGTGAACCATGACGATACCGACGAGGATGCCCAGGATCGGGTTACCGCCAAAACGCTTGACCGCGCTGTACATAACCAGGACAGGTAGGTAGTCGAAGGTGGTGGCGATAATGGCAAAGAAGCTTGCGAGGTTCTTGAGGAACTCGCTGTGATCGGCGAGGCTGCCCTCCATGCCAAAGAGGCCGTTGGCAACGATCAGCGACTTAAGGCCGATGATGATAGCAGCGCCGACGAAAGCGGGAATGATGGGGATAAAGATGTCCGAGAATACCTTGAGGACCGAGAAGAACTTGCCCTTCTTGTCCGCCTCGGCGCCCTTGACCTCGGAAGCGCTGATCTCCTTAACGCCCGTCAGAGCCATAAACTCATCGTAAACCTTGTTGACGGTACCGGTACCGAAGATGATCATGAGCTGGCCGCTGTTGTACAGCACGCCCTTGACGCCATCGATGTTCTCGAGCTCGGCCTTGTTGTACTTGCTCGTATCCTTGAGCACCAGACGCAGACGCGTAACGCAATGCGTGGCGCCCTCGATGTTCTCCAGACCGCCGACGTTATCGACGACTTGCTGAGACACTACTTTGTAGTCCATGTTCCTCTCCATTCCTTTACGAAATCATAAGACGTTTTGATGCCATTACAGAGACGCGATCGTTGCATTTGCGCACTTAAGCGTACCGTCGGTGACCGTCAGCGCCACACCCTGGCCCTGCTTATTGCAGAATCGAGCGTTAAGCGCAACATCATCGACAAAGATGGTCGCGATATCGTCGTCAACGACCAGGCGCACATGATGAGTGCCCTCGCCCTTAAAGAACAACGGACGCTCGAGGCCCATGTTGTTGACCTGGAACCACGGATACTGGGGGGCCGCCGTAAACTCGAGCTTGCCCTCACGCAGGTTGGCGCGGAACTCATAGGCAAGACCGGACTCGGCGTCCTCGGCAAGCTTCACCGAGAAGCCGGCAGCGTCACCGGCGAGCTCGCTGTCGGCATCGAGCATATAGGTGGAACCGGCATCCGCGGCGAGCACCTGCTCGACCTTGCCCGACTCGCAGGAGAGCTCAAAGGCCTCGACTGCCTTAGCCTCGCCAAAGGCGCCAAGCATGCTGTCAGGAAGCTTGGTGCCGAGCGTTCCGTCGGCACGCTGAACGATCTCGAGGGGCATAAAGGTGCCACCCCACAGGTAAGAGCTGGGGTCGCCGCCCTCGTCACGCGTAGGAACCCAACCAAAGAGAACGCGGCGCTCGCCGTCAAATGCGGTACGCGCGGCATAGTACGCGCGGCCATCGAAGGAATCGTCCGCAGGAGTGATCCAAGGACCGTTGATAGAGCGAGACATGCGGTAACGGGTCTTGTTGCCATCACTGTACTCGGAGAACACCAGATACCACCAGTCGCCCATCTTAAAGAGATCAGGCATCTCGAACATGGTGTACAGGCCCGGATTCCACCAGTCGCCCTGGAACTCCCAGGTATCCAGGTCCTTGGAGGTGAACTTGACCAGACGACCGGTCATCAGACGCTTGTCCTCGCCCACACGCGTGCCGAGGATAAGCATGTACTCTTCGTTCTCCTCATCCCAAAGCACAAAGGGATCGCGCCAGTTGCGGTCATCGTAACCCTCCTGGGGCGGAAGCAGCGTCTCGGCGATGTTCTTCTCCCACTTGACGGCGTCGTCACTCGTTGCGTGAAGAAGAACCTGCTTCATCAAGCGTGCCTTGACCTTATCGCGATTGCAACCAGTGTAGAGCGCATGGTACTTGTCGCCCACCTTAAACACCGTGCCGGCATAAACATACTGGTCGACTTCCTCGTCGCCGCCACGCTCAAGGCTCTCGCCAAAGTCTTTGTAATTGACGAAGTCCTTGGTTGTCGCGAGTGCCCAGCCAAACGGCTCTCCGAAAGGTCCGGGGTTTCGCGTGTCACGCTGATGATAGAGATAGAACGTGCCGTCCTCGCCGTACGGCATGATGTCGCCTACCCAAATTCCCTCAGGCTGGTAATACACCTTGTGCATCCGAGACTTCCTTTCTCACGAGATACTAACTCGGTACAACTGCAAGATATGTCAATCGTTTTCATATGTCAAACGTTTTCACACCAATACGTCTTTTCGCAGTTCCAGTCGTCGGCAAACGGTTGACATATGCCGGCGAACGGTCATCAGAGGTGTTTGAGGAATTCTTTTGGCACGGGATGAACTACGCGGTTTTACCCTCAATGAGTTCAACGGGGAGCTTGATATTCGATTCGGGCTTTTCGCCGTTAATAAGAGCAATGATGGATTGCGCCGCGAGCTCTCCGATGCGATCGATATCTTGGCGAACGGTTGTTAAGTCAGGCATAAACGTCATAGTGCGGCGGGCACCATCCGCGCCCACGACCTTAATATCGCCCGGAGCGCTCAAGCCGCGCTGCTTCATCACGTTAAGACAGATAGCCGCCATCGTGTCGTCTCCCGCAAAGATGCCGTCAATATCGGGGTTCTCATCGAGGATCTTCGCAACGACCGCGCTCTTTTCGTCGTCGGGCTTAACGAACTCGACCTCACGGACAAGCGCGGGCAAACCGGCCTGCTCAACAACATCGAGGTAGGCATCGGTACGCTTATTGGCAGGCATGCGCATGCGACTATTGCTGCGCAGGCACAGGATGCGCGAACACCCGTCATCGATCAGGCGACGCGTGGCAAGTTCGCCGATACTATAGCTGTCGCTCGCAATCTGAACAGAGGCCTCGCCAAGGTCGCAGTCGATACCAACCAGACTCAAACCCATCTCGGCATACGCCTCGGCACCGATATTAAGCGAGTTGACAATGACGCCATCAACCATATTGCGCCGAAGCATATCGATATAAGAACGCTCAAGATCAGGTCGATTGGCACTATTGCACAGCAGCATCTTAAAACCGTTTTCGGCCAGGGTACGCTCAACGGCTTGAACCGCTTGTGCATGAAACGGGCTGCTGACATAGGGGACGATCATACCGATAAGATTCAGGCGACCGTTGAGCATGGCACGAGCGATATCGTTGGGCGTATAGTTGATGCGCTTCATCGCGGCATGGACCTTATCGCGGGTCTCTTGGCTAATATAGCCACGATTATTAAGCACACGAGATACCGTAGTAGGCGAAACCCCCGCCACCGCCGCAACTTCCTTGATGCCAGGCTTAGCCGTATCCTTAGAACGAGCACTCTCGCGAGCCATAGCACCCTCCCCCATCAACATGTCATACGTTTACATACGAACAAAGCATACCCCAACAACAGCGGGAAGACGGTAACAGCACAAGTAAGTAGACGACTCATCCAAATAATTTGGAGAGTTCCGCCTAAAGGGTGACTACACAGGACCCAGCCGGGCCGTCTTGGGTTACTTTCCAAAAAAATCCGCAGGACGCAAAGGGCTCCGCCGCGCGAAACGCGCAGCGGAGCCCTTTGCATGTCCGAGGACGTTTTGGAAAGTAACCCAAGACGGCCCGGCGATCCCGCGGGAGTTAAATCCCTTTAGAACTTGTTGTGGAAGGTACGCGAAATGACCTCGTCCTGCTGCTCCTTGGTGAGCGTGTGGAAGTTCACGGCATAGCCGGAAACGCGGATGGTCAGCTGCGGATACTTCTCGGGGTGAGCCTGAGCGTCGAGCAGCGTCTCACGGTTGAAGACGTTGATGTTCAGGTGGTGGCCACCCTTCTCGGCGTAAGCGTCGAGCATGTGGACCAGGTTATCGGCCTGAGTCTCGGAAACTTCAGAAACCTTCATAATGTGTCTCCTTCGATTGATAGGCGCCGGTCGAAACCGACGCGCTAATCAGTAATCGTTATTGTTAGTATAGCACTAACAATAGTTACTCGCCCAGCTGATCAAGGTCGATATCGCCAAAGAACACCTGGTCCTCCTTGCCGAGCGCACTCGGGATGATGGAGAAGGTGTTAGAGATGCCGTCCTGAGCATCGCGGAACGGGAGCTTGGAAACCGAAGACAGCGAAGCGATGGCGCCGTGGCTATCGCGCTTGTGCATGGGGTTAGCACCCGGGGCGAACGGCTGGCCAGCCTTGCGGCCGTCGGGCGTGGAGCCGGTCTTCTTGCCGTACACGACGTTGGAGGTAATGGTCAGAACCGAGGTCGTGGGCACGGAGTTGCGGTAGGTGTCGTTCATGCGGATGTACTCCATGAACTGGTGCACAACGTCGTGAGCGATCTGGTCGACGCGGTCGTCGTCGTTACCGTACTTGGGGAACTCGCCCTCGGTCTCGAAATCGACGATGATGCCGTTCTCATCACGGACGGGGTGGACCTTGGCGTACTTGATGGCGGACAGGGAGTCAGCCACGACGGAAAGGCCAGCGATGCCCGTAGCGAACCAGCGGTGCACGTGCTTGTCGTGCAGAGCCATCTGGATGCGCTCGTAGCAATACTTGTCGTGCATGTAGTGAATGATGTTCAGCGAGTTGACGTACACGCCAGCGAGCCACTTCATCATGTCGTTGTACTTGGCCACAACGTCGTCGTAATCGAGCGTATCGCCCTCGACGGCGCGGTACTTGGGGCCGACCTGCTTCTTGGAGACCTCGTCAACACCGCCGTTGAGTGCATACAGCAGGCACTTAGCCAGGTTGGCGCGAGCGCCGAAGAACTGCATCTCCTTGCCAATGCGCATGGAGGACACGCAGCAGGCGATACCGTAGTCATCGCCGTGGTAAACGCGCATAAGGTCGTCGTTCTCGTACTGGATCGAGGAGCTGGCGACAGAAGTCTTGGCGCAGAACTTCTTGAAGTTCTCGGGCAGACGGGTCGACCACAGAACGGTCATGTTGGGCTCGGGGCTGGTGCCCATGTTCTCGAGCGTGTGCAGGTAGCGGTAGCTCATCTTGGTAACGAGCGTACGGCCGTCAACACCCATGCCGCCGATGGACTCGGTGACCCACTGCGGATCGCCGGTAAACAGAGCCTGGTACTCGGGGGTACGGGCAAACTTGACCATGCGGAGCTTCATGATGAAGTGATCCACGAACTCCTGGATCTGCTCCTCGGTGAAGGTACCGTTGGCAAGGTCGCGCTCAGCGTAGATGTCGATGAACGTAGAGGTACGGCCGATGGACATAGCGGCGCCGTTCTGCTCCTTAACGGCAGCGAGGTAGGCGAAGTACATCCACTGGATGGCCTCCTGCGTGTTGGTAGCAGGGTTGGAAATGTCGAAACCATAGGTCTCGGCCATCATCTTGAGCTCGCCGAGGGCGCGGATCTGCTCCTGCAGCTCCTCGCGATCGCGGATGTTGTCGGCGGTCATGACCGTCGGGGTGGAAGCCTTCTGGGCCTCCTTGTCCTTGATCAGGTAGTCGACGCCGTACAGGGCAACACGACGGTAGTCGCCGATAATGCGGCCGCGGCCATAGCCATCGGGCAGACCGGTGATGATGTGAGCCGAGCGGCAAGCACGCATCTCGGGGGTGTAGACATCGAAGACGCCAGCGTTGTGGGTCTTGCGCTCGAAGGTGTAGCGCTCGACAACGTTCTCGTCGACCTTATAGCCGTGCTGGCTGGCAGCCTGGCAAGCGATGCGGATACCGCCGTTGACGTGCAGAGCGCGCTTGAGCGGCTTGTCGGTCTGAAGGCCGACGATGGTCTCCTTCTCGCGGTGGGCGTTATCGATGTAGCCAGCGGGGTGGCTCACGATACCCGTGACGGTCTTGGTGTCCATATCGAGGACACCGCCCTGCTCGCGCTCCTTAAGCAGCAGGTCGAGAACCTCGCCCCACAGCTCCTTGGTACGCTCGGTCGGGCCGGCGAGGAACGACTCGTCGCCCTCGTAGGGGGTGTAGTTCTTCTGGATGAAGTCTCGGACGTCAACCTCTCCCGTCCAGATGCCTTCCTTGAAGCCTTCCCATGCCTCCTGCATTGTGTAACCACGCTCCTAGTTACGTGTAATGCGGCGCTCTCTCACACCGCTGCTTATTGAATTCTTGAATGTTCGGCTTGCACTACCGGCTTCTTCCGTTCTTCGCCACACGTTGGTGCAGGGAAAACGTTTATCCACCTTGGAACTACAACCCAAAACCCAAGATTTCACCCGTTTGAGAAGGATAACATAGCGACCCTCTCCATCTGGGCTGTTATATGTTTCTTTTTTTATATCATAAGGGCGTTTTTTACAAACCCGCAGGAAATGCGAGCGCGAACAACTACCGTTCACCGATTTGTATGTTATTTTTCCTTGCCTTTGTACGACCTTCGCTCTAGCTGTTATGCCAGCTTTAGCAGGGTAAAGTGTCCCAGAGACCCTACAGAAACTGCAGGGCGGCCGCGGGATCCCCCGTGGCCGCCCTGTGGCGTAGCTAGTTTTTAGCTTTGATTGCCGCTTGGCATTAGGCGGCTGCGGCGGCCTTGTCGGTCGTTGCCTTGCTATCGCCGTTGCCCTGGCCCTCAAAATGCTTGTAGCACCAGCTGGTGACCAGCGGGGTCAAAATAGCCGTCACGATTGCGCAGGCAGCAACCTGTGCCGTAGCCGTCGCGAGCACGGCGCCACCGTACATGGCCCCATTGACGCTTGCCATGGCAGCAGGCGTGGCCACATTGGCTCCGGCGCAGCTTGAAATGGCCGCACCTGCGACACCCGTACCGCCCGTGAGCTTATCGACCGCGATGACGGGAATTGCAAAGACCACCGAGCAGATCACGCCGAGCAGGATGCCGGGAAGACCACCATTAATGAGCTGGCCAAAGGTCATGGTCGAGCCCATGGCAAAGAAGACGAGCACGATGATGGCGGAAAGTGCCGGTGCCATCATCTTCTTAAAGCTGGGGAACAGGTTGCCCAGAATAATGCCGACGACGATCGGCAGAATGGCGCCCACGAGCGACCAGCCGATCGGAGCCTGACCGGCAGCGCCGAGCACGATCATCGTGACCGGAGGGCCGACAACCAGCGTGGTGATTGCGACAGCACCACGCTCGGCTTCGTTGCCCATGGTGCCCATCAGTCCAGCGTACATAGCGTTGTTGGCACCCGTGCAAGCGGCCAGCATCACCATGGCCGAGATACCAAACAAGTTGTCGTTGAATACATAAAGGATGAGCAGCGACACGGCAACGACCACGATCTGCTTGACAGCAATGATAATGGCGCCGCGGGCAGCGGCGGCAGGAGCGCTCTTAAACGAAATCGTCGTACCGACGATGAGCAAAAAGGCGCCAACGAGCGGGCTTGCACCCTGCTGGGTCATGCCAAGCGTAAAGCTGCCGAGCGTTTTGAACAGGTCGGGGAATAGCGTGTTGAGCAGGCAGCCCAACAGAAGCGGCACCAAGATATTGGCACCCGGGATGGAGGACATCTTAAAGAACGGCTCCTTTGCCGCCGGCGCCTCCACCGCAGTCGATTCACTCATATATATCTCCTTTGGATGCATGCGAATCGTAGCCGCACGCGCCTATGTCAGAAAGAAGGCGACGGTCCCGAGTCGCAGGAGCCGTCGCCGAATAATCGTCGCGAGGTATTACCCGTCCAGGACGATGCCGCCGTCGCAGTCACCGATCTCGCCGTTAACGAAGCTGGCGAGGTCGGAGGCAAAGAAGAGCACCATCTGCGCAGGCTCGCTGGCCTGGGCGGCGCGGCCCAGAGGAATACCGTTGATGATGCGCTGAGAGTTCTCGTCAGAGAGGATCGAGGTCATATCGGTAAGCGTGAGCGACGGGCATACAGCGTTGCAGCGAACGCCAAACTTGCCGCCTTCCTTGGCGACTGCCTTGGTTAGACCGTTGACGCCGGCCTTGGAGCTCGCGTAGGCCGCGGTGCCGAGCAGGCCGCCGCCGATCTTGCCGGCAACAGAGCTCACGTTGACGATAGTGCCGGCATGGGCCGCCTTAAAGTGCGGGTACACGGCGTTCATCATGGTAAAGGTGCCGTTGAGGTTGATGTCGATGGTACGGCGCCACTCGGTGTCATCGATCTCGTCGAACTTCTTGGTGCTGATGACGCCAGCGCAGTTAATCAGGATGTTGGTTTGCGGCAGGTCCGTAAAAATCTGCTCGACAGTCTCGCGCGCCTTGGGTGCATCGGCGACATCGAGCTGGTAGAACTTGTTGCCCTCGCCAAGCTCGGCCACTGCGGCCTCGCCCTTAGCAGCGTTCCTTGCGATGAGCGCGACGTGTCCGCCGCCCGCGACGATGCCCTTGGCAATCTCGAGGCCAATGCCCTGAGTGCCGCCCGTGACAATCGCGGTCTTGCCCGTGAAGTCAAATGCCATGACTCCATCCCCCTTTATGTAAGGTGTCTCCTTGCGGGAAGTTGGAGCATCGCACGTGGCGATTATATGAGTCCCAGTCGTCATGGTGGTGACAACCCCTCGCCTAACCGCGTGCATGATAGTTCTTTGAAACGCTTCAGCAATTGAATGATTTTAAGTCTTTATGCGCTCTTTATATTGCCTAGCGGCCAAGTAGATTTTTGGGACATGCCTAGAAATCTACCGAATGGGATGGTTGGGCGTGGGTATCATCTTTTACCGGAAATATTTTCTAGTGTTAGGGGTTTTCGGTGGAAGATACCGATTTCCATGAGCTTGGGCGTCAGCTCTTAACTGAGTTTGGCAGCATGCATCAGCGCATTTCGCGCTTTGCGGACAAAGCTCTCGGCGGCGAGATGGCTGTCATGCGCGCCCTCATGCGCGCCGGCGGCTCGCTCACGCCGAGCGAACTCGCCGATCGTGCCTGGGTCTCGAGCGCCCGCATCGCCAATATCCTGCGCGCCCTCGAGGCCAAGGGCTGGGTTGAGCGCGAGCACTCAAAGACCGACCGTCGTCGCGTACACGTCACGGTGACCGACAAAGGATTCCAGGTTATCGAAATCAAACGTCGGGAATTCGAGGACCGCACCGCGGCCTTCCTCGAGCAGCTTGGCGAAACAGATACCCAAGAGATGGTGCGCCTTCTTAGACGTGCCAACGAAATTATCGACCGCAATCAAGAAAGGAGAGATGCCGAGTGAGGATTCTCAAGCTCTTTAAAAAACATATCCTGGCACTGTTCGCAGCTATCGTACTTATCGTAATCAGCTGCAACGCCGATCTGGCGCTGCCTACCTATATGAGCGACATCGTCGACGTGGGTGTGCAGCAAGGCGGCATCGCGTCGCCCGTGCCCGACACCATCCGTGCCGAATCGCTCGACGACCTCGAACTCTTTATGAGCACCAAGGACGCCAAAGCTGTGGAGGCCGTGTTTAGCAAGGCAGATAATAACGGCATTCGAACGTACAAGGGCACCGAGGAGGAGCGCGCCGACGGCGGCAAGATTGCCGACATCATGAGCCTGCCCGAGACTGTCGTTCTTTCGCTCAACCAGGGCATCGACGCCAGCTCCATGGGCGACATGATGGGCACGTCCGGTGAGAAAGACAACAGCGGCGCTCAGGCCATGCCCACCCCCGAGCAGATGGCGGCAATGACGCCCGAGCAGCTCGCCGAGATGCAGCAGAAAGCCGCAGCGGCGCAGAACATGCAAAAGCAGATTGATGCCGACGGCGGTAAAATCACCATGAAGGGTCTGCATCTAGGCGTTGAAGGCGGCCTCATCGACCAGGGCAAGCTCGTGGAGGGCGCCAACGATATGGCGGACAAAATGGGCTCCATGTCGGGTTCCATCGTGACCCAACGCGCCGTGAGCTATGTGCAAGACGAGTACAAGGCGCAGGGCATCGACCCCGCCGACGTGCAGAACGCCTACCTGGGCCGCATGGCGACCACGATGTTTGGTCTGTGCCTGATCTCGCTCGTCGCCACCATCCTGACCGGTGCCGTGGCTTCGCGCACCGCCTGCTCCATCGCCCGCGACCTGCGCCGCGAGACCTTCAACAAGGTTATGCACTTCTCGCCGGCCGAGGTGGGCAAGTTTAGCCAGGCCTCGCTCATCACCCGCTGTACCAACGACATTCAGCAGATCCAGATGGCCGCAACCCTGTTTATCCGCATGTGTCTGATGGCCCCCGTCATGGGCATCGTCGCTGTCATGCGCGTCCTGGCCAACCATACCGGCCTAGAGTGGACCATCGCCGTGGCCATCATCGCGGTCTCGGCCGTCGTCGGCGTGCTTATGGGCCTCACCATGCCCAAGTTCAAAAAGATGCAGAGCTTTGTGGACCGTGTGAACCTTACCGCCCGCGAGTTGCTCGACGGCCTTATGCCCATCCGCTCGTTCAACCGCGAGGAGCATGAGCTCGAGCGTTTTGACAAGGCTTCGCTCGACCTGATGACCACGCAGCTCTACACCAACCGAGCCATGAGCTTTATGATGCCGCTCATGATGCTCGTCATGAACTGCATCACCGTGCTTATCGTCTGGTTTGGCGCGCAGGGCGTGTCCGACGGCGTGATGCAGGTCGGCAACATGATGGCGTTTATCTCCTACACCATGCAGATCGTCATGGCGTTTATGATCCTCACCATGGTTTCGGTCATCCTGCCCCGCGCCGAGGTCGCAGCCGAGCGCGTGGAAGAGGTCATCACCTGCCCCACGAGCATCAACGACCCTGCCTCGCCCAAACTGCCCGCAGCCAATGCGCCGCGCGGTGAGCTCACCTTCCGCGACGTGAGCTTCCAGTATCCCGATGCCCGCGCCGACGTCATTAGCGGTGTGAACTTCACCACGCATGCCGGTCAGATGCTCGGTATCATTGGCTCCACGGGCTCGGGCAAGTCCACGCTCGTGCAGCTGATTCCGCGCTTATACGACGTCACGGGCGGCAGCATTTCGCTCGACGGCATCGACGTGCGCGATATGACCCTTTCCGAGCTTCGCCGCCGCATTGGTTACATTCCGCAGCAGGGTCGCCTATTCTCGGGCACTGTCGAGAGCAACCTCAAGTTTGCCGGCGACATGGTGAGTGACGAGGATATGCGCCAGGCAGCACGCGTCGCCCAGGCGGAGGACTTTATCGCCGAGCGTGAGGGCGGTTACAACTCCCCCATCAGCCAGGGCGGCTCCAATGTTTCGGGCGGTCAGCGTCAGCGCCTGGCCATCGCCCGCGCGTTGGCCAAAAAGCCTGAGGTTGTGGTGTTCGATGACTCGTTTAGCGCGCTCGACTACAAGACCGACGCCCGCTTGCGCGAGGAGCTTGCCAAAAACGTTACCGACGCCGCACTCGTGGTCGTGGCCCAGCGCATCGCGACCATCATGCACGCCGACCAGATTATCGTGCTCGACGACGGCCACATGGTGGGCACCGGTACGCACGAGGAGCTGCTGCACAGCTGCCCGGCGTACCTGGAGATCGCACAGTCGCAGCTTTCCGCCGAGGAGCTGGGGCTTACCCAAGAAGAGATTGCAGCCGTTATGGAAGGAGGCGAGCACTAATGGCAGACGAGACCAAGACTCAGATTCCCAAACCCACCCGCCAGCGTGGTCCCATGGGTCGCATGGGTGGCATGGGCCGCGGCGAAAAGGCCAAGGACTTTAAGGGCACCATGAGGCAGCTGCTCGGCTATATCGGTCAACACAAGGTTGCCGTGTTTGCCGCCGTCGCCTTTGCCGTGTGCTCGGTCATCTTTAACATTGTGGGACCCAAGGTGCTCGGCCAGGTTACGACCAAGCTGTTCGAGGGCCTGGTCGCCAAGGTCAACGGCACCGGCGACGTTGACTTTGATTGGATCGCCAAGACGCTCGGCTTTTTGCTCTGCCTGTATCTGGCAAGCTCTGCCTGTAGCCTGATCCAGGGCTGGCTCATGACCGGCGTCACGCAAAAGGTCTGCTATCGCATGCGCAAGGAGATCGCCGCCAAGATCGCCGTCGTACCGATGAGCTACTTTAACGGACACAGCAAGGGCGACGTGCTCAGCCGCATCACCAACGACGTCGATACGCTGGGTCAGTCGCTCAACCAGAGCGTGACGCAGCTCATCACGTCGGTGACGCAGATTATCGGCGTGCTCGTCATGATGCTTTCGATCAGCCTGCCGCTTACCGGCGTCACCGTGCTCACGCTGCCGGCCGCCGCGATTATCCTGACCGTGATGATTCACTTCTCGCAGCCGTACTTCCGCGAGCAGCAGCAGGTCCTAGGCACCGTCAACGGCATTATCGAAGAGGATTTTGCCGGCCAGAACGTCATTCAGGTGTTCGACCGCGCCGAAGCCTCGATTGAGGAGTTCGACCGCCAAAACGACCGTCTCTTTATTAGCGGTTGGCGCTCGCAGTTCCTGTCGGGCCTGATGATGCCGCTTATGAGCTTGGTAGGCAACATGGGCTACGTGGGCGTTGTCGTGGTGGGCGCACAGCTCGCGCTGACCGGCAATGCCACGCCCGGCGACATCCAGAGCTTTATCCAGTACGTGCGCAACTTTACGCAGCCGGTGCAGCAGCTGGGCAACGTGAGCAACACGATGCAGTCGATGGCCGCCGCCACCGAGCGCGTCTTTGAGTTCCTCGCCGCGCCCGAGGAGGAGCAGAAGGCCGACGCCCAGATTCCCGAGAAGCGCCCCGGCCACGTTGAGTTCGACCACGTCAAGTTTGGCTACACGCCCGACAAGACCATCATCCACGACTTTAGCTGCGAGGCGCAGCCCGGTCAGACCATCGCCATCGTCGGCCCCACCGGCGCCGGCAAGACCACGCTCATTAAGCTGCTGCAGCGTTTCTACGACGTGGACGGCGGTTCGCTGCGCGTCGAGGGCGTCGACGTGCGCGACTGGGACCGCGCGGCACTGCGCGGCGAGTTTGCCATGGTGCTGCAGGATACCTGGCTGTTTAACGGCACCATCCGCGAGAACATCCGCTACGGACGTCCCGATGCGACTGACGCCGAGGTCGAGGCCGCCGCGCGCGCCGCACGCTGCGACCACTTTATCCATACGCTCGCCGGCGGCTACGACTTTATGATCAATGAGGAGGGCACCAACCTCTCACAGGGCCAGCGCCAACTCGTGACCATCGCCCGCGCCATTTTGGCCGACCGTCCGGCGCTGATTTTGGACGAGGCGACTTCCAACGTCGATACCCGCACCGAGGAGCTTATTCAGCGCGCCATGGATGCGCTGATGCAGGGCCGCACGAGCTTTGTCATCGCGCACCGCCTGTCCACAATCCGCAACGCCGACGTAATCTTGGTGATTCGCGACGGCGACATCGTCGAGAAGGGCACGCACGACGAGCTGCTCGCCCAAGGCGGCTTCTACGCCGACCTATACAACTCGCAGTTCGACGAGGCGGCGTAAAACCGGCGGCAAACAACCGCAATACCCAAAAACGGGGGCGCAGAATGAACTGTGCCCCCGTTTTTTGTTCTGCGGCCCTCGAACCGCCTCCCCCGGGACCTGATTAACGGCCTCCCTCAAGGCCCCGTGGACAAAAAATGGCAAATATGAGTACTGTCACTTTTTTAGTAACAGCCAAAACTGCCCCAAACGACCTCTTTGCGGCCTAGATATGCCTTCAAATTGATCAAAATGCCCGGTAGCATGCTTCTGTATGCCAACGTTAATGAACATATTTACTGTTGTGTCTATTATCTTGTAAGATCGATATGACACTATGCTAGCAACAGTACTCATATTTGCCGTTTTTTGTCCACAGGGCATGCCGCGGAAGATTCAACTTGCGCCAGCGTGCCGTACGCTGGCCCTCCCCTTCCGGCAAGCGCCGACATTTCCCCAGATAAAACCGACCAAAATAAACCTGTCCCTTTTCGGCAGGTTTCGCTTGCACTTTAGCGTGCGACAGCGGATAATGCCGAGCATTCGAGAATTCGCCAATTGTTGCCGTTAATTGATAAAGGAGGCCCCATATGGCCATGGAATTCAAGCGCAGGTTGCCGATCCCCATGGAGATCCGCGAGGAAATGCCGCTTTCCGCCGAGCTTACCGCCAAAAAGCAGGCATTCGACGCCGAGGTCGCCAAGGTCTTTACCGGCGAGGACGCACGCAAGGTGCTCATCATCGGCCCGTGCTCTGCCGACCGCGAGGACTCAGTGCTTGAGTACATGAACCGACTGGCCAAGGTCGCCGAAGAGGTCAAGGACAAACTCATCATCATTCCGCGCGTCTACACCAACAAGCCGCGCACCAAGGGCACTGGCTACAAAGGCCTGCTGCACAACCCCGACCCCGAGGCGCCCGATGACCTGCTCGAAGGCGTCAAGGCCATCCGCCACATGCACCTGCGCGTCATCGAGGAGACCGGTTTCTTTACCGCCGACGAGATGCTCTACCCGTCCAACTACCAGTACCTCGTCGACCTGCTGAGCTACGTTGCCGTGGGCGCGCGCTCGGTCGAAAACCAGGAGCATCGCCTGGTGTCGAGCGGCATTTCGGTGCCCGTCGGCATGAAAAACCCCACCGCCGGTTCCACCACCGTCATGCTTAACTCCATCTACGCCGCCCAGGCACATCAAAGCTTCATCTTCCGCAACTGGGAGGTTGAGTGCGACGGCAACCCGCTCGCACACGCCGTTATGCGTGGCTACATCGGTCTCGATGGGCGCACCTACCCCAACT
>PPYF01384856.1_pt1 | contig 55147 bp, 61 predicted proteins | sample 1559871 | NCBI WGS metagenome assembly PPYF01 (sample SAMN08240021, study PRJNA423297) | Human gut metagenome, whole genome shotgun sequencing project.
CCCACTGTTTAAACAGCTCGTATGCGATGGTGGAAAGCCCAGAGATATCCCTATTATCAATAATTTTACATAAATGAGAATGACATAAATAGCAAAATGAGCGCCTATCGGGATTCTGGAAGTTAACAATAGGCGTTGATTTTGCTATTTTGCTGAGTAGCAATAGTAACAGACTTGCACCGCATCAACGCTGCGTCCACGCTTGGCTGGTTGCCCACTTAGTAGCCTATTAGTAACACTTACTTAAGCAGCTCGATGCACTTACGGAGCTGCCTGAGGCCCTTATGGGTATAGACACGCTCCGTGATATCCCCGCCGGCGTGGCCGAGGACGCGCCGCTTGGCTGTCTCATTGGCGCCAGCGTTGTCCAGTAGTGTTGCTACAGTGTGTCGGCAGTCATGAGTTGTATGGGCGTCAGCACGAATGAGCCGCATCACGGACCGCCAGATAACGACATACCGGGTGTAATTGTACGGGCGTCCGCTGTCATCGGTAATAAGGGCATCGCCTGGGCCTGCCATCCGGGCCTCGATGAGCGGTAGTATCCTGTGATGGATGGGGATAACACGTATGCCGGCAGCCGTCTTACTGCGGGTAATGCTGATGTACCGCTGGCGTAGGTGTACATCAGTCTTACGGAGCGCCAGTAGCTCGCCGCATCTCATCCCGGTGTACAGCAGGATGAGGACGGTATCGACGCCAGGCGCGTCCACATTAGCCCATAACCGGTTGATTTTTTGACGGCTCATGGTGCGGTGCGGCCTTACCGGGCGATTACGCCCAATGGAGAGCAATGGCGCGTAGTTGGTCGTGTGCAGCTCTATCTTGTCGGCGTGCTTAAGTAGTAGGCTGATGAGCGACCTAACCTTTTTACAGCTGCTGTAAGACAATCCACGGGCCCGCATCCCGTCGATGATGCGTTGATAGTCGGCGTACCTGATATCAGCAACAGGCCTGCCGTGGAGCGATGCCAGGTGCTGATATGAGTTACGGTAACTGTCAAGTGCTGATTGTGATGGCTGGGTATCATCGATGTGCCGAGGCAGCCAACGATGATACAACTCAGCTAATGTTATTTTGTGGTCCGGAAGGGAGCGTTGCCCATGCAATCGATTGTAGTCCGCTTGGTATATTTGAGCCTCGACAAAATTCGTAAAATACTCAATGGGCCGCTGCCGGCCCTGGTCGGAAATTACAAAAACAAAAGGCCGCCGCCTATTACCGCTTAACCTCTTAATGCAGCCGTAGCCGTTAGGGTTACGCATAATCAACACCTCACTAATTATTGTTATATAAGGAGATGATACCATGACCGGAACAAATGTTGATTACTACGCCGCGGGATTCGACGCGGCGGGCCATCGTATTGTAAGTAAAATTGTCTTTTTCGACCCGCAGAAATCCAAAAACGCCGACAAAGTAGCGGCGCTCTTGGAAGATGTCAAGGCAACCGTGGAAGGCGTTGCCGTGGCCGAGATCATCAGCGCCGAGGATTACGTGGAATATCTTGCCGGCAAGATTCGCGGCGAGAACGGTAAGCCCGTCGAATACATCCCGCCCGAGCCGACAGATGAGGAAAAGGCAGCCAGCGCGGCCGCATCCATCGCCGCTAAATATAACCCTCAACTAAGCGCCTTGAAAGATAACTTAGTTACGGCGGTATTGACCGGAGACGAGGAGCTCCAGGCGGAAATTAAGGAAGAATACGCGGAACTGATGGCGGAATACAATAATGAATTGGAGGCGTTGCAGAATGGCTAGGAGATGTAACTTGTGTGCGCGTAAATTGAACGCAGAAGGTGTCTGCGTCAACGAAAAATGCCCGGCTTGCAAAAAGGCGAAAATCGATAAAGCAGCCGAAGAAAGCAAAGAGGAGACTAAATGAGCGATGTCTTACTTGAGTTTTTCCGGGACATGCTCCCGGCAGCCGAAGAGGTAGAATGGGGGGCCGCGGTATCCATCGCCGGCACCTTAATATCTGGATTAGTAGGGTGGGATGCCGCTATGGAAGCGTTGCTGGTCGCTATGGCCATTGATTACATTACGGGCGTCTTAGCGGCGTATATCAATCCTGATTTGGCCCTTAACAGCCAGAAGGGGTTCCGGGGTATCTGCAAAAAGATAACTATCCTGTTACTGGTAGCATTGGCCCATGAGATTGATAAGGCAACAGGACAGCCCGCCATCCAGTCGTTGGTGGTGTGGTTTTTCCTGGGTAACGAGGGGCTGTCAATCCTCGAAAATGCCAGCAAGGCAGGCCTGCCCATCCCCAAAAAATTACACGATACGCTAGAACAACTAGCGGATAGCAAGGAGGCTAAAAAATGAAGGTATTTCTTAACCCCGGCCATGACCGGAAATATGATTCCGGCGCCGTACATCTCGATGACAGTGGTAACGTAGACTTAAGAGAGTGCGACGTCGCCATTGAGATCGGTAGCGCTGTCCAGCGCTACTTAGAGGCTGCCGGCTGCAAGGTAATGCTCATGCAGAGCGACAATCTGGCACCGACGCCGCCCGGTCGTAGCGAGTACGCCGATCGGCAGGGCCTCACTGTCACTGAAACAGCTAACGAGTGGGGCGCTGATGTATTTTTGAGTATCCATTGCAACGCCTTTAACGGGGCCGCCCGGGGCACGGAGACGGAATGTTACAGCAGGATGAGTAACGGCGGCGCACTTGCCCAGTGCATCCAGGTACAGATTATCGACAGCATCGACACTACCGATCGTGGAGTCCGGGAGCGTCCGGACTTGTTTGTTCTGCGGTATACGGCAATGCCGGCTGTCTTGGTTGAGGTTGCATTTATCGACAATGACGACGATATGCGCCTCTTAGTTAACGATTGGGATACGATTGCCCGGGCCATTGCCCGCGGCGTCACTGATTATCAGTGTATGCAGTAGTGGAGGTGTAACCATGAGTCAGTGGACTAAGTTTAGGGATGGATTGTTAGCGGCCTTAGAGGTCCAAGAAGTAGCCGACACGGCCAAAAATGAGCTGGTCAAAAATCTCGCCGGCGAAGGTATGACAGCCCTGGGGGCAGTGGCTGATAAGTTCTCCGCTCAGCTCCAGGCACAGGCCAAAAGTGAGGCCGGTTGGAATAAGATTAGAGATCAGTTTGTCCTTCCGCTCTTGATCTCCGGCGTCCTTTGGGGCGCCAAGCTCGTCATTACTAAGAGCTCGACGCCTAAGCAATAACATATATAGTATTATAGGAGCCCTGCGGGTCGGTGCTTTGCGCCGATGCTGCGGGGCTTCTTTTTTTTTACAATTTTTTAAAAATACACCGATATCGGTATTGACAGTACACCGATATCGGTGTATAATGTAACCAAGGAAAGGGGATAAAGAGAAACCCCAGATAACAGTTAAATCTAAGGAGGAAATTAAAATGACAAGACATTACACCGAAGAAGAAATTAGAAGAGCTAGATTAGTAGCGGACATTAATAACTTTCCCGAATTGATGGGGGCTGAAGAAGATATCGATTGTGTTATGGTAATTAGGGTCAGGGTATGGAGAGAATTAGATAAAGATTATCCAAAACTTAAGCTGTATGGCCCGTCGCATGGTGAATTCTATGAGTGGCTCATTAATAGTGATCAAGCTAAGACGACACAATTCTGGATTAACTTAAAAGAAAAATCGATTAAAGAAATCTATCGGAAATACTTGGCTGAACAACATAAATATACCAGACCGTCAGAAGACGATTTGAAAAAATTCGATGCACTCATGGAAACATTAAAAGTAAAAGAACTGTCGGCATTAACCAACAATGGGCGGCCTAACTCAATGGACCGCGCCGAAAAAAACAGAAAGGATGCGCAGGGGATATTTTTTGAGGGAGCAGCAAAAGAAGCATTTGACTCCGGGATTGTTAACTTAGAAGGGTTAAAAGACTTGTACGAATTTGAATTTTTGGAAATGTCTTATACCCGGAATTGGTCAGAAGAATGGTGCATCGACGCAGCAATCGAATCGCTCCGTAGACGGCAAGAACATAAGAAAAACGGAACCTGGGAAGGTAAATAACATGAACAATGACGATGAATTAAAAAATAAGCAAGCGGAAGCATTAGAAGAAGTTATGTCGCTCGGTGAGGCTGCCGAGCGATGGAAAATATCCCCCAACACCCTGAAAACATGGTGTTCCGGAAGTAAGCGGAACTACCCTAAATTTGAATGCTATGAGTGTCGCAAGAGCGGCAAGTATTGGTTAATCACTCGGTCCGGCATGGAAAGAATGGCCGGATCGGAACCCATAAATGAAGAACAGGAGAAATAAAATGGACGACAAGTTATATAATGCGCTATCAAAAATATATCGTACCCTCATAGAATGGAAACGGCATCCGGAAAGCCTGGAATGGACGGCCAAAGCCATGGAAGAAATGAGCAAGCTAAAGGAAGACTTCGGGGTCGAATTCAACGATCCTGAATTGCACCGTCAATGGCAAGAGCGCCAAGCGGCCGAAAAAATCAAGCAAACGGCGGCTGATACGCCAGCACCTATTAAAAAGCCCTTGGAAGTTGGCGACGTCTTTCCGTGGGAAATGTCCGAAGAAATCAGATTCACGATGAATCCATTTCCGACATTATTCTTGAGTTGGGAAAAGATAACGGAATCTGAGTTAGTTGCCATAGAAAACGGGAGACTAGACTTCCGGGTAACCTTTTTCGAGGGGGTGACATTCGTTTTGACAAAATTCGGCGACCTACGGTGGATGGCCGCCCCGTATAACATCCATCTGGATGGAGACGTCCCCGCGCAAGCGATTATTAACATCCCGGAAGATAATGGATTAGTACTACATACATTCTTAGTAGAAAAAGAAGTCAATAGAATTAAGGCTATCCGGGACATTGTACTCCCGCACGGCATCAGCCGCCGGTTGATTAGCTGCAATCAAGTGCAGCTGGAAACAGCATTCAACCCTCAAAAGTACCTCGAAAAACTGAATGATATATATAAGAAATTTCCAACATCGGCGCTATTAGCGATGTCCCACGAACGACTTATATAATTATCAATAGCGCCTCGCTAGTCGGCATTATTGCTGGCTATGTGGGGCTTATTTTTTTTAAAATTATTCAAAATACACCGATATCGGTATTGACAGTACACCGATATCGGTGTATAATGTAATCAAGGAAAGGGGATAAAGAGAAACCCCAGATAACAGTTAAATCTAAGGAGGAATAAATTATGGAAAGACGGGTAGTAGTAAAATTGGACAACGGACAGGTGTTAGGCACGATTTGGACGAATCGGATGCTCGACGTCGACGAAGCGATGGAGCTTCTCGAGATAGAGCCCACTGATTACGATAAGAAATTCGTGGCAGAGGGCTACAAAGCTGAATACTTTTATGGTCCCGATGGGAAGGGATTCCATATCAGCGAAGTAGTATTTGACGACGAGGAATAGAAAAGTTCATCCGGACAGGTAACTGGCCTGCCCGGTGTTAACCAAAAGGAGGATATATAATGAGCTCGATCAGAATAGATGTAAAAAATGATAAAGCCTTAGTATACGCGCCTTATAATCCTGATTTCCGCACCTTGATTAGCCCTATCGGCAGGTGGACCGGAAGATCATGGGAAGTTGCCGAAGGTTGCATAGTCGACGTCAACCGAATGCTGTCTATCTGCTATGGTTACGATCCCGATAACCCGGATGACTTGATAGATATCGAAGTTACCACTAAGACCAAAATAGCTGGCGATGGATACGATGGAATTAACATGTTCGGGCGGCAGATCGTGTATGCTATCGGACCGGATAACGGCGCGTGGCTCGGTGAAGGAATCATCGTTATCCAGGGTAAGGCAAATTCAAGAGGCTCCCGAAACGGCTGGAAAACTATCCTCTCTAAAGGAGCAATATTTAAGATTTTGGACGTTCCGAAAAATGCCCTTGAGATAGACAATGACTTCAGGGAAATGATTGATATCAAGATTTTAAAGTATGAGGGTTAGATAAATAGCGGCAAAAGATGCTGGACAAAAATAATTAATATGATATAATGAAGTCAAGCAAGGGCATCTCGGTTTTCCCGAGATGTAGTCACAGGTCGCGAGGCCTGTGCGGATTGAAAGATATATGTTGTCGTTGTCTTGACTAAACTAAAAGACAACAACGAAAGTGTCGCCGCCTTATGGCGGCGCGGGTTAAAACATGTACGAAGAGAGCATCATCCTTTATGGATGGTGCTTTTTTCGTTGACAGTCAATTACATACGTGATAGACTATATCCATGGGGTGGCAGTAAGCCGCCAAAAAAAATATCGGAGCGTACTACGTGATAGTACAAATAAATCCCTACTCTATTGAGTAGGGATTTTTAGTTTTCCGGAAGACCTGCGGCGCCGATCGGTGTCGTAGTACGTCAAAAAAAAAGCATGCCCGGAAGGGCTATCAGGATGAGCCGACCAGTTAAAATGATGCCGGCTTTTTTCGCGTTATTATGCAATCGTCCGTAAAGACGGAAATGACTTATATCGGCTTTGACCGATGGTGTCCTATTAGGGTGGCTACACGGTGGCTACATATAGCCGCCCATTATATGCCGATAAATGCTTGATTATTGGCTAAAATTATCTAAAGCGCATTACATGCTACAGAATGGACAAATATTCATTGGTGTCTGTGTCAGAATTTTTTTTAATGCAATTTTTTGCATTAAATCAGCAGTCGTGGCCAATCTCTGCGAATCATGATACAATAAAAAACATACAAGCCCGAGACTTTTTAGGAAACGGTGATGAGAGGCATCATCAGAAAAACGGGTGAAAAGGGGACGAATATGACCGAAGACAGAGATAAGTATCGCAAGCAGGCTCTATACCAGGTTGACAATTTGGCGAAGCCTCCCGGAAGTTTAGGGACCTTAGAAAAACAGGCCAAGCAGGTGCTCCTGGCCTGGGGGCAGTTTCATAAAGAACTTCGGCCGAAGCACCTCATTTTTTCGGCTGACAACGGTGTCGTCCATTCCGGTGTCGTCGCACAATTAGCTGATATCACTTATATGCAGAGCCGGCACATGGTAGAAGGCACGTCGGCCGTGACCTGCTTTTGCCGCAGTCAGCAGATTCCCTACGCCGTCATCGACGTCGGCATCGATAGTGATGACGCCGTCGGCATCGATCGCAAAATCGCCCGGGGGACACGGGATTTTTCCAAGGAACCGGCTATGAGTGAAGCTCAGCTTCAACAGGCCCTGGCTGCCGGTCGGGAACAGGTACAGCAGGCTAAGGCAGAAGGGATCAATCTCTTGTCCTTCGGGGAAATGGGTATCGGCAATACGACGACGTCGGCGGCGGTGCTGACGGCCTTATCGCCGAAAAAAATGACCTGGCTTTCCGGATTCGGTTCGGCCAGGGGAAATTACAAGCTGCTGTTTCACAAGCGCCGTGTCATTGCCGAGGCCATGGAACGCTATGAAGGGCAGTTGTCGTCACCGCAAGCTGCCCTGCGCTGTGTCGGCGGATTCGATCTGGCGGCCCTGTGCGGCGCTATGCTGGCCTGTGCCGATGAGAGAATCCCTTTTTATATCGATGGCTTTATTACGGCGACGGCTCTGGCCTGTGCCGTTGCCATGGATTCTCGCGTTCGGGATTATGCCCTGCCCTCTCATATTTCCAGGGAGCCCGGCATGGCTCAGGCCTTGCGCCTATGCGGTATCGACGAGTATGACGTGCCTCTTACGGCCGGCCTTTCTCTGGGAGAAGGGACGGGAGCCGTCTTGGGCGTTATCCTGCTCAAGACGATGATGTACGCCGTTTGGCATATGGCCACCTTAGACGGCATCAATCAGGAAGCTCAGGAACGATATGATAAACGCCAAGGAGATGCACACCATGGATGACGTAACGAGAGAAAAGGCCCGGGCTGTCTTTGCCCGATTAGGCCTGACAGAAGAACAAGCGATAGAACTTTTTTATAAGCGGACTATTGAGGTCGGACGGATGCCTTTTGCTGCATCTGAGGAAAAAACGCGGAGGATGAAGAAAAAACGGATGAACGAGCGTTTTGCCGAATGGGATGCTTTCTAATTTGTTTACTTAAATATTACTCGTATATATTGACAAAAATGCTATTTCATCGTATCCTAATAGTAGGTAATTTTTAAATATCTAGAAAGGTAGATGTATACAGATGGATAAGAAGCAGTTCATGGAAATGTGTAAGGCATTGTCCAATGAAACGCGGGTAAATATCCTGATCTGGCTCAAAGATCCGGAAAAACATTTTCCTGGTAAAAAGCTTCATCTGTCTCCAGATACAGCCGACTGCCCTGGTGGCATCTGCGTTGGTTCTATTCAGGATAAAGCTGGGATTTCGCAATCGACGATTTCTCACTATTTGGATATGCTGCAGCGTGCCGGCTTATTGTCGACAGAACGCGTTGGGCGCTGGACTTACTATCGCCGCAACGAACAAGCGTTACAGGAACTATCCCGTTTCATCGGCCAAGACTTATAGCCTGATGATTTCTCACAAAAAGAGCGTCTGCTCGCAGGAGGTACAGAGCCTCGGCGAGCAGACGTTTTTATTTTGTAGTCATTAATAGGTTGGCAACAGGCTATGTGAAAAAACGTTATTATAAGTAATTTCTTGGCTATTTCTTTAGTATTCGCCATAAAGTTGTACGACTGATATTTAGCTCAGCTGCGATATCTTGGTAGGTATAATGAAAGGTCCTGCGCAATGTTTCTACGCCGTCTGTGAAGTCGGAAATATCTATAACCGGCCGCTGGTGTAAAGCTGGATGGCGGTTATAGATATCTTCTTTTAATGATTCTTTTCCGATAGCCTCTAAAAGCATATTATAGCGGTATAGTGCGGTTTGATTAGGCGCGTTTTTTATGCGAAGGGCATAGCGGATGCTAACAGTTCGGAGTTCGATAACATTTCCCGGCCATGAGTAAGTTGTCAATAGGCTTACCATGGAGGCATCAAGGCGATGCCCTCTTTTTTGAGGCAGTAATTGATGTACGTAACTTTTGAATAAATCTTCTACATCTTCTTGGCGCTGGGCTAAGTCGGGGACGGTTAGTATAAGAATGGATAAAAGGGAACGCAGGTCGGATGGTATGTGACGACTTTCCATTTCAGTAGCAATCGTATAGAAGCAGATATCCAAGGTTATGGGGGCCGGCATACCAGGACGGAAAAACGGCCGCTTTGTTAAGGTATCACGTAATATTGCCAATAGTCGAGGCCCGGCGAGATCAATGTGCTTGATTATGATACTACCGCCGGCCGCAGCAACCAACAATCCTTCTGTTGAGTGCTTTTGTTGACTGTAGCCGTATAGGACTTTGACAGCTTCGTCATCCATTAAGGTCGCACAATCTAGGGTAAGACACAATTTATTGGCCCTTTTGGATGCGTTATGAAGGCAGTGTGCCAGCTCTTCACGCCCACTCCCTTCAGGCCCGAGAATCATTGTTGCATATTCTATGGGGGATAGATGATGACATAAGGAAACTAGGCTTTTCATGATGTCAGAGTGAGCTGTAATTTTTTCTAATTTATAGACCGGAGCAACCATATATTGGGGATGCTTTCGGTCTTTTTTTCGATTGTGTGGATTTGGATGGAATGTTAGGAGTACGCCTCCTGCTTGTCGTCCAACCGTCAAACGGCGTAAGACACATCGCATCATGGTGGAATTGATGAGATGGAAACTGTCCATCTGATTGTATCCGCTTTCCAGAAACTGCTTTAAGCGTATATTTGGTAGTATATCTGTTAATGGGTGATCAATGACTTGATGCGGGCTGAATCCCGTATAGTTTTGCATGGTGTCATTAAAAAATTCGATATGATGGTTAGCATTCGTAATGATGACCCCTAATTGAGCCGTGTGCAAGACGGACTCTGCGATGAGGTGAGCTCGTTGGCTGTCATAGAGTTGTTTTATGAGTTCGCCCGCCTTTATACAGGCGGTGCGAATTGCTTCTTTTCCTGCATAAATAAGGAGAGAGGCTTTGCCTGCAGCATCGGCAGCATCTTGGACGGCTGCCGGGCCAATGAGAATATCACAATCGGTTTTTTTTGTAATTTCATAAAGCTGGGGAATTTCTTCGTAAACCAGCTCCGTTAATTTTACTTGGAGCAATCGAGAATAAAGCTCTAGTGGTAAAGACGGTGAATGGTGATACCGCATGAGGCCGATCTGACGATATCCTTGTTCTTGTGCCGTCCGAATCGCTCTAAGATAATCGAGGTCGCTGACTTCAAAAGAAACAATGGGGTAATGGTACTGACTGGAAAATAAGGCTGCTCCGGCAGGACCTGCTATGAAAACATCGCATCCCAAACGAAGAGCTTCGGCAACGCTGGCTTCTTGTTCATTAGCCAGGCCTGATTCAAGTACGACATACTCCACGTCGTTCGTCGGAAGTTCTCGGATGACCTGACGGGCAGTCTTGGCAATGCGGCTGTATGCCAAGATACAGACTCGAAAGGATGTAGCGGAATTCATCGCAATTTTTCCTCCATGTTTGTTTCATTATAAGATAATATACTATCTTTTGAAACAAATATCAAGGAATTTCTAGGCGGTTTTCGCAAATTGGCAGACTGGAAAGAGCAGGTTATAATCGAGTCAAGCAAAGGGGAAAGTATTAGAAAAAAGGAGATTTTATTATGGAAAATCTGTTACTGACACGATTTTTGCAGGCCGAGGGCAAGTCCTGTTCACTTACGCCGGATTATGTAATCATCAATGATGCCTTGTCGATAGATGCTGTTGATCAATTGATGACATTGACCCCTAAAATTCCTGAAAAGGTCATTGTCTTTATCGATCATGATACGCCTAACAGCTCTATTGAAGTGGGCGAAATACAGCGAAAGCTCATTAATTGGGCGATTGAAAAAAAGACTTGTTTGGAAAAATGTCAGGGAGTGGGGTATTTAAGATTATTAGAAACATATATAGAACCGGGGCAAATCATTGTGGGGACGGGAAGTCATATGGCCGGCTTAGGAGCTGTAGGGGCCTTGGGGCTTACTGTTGATGTTTCTTCCTTATTTAAAGCTTTGTGTGAAGGTGTCTATGAGATGCCTTGTCCGAATACGGCAGCAATCTCTCTTGAAGGCGTTCTTAATAATCATGTGACGATGCAGGATGCAGGGCTTGTGCTTTGTAACTGGGCGAAGAAAAACCATCTTGAAAATAAGTTGGTAATTTTTAGGGAGAGAGCGGATTTGACTGTTGCTGAACGGTTTGACCTGTGCCATTTTATGGAACAGGCTGGAGTTGTCAGTGCACTTTTTGCAGACTCTTCCTTGTTGTCTCAAAAATCTTTTTTCTTGAATCAAGTTGAAGCTGTCATCTCATTGCCAAGCGAGCCCTCTCAATTGGAAACGCTGTCAGGACGGCCGCAGTTTCCTATAAATGAGGTATTTATTGGCGGTTGCCGCGGCGGAAAAATAGAAGATCTGCGTGCCGCAGCTAAGGTGCTAAAGGGGAAAAGTGTATCATCAGCACTCCATGTCATTGTGGCGCCGGCGACCAGTTCTGTCTATCTGCAGGCTATAGAGGAAGGCTTAATCGATATATTTCTTGATAGTGGTGCCGTCGTTATGAATCAAGGCTGTAGTGTCTGTTGGGGAAAGGCACAAGGCATTCTTGATGCAGGAGAGGTTCTTGTATCCACCGGTTCTTATCAGTATCCCGGATGTTCCGGTGATAAGGATGCAGCGGTGTATTTGGTATCGCCGGCGATTGCTGCCCAATGTGCTATTGCAGGACGTCTGTAAGGTTGATTTATGAAGGAGTGAATGGAATGGAAACACATTTCACGGGAACTATTTGGAAACTCGGGGACGATATCGATACAGATATCATTATGCCGACGCAGTGGCTGACGATGGATTCTATGGACGATATAAAAAAGCACGCTTTTGAACCGTTGCGGCCTGAGTTGGCCTCGGCTATTCAACCGGGAGATATTATTGTGGCCGGTAGTAATTTTGGCTGCGGCTCCTCTCGGGAACAGGCTCCGGAAGCCTTAAGTGCATTGAAAATAAAGTGCATCATAGCAAAGTCATTTGCCAGAATTTTCTTTCGAAATGCGATTAACAATGGACTCTTGCTTATCGAGTCTCAAACATTAGCGGATCACTGTCAAGAAGGGGATGTTGTAGAGGTGGAGCTTAACCACTGTATACGATGTAATGGGGAAACATTTACCATTCCTCAAATCCCGGACAATATTTTCCAATTAATTGAAGACGGCGGTCTTGTGAAGAGTATGCAAAAACGAAATGGGATTTTATAGGAGGTAGTGTCATGGGACATACGTTAGCTGAAAAAATTCTCATGCACAATACGGGAGCAGCGACTTGTAAACCTGGTGATATTGTTATTACACATCCGGATTGTGTTATGTTTCACGATATTTATACAACCAATGTATATCGGAAATTTGTTGAAATGGGTTTTAAGAAGTCTTGGAATCCTGACAAAGTTATCATTATGTTTGATCATCTTATTCCGCCATGTCTTCCGCTGGATAGCGATCATATGAAGTACGGCCGTCGGTTTGCGGAAGAATTTGGGGCAAAAAAGGTTCATATTGCTGATGGTATCTGTCACCAACTCATGCCGGAATTAGGCTATGCAAAACCGGGAGATGTCGTTTTTGTTACGGATTCACATACGACGACCTATGGAGGGGTCAGTGCTTTTGCAACGGGAATTGGATATACGGAAATGGCCGCAGTTTTGGGTACCGGTGAAATGTGGATCCGGGTACCGAGTGCTGTCAAAATTCAAATTGATGGTATTTTGCCGGAGGGCGTTTGTTCGAAAGATATTGCACTGAGAATCTTAGGTGATCTTACGGCCGATGGTGGAACGTATAAATCATTGGAATTTTGTGGTTCTGCTATTGACAGTATGTCCGTCGATGAGCGACTGACGATTGCGAATATGGCTGTCGAATGTGGAGCGAAAGTAGGGCTGTTTGCACCGAATCGAGAAACCTGTGCCTATAGTGGTATTGATTATGATCAAGTATCTTGGCTGCATTTTGATGAAGATGCTGTATATGAAAAGGTATTGACTTATAAGGCTGAAGATTTTGTGCCTTATGTTGCGGCACATCCTTTTGTTGATAACGTAAAACCACTGTCGGAAGTGGCCGGAATAAAGGTAGATAAAGTTTTTATCGGGTCCTGCACGAACGGCCGTATTCAGGATTTAGCCGCAGCAGCTAATATTTTAAAAGGGCGTAAGATTGCACCTGCCCTTGAACTGATTGTTACGCCGGCTTCACGATCTATTTTTAAAGAAGCACTTAAACGGGGATATATTACTGATCTTGTTGCAGCTGGTGCCATGGTTACCCATCCGTATTGTTCCCTTTGTGAGGGGCGAAGCGGGGGCTTGTTAGCTGCGAATGAAGTGTTATTGGGGACGAACAATCGGAATTTCTTGGGGCGTCTTGGCAGCCCGGAATCAAAGACTTATTTAAGTAGTCCGGCTGTCGCTGCAGCGACGGCGGTTACTGGATATTTAACAGATCCCGCTGATCTATAGAGCGGGATTAGTAAGGAGTGACTCATGAACTTCGATATACGTGAATGGAAAGGTCTTTCGTCAGCGTCAATTTCAGATGCCATGAAGGGCTCGCAAACGATGAAAGCTGATATTAAACCATTAAGAAGAACCGACCAGGTTGTGGGACCCGCTTATACGGTGCAAATTATAGATAAGGACTGTACTGCTGTTTTTCGGGCTCTGCGTGATGCCTGCCCGGGTGATGTTTTGGTTATTGCTGCTCAAGGAATGATGGACATTGCTTTTCTTGGAGAAATTATTGCGACGATTGCCAAAAATCGAGGATTGGCAGGAATCGTGATTGATGGCTGTATTCGAGACAGCCGGGCTATTGCTGAAATGGATTTTCCGGTTTTTTCAAAAGGGGCCATTTCTAATAGCCCTGCTGTCAACTATTTAAGCAGGGTTCAACAGCCGGTTAACTGTTCTGGTGTAATGGTATATCCGGGGGATTTTATCTATGGAGATGCTGATGGTGTTGTCGTCGTTTCTCCGTCTAAAAAAGATGAAATATTGAATCAGGCAAAGATTAAAGAGCAAAATGACTTATGGAAGTTAAACGAAGTTATTCCTGATTCGAAGTTGCTTGAGGCTTTTTTAACCAAAGCCTGTGGTGATGATAGGGTACAGGATTTGGTTACTATGAAAGGAGACCTGAATGATGAAACGTATTTGGCATGATATTCCCTATATGCTCTTTAGAAAGATTCCAGCAGCAGCTATGATTATCCCTATGTTCTTATCGATTATCTTTAATACGCTCTTTCCTGATTTTGTGAAAATAGGAAGTCTAACGACGGCTATTTTTGCTAAATCAGCAGTCGTACCGCTGACGGCTGCCGTGCTTTTTTTTGCCGGTACACAGTTGAAGATGAATGAGGCACCGGAAGCATTGAAGCGCGGAGGAATTTTGTTGTTGGGGAAATTTTTTGTAGGTTATGCTACGGGGAGTCTTTTTTCACTGGCCTTTGGCAGTGTTGGCGTATTGGGCCTTTCGACACTGGCAGTTTTTACAGCACTGCTCAGCTCTAATGGTTCCATTTATTTGGCTATTGTTGGAGAATATGGCGATGATAAGGATATGGGCGCTTACAGCCTGCTCTCTTTAAAGGACGGCCCGTTCTTAACCATGATTGCCTTAGGGGCATCTGGGGCCAGTGCGATTCCGCTGCACTCTCTTTTTGCTACTATATTTCCGATGCTGCTGGGGATTGCCTTAGGAAATTTATACCCGGGAACGCGGGCATATTTTAAAGGCGGAACCAAAGTACTTATTCCACTCGTTGGTATTTCTGTCGGCGCATCCTTGAATCTGATGATGCTCTTTAAGGGCGGTGTCAGTGGCATCGTTCTCGGGGTGGTAGCTTTTGTTGCCGGTGGCATCGTCCTGGTTGGGATGGATAAATTCGTCTTGCGTCGCCCGGGCTATGCTGGGGCCTCTCTGGCTTCCGTGGCCGGCAGTGCCGTTGCTACTCCGACGATTGTTGCCGGTGTAGTGCCTGGAATGGAAGAAGCGGCTGCTGTTGCTTCTGTTCAAATTGCGGCTGCCGTCATTGTGACGGCAATTCTCTGCCCGATGCTTTCGTCGTGGGCTCTTAAAAAGTGGGGGGCTCCACGATATGATTCGACTTATGGCGTAAATGAAAGTACTACTGTCGACTCGACGATTAGTGTCGCTGTTAAAAAATAAGAATAGGGTGGGAAGACAAAAAAGATAGCGAATTCGTTTTGAATTCGCTATCTTTTTTGCGTTTCACTCGGTATTATTAAGCCCATTTTTGATGTAAAATATAGCCCAATTAATCGAATATAAAAATTTTCGCACTGGTCAGGTTATTAAAAAAAGCGTAATTTTTTATTTTGTAATCATATTTTCCGCGGCGAAACCTTTTTGGTTGGCGTAATCCCCTTCGAGGATTTGAATGGGAATAAAGCCGTCGTAGGCTTTGTCCTCGGTAATCTGGATTCGCGTCGGCTTGGCGAAAATCAGGATTTTATCGGAGCGGACGAGGGCGCGGATCGTTTCCATGTCACGGTTGCGGCTGGCTTTTAGAAAGACGGGAATCGTCTCTTTATCGGGGATGACATAGGTCCCGCGCATCATGAGGTAACGGCCGCTGCTGGACGGCAGGCGATGCTCTTTGGGCTGAGCTTCTTTTTCTGCATCACTCATGTCTGGGACGCCGTCTTGGGAATACTGGGAAAAGTTGACATTCGACTGATTGGCCTCACGCTGGCGATGAATGTAGTGAATGGTGAGGACCAGACAGAGGATGACGAAGGGCAAGAGGAGGATATTCGTATAATGGCTCCATTTGCTGTATTTTCCCTTCTCTTCTTCGGCATCTTCTCCATCCGGGTCTGCTTGTTCGAGAACTTCTGTGCGGGGCCGCAGGGCTCCGGCCATGACCGATGACAAGGGCATGCCGTACGTTGAAATGGGATAGCGTTCTTCGAGCCAGCTCAGTCCGCAGATACAGGCCATGGCCCGACTGATGGCGCTGTCCATGTCGACGGCGATGTCCATGCGATGGAGAATGGAGGTCAAGGAGTCGTTGGCCAAATTGGGGATATAGGTCGCAGCCAGGAACTGCAGGTCCCGGATATAGACGTCATGGATGGGCCATTTGCGTCCGGATGCTTCGTAGCTGGCTTTGATGGATGTGAATAATGCTTCTGAATGGTAGGCCGACAGGAAGGCATCTCCGATGAGGACCGATATCTCTTCATCCCAGACGGCATCGAAGGGTTTACTGTCTTTCAGCCTGGCTTCGGTTACATGACGGGTTTCAATGGGCCCTTCGCGGGGCTTGATGAGATACGAAATGCCATGGACGTTCCCGTCACTAATCCAGGCCAAGGCCAGCCGGCAAATACTATTTGGATTGTCGTTTGCCAGATCTGCGGCAATGGCGATCGATGAATTGATCTCTCGCCGCCGCAGGGATTCCAGCGCCTTTTGGGTATTGCTGTTCATGACGGGCAACCTCCGTGAGTGAAGCTTTCTTAGTGGCCGCGTTGTTTATAGTACGGGCGGAAGGTGCGGCGCTGCCGCTTTGGTGTCTGTTTAAGCTTGAAGTAGTTGTGTTTTACGGTGCGGTTCTTTTCGTCCGTAAACGTATTGACTTCAAAGAGTTTCAACGATTCGATGAAGGGAACGAATTTCTTGTACCCGAAGTTGCGGACGTCGAAGTCGGAGAACTGTTTGCTCAGGAGATTTCCCAAGGTGCCGGAGAAAATCCAGCCGTTGTCGTCGGAGTTTTCTTCGGTCAGTTTGATGAGGGCCTGGCGGATGGTTGAGAAGTCTTTTCCGGGCGTCTTGCCGGAAGAAGGCGTCTGTTCTGACGGAGCCGGAGTATGTTCGCTTTCCGTTTCACTGGGCTGGGTTTCTGCAGGATGAGTTTCAGCTTCGGCTTTTTCCGGCTTTGCAGCATCCGCTTCCGGGGCCGTTTCTTCATGTTCGGCCTGTTCGATATCGTCAGCATCGTGTTCTTCGGCTTCTTCCCAAAGGACGTCGAGGTAGAGGAACTTGTTGCAGGCTGAGATAAAGGAGCGGGGCGTCTTGCTTTCGCCCATGCCTAATACGTACTTTTGCGATTCCCGAAGGCGCGATGCCAAACGGGTGAAGTCACTGTCCGATGATACGATGCAAAATCCGTCTAGATTGCTCTGGTACAATAAATCCATGGTGTCGATGATGAGGGCCGAGTCCGATGAATTTTTGCGGATCGTATTGCTGTACTGCTGGATGGGCTGGATGGCGTTGTCGAGAATCGTGTTGCGCCATGAAGCCATCTGCGGCGTCGTCCAGTTGCCGTAAATTCGTTTGTAGACGACGTTGCCAAGGTTATTGGCTTCCGAAAGGATGACGTCGATATATTTACTGGAAATATTTTCGGCGTCGATGAGAACGGCGAGTTTCATTTCTTGATTCATAGTTGTTTTACCTCTGTTTTCATTACGTTTCATCAATACATGTAGCCTTAGCGGATAAATTCAAAGCGAAATTTCCGACCCGGTGTAATGGTGTCGATGAGAAATTCTTCTTCAGGCAGAATTTTCGCAGCTATATTAGTCCGTTCTTCCGGCTCAAGTTCTCGTTTTACAATCTGCACTTCGCCCATGTAGCGCAGAAAATCGACATTGTCAATGGTGATGTCGCCGCGGCGAAGACTGCGGAATCCGGCATTGTCCGGTTCGACGATGCGGCCGTCTAAAAGGCTTCGGCTGTTGCCGGCGCGGACGACGTCGCGTGACGGGTCGGGACGTGCCGTAAAGGTATGGGACAGGAGGTCCTGCACATAAGGGGCGCGGATTAAGAAACGGGCTTTTAGGACGACGACGCCTGTTTCTTCCCGACTGACGCGGGCTAATTGACGAAGCTCCGGCAGAGAGGGGCGGTCGTCACCGATGAAGACCGACTGCAGTCCTAAGGCTGACAAATGGCGGGCGGCCAGGCTGACGGAGAGCTCACGGTGTTCTTCCAGAGTCGGCAGTCCTTCGGATAAGGGGCCGCGGCGGCCTTCTTGACTTGCGACGAAGGCCCCGACGGACAGGCCGTAGGATTGGAGCATCTTCGTTTGCTCGATTACGTAAGTCCTGTCGAGTCCCGTGTGAGGCCGGGGATAAAAGTTATGGAGGCCGTCTATGGCATCCATACGAGCTCCGCTTTTCCGGAGGGCTTTCAGGTTTTCTTCAGTCAAGGTCGAGGCGTTGAGCTGGACCTTTATGACCTGACTGTAGAGGGCGATTTTTTCGGCATCGAAGCCGTCGTCGATACGGATCGTCGTAATGCCGAGTTTGGCGAGTTTTACCGGTTCAAAGCGGTCCATTCCCAACAGCGAGGCTGAGGCCGTCGATATGTCGGCGACGACGTCCATACTATTTTCGCGGGCTGATGCCAGGACGGCATCCAGTTCTCGATGAAAGGCTGCGGCATCCGTTTCAGGAATATGGAAAGAGGTGAACAGACGGTGAATGCCTAAGGCTGCCGCTTCTTCAATAAGTCCCGTTTTTTCTCGGATGCTGCCTCGGAGGCCGGGGTAGATAGAAATGCCTGTGTCCATTTATTCATCCTCCTTTGGATCATCAAAACCCAGCAGATAGGTAGCTATGAAGCCTGCCGCATAGGCTGCCAAGAGGCCTAAGAGATACATGGGGATGTTGTCTGTTCCGGCAGCCAGGGGCAGGCCGGAAATACCAATTGTGGCAGCGCCTACCATATAGGCTGCCTGGACGGCTCCGCCGACCGCACCGCCGATGCAGGCCCCGATGAAAGGTCGCCCTAAGGGGAGTGTGACGCCGTAGATGAGGGGTTCACCGATTCCCATGAGGCCGACCGGGAGGGCCGAGGCAATGGTCTTTTTCAATCCTTTGTTTTTTGTCTTCAGATAGACGGCCAGAGAGGCACCGACCTGACCGCCGCCGGCCATGGCTAAAATCGGCAGCAGGATGGTCACGCCGTATCGGGACAATAATTCCGCATGAATCGGAGTCAGCCCTTGGTGAATCCCGACCATGACCATGGGCAAAAAGGTCCCGCCTAAAATAAAGCCCGTCAGGGCCCCGCCGCTTCCGATGGACTTTGTGGCGGCATAGCCGATGACTTCGGATAAATAGCCGCCCAAGGGCTGACAGATAAAGAGGGCCATGAAGGTCGAGATGACGACGACGGCTAAGGGCGTAACAAAGAGGTCGACCATGTCCGGAACGATGCGATGGAGTTTCTTTTCAAGCCATGATGAAAAGAAGACGACCAAGAGGACGGCGATGATGCCGCCCCGGCCGGGCACGAGATTATCCCCGAAGAGCGTAATCTGTGCCAGACCGGGATGACTGAGGACGGCAGCCATGACGCCGCCTAGCATAGGGGAGCCGCCGAATTCCTTGGCGGCGTTGATGCCGACGAAGATATTCAGTCCGAAAAAGGCAGCGTTGCCGGCAATGGCCAGCATTTGAAATAGGGGATGGCCGGCCAGGGTCGGATCGACCTTCACGGCGATGTTGAGCAGGCCCGTAATCAGACCGCAGGCGATGAAGGCCGGGATGATGGGCACGAAGATGTGGGCGATTTTCTTTAAGGCTTGTTTGGCCGGCGTCGCATTCTTGCGGCGAATTTCTTCATGGATGGCCTTTCCGTCAAAAGGGCTTTGCGGCGTCGCGTCGCCGGCCTTTGGGTGCGATGATTCGGGGCTTTTACTGTCGGTCATGACTTTTTCAAAAGCCTGATATAGTTTGCCGGCCTTGCCGGGGCCGACGATGATCTGCCATTCATCTCCCGAACGGTTGATGCCCATGACGCCGGGAAGTTTCGCCAGGTCTTCTTTGGTGAAATGCTCGTTCGTTACGGTCAGGCGCAGGCGGGTCATGCAGTTGTAGGCTTTTTGGATATTTTCGGAGGGGCCGGTGAGGTTATAAATATCCCTGGCCAGTTTATCGTAATCCATGGGAAGCCTCCCTGATTACGGCAGCGACGTAGCCCTTCGCTGCCGATAACTTGGCGTCTGCTTCTGCGGCAGATAGGCCGAGGAGTACCATGACGATAGCCGTTTTGGCATGGCCGTTACTTTCTGCCAAGGCGGCGATGGCAGCCTTTCGGCTGCAGCCGGTGGCGGTCATGACGATGCGCCGGGCCCGTTCCTCGAGCTTCTTGTTAGACGATTTCACGTCGACCATGAGATTGCCGTATACTTTTCCTAAGCGGATCATGGCACCTGTCGACAACATATTGGCAATCATTTTTTGAGCCGTTCCGGCCTTCATCCGTGTCGAGCCGGTGACGACTTCCGGGCCGACGACGGCACAGAGGTCGATATCGGCACAGGCCCCGATGGGGGAGTTAGGCGAGCAGTCAATGGCAATGGCAGCGGCACCGATACTTTTGGCATAGGTCAGGGCGCCGACGACATAAGGCGTTCTGCCGGAGGCGCTGAGGCCGACGACGACATCGCGGGCGGTAAGCTTTTTTTCTCTCAAATCGGCCTGCCCGAGGTCCGACGAATCCTCTGCTCCTTCTTTGGCTCGGAAAATGGCATCATAGCCGCCGGCGATAAGGCCTTGAATCTGTTCGGGATCTGTGCTGTAAGTTGGCGGACATTCGACGGCATCGAGGATTCCCAATCGGCCTGACGTGCCCGATCCGACATAGAAAAGACGGCCGCCCTGACGCAGCCGGTCAGAAATGACGTCGACGGCACGGGCAATGGCCGGGATGATTTCCTTTATGGCTTCGGCAACTTTATGGTCTTCATCATTGATGACCTGCAGCATGGCCTCCGTCGAAAGCCGGTCGATCTGTTGACTGTGAGGATTTCGCTGTTCCGTTGCCAGTGATTCTAATTCAATCATAGTATTCCTTTCTTACCTTCTTTCCTCGGTGATGAAGAGCGGTCTTGGCAGCTCTTTCAGGAAAGGTCTATATATATCTAATTATAGAGAGTGTTGACAGTAGTTGCAATAGGGCTTTTTTTCGGAAGGCATGCCTTTATTTTTTTGCTGTTTCATGGTATTATTAATCTGCATGCAGCAGGCCTGTGTGTCATGTGCGCCCATAGCTCAGCTGGATAGAGCAGCAGTTTCCTAAACTGCGTGTCGGATGTTCGAGTCATCTTGGGCGCACCATTTTTTTATTTGTAAATTATATACTTACTATTAATCCATAATACTAGTACCGGAAAGGTGGGTTTCCTCATGTCTGATATGAAGGACCGAGTTGCTTCTTTCCATGAAGAAGTCATGCACGATGCCGATTTTACGCTGCCGGAGGCGATTTCTGAAGCCAAACGCTGCCTCAACTGCAAAGTTCCTCAGTGCCGCAAGGGCTGTCCGATTGAAAATGAAATTCCGCAATTCATCCATGCCTTGACCCAGGGGGATTTTGGTGCAGCTGCTGCGCATATTTATAACCGCAGTGATTTGCCGGCCATTTGCGGCCGTATCTGTCCGAGAGAAAAGCAGTGCGAAGGCCACTGCATCCTCGGCAAAAAAGGTCAGCCCGTTGAAATCGGAAAGCTCGAACGCTTTGCAGCAGACATGGCCCTGGAAGGGAAATTTATGGATCAGCCGGTCAGCAAGAAAACAGCCGGAAACGTTGCCGTCATCGGCTGCGGTCCTGCCGGGATGGCAGCGGCTCGTGAACTGGCTAAGCGCGACTACGATGTCACCATCTATGAAGCCGCTTCTCATCCGGGTGGTACCATGACTTACGGTATCCCGACCTTCCGCCTTCATAAAGAGCTTTTGCAGCGCGAAGCCCAGACCCTGACCGACATGGGTGTTACCATCGAATACGGTGTTAAAATCGGCACCGATAAGAGCCTTGACGAATTGAAATCGTCCTTTGATGCCGTCTTTATCGCTGTCGGCACGATGGATGGCTGGAACCTCGGCGTTGACAATGAAGATGTGGAAGGTATCGTCGAAGCAGAACCGTTCCTGCGTCAGGTACAACTGGCTCAGGACGGCGAATTTGACCCGGAAAAACTGCCCGTCCGGGCAGGCGACAAGGTCATCGTCATCGGTGCCGGCAATGTGGCCATCGATGCGGCCCGTACGTCCCTTCGTCTCGGCGCCGACGTTACCATCGTTTACCGCCGGGCGGAACGAAATATGAAATGCTTGCCGTCTGAATATGAAGAAGCGAAAGCCGACGGTGTCCGCTTCCAATTTTATTCGGCACCGAAGGCTGTCCTTGGAGAAGGCCGTGTTGAAGGTCTTCGTTATGAACGGCAGCAGATTCTCGAAGACGCTACCATGGTGCCGACGGGAGAATTCGGGGTCGTACCGGCCAATAAGATCATCGCAGCTATCGGTAATAAGCCGGAACTTCCGGTCATCAAGTCCTTCGGCATTTCTTCCAATGACGACGGCTATATCGCCGTCAAGGATACGCCGTACGGCATGACCAGCAAGGAAGGCGTCTTTGCTGCCGGTGATATCGTCCACAAACCGCAGACCGTCGTTTTAGCTATGCGCGAAGGACGCAAAGCGGCAGAGGGCATCGACCAGTATTTAAAGGCTAAAAAAGTAATGGAAGCTGTAAAAGCTTAGGGGGCAAATAGGATGAGTGAGTTGATTCGTCAGATTCTTAATACGAATGAAAATTTTGTTAAACAGTCCTTGTCACAAGGAGGTTTCGACGACGTCAGCAAATATCCGCGCCGCCACCTGGCTGTGTTGACTTGTATGGACACACGCCTTTTAAATTTTTTGGAACCGGCTATGGGCCTCGTCCGCGGTGATGCCAAAATCATCAAAGTCGCCGGCAATACGGCCTTTGAAGATTTCGACAGTGTCATCGGCAGTCTGATGGTTGCCGTTTACGAACTCCATGTCCATGAAATTATCGTCATGGGTCATGATGACTGCGGCATGCTCCATACGACGGCCGACAGCCTGTGCCGCCACATGGTGGAAGAAGGCATCGATGAAAAGGCTATTGACGCCATCCGGCCGCAGCTTAAGCAGTGGGCCGACCCGGTTACGGACGTCGATACGTCGGTCTGCGATACGGTGCGCCGACTGCGGGCGAATCCCTACTTACCGAAATCCCTTACGATTTATGGAATGGTCATCCATCCCCATACGGGCGAAATCCGTGTTGTCGACGATGGAGAAGACCGGAAATAGGAGGTTTTATGAGTTTAGTAACCGAAAGAATGGAAGAACACGCCGCTGTCTTAGAAGCGACGAAAGCATTAATTCCCGATATTGAAAAAGCCGGGGCTCTCATTAAAGAAGCCCTGGCTTCAGGCCACAAAATCCTCTTTTGCGGCAATGGCGGCAGCGCCGCCGACTCGCAGCACCTGGCTGCTGAAATCGTCGGTCGTTTTCAGAAAGAACGGCCGGCCTTCCCGGCAATTGCCTTGACCGTCGACACGTCGATCTTGACGGCCGTCGGAAATGACTACGGTTTCGATACGGTATTCCGTCGCCAGGTCCATGCCCTCGGTGAAAAAGGGGACATCCTGATCGGCATTTCGACGTCCGGCAACAGCGGCAACGTCCTCGAAGCCATTGAAGAAGCCCATGCTAAAGGCCTTACGGTTATCGGTATGACGGCCTATGGCGGCGGTAAGATGAAAGATGCCTGCGACATCTGCCTGGCCATTCCGGCTAAGGTAACGGCACGGGCTCAAGAAATGCATATCATGATCGGCCATATTCTTTGTGAAATCGCTGAAGAAGATATGTAATTAACGGACGACGCTTTGGAACTGCTTGTTGTCTCTGATCTTATCGAAATGACTCTGGGTCCGGGCAGCCTCCTTTACGGATTCACCGCCGAGGTCGATGGCTTGTTTTAAATAAGGCAGGGCTTGGTCGGCTTTTCCCAGGTCGCCGTAAATCGTCGCAATGCCGTAATAACTCCATGTATTTCCCGGATCGGCTGCGATGACATTTTTAAAGTACGTAATGGCCTTATCGTACTGGCCGTCGATTTTACAGGCCAGGGCCATGTTATACAAAGAGGCCACGTCTTTTGGGGCTAATTGCAGGGCTTGCTCGATAAGGGCAATGCCCTGTTCAACGTCCTTTTTATTTCCCGTCGCATTGCCGCGCATGGCCAGGGTGACGCCTTTGTTGCTGAGTGCCTGGTAGTTGTCGGCGTCGAGGGAAAGGGCTTTGTCGAAGTCGAGAAGGGCTTTGTCATAGTCTCCAGCCTGATATTTTTTAATCCCTTCGTCGCTGGCGGCTTTAGAATCGGTTTTGATGGCCGGAGCAGAAGGGGCTTTCGTGGCCTGTATGGGTTTTGCCTGCTGCGATGATGATATCGGCTGGGGGCTGCACCCGCTGGTCCACACGGCGGCTGCGGCTAGGAGCAGGATTGCTGCGTATTTTTTATTCATCGTTATTTCTCCTATTCGTCAGTCTGGAAAACATATGAAACAAATCATTAATAAATGGGATATTCTCCTCGTTGCCGTCCTCCTCGTCTTATCCCTTATTCCGGAGGGTATCTTTTACATGACCGGGAATGATGCGGCTGTTCACGATACGTATGCTGTCATCCAAGTCGACGGCAAAATCTATAAAGAAGTCCCCTTGTCAGGTCATCAGGGAACGGATACGATTCCTATCAAGACGGACCACGGCTATAATCTGGTCATCGTCAAAGATGATACCATCGGCATCGTCGAAGCGGACTGCCCGGATAAAATCTGTATCAGCGAGGGCTTTATCAGCCGTCCCGGGGCAACCGTCGTCTGCCTGCCGCACAAGATACTGATTGAAGTCAAGTCTGCCGGAGGCGGCGAACCGGATGTCATTCCGGCTCATTAGAGGTGGCTTATGAAAAAAACGTTTCGCATCATCATGCTGAGCCTGTTTATTGCTCAATCCTTAGTCCTATATATCGTCGAAGGCATGCTTCCCGTTCCTTTTATTGCGCCGGGGGCTAAGCTTGGCTTGGCCAATTTGATTACCGTCATCGCCATGTACTCCCTGCCGCGAAAACGGGATGTCTGCCTTATTCTTTTCGTTCGCGTTCTCTTGGCGGCCGCTTTTGGCGGTGGGATTAACGCTTTCTTTTACAGCGTGGCCGGTGCTGTCCTCAGTTTAGGCGTCATGCTCCTTCTCAAGGGATCCGGGAAGTTTTCGATTCTCGGCGTCAGCATGGCCGGCGGCATCTTCCACAACCTCGGGCAAGTCCTCGTTGCCTCGCTGGTCGTGGCCAACCTTAAAATCATGCTGTACCTGCCGGTTCTGGCCGTAGCCGGTGCGGGAACGGGGCTTCTCATCGGCATTACCTCGGTATTTACCCTGAGGCATTTGAAGAAACTGCCGATTTATAAAAGGATGCAGGAATAATTATATCGGATATGATGGCCTTAAGGCTGTAAGCTGACGGAGTCTATGATTTCGTCAGCTAATTTTATCTTATCATCCTTATTTTCATCACAGGCCACGACGACAATCCAGGTCACAAGCCCGTCTGAAAATCCAAGGAGGCGCGCCCGCATGGATTTTTTTTCGTAGGTAAAGGCTGCGCTGCGGACTACGGCGGGTTTTCCGTCCAGCATCCGTTCTTCTTGCGTGGTTGAAACGTTTTCGGCTCCGATTTTGGCTAAGACCGCCTGTGTTGTCGTATCGACAGTCTGGGAAAGGTTCTGTCGGATGGCGTCTTCTTGTTTCAGCTGGAGGTCATCGGCCATTTTTCGGACGTCGACACGGTTGGTGTAAACGGCGATGTAAAGACCGGCATCGTTTTCACCGTAGAGGCGACTGCCTTCATAATAAGGCTTGGCGGCGGGACTTACGGGAATGGGCAGGTCGAAGCTTTGCAGGTTGCCCGGTAATTTTATGGAAATAGCCGAACCGAGGCCGTCGACACGTTTTTCTTTCAAGGTGATGGTATAGCAGGCCGTCAAGGTAAGGGCCAAAATGGGCAGCAGTACGATCAGAATCAGAAATCGAATTCGCGTGTGAATCATAAAATACCTCGCAGAACGTAGACAGAAGGCGATATCCGTTTTTCTTCAAACCGCTTATTTACGGGCTTCACGGAAGGCATCAGCCAGTGAGAAGGTAAGGGGGCCGGTGACTTTGGTAGCGTCGATGATAGGCTGCATGATGTGGCGGAATTCATCGCTCTTCTTGGATAATACATATAGTTTTGAAGTGTTGCGGGCATCCCACAGGGCGTCGTGCATTTGGCCGTCGAAGGTTTCGCCAAGGGTGCTGACCGCTTTATCAAGGGAGATGACGTTGTCGAGCCCCAGAAGATTGCAGTAAATTTGTTGGAAATTCTGCCAGTGTTCGAGCATCCAGCGGACGCGTTCATCTTCTTTGGCATTGGTAATTTTGAGACGGAGTTCACTGTCGAGCTGACGCCAGTCGTTTTCGCTCCAGGCATACATCTCGTAATCGTTGGGACAGCCTTCATTGCACCAGGTGAGAAAGTGATCGAAGGCTTCGGTGAAATGGGGCTTTCCCTTTAACATTTCCATCGTAATGCCCGTCAATTCTTGGCAAGTCTGATTCATGGCCGTCGTGTATTCCGGCATGACGTATTCTTTGTAGGCTGAGATTTCATTGCCTTCTTCGTCTATCTTGACGGCACCGATTTCGATGATTTCGCCCTTACACGTTCGGCGTGCTTCTTTTTGGTCTCGCCCGATGGGGTTCATCTCGAAGTCGACGAATACTGCTTTCATAGGTCAGGCTCCTTTCTGATTCATGATGATAATTTTTATTATACCATAATAAAAAGGCCTCGTGCAGAAGATATTATGCACGAGGCCTTGTAGTGTCTATCTTTTTTGAAGGCGGTCTTTTAGAAGCGATGGCTTAGAATGCCGGGAGAATCGTTCCTTGGAAGTGTTCGTCGATGAACTGTTTAATCGGGGCCGACTGATAAATAGCGAGGACCTTTTTGTAGGTTTCGTTGTTTTCATCGCCTTGGCGAACGACGAGTACGTTGGCATACGGCGAGTCTTTCGATTCAACGAGGAGGGAATCCTTCTGCGGGTTCAGACCGGCCGGAATAGCGTAGTTGGTGTTGACGCAGGCCAGGTCCGTGTCATCGAGAGAACGGGGAATCTGAGCGGCATCGAGTTCGACGAACTGGAGATTTTTCGGATTGGCCGTAATGTCCGTTACCGAAGCGTCTACGGATTGGCCGTTCTTCAAGGTAATCAGGCCGGCCTGTTGGAGCAGGAGCAAGGCCCGGGCACCGTTGGTCGGGTCGTTAGGAATCGTTACCTTGGCGCCGTCGGCGACGTCTTTGAGATCTTTATATTTATGGGAATAAACGGCCATGGGCAGGATAATCGTCTTGCCGATGGAAACGAGCTTTAAGCCCTGCTTCTTGACGACGTTATCGAGGTACGGCTGGTGCTGCATGGAGTTCATATCGAGGTCTCCGTCAGCCAGGGCCTTGTTGGGCTGGACGTAGTCGTTGAATTCGACGACTTTGATGTCGAGGCCTTGTTTGGCAGCTTCTTTGGCGACTTCTTCCATGACTTCTGCATGGGGACCGGCGGTGACGCCGACTTTGATTTCTTTCTTGTCACCGGAGGCAGCGGAATCGCTGGAGGAACCGCAGCCGGCGACAGCCAGGCAGGCCGTGGCGATGAGGAGGGCTGCAAAGACTTTTTTTACCGTTATTTTCATGTAAATCATATCCTTTCTGAAAGTAAATGGAAGTTGTCGCTCAAAAAGAAAAGCCGTCATTCAGATGACGGCTCGGATTGCGATTCGTTCATCTGCCGGTAAATATACCGCTGGACTTGGCACCTATCCCGATTGGGGGTTGCCGCAGCGTCATCGGGCCATTCCCTCGGCTGCTCTTGATGAAAGACAATGTGTTGTTGATGGTGTATATAGTACCATTGAGAGAATACACTGTCAAGTCTTTTTTGCTTTTCTTGAGAATTTTTTTGTCTCATGTTATAATGAACCTACTCATCGGAGGGCTTTATACCCGTATTGTATCAGGCTGGATAAGATGTCGCAGCAGCCATTGTCCGGAGGTCCTGCAAGTCCGTATATTTGCAGGTCGACGTAAGGGCAGTCAGGTCTGTTGTGGTTTTTTATCCGGCTTTTTTGCGCACATAGCTTCGAGGTGATAAAACATGCAGTTTGAACGGGATTTACATTGGCAGATTTATTCGGCAAAAGCCTTTTACTTTATCGGCGGTTTCGGCTTTACGACGTGGGCGTCGCTCATTCCTTTCTTGAAACGGCACCTGGCGATACCGGCCGACCACTTGGGCTTTCTCTTGCTGGGAATCGGCCTCGGGGCCTTGATCATGATGATGATGGCCGGTACTATTGCAGCCCGTCTCGGCTGCCGTCGTTCCTTGACTATCGCCGGCTTGTGCATCGCTGCCTTTTTGAATCTCTTGTGCTGTATGCCGGTCTATGGGCTGGCTGTCCTGACGGCGGTCTGCCTCGGTGCCTCTTTGGGGCTCATGGATGTCGTCGTCAATATCAACGGTATCTTTATTGAGCGCAAGGTGAAGACGCGCATCATGTCGGGCCTGCAGGCCATGTGGTCTCTGGGAAATTTCATGGGCGCCGCCTTTTTTGCCTTTTTGCTCCAATTCCACCTGCCCTGGCAGGGCGTAGCCTTTGCCAGTTCGGCCGTCATCATGGCCTGCGTTTTCTTTTTCGGGCCTCATTTGCACAATGAACGCCAGGCGGCTCAGAAACGGCCGCACTTCATACGGCCTAAGGGCCAAATCGCCGTCATCGGCCTCATTTGTATGATTGCCTTTCTCGTCGAAGGAGCCATCGATGACTGGAGCGGCGTCTTCATGACCCTTGAAAAGGGTATCGATATCTCCCGGTCAGGCTTGGGGCTGACCTTGTTTACGGCTTCGTCCTTCATTACCCGCCTGGCAGGGGATACGCTGACCATGCATTGGGGGCCGCGGCGCCTTCTTGCCCTGTCCCTGCCCATTGCCTTTTTGGGCTTTATCGGACTCTTGACGATCAGCGAAGGCTGGCTGCTCTTCTTGTCCTTCATTTTGATCGGCCTCGGTACGGCCAATACGGTACCTATTTTCTATTCCCTCTTGGGGCGGCAGAAGGTCATGCCTATTTCTGATGCCGTCTCGTCGGTCAGTACCATCGGCTACGCCGGCATTCTTTTGGCGCCGGCCCTCCTTGGCTTTATCGGCAGGACCTATTCGCTGTACGCGTCTTTCAGCCTGGTCACGGTCCTCTTGGTCGTCATGGCGGCCATTTCCTTGAAAATCGTAAAAGAATAATGGCTGCCGCCGGAATTGTCCGGGCACAAAAAAACTACGGCCTTATGAGGAATCTCTCATAAGGCCGTAGTTTTTTTATGCGTCGATGACTTTTCCCGGGTTTAAGATACCCTTCGGGTCCAGGGCCCGTTTGATGGTCTTCATGATGGTCAGTTCGCCCTTGGGCGTGAACTGTTCCATGTATTTCAGCTTTTTGGCGCCGATACCGTGTTCGCCGGCCAGGCGGCCGCCGACGCTGTAGGCATAGGCGTATACTTGCTGATGGAATTCTTCGACGTTTTTGTCCCACTCTTCGTCGCTCATATCCATCTTGCAGAGGACGATGTGCAGGTTGCCGTCGCCAATGTGGGCATTGATCTTAACTTCAAAAGGATAATTTTGACCGATGTCCATGATTTTTTCAATCGTTCCGGCAATCTTGTGAACCGGCACGACGACGTCGTCGGTCAGGAATACCTTGCTCTGGAGTTCGACTGAGGTCTGGCAGTTGCGGCGCATATTCCAAATGCGGTCGTCGGCTTCGAGGACGTTTACAGCCCCCGATTCCTCACAGATCGTGCAGACTTTGTCCATCTTGGTGTCCAATTCGTCTTCCTGGAAGGTTTCGACGGTGATGATGACGTAAATGCCGTCGTCGTAATGGGGCATGTCCTTGTAATGGCAGTAGTCGGCACAGCCGCGGACGTACGAGTTGTCCATGTATTCGACACTGGTCGGATCGATACCGGCCTTCATCAGCTTGGGCACCATGTGCAGGGCCTTGCGCGGATCAGTGTAGACGGCCAGGACGTCGAAGCGGTACGGCGGCAGGGGAATGAGCTTTACCGTCACCTTGGTGATGATGCCCAGCGTTCCTTCGCTGCCGATGATGAGCTGTTCTAAATCGTAGCCGGTCGAGCTCTTTTTGAGGATGCGGCCGCATTCGACGATGTCACCGGTTGGGGTGACGACTTCCAGGCAGTAGACCTGGTCGCGGGTGACGCCGTAGCGGACGGCGCGGAGGCCGCCGGCATTGGTTGCCAGATTGCCGCCGATGAGGCTGCTTTCGGCGCTCGACGGGTCACCGGCATACATGAGGCCGACTTTTTTGGCTTCGTTTTGAAGATCAATCGTGCGGACGCCGGCTTCGACGGTCATGTACATGCCGTCTTCGTTCAGTTCGAGGATTTTATTGAGTCGATCCATACAAAGGACCAGGCCGCCGCAGACGGGAATGGCTCCGTCGGCAAGACTCGTGCCGCCGCTGCGGACGGTAATGGGAAAGTCGTAGGCATTGGCAAGTTTCACGATGGCCGCGATTTCTTGGGCATTGGCCGGCAGGACGGCGGCGTCCGGCACGTGGAACATGGCCGGGTTCGTTTCGTAGTCTGTCTGGTACTGCAAGAGCAGGTCGCGGTCGGTCTTAACGTATGTCGGGCCGGTGATGGCCTTTAACTTTTCAATGATTTCGGGCGTAATAGGTTGAAAGTTTTTCACAAAAGGGAACCTCCTTTAATTTGTGTTGTCTTATTCTACCACGCCATCCGTCCTTAGGGAAGGTTTTTAGAATTTAAAGTCGATCGTTGCCGAGACGCCGACGCCCTGGACGCGGCTCAGATTGCTGACGTCCGTCGATTCAATCGGGATCAAGGCGTTGGCACGGGCAATGCCGTTAAAGGAAGCTTCGAGTTGGGCTACGGCCTTTACTTTATCGACCTGAGCCGTCGGTCCGACGACCTGGACGGCACCGATGTATTTGCCCGTGCCGACACTGACGATGGGAACGACTTTCGTCGCGTAATCCGTGCCGACGCCGTTCTTCATGAGCAGTTTATTAAGAAAATCGTTGATGGAGTCGCCGTATTTCGATACCAAAACGGTGATGCCGCCTACCTTTAAGATAGATCCTAAATTGAAAGCCTGGACGGCGGTGCCGCCGGCAAAACCGAGCAGGGATGCGATGGTGACAGCTGCGATAACTTGTTTTTTCATAAGAAATACCTCCTAATGATGTTTGGGAATGGAACTGCCGCGAGCTAGTGAAGCGGCTGCGGCGAAAAAGCAAAGGGCAGACAACAGGATGAAAGAGACGTGAAAGGCGCTGAGGACGCCGTCCTTGTAGACGGCAGCCTGCTCCGTTTCGGTCGTCATGATGAAAGTGACGGCTGCCATGCTGAAGGCTTGTCCCAAGTTGCGGGACAAGGCCAGGACGCTCGAGGCGATGCCGTGATGCATCTTTTTGACCGAGCCCATGATGGCACTGTTGTTGGGTGCTCCGAACAAGGCTGCGCCCAGGCCGATGAGGGCCAAAATCAGGCCTGCCTTACCGACGGAGATATCGGTGAAGACGGCGAAGGCCAACAGTCCCGGTGCGGTCAGGAACAGGCCGAGGGAGGCGATGCCCCGCGGTCCGTACTTATCGGATAAATCACCGGCCCGCGGCGAAAAAATCGCCATGACCAGGGGCTGGATCAATAAGACGGCCCCGGAAATCGCCGGCGTGAGGCCGAGGACGACCTGCAGGTAGAGGGACAAGAGAAAAGACACGGCATAGGTCGCGCTGTACTGGATGAGAGCAGCCAGGTTGGACATGGAAAAGGTCAGGCTGCGAAATAAGTAGAGCGGCAGGAGCGGGTGAAAAGACCGGCCTTCGTGGACGACGAAGATGATCGAAAGGACGAGTCCTGCGTAAAAGAAAACACTATTGTCTGAAAAAGATGACAGGCCGTATAAGGTGCAGAGAATGGCGCTGACCGACAGGACCGAGCTGACGGCATTGACGAAAGGAGCCCCGTTTTCATACCATTCTTTTTGGACAGGACGGATGAAGAGGTAGGAAAGGAGAACCAGTACGGCTGCCAAGAGAAAGATACAGCGCCAGCCGATGAACTCCGTCAAGGCGCCGCCGATGACAGGTCCCAAAGAGAGACCGAGATAGGTCAAGGCGACGGATTGACCGATGATGTGGCCCTGACGGGATTCATCGGTCGTGGCTAAGAGCAGGGGCATATAGGATACATAGATGCCGGCCAAGGCGATGCCCTGAAGGGCCCGCAGTCCGATAAGGATGGGAAGCGTCGGGGCCAAGGCAGCCCCGATGGATGACAAGGCCAGGACTATCAAGGCGGCAGAGTACGTTCTCCGCCTGCCGTGGACGTCTGATACCTTTCCTAAAGGAAGCAGAAACGCCGCCGTCGTCATCAGAAACAAGGTGACGACCCAGCTCATGCGGTCCGGCGTCGTGCTGAATTGGTCGGCCATGACAGGAATGGCGATGTTGATCGATGTAGACAGAAAAGGGCCGACAAAGCTTATCAGGCAAATTGAATAAAAAATACGCTTTTCCGTCGTCATCGCTGCACCTCACTAATGTCACTGTCATAAATACATTATACCAGTATATGCGGGCAGGGTGAACGAATTATTAAAAATTTGCCATTTTCTAACCTGGCGGTGTCCTCTTGAAAAATAAAAAAATCCGGTCATAAGAGATGTAGAACTTGGAGATTTATGGTATAGTAAAAGAAAAATTATCGATAAAGGAGGTTGTTTTTCTATGGAGTTAGGGCTTTGCGGCAAGGTCGTCGTCATTACCGGCGGGACGGCCGGCATCGGCCTTGCTGCTGCCAAGGCCTTTCTGGCAGAAGGGGCATCGGTGGCTGTCTGCGGCCGGCGTCGGGAACTTCTCGATGAAGCCGTAAAAACACTGGGAGAGGCTGTCTTTGCCTGTCAGGCCGATATGACTGATGAAGCCGACGTTTCTTCCTTTGCTCATCAGGTCTATGCTCATTTCGGCCGGATCGACGTGTGGGTTAATAATGTCGGAGCCTCCATTGCCCGTCAGGGCGACTGGTATACGCCTTCCGAAATCGACGCTCACTACGCGGTCAACTTTAAGTCCGTCGTCATGGGCAGTCAAGCGGCTATTCCCTTTTTAGAGAAACAGGGAGGCGTCATCATCAACGTATCGTCCCTGGCCGCCCGGTGTGCGACTTCCGGACGGGCGACGCTCTACGGGGCCATGAAGGCCGCCGTCGTAAACTATACGAATACCCTGGCCGGGGAAGTGGCCGCCAAGGGAATTCGCGTTCTGGCAATCATGCCGGGCTTCACACTGACGCCTCTCGTTGCTGAAACCATCGATGCCGAAGAACTTCAAAAGCAGGTCAAAGAATGTCTCCTGCGCCGGCCTGCCAGTCCCGAAGAGATTGCCGGGCCCATCGTCTTTCTGGCCAGTCAGCAGGCAGCCTATATGAATGCCGCTGTCATCGAGGTCTCGGGCGGCCGGAACGTAACCTTGAATCCTGGGTATTCCTACGGTGATTGATCTATTTTTTACGAAATATAAAAAAACTTTTTTGAAACTATACTTGACAAGGTGTGTTTTAAAGTGTACTATTGTTGTAGACATTGAGAAATGCAATGACCAAAACAAGTACACATAGGAAGAGACAACAGAGATGACGGGTCACCGGCTGAAAGCCCGTTTGGCCTTGGAATATGGTGGAATGCATTTGGGAGCAGGATGAAGGAATTGAGTATGTCATCCCGTATTACCGACGTTACCGGTTTCGAGTGGCAGCCTTTGGCTGCAATTCAGAGTGGAACCGCGGTCCGCCGTCTCTGTTGTAGAGATTGGCGGCTTTTTTTGTATGATTTTCTGATTATTCGATATTGCAGTGTAGGGGGATTTATGATGACACAAAGCAAAAAAGAGTTAGTCTTAGCGGCGATGGATGGAAAACAAGTTGAACGCGTACCTTCCGGTTTTTGGTTTCATTTTTTGGATGATGAAATTCATGCCAACTCCTTTGAACATCCGGAATTGATGGAAAAGGTCTTTGCCGGCCAGACACGCTACATCGACGAAGCGAAACCGGACTTCGTTAAAATCATGACCGACGGCTTTTTCCCTTATGCAAATGAAACGGCTATGAACCTTAAGACGGCCGCCGATTTTAAAAAGATTAAACCCTTAGCCGATGACGATAAGTGGTTTACCCAGCAGATCGACTATGCAAAACGCCTTACGGCGCGTTATGGCGATGAATTGGCTATGTTCTTCAACGTATTCTGTGCCGGAACGACGGTCAAATTCATGCAGGCCGACCTCGATGCCAGTGAAGCCTTCCTGGCCAATGCCGTCAAGGAAGACCCAAAGGCCGTACGTCAGGGCTTGGATGTCATTTCCCATGATTTGGCGAAACTTGCCAAACGGCTGATTACCGAAGGCGGTGTCACCGGTATTTACTTCAGCCTTCAGAATTTACTGGGTATTTCGCCGGAACTGTACAAAGAAGTCTTGGAACCGGGAGAAAAAGAAATCTTAGCCGCTGCCAACAGCGTCAGTGACTACAATATTCTCCACATCTGCGGTTATGCCGGTCACCGCAATGACCTTTCCTTATATAAAGATTATGATGTAAAAACCGTAAACTGGGCCGTTGTCGTAGAAGGCGTCCCCATTCCGGAAGGCCGGAAAATCCTCAACAATCGCCCGGCTTTAGGCGGTTTTGGAAACTTAGATTCTGAATTGTTGTATAAGGGCTCGAAAGAAGAAATTCAAGCCGAAACGAAGCGGATTTTAGCAGAAGCCGGCCGACAGGGCGTCCTTCTCGGCGCTGACTGCACCGTTCCGCGTGATATCGATTGGAAGCATTTTGAGTGGGTTCGTGAAGCTGCCCGATAGGCAGAGAGAGGAAGATGAAAATGAAGTTTACCATGAAGAAGTTAGGGAAAGCCGTATTGACGGCAGCATTAGTCGGTGTCGTAGCAGCAGTCCTTGCCGGCTGCGGTAAACAGAGTGATTCTGCCGCCGGCGGCGGAGACGGCCAGAAAAAAGTCGTCAACGTGGCCTTTACCAACTACTACGTGCCTTATGATTTCGTCAATGATAAGGGCGAGCCTGACGGCTTTGAAGTTGCCGTCATGCAGGAAGTAGCCAAGAAGCTGCCCCAGTATACCTGGAAGTTTACGCCGACCTCGGACGATGATTTGCTCATCGGCGTCGAATCAGGTAAATACACAATCGGTACTAAGGGAATCTGGAAAACGGAAGCTCGGGAAAAGAAATATATCTTCCCGAAAAACTACATCGGTGCCAGTGTCATCGGTTTAGTCATCCGTAAAGCCGACGCTGACAAAATCCATGACATGGATTCCTTTGCCCAGTACAGCGGCAAACTCGTTCCCATTGCACCTCAGGATGCCCGCTACATGGTCATCGATACCTATAATAAGGAACATCCTGACAAACAGATCAAGCTTCAGTCGTCGGAAGCCTTCCAGATTGCCGACGCTTACAGCTGGGTCATGGAAGGCCGCTATGACGGCTACCTCGAAGTTGAACTGAGCTACAAGAACAACATCGTCAAAGACGATGCACCGTATCACAAATTCAACGACAGCCTGACCTACATCCGCTATAAAGGCATTCCGACCTACCCCTTGTTCAATAAGAAAGAACAGAAATTGGCTGACGAAGTCGACCAGGCCATTGACGAACTGCGCAAGGAAGGTAAGATTGCCGAACTGGAACAGAAATACTTTGGCGAAAGCCTGTCTAACTATATTACGCAGTAAAGGCGAAGGAGGACGTTTTGATGGATACACGTGTGTTTAATCCGTCTGTTATCTTCTCGGTTATGCCGGATTTATTGTCGTATCTGTCGGTAACGCTGCTGGTAGCCGTTTCAAGCATTGTATTAGGTTCCCTCTTAGGGATGGGCCTGACCTGGGCAAAACTCGGACGCATCCGGGTTTTGCGCTGGCTGGCGCACGGGTACACTTACATCTTGAAGTGTACCCCTCCTATCGTGCTGCTGTTCATTGTCTTTTATGGACTGCCCAAGCTGATAGAATCGATGACGGATTATGATATTAATGATACCAATCGGGCTCTGTTTGCAATCATTACCTTTACCCTTTTGTTCGGAGCCTATATTTCGGAAGTCTTTCGGGCGGCTTATCAAGCCGTGCCCAAAGGACAGTATGAAGCCGGAGTCAGCATCGGCATGACGCCGTTCCAGACCTTTTATCAGGTCATGCTGCCCCAGACGGCCCTCATTGCCCTGCCTAATTTCGGCAATTCGACGATTAACTTGCTGAAAGAAGGGGCCTTGGCCTATACGATCGGCCTCATCGACTTGATCGGTAAGGGGAATTTAATCATCGCTCAAAATTTTGGAGCCTATAGTATTGAAATTTATCTGGCCTGTATGATCATTTACTGGATCATGACCCTGATCATTGAAAAGGGCTTTGCCCTTCTTGAAGGCGTTCTGGACAAAGGCGTCCATATGGGTCATGCCCGGGCGGGAGGAGGTGAGCCGTAAATGGAACTCGATTATGGTTTTATGATTGAAACGTTTTATAAGATCTGGGACGGTATCGGCGTTACCTTAGGGCTGACGGCCCTGTCACTGCTCATCGCTCTTCCCATCTCCTTTTATATGGCTGTCATTCGCCTGCGGGGGCATAAACTGGGGACGGGGATTACGAGATTTTATATCTCCTTTGTCCGCGGAACCCCGTTGGTACTACAGATTTTATTGATGTACAGCCTCTTGCCGAGCTTCCTTAACTTCGCATTGAAGTCCATGGGCTCGTCCTTTAATATTTTTGAAAGCGTCAATCCTTTCTGGTATGCCGTCATCGTCTTTTCTCTCAATACCATCGCCTTGTTAGCCGAAGTATTCCGCTCAGCTTTGATGAGTATCGATAAAGGACAGATGGAAGCCGGCGTATCCGTTGGGCTGACGGAATGGCAGACCTATCGCCAAATCATCATTCCCCAGGCCTTGGTCGTCGCCTTGCCGGCGGTCAGCAATATTACGGTGAATTTGATCAAGGGCACGTCGCTGGCATTTCTGATGACGGTCAAAGACGTACTGGCTATCGGGAAAATTGCCGCTTCGTACGGCTACAACTATATTGAAGCCTATTTGGATGTCTTCGTCGTTTACATCATCGTCTGCACGATTGTCCAGCTCGTTTACCGTATAGCTGAAAAACGAATCGGTGCCTTCCGTGCCGTGTAAGGAGAGTATGCCTATGTTAATGTCTATTAAAAACGTCCGTAAGAAGTTTGGCGGCGTAGAGGTCTTAAAAGACCTCAATATGGAAATCAATAAAGGAGATGTCGTCGTCATCTTGGGACCGAGCGGCTCAGGAAAGACGACCTTCCTGCGGTGTCTTAACTTCCTCGAACGGGCTGACGAGGGACAGATGGAATTCGCTGACATGAACATCGATTTAAGCAAACCTTCCGATAAGGAGATTGCCGCTGTCCGCAAAAAGACGGCCTTCGTGTTCCAGGGATATAATCTGTTTGCCAACAAGACCGTTTTGGAAAACGTCATGCTCGGCCTGACGACGGGCCGCGGCATCCCTAAATCCGAAGCCGAACAGACGGCGCGGGATGCCTTGCAGCGCGTCGGCATGATCGACCGGGCCGATTACTATCCGGCTCAATTATCCGGCGGTCAGCAGCAGCGTGTCGGTATTGCCCGGGCCATTGCCGTCAATCCGGACGTTATCTTGTTTGACGAACCGACGTCGGCCCTCGACCCGGAACTGGTCGGCGACGTGCTGAAGGTCATGCGTGATTTGGCTAAAGCCGGGACGACGATGATCGTCGTCACCCATGAAATGAAATTTGCTGCCGACGTGGCGACCCATGTCATCTTTATGGATGGCGGCGTCATCGTTGAAGAAGGCACATCGAAAGATATCTTCCAGCATCCGAAGGAAGAACGGACGAAACGCTTCCTGCACCGCATTTTCTGCACCGCCTTTGACGGTCCTGATGAAGATGAATAGAATATAAAAAAGAGAAGGTTTCTTTTCTCTATCGGAAGATAGGGGGGAAGAAACCTTCTTTTTTTATTGGGGAATCAGTCTTTTGACGAATCAGCCGATGACGACGGAGACGATCTCTGCCGGTGTATCGACGAGGATGGAAGCTCCGTGGCTTTTCAGGAATTCGGCCGGCCGAAAGCCCCAGGTGACACTGATGCAGTCGAGGCCGGCATTTTGGGCTGTCTGAATATCGATTTCAGAATCGCCGACGTATACGGCTTCTTCCGGTGCGAGGCCGAGGTCATGGAGCACTTTTTGGACCATGTCCGGAGCCGGTTTACGGCGGATTTGCGGCTGTTCACCAAGGACGCTGTCGAAGAGGTCCGGGAAATAGTCAGCAGCCAAGTCCTGTACGGCAGGATCCGGTTTGTTCGATACGACGGCCACTTTGACGTCCTTTTCGCGGAGGCGGCGAATCATGGTGCTGATGCCGTCGTATTCGCCGGTCTTTACGGCGCAGTGAGCCGCATAATAAGGCTTATAGATGTCCTGGATGCGGGTGATTTCCTGAGGGTCGATTTGCGGGGTGACCTTGTCGCCGGGCTGGCCGATGGCTTCGAGTTCATCATACGAGGCGAGGCCCTGTTCAATCGCTAAGGCTCGCGTGATGGCAACGACGACACCGCTGCCGAAGAAGTTGCGAACATCGGCTGTCACATAAGCATGGGCGTGGCCGGTCTGTGCTAAGGCATAGTTTAAAGCATCGGTCAGGTCATCTAAGGTGTTGAGGACCGTTCCATCCATATCAAAAATAACGGCATTGTATTTTTTGGTTGTCATGAGAGAGCCTCCTGCATGTTCTTTTTACCGGAACAGTTTAACGTTCAACGGCCCGGTTGTCAAGTCAGGCTGCTTTGGTAAATCTTTTCTAAGTTGTCCTGCATGCGGTCGAGGTAAGACTTGCCGTCTTCACTGGTTTCGATGGTGTGAATCGTCTCTACGCGGGCGCCGACTTCGCGGGCTAAGGTTTCTGACGTTTCGGGGCTGACCATGTCTTCGACGAAGATGGTCTTTACGTTATGGGCCCGGCAGTAATCGGCAAGCCTTGCCAGTTGGCGGGCACTCGGCTCTCCGCTGGAAAAGACCGATTCGACACTTTGTTGGGTCAAGCCGAAGTCTCGGCATAAGTAGGCAAAGGCGGCGTGGCCGGTGACAAAATCTTTGCGGGGCGCCTTGGCGAATTTGCCGGCATATTCGTCCTGCAGGGCTTGGAGCTGCCGGGTGTAGTTTTCGGCATTCTGCTGATAGTAGGCCTTGTTGGCCGGATCGGCCTCGGACAGTGCATCGGCGATATTACGCACTTCCTGCTGGGCGTTGATCAGGCTGAGCCAAATGTGCGGGTCATAGTCGCCGTGATCGTGGGCCTCTTCTTCATCGGTGAGTTTGATCGGCGTAATGCCTTGAGAGGCATTGACCGTGTGAAGGGACGTGTTTTTGGCCGCGTCGACGACTTTTGAAGCCCAAGGTTCCATGCCCAGTCCGTTGTAGACGAAGAGCTGCGATTGACCGAGGCGCTTGATGGTCTTCGTCGTCGGTTGGAATTCATGGGGCTCCGTTCCGTCGGGAATGAGAGTGTAAACATCGACTTTATCGCCGCCGACGGCTTGGGTAAATTCTTTTAAGGCGTCAAAGGTGACGGCGACCTTCAGTTTTCCGTCGTCTGGTACATCGGCCGTGGTGCCGCAGCCGGCCAGGACCAACAAGGTCATAGCCGCAATCAGAAGCATCAAGAACCGCGCCGGGCGACGGGAGTGATGAGATGACATAGATACCGACCTCCTATGGCGTTCATCGTATCACGGCCGCCTTTTTTTGTCAATTACTTGCAAATGCCTTGCATTTTCGTTTGCGTAGAGATATAATAAACTACCGATAATTTTATGGCAGCGGAGGCAGTTATGATCGATTTACAACACGTTTACTTCTCTTATGAACACGGCGAGTATTTGCTCGAAGATATTAATATGACCATTCGGAACGGGGACTATATTTCCGTCGTCGGCGAAAACGGCAGCGGCAAGAGCACCTTGATTAAACTTATCTTGGGTCTCCTCGTGCCGAGCCGCGGCGTCATTTCCAATACCTATCGTCATCGGGCTTATGTGCCGCAGCGCTTTGAAACGCTGAACAGCCAGTTTCCCATCACCGTTTGGGAAGTGCTCAACTGTTACCGGCAAGTCCTTCGTTTAAAGGATAAGAGCCTCATACGGACTTGTTTAGAGCAGATGGGGGTCTATGATTTAAAAGACCAACTCATCGGCAGTTTATCCGGCGGTCAATGTCAGAAAGTCCTCATTGCCAGGGCTCTCATGGGGCATCCCGATCTGCTCATTTTCGATGAACCGTCGACGGGAATCGATGTTCGCAGTCAGGAAGAATTGTACCCCTTTATTAAGGATTTAAATGAGAATCAAGGGATTACAGTCCTTACGGTAGAGCATAATTTGAAATTTGCCGTCCGCAATTCGACGAAACTGTTCCACGTCGTCGGCGGCCATGGGCACTTCTGCTCGCCCAAGGCCTACCTCGATGAATATATGTCGGTTACGATGGGAGGGGAAGACTGATGTTTGAATATGCTTTTATGCAAAATGCCTTTATCGTAGCCATCCTCATTTCCATCGTCTGCCCCCTCATCGGCATCTTCCTCGTCCTGCGCCGCTATTCCATGATTGGTGACGCCTTATCCCATGCGTCTTTGGCCGGCGTCGCCGTCGGGCTGCTCCTCGATTGGAACCCCGTCCTCGGCGCCTTTGGCCTGACCAGCTTTTTCGGCATCCTCATTGAAGTCCTTCGCAGTCGTTTCAGACGTTATGCCGAGTTGATTTTGGTTATTATCTTGTCCCTCTCCGTCGGCCTTGCCATTACCATCATCAGTGCCGGTTTGGTTCACACGAACGTAGAGTCCTTCTTATTCGGCAGTATCCTCACGGTCTCGACGGATGATGTGTACGCCGTTATCGCCCTCAGCGTCGTATCCATGGCCCTTATTGCCAAGCTCTATCCCCAACTGGTCATGCTGACCTTCGATGAAGACGGGGCCCAGATTGCCGGCGTTCACAGTAAAGTCGTCAATTATATTTTCTCGGTCCTGGTAGCGGCGACGATTTCCGTATCCATTCGCATCGTCGGTATCTTGGTCATCAGCTCTCTCATCGCCCTTCCCGTAGCGGCGGCCCTGCAGCTTCGAAAAGGGTTTCGTCAGACCCTGATGTATTCCATCTTTTTCAGTTTCGTCGATATTTTATCGGGCCTGTTCTTGTCCTATTATATCGATGCGGCCCCGGGCGGTGTCACGGCCTTGACGGCTGTCGCCGTCTTGGTACTGGTCATCATCTATAAAGAAGGGATTTTATCATGGAGAGAAAAGAGGCGGCAGTCATGAGTGATACTTATAGAGACTGTCTTCGGCAATATGGATTGAAGAGTACGAAGGCGCGCAACCTTGTATTGGCTGTGTTAAGTCGGCAGCAAGGCGTCATTACCGTTGAGGACGTTTATACAACACTTCTCGAAGGCGGAGACAAAGTCAGCTTTTCAACGGTTTATCGAATCTTGGAAATGTTTACTAAGCGGGATTTGACGGAAAAAATTTTTCTTCCCGACGAAGGGAAATACGCACCGTTTAATCTGTTTACAGTGCCATCAAATCGTAGACTTACCGCACTGTCCGCTCCATGATTATGAACGAGAAGTTGAAAAAAAGACTGATTTCGATATCGTCAGCCATAATCTCGAACTCTACGGGTACTGCCCTGCCTGCAAAAAAAAGCTCCCGCCGTCCGAACGGTAGGAGCTTTTCGCTGTATCAGCGAATAAACTTGATGAAGTTGTCTTTTCTCGGAGACGCAGCCGGCTCCGGCCCGTCGCCGTATCCGACGATACAGTGGCCGACGCCGACTAAGTGTTCCGGAAGGCCCCATTCTCGAAGTAAAGCCTTTCCTTCGGGGAGTTCAAATTCTTCGCGGGCTCTGTTTATCCAACATGAACCGAGGTGCAGGGCTGCGGCGGCATTCATGAGATTACCTAAAATAAGACAGCCGTCAGACCAGGCGTTGGGGGACTTTTCCATGTCGGCCAGAACGACCAGGGCCGTCGGGGCACCGTACAGAGGATCCGTGTCGGTTCCTTTGATTTTGGCATTCATGGTCGTCAAGCGGCCCAAGGTGTCCGGATTTTGAACGACGACGATGGTACAGGGCTGGATTCCCTTGGCACTGGCGGCATTCATTCCGGCTTGGAGGATGAGGTGGAGGTCTTCGTCGCAGATTTGGGCTTTTTTGTATTTTCGGACACTCCTCCTGTTCGTAAGGGTGCGGATGGTTTCGTTCATAAAAATCACTCCTTGAAAAGTTGCGGCAAGTCGATTCGAGAGCTCGCCGCGATGATTGTTTGTCAGTCCTATTATAGGTCGTCGATGTCGGCAGGAAAAGAGGATGGATGAGACAAAAAAGGATTCTTTTTTCCTGTCAGGCAGTCTCCGGAGACGGTGCCTTAATCTAGTGCTTGATACTGGCGATTTGATGGAAAAATATGCTATAATAAAACGATTAGATAGTGATGAAGATAGTATCTAGGAGCGATTGCATTGAAAACACAAGCACCGAAGCTTTCACAGGAGTATATTCAACCGCTGGCCGATGTCTTCAAGGTTTTGGGAGATCCGACACGGCTTCGCATTTTACGCCTTCTCATGGATGGAGAAGTTTGCGTTCGTTGTATTTCTGAAGAACTTGGCATGGGTCAATCGGCTGTATCTCATCAACTGCGTATTTTGCGGGATGCCCGCTTGGTTCAGTTCCGGCGGGAAGGTAAGAACGTGCAGTATTCTTTGGCCGATGCCCACGTATTTACGCTGCTCAACGTCGGGTTGGAGCACGTCGCCGAATAAGGGGGGCCTATGTATCTCTGTTTAATGCGCCACGGAAAGGCACAGCCTTTTTCTTTAAAAAAGCCGGATAAGCAGCGGGAATTGACGGAAAAAGGCTGCTGTCAGGCCGCTTCTATGTCCTCTTGGGCCGCATCGTGGTGGCCGGAGGGAAAAACGGCACTCTGGGTCAGTCCCTATGTACGGACCTGCCAGACGGCAGCTTACTTGGAACAAGAGCTGCCAATCGGGCAGTTCCATACCCATGAAGCCCTGGCTTCGGGAGACCTCGTCGCCGTATATGATCAAATTTTGAGTCGGGAAAAATCGGACGTCGTCTGCATCGTCGGCCATTCACCCTTCCTCGACCGCTGGGTTCAGGCCTGGACGGGGACAGCCGTCGACTTCAAGACCGGCAGCATGGCCCTTTTGGACTTTGACGTCCATGGCGGGCGAATCGGCTCGGCCTCTTTGCTTTTCTACGTTCATCCGAAAGCCTTGAAATTTTTGGAGGCGTCTCGTAAAAAATAACGATGGTTGGAGGTTTTATCTATGATGAAACATGTATTGTCCATTGCCGGTACCGATCCGTCCGGCGGAGCCGGGGCGGCAGCCGACTGCAAGACCTTTTGTGCTCACGGCTGTTTTGCCTTGAATGTCATTACGGCTGTTGTTTCACAGAATACACAGGGCGTTCGCGGGTATATGGACGTCACACCGGAACTGATCGCATCTCAAATTGATGCCGTATTTGAAGATATCGACGTCGATGCCGTTAAAATCGGCATGGTCAGCGTGCCCGAAACGATTCGGGTCATTGCTGAAAAATTGAAGCAGTACCGTCCGGCTTTCGTCGTCGTCGACCCGGTCATGGTTGCTACCAGCGGCCATCGTCTGCTGGCTCCGGAAGCCGAACAGACCTTGAAGGACGTATTGCTGCCCTTAGCCGATGTGTTGACGCCGAACCTTCCGGAAGCGGAAGTATTGACCGGCCAAAAAATTGAAAGCTTCCAGGATATGGAAGGGGCGGCGAAAGCCATTGCTGCCATGGGAGCCAAGGCCGTTCTGGTAAAAGGCGGTCACCGCATTGCCGATGCGACGGATGTCCTGTTCGACGGCAAGGAATTTCATTATTATAAAGGAAAACGCATTGAAAGCACGAGCACTCATGGAACGGGCTGTTCCCTGTCGAGTGCCATTGCTTCCAATTTAGCCAACGGCATGAGCCTGTCCGATGCCGTACAGGCTGCTAAAACGTATGTCTTTGAAGGAATCGCCCATGCCGAACCCATTGGCAAAGGCCATGGCCCGATCCATCATTTCTATGAATTATATAAGAAAGCAGGTGTGAAGTAATATGAAAATCACATACTCTTTGAAAAAGGCCTGCTGCCTGGTCATGACGGCAGCTTCTATCGGCGGTGTCGCTTTGGCAGCAACGCCTCAGGATACGTATGAAGAAGCGGCCCGCAATATGGCGGCCCATCCCCAGGGAGCCTATACCTTGACCTTGGGAATCAAGATGCCCTTCGTCGGTGACGGCGCCGTCATCAATCAGATCAACATCCAGGAACAGCCATTTGTTGTCGAATCGCAAGTAAAGACCGAAGGCTTCGCTGCCCAGGCGATGGATAAAATTCCGCAGAACAAGGCTTATGGCGTCCAGAACGGGAAAAAACTCGACGTCTACTATATGGGGCAGGAAAAAGACGGCCAATGGATGAAGAAAAGTTATGACTTAAAGGATTCTAAACCCATTGCCAGTTATTTGACTAACGATCACAACGTCCTTTCCGGCGTAAAATCGGTTACCCGTGCCGGCGGCAACGACTATCATGTCGTCTTTGATGCATCCCGTCTCTATACGGCCTCGGATGAAGCCAACTGGAAGAAGGAAGGCATGACCGATGAACAGGTCCGCGTGTTGGCGAAGGTCCTTCAGGGACTGCAGAAAGTTGGCGACGTACAGACTGTCGTTACTATCGATCCTTCGACGAAGCGCATTTCCCGCATCAGCCTGCCTTTGACGGACCAGCTCCGCAGCTTGGCCTTGACGTTGGTTGACGAATTTGGCCGCAATGATGCTGAAAAAGCCGTATCCCAGTCTTTCATTAAAATGAGCGAAGTCAATTTGACCATTGATTATACGGCCTTGCCTCAGGGAACCCGGCTGACTGTCCCGGAAAATATCATCAAGACAGCTAAAACCGGAAAGTAATTGTAAAATTTTTGTGTAAGAATGAAGGATTATTCAAAAAAAATAAGCTAGATTGTTGACAGCGTCCCGGAAATAACGGAAAATATGATAGAAGGAATTATTTCCACTACTGTTCGTTTTATCTTCATATAGGATAGACCTGCAGCTCCGATAGGGGGCTCCGGTTGGAACGGATACAACTATATTTATTTTTAGGAGGTATATTTTGGCTAAAAAAGAAAAACTCATGGTAATTCCCTTAGGTGGCTTAGGTGAAATCGGCAAGAATATGACGGTTATCCAGTACGGAAACGATATCATCGTCATCGATGCCGGTCTGGCCTTCCCTGATGACGATATGTTCGGCATCGACCTCGTCATCCCGGACATGAGTTACTTGATTGAAAACCGGGACAAAGTACGGGCTGTCGTCATTACTCATGGTCACGAAGACCATATCGGCGGCTTGTCCTACTTACTCAATGAAGTAAACGTGCCCGTGTACGCAACGAAACTGGTATGCGGCCTCATTGAAGGGAAACTCAAAGAAAACCACATTACGAATTACACCTTGAACGAAGTTCATCACGGTGACGAAGTACAGATAGGCTGTATGAAAGTCGGCTTTATCCACACCAATCACTCTATTCCCGATGCCAGTGCCCTCTATTTCCGTACCCCTGTCGGAACGATCGTCCATACGGGGGACTTTAAAGTCGATATGACACCGGTCGACGGGAAACAGATGGACATGCACAAATTTGCAGAATTAGGCCGCCGCGGCGTACTGCTCCTGATGTCGGACAGTACCAATGCCGAACGGCCGGGGTACACTGAATCGGAAACGACGGTCGGCCATGCCTTCCGCAAGGCCTTCCGTGCAGCTAAGGGCCGTATTATCTTGGCGACATTCGCCTCGAATATTTCCCGTATCCAACAGGCTATCAATACGGCCATCCAATTCAAACGTAAGGTAACCGTTCTCGGCCGCAGCATGGTCAACAACGTTCAGGTTGCCATTGAACTGGGCTACCTCGATGTGCCCGAAGGCGTCCTCATCGAACCGGATGAGCTCAACCGTTATCCGGCTGATCAGGTCCTCATCCTGACGACGGGCAGCCAAGGCGAACCAATGGCCGGGTTGTCCCGTATGGCATCCAATAACCACCGCAGCGTCAGCATCATGCCCGGCGATACGGTCATCATTTCGGCAACGCCGATTCCCGGCAACGAAACCGGTGTCGGCCGTACCATCGATAACCTCATGCGCCTCGGTGCCAATGTCATCGCCGGTCGGGATAAGAAAATTCATGTATCCGGCCATGCCAGCCAGGAAGAACTGAAGCTCATGTTGGGGCTCATTAAGCCGAACTACTTCGTTCCGATTCACGGTGAATACCGCATGCTTCGGACCCATGGCGACTTAGCTGTCATGATGGGCGTCGACAAAGATCACGTCCTCATTGGCGACAATGGACAGATTTTTGAATTTTCCAATCGCTCCGGTCATAAGACGGGCCATGTCAATGCCGGCCGCGTCTTCGTCGACGGCCTCGGTGTCGGCGACGTCGGCAACATCGTCATCCGCGACCGCCAGCAGCTGGCTATGGAAGGCGTTGTCATTGTCGTCATGACCTTGGCAAAGGGCACGAGCCATCCCTTGGCCGGTCCCGATATCGTATCCCGCGGCTTCGTCTATGTCCGCGATTCCGAAGAACTGATTCGCGAAGCCCACGACCGGGTTGCCGCTGTTCTCGAACGCTGTGAAGCCGGAAATATTCGCGAATGGGCTGTCATCAAGTCTCAAGTACGCGATACCCTCAGTCGGTATCTCTATGAAAAGACGCGGCGCCGCCCGATGATTTTACCGATTATTATGGAAGTATAAAACGTGACATATCGTTGTACTGTGACAGCGGGGGCATCTCTTGTCTCCGCTGTTTCGCAGTTTTTATTGGAAGGGGGAAATCCTATGGAGCAGAAGCGTGTTACGCCGCTGACGACGGCCGGTTGCTTTGCCGCCATAATGCTGCTTTTTGCGCTTCTAAGTACATTTGTACCTGTCTTTTCTTTCTTTGGCTACTTTATCATGCCTGTGCCGATGACGATCATCTTTATGAAGTACGGCCTGCGTTATGCCGTACTGCTCGGCGTCACAGTCGGCGTCCTTATGGGCATCTTCATCGATCCGATTACGGCACTCTATCAGTTCATTATCTTCGGCTCTGTCGGCCTTGCCTTGGGAGCCGGATTTCGGAATCAATGGCCGGCTGCACGTCTTTTGGGAACGGTGGCGGCTGTCTTGGCCGGTGCCTTTGCCCTGACCTGCCTCTTGGCGTATGTCGCCTTGGATATCAATATCTTTACTCAGTTCAATGACTTCTTTACCCAGCTCATGGATACCCTGGAAGCCCAGTACAAGTCACAGGGCATGTCCGATGTCCAATTGACGGAAAATATGGCCCAGCTGGCACAGATCCGAGAATTGCTGCCGTCTCTTCTGCCCATGTTCTTTGCCTTGGGCATGATGATCATGGCCTATATCCATATCGCCTTTTCTCAAGTTATCCTGCGGCGCCTGGGCTTTTCGGTCGAGTCCTTTTTGCCGATTCGTTATTGGGAAATGCCTCGTTGTATGATATACTTATATATATTGGCCTTGGTCATGAAGTATTGGGGCGTTACCCGGGAGATTGACTGGCTCAATATCATCGGCATGAATCTCTCTCAGCTTGCTTACTTTTTTCTTTGTGTTCAGGGGATTGCCCTTATTTTGTACCTCATCAACCGCCGTTTCCAACTGAGAAATGGCCTGCAGGCCCTGATCCTCATCCTGTTTTTTGTCATGCCTGTTTTTTCGTATGCTGCCTTTGTGGCCGGCATCTTCGACATGCTTGCGAACTATAGAAAAAAAGATTACACGCGTTAGTGTGCAGGGGGCGGAACCATGTTTAAAAATTTGCTGTCAAGACGGTCGGACGGACCTTTTTTCCTGATTACTGTCTTGCTGATTCTTGTCATTGCCGTCTATAATTGGATCATTGCCTTGTTGGCCGTTATCCTGACCGGCGGTGCCTATGTCCTGACCCGCAAGAATCACAATGAACGCAGCCGAGAAATAAGTCAGTTTTTCGATGCCATTTCACGCAGTGTCGATCAGGCATCGACTTATGCTGTACAGAACCTGCCTATCGGCATTGCCATCATCGATATGCAGTCGAATCTGTGCTGGGCTAACAGTGTTTTTCGTGATTGGGTAGGCGATATCGACAATGATCAGAAGCTGGATCATATCATGCCCAATTTGAAAGTTGATAAATTTTGGGGAAAATCGGGCTATTTTTTTGAACACATCAGCGAACGATATTACCGCGTCGTCTATAAGTACCTGCAGACCGAAGCGGCAGAAGATGACAACTACCTCATCCTTTACTTTGAAGACATTACCGATACGGAACGGCAGAAGATAAATTCTTTGGCAGCTGTCCCCGTTTTTTGTGATATCGAAATCGACAATATGGAAGAAGTCGCCAAGGGGATGACGGCCGTCCAGCGGGCGACATTGGTGACTAATGTCAACAACGCTCTCATTGGCGAACTGTCCGGGCATAACTGCTTCATCCGCGGCTACGGCAATGAAAAGTACATCGCCTGTATGAGCCGGGAAACACTCGAATTTTATAAAGAGAACAACTTTGCTTTCTTAGAAAAAATTCGTGCCATCCATACGGTAAACCAGATTCCCGTTACCCTCAGTATGGGCGTGGCTCTCTTTCCGAGCGATGTCATCGCTGCCGGCAAGGCCGACTTCAATGAATTAGCCGATAAAGCCCGGGCAGGCCTCGATTTGGCTTTAGGGCGCGGCGGTGATCAGGTCGTCGTCTATGAAGACGATGGGTCCCCTCATTTTTATGGCGGTAAAACGCGGAGCGTCGAAAAGAATACTCGCGTACGGGCCCGCGTCGTATCCCAAGCCATCCATGAACTCATTGACAATAGTGAAATGGTCCTGGTTATGGGGCACGAACGGGAAGATTATGACAGCCTCGGTGCTGCCGTCGGCGTTGCGCACATGGCCCGTTTGGCTGAAAAGCCGGTCCATGTCGTCCTCAGCGATCAGGCCGATGCCGTTCAGCGCCTGACGTCAGAACTGATGGATGATCCTGACTTCAAAGACTTGATCATTTCCCCGGAAACGGCAGAAAAAATTTGCAATAACCAGACCCTGCTGTTCATCACCGATACACATCGGCCGGATATGACGGCGGCGCCGGCACTCTTGACCAAGACCGATCACCGCGTCGTCATCGACCACCACCGCCGCAGTTCGGATTTTATCCAAAAGCCGCTGCTTACGTATACTGAAACGTCGAGTTCGTCGACGAGTGAACTCGTAACGGAACTCTTACAGTATTTCCAGGAAGATGTAGATCTGGCTAAAATCGAAGCGACGGCCCTCTATGCGGGTATCGTCGTCGATACCAAGAACTTCGCCGTCCAGACCGGCGTCCGTACCTTTGATGCGGCTTCTTATCTTCGCCGCTGCGGAGCCGATCCCGACATCGTCCGCGATCTGTTCAGCTGTGATTTTGATACCGTAAAGGACCGGGCTGCCATCCTGTCGGGAGCCCGCATTAAAGACGGCATTGCTGTCGCAAGTTGTCCTAAGGGACAGGCTAATGCCATGATCATTGCTGCACAGGCTGCCGATGCTCTGGTTAATATCGACAAGGTCGAAGCCAGCTTTACTTTTTACTACCTCGACGACGGCTATATTGGCGTCAGTGCCCGATCGCGAGGCGATATCAATGTACAACTCGTCATGGAAGCCATTGGCGGCGGCGGTCATCGCACCGTAGCCGGTGCCCAGGTCAAAGGGCGCACGATGGAAGAAGCACAAGACGTCGTCATGGCGGCTCTCCGTGAAACGTTAGATAAAAATAAGGAGATTGATGAAAAATGAAGGTAATCTTATTAGAAGATGTAAAGAAACTCGGAAAAAAGGGGGACATCGTCGAAGTCTCCGAAGGCTATGGCCGCAACTTCCTCCTGCCCCGTAAATTAGCAGCGCCGGGCACGTCGGAAAATATCAACGATGCCAAGCAGAAGAAAGCTGCAGCTCAGCATAAGGCCCAGGTCGCATCAGATGAAGCGGTCATCTTGGCCAGCCAGCTTAAGAAAGTTGAGCTTACGATTCCCGTTAAAGTCGGTGAAGGCGGCAAAGTATTCGGAGCCATTACCGGCAAGAACATCAGTGACGCTGCGAAGGAACAGTATGACATCGACCTTGACAAGAAGAAAGTTGAAATCAAGGATCCGATTAAATCCGTCGGCGACTACGATGTCACCATCCGTGTTCATCCGACCATTACCAGTGTCATTAAAATACACGTTGTAGAAGGCTGATTCACTAGCCGCAAGAGGTTACAATGAAAGAATTATTGGATAAACTGTTACAGCGCCATAAGTACTTAGAACCTACGGCGGAGGAAGAACTCCGCCGCCAGGTTAATGTGCTTTATGGCGCTTTTACTGGCCTTATAGGGTCTGAAAAAATGGTTCTCCGTGCCAGCAAATATTCAGCCTTGTCATACATTCATTCTGAAGACCCCCGCCAGCGTCTGGTCGGTCTGCAGCGTCTCATTTACGAAGACGTATCGTACGATAAGGTGCCCGGTGACGACGAAGTCATCAATGTTCTCAATGAGCTTGAAATGGTCCTTGCCGAAATGCTGGCCCGTCAGGCCGTTGAGGAACGATTGGAAAAGAAAATTACTCAGCGCATGGACGAAAAGCAGCAGGAATACGTGCGGGAAATCAAGATGGAACTCATCAAAGAAGAACTGCATGACGTAGAAACGCAGCAGACCAAGCGCAAGCTCAAAGAATTGGACGACCTCGAAAAGGTCGAACTTACGGAATCGGTCATGGAACGGGTGCGGCCGAAACGGCTCAGTGCCATCGTCGGTCAAGAACGGGCCGTCGAAGCCATGCAGAGTAAGCTGGCGTCGGTATATCCCCAGCACCTTCTCCTCTACGGACCGCCCGGCGTCGGCAAGACGACGGCTGCCCGCATCGTCCTCGATGAAGCAAAGAAACTGGCCTTTACGCCCTTTGGTCCTAAGGCTCCCTTTGTAGAAACGGACGGGACGACCCTTCGTTGGGATTCGCGGGATATGACCAACCCCCTCATCGGCTCGGTTCACGATCCGATTTATCAGGGGGCTCGCCGCGATTTGGCCGATACGGGCATTCCGGAACCGAAACCGGGGCTGGTCACCGAAGCTCATGGCGGCATCTTATTCATCGATGAAATCGGTGAAATGGATCCGATGCTGCTCAATAAATTGTTGAAAGTCATGGAAGATAAACGGGTTCGCTTCGAATCGGCTTATTACGATGAAGACGATCCCAACGTTCCCCAATATATCCGCAGACTCTTTGCCGAAGGGGCACCGGCGGATTTCATTCTCATCGGAGCCACGACGAGAGATCCGTCGGAAATCAATCCGGCCATTCGCTCGCGCTGTGCAGAAATCTTTTTTGAACCCCTCATTCCGACGGACATCGAAAAAATCGTTTCTCATGCAGCGGAACAACTGGGGGCATCCCTTGAAGACGGCGTCGCTAAATCTATTGCCGAATTTACCATTGAAGGGCGAAAAGCCGTCAACATCCTGGCCGATACCTACGGATTGGCCGTATTCCAGTCGGGAAAGAAGGATCAGGTTCGCATTACCAAGGACCATGTCCGCCGCGTCGCCCAGATCAGCCGCCTCGTTCCCTATGTGACGGAAAAGGCCAGCAATACGCCGGTCGTCGGCAAGGTATTCGGCCTTGGCGTTGCCGGGTACCTGGGATCTGCCATTGAAATTGAAGCCGTTGCCTTTCCGGCGCGAGAACCGGGAAAAGGATACTACCGCTTCAATGATACGGCAGGCTCCATGGCCAAGGACTCGATGTTCAATGCGGCAGCTGTTATGCGCCGCGTGACAGGGAAAGAACTTTCCGATTACGACGTCAACATCAATTTTGTCGGCGGCGGCAATATCGACGGCCCGTCGGCAGGCTGCGCCATTACGACGGCCCTTATTTCAGCCGTATCCGGCGTGCCCGTCCGTCAGGACATGGCCCTCACCGGGGAAATCTCTATCCAAGGTCAGGTAAAACCCGTCGGCGGCGTCTTTGAAAAAGCCTACGGGGCTTGCCAAGCCGGCATGAAGGGCATCATCATCCCTAAGGAAAATTCTCATGACATTCCGGAACGCCATCTGGGGCTCGATATCCATTATGCCGCTGATATTGACGACGTACTGAAATTGATGTTGGTCAAATAGGGGGAATCATAGTATGGAACAGCGGGTGCCACCGCAGAATGTCGAAGCTGAACAAGCTGTCCTCGGAGCTATGCTCCTAAGCCATGATGCGGTCATCTTGGCGATGGAACGACTGCAGTCGCACGACTTTTACCGGGATGTCCACCGCGTCATCTTTGAGGGCATGGAACATCTGCACCGGGAAAATAAAGAAATCGACGTCATTACCTTAACCGAAGAGCTGCGGCGCATGAAACGCCTGGATGATGTCGGCGGCGTCGAATACGTCCTGCAGCTGCCCAATATGGTTGCGACGGCAGCCAACATCGAATACCACGCCAACATCGTTTCTGAAAAAGCCTTGGCGCGGAACCTTATTTCGACGTGTACCGAATTGACGACGGAAGCCTACGACGGAGAAAAGGAGCCGGAGGACCTCCTCGACGATGCCGAGCGAAAGATTCTGCAGCTGTCGGATACGAAAAATCGCGGCGACTTTGCCTCCGTCGGCGCCGTCGTCGAAACGACCCTCGATAAAATTACCAAACTTTATGAAAATAAGGCCGGTCTCACGGGTCTTCCTACGGGATTTCGCGACCTCGACCGCATGACATCGGGCCTTCAGCCGTCAGATCTCATCCTCGTCGCCGCCCGCCCCAGTATGGGTAAGACGGCCTTTACCCTGAACATTGCTCAGAATGTCGGAGTCCGTCAGCGAAAGACCGTGGCCTTCTTTTCCCTGGAAATGTCTCAGGAACAGCTCGTACAGCGTCTGCTCTGCCAGATAGCCCATATCGATTCACAAAAGCTGCGTACGGGTCAGCTCAACAGTGACGACGAATGGACGCGCCTTACCGATGCCTGTGACAAGCTCTATGAATCGCCGGTCTACATCGATGATACACCGGGGATTTCCGTTGCCGAAATGCGTTCTAAAGCGCGGCGGCTAAAGTCAGAGCATGGCCTGGACCTCATTATCGTCGACTACCTGCAGCTCATGCAGGGGCGCAACTCGGAAAGCCGCCAGCAGGAAATCTCTGAAATTTCCCGATCCCTGAAGGCCTTGGCCCGAGAACTCAAAGTGCCTTTGATCGCCTTGTCTCAGCTCAGCCGAAGCGTAGAAAGCCGTCAGGATAAGCGGCCAATGCTCAGTGACCTCCGTGAATCGGGGGCTCTTGAACAGGATGCCGACATCGTTTCCTTCTTATATCGAGAAGACTATTACGATAAGGAAACGGAAAATCAGCACATTACGGAGGTCATTCTGGCGAAGCATCGTAACGGGCCGGTCGGCTCGGTCAAACTTTACTTTAAAAATGAATTTACTTTGTTCCTCAACTTGGATACGCAGCACGAAGGATAACGTGCTGCGTCCTTTTTGAAGAGGGAAAGAAAAAATAAAAAAATACTTGCATTATTCCGGACGGTGTAGTATACTAATTAAGTCAGCGGTTCTTCCGAGAAGTCGAAAACACTTTTGATTTCGAAGAAAATGGACAAGAAACTGATGAAAGTTCTTGACAGAACATCAAGTCTTAGTTATAATAGACTATGTTCTATGGAACGATAAGCCAACGTAGCTCAATTGGTAGAGCAACTGACTTGTAATCAGTAGGTTGTAGGTTCAAGTCCTATCGTTGGCTCCAAAAAATGGTGGGGTTCCCGAGTGGCTAAAGGGAGCAGACTGTAAATCTGCCGGCGTTCGCCTTCGAAGGTTCGAATCCTTCCCCCACCACCAATGTCGCGGGGTGGAGCAGTTGGTAGCTCGTCGGGCTCATAACCCGAAGGTCGTAGGTTCAAGTCCTGCCCCCGCTACCAAATTTTTTTTACTAGTCTTAGTAAGAAACAACTTCATACAAGGCTTTGACCTGTATACAAGCTGTTGTAGCTCAGTCGGTAGAGCGTATCCTTGGTAAGGATAAGGTCACCGGTTCAATCCCGGTCAATAGCTCCACACATGGCGGCTTAGCTCAGTTGGCTAGAGCATGCGGTTCATACCCGCAGTGTCCAGAGTTCGAATCTCCGAGCCGCCACCACACTGATAACCTCGTATATACGGGGTTATTTCTATATGCAGACATATTTTTTGCTTAATTTATTGTTTTTTTTAGCAAAGAATATGGATATGTGATAAAATGCAAGTGATAGATGTTTTTTAAAGGAGGAATTATCATGGCAAAAGAACATTTTGAAAGAACGAAACCGCATGTCAACATCGGCACGATTGGTCACGTCGACCACGGCAAGACGACATTAACGGCAGCTATCACCAAAGTTTTGGCTGAAAAAGGCTACGCTAAATTCGAAGACTATGCCGACATCGACAAAGCTCCGGAAGAACGTGAACGCGGTATTACAATCAACACCGCACACGTTGAATATGAAACGGACAAACGTCACTATGCACACGTTGACTGCCCGGGCCATGCCGACTATGTTAAAAACATGATCACCGGTGCTGCTCAGATGGACGGTGCTATCCTCGTTGTATCCGCTGCTGACGGCCCGATGCCGCAGACTCGTGAACACATCCTCTTGGCTCGCCAGGTCGGTGTACCGGCTATCGTTGTATACCTCAACAAAGCTGACCAGGTTGACGATCCGGAACTGTTGGAACTCGTTGAAATGG
>PPYF01469282.1_pt1 | contig 55046 bp, 44 predicted proteins | sample 1559871 | NCBI WGS metagenome assembly PPYF01 (sample SAMN08240021, study PRJNA423297) | Human gut metagenome, whole genome shotgun sequencing project.
TGCGCCTGACTGGACTCGAACCAGCGGCCTTCCGGGTCGGAGCCGAACGCTCTATCCAAGCTGAGCTACAGACGCACATGTATGAAAACCGACCATGCAGGACGGGATTCAGCTATTTAATTTTAGTCGTCAAACAGTAGTCAGGCCATTGCTTTCACAGAATTGAACACACGATAAAACCGCATGTTTGCAAGCCCTTCGACGTTGAAATGGAAACGTATCACAGTTGTCGGAGTTCCCAGACACACAACGCCAAACCGCGATTTCAAGCCGTTTTCGTCGGTTGTGCACAAAGTTGAAAAACATATAAAACGCCCGCGAAGCATTTTCAGAACTGGCTTCGCGGGCGTTTGTATGCGTGTTGGTCAAATAGTGGTCACTTTGAAATATGCGGCCATTAAGTTGAACCGTTGGCAGTACACATTAACGTATATATAGTGCTATATCTACGTTTATGCATCCTTGTAACATTATAGAGTTCTATGGAATAACTGAAAAGTAAAAGTGAAAGCTTCCATGTTTGAAGTATAATTACCGCAATTGAAAGTAATGCCTCATAGGATATTCCGTACCCAAATAGGCAAAAAGAAAATAGAGGAATACATACGGTACTGGCTGGAAGAAGACAAGACCAGTGAATAGTTAATGGCGGTTAACTTCTATAAGACCGTTTGTGGGTGACAAGTAACAATCCTTAGAGCCTGGCAGATCATACCAACGCAACATGACGTGTGCATATATTTCAAGGCTTAACACATTCATGAAAAAATAGCTTCGCTGGAGAATATTTATTTGTGCCATGTTACCGAGAACTTGCCTAGAAAGAAGCTTGGCATGCCTCAGCGCCGGTATTTTCCAGGTGTTGTGTTCAGTTTCTTTTTGAAGATACGCGTCATATAGGTATCGCTTCCGAATCCAGTGCGCTCGGCAACTTCGGTGATTGGCAGATCCGTCGAGGTCAGCAGTTTGATCCCCTGCTCGATGCGCAGATTCATCACGTATTCAATCGGGGTTTCTCCGGTTACTTCTTTGAACAGACGGATCAGCCGGTCGTCGCATACATGGATAATGTCGCTCAGCTGAGAGATCTGGATTTTATCCATATAGTGTTCATCGATATGAGCAAGCACCGGACGCAGTTTCAAATATTTTTTATCCTGAACGCTCTGTTCCAGTGAGAAGATGCGAACAAGCGAGGCTGTGATCTGCAGCAAGTGAGAAATCAGCTGCATTTTGGTGCACACAGAAAAATCGCCGTAGATCTCCGTAATGCTTCGCATGCTTTTGCACAGGGCGAGATGCCCTTCTGCAAGCGGACTTACGATGTACTGGGAATGCTGTGTCCGGTGAAACAGTTCGGAGAGGTTCAGTTCCAGGCCGGGAATGTCGATCAACGACAGTTCATATGTGATGCCAAGCGTCGCTGCGTCGTCAGTCAGGCTGACGGCACCGTGAACAATGGAAGGCGGAATGAAAATGATATCGCCCTTGCGGCATTCACGGTACAGATTTCCAATCAGCAAAAGAACGCAACCCTCCTGAATCATCAGGATTTCGGCAGAGGCGTGGTAATGAATTTTGACAAGTTCCTTTCGGCCGGTTTGGACGGAAACATAAATGGGAAACTGCGGTTGCGCAAACCGCTCGAACTTGTATTGAACGTGTTCCATAGCTGCCCCTTCTTTTAGTCGAAATAGTGAAAGTTTTGGCGTGAAATGTTCCTTGTACTTTTATTATACACCAATATAATAAGAGTATGTAAAAATAAATGTAGAAATTTCCTAAATTTTCTGTGGGGTCAGAGGAGGATACCCAATATGATTTTGCCAAAAAAATGGGGACAGGGGCAGATCTTTGCGTTTTCGGCGTTGGATGGACCTTCTTATGCCAGTGATGACTTTGTGGGAACATTGAGCGGCGACCGGATCGGCATCCGATTTCACTCGAACACAAAGCGGGAACTTGCATTTGTCAATGTAAAAGATCACGGCACGAAATTTGACGCGGTAACAAGCGATTACATCTGCTTTCGCACGCTGCCGCATAAGAAAAACCGCATCCTGTATGCCGACAGGCATCTGGTGATCGGTGACGCGCAGGGGAGCGCGTATCCCGTTGTTTTTACAGAGGGCAGCTGCCGCACGGAGACGGTGGGGAAAATCGAAATTCAAGATACGCAGGACGGCGACATCACTGCCCTCCGATGGGAAAACGGCCGTTTTGCCTTTGCGTTCGGCCATTCCGGGCAAGAGGTGCTGGAGCTGGTCGAGCGAGGTCTGTCCATGGACCTCGATGCAGAGGAAGCGCGCAAGCAGCAGTTTTACCGCAGCCTTTCCGTGACGGATGATTTCCCCTATGCACAGCTTTACCGCAAGTGCGCATCTGTCATGAAAACACAGCTGTATTCTCCGGAGGCGGAATTCACAACCATCTGGTCCACGCCGGACCGCGTTCCGCACGTGAACCTGTGGTTGTGGGATTCGGTGTTCCATGCGCTGGGACACCGCCACATCAGCGAATCTATCGCAGAAGATCTCATTCGCGCGGTGTGGGTGCATCAGTCCGAAAGCGGCTTTATCCCTCATATGGGCAACATTCACCGAATGTCCGCCATCATTCAGCCGCCGATCATCGCATGGGGTGTGTGGCAGCTGTATCAGCAGTCTCACAACAAATTGTTTTTGGAAGAGGCCTATCTGCGCAATCGTCGGTTTTTAAACTGGTGCCGCGAGCACCGCCGGCAATCGGACAAAGAGCTGTACACATGGAAAACGGCAAGCGACAGAAACTGCAGGTGTGACGAATGCGGCATGGACAACTCCCCGCGCTTCGACGCCAAAGCACTTTTATATGCCATTGATTTTTCCTGCTTCATGGCGAACGATGTGCGATACATGCAGAAGATTGCGGCCGAATTGGGCCGCGGCGAGGAAGCCCGCTTTTACGAAGCGTGGCGCGCGGCGATCCTTGCCGATATCAACGAGACTCTGTGGTGCGAAGAAGACGGCTTTTATTTTGACTATGACATCTCCCGGCAGGATTTCCACAAGGTGTGGTCGGTTGCTTCGTTCCTGCCGCTGTTTGCCGGGGTGTGCAGCGAACAGCAGGCCGAGCATTTGGCACAGCATCTGACAGACCCTGCCAGCTTCGGCACCAAAGTGCCCGTTCCGAGCATTTCGCAAAAGGACAGCACGTTTGGTTCCGACATGTGGCGAGGGCCGGTGTGGATCAATTACAATTATATGATTCTCGATGGCCTGGCTCAGTACGGCTATCGGGAACTCGGCCGGAAGATTGCTGATCAAACGATTTCTATGGTTGACCGCTGGTATCAGACTGCGGGAACGATTTATGAGTTTTACGACAGCAACGACAACACGGCGCCGAACCGTCTGAACCGCAAAGGGACTGCATTCGAACCGTACAATACGGACGTCCGGATGCAGTCCATCCGGGATTATGGCTGGAGCTGCACGCTGATATTCGACCTGCTGCATCGAAAATGGGAGGACACACAGCGCAAACAGCGCAACGAGGCAAAGAAAGGTGAGAACGATGAAGTATGCAAACGGTAAAGTAAGCGGGATCAAAATCGGTTACATCGGAGGCGGTTCGCGCGGCTGGGCATGGGGACTGATGAGCGACCTTGCTTCATGCGGCGATATCAGCGGCGAGGTGCGTTTGTACGACATCGACCGGAATGCCGCAGACAGCAACGAAATCATCGGAAACCGGTTCCGAAACGCGCCGGGAACAAACTCGGAATGGAATTACCGCGCAGTCGATACGCTGGAACAGGCCCTGGCACAGGCGGATTTTGTTGTGATTTCCATTTTGCCCGGAACCTTTGACGAAATGGAATCGGACGTTCACGCGCCCGAAGCGTACGGTATTTACCAGTCGGTGGGCGACACAACCGGGCCGGGTGGGATCGTGCGTGCCATGCGCACAGTGCCCATGTACGAAACCATTGCGAAAGCAATTCGGGAACATTGCCCACAGGCATGGGTTATCAATTACACCAATCCCATGACGCTGTGCGTAAAAACGCTGTACCGTGAGTTCCCCGAGATCAAAGCGTTCGGATGCTGCCACGAAGTGTTTGGCACGCAGAAGATACTCGCAAAAATAGTCGAGCAGGTTTTCTGTGAAAGCTCGGTGGACAGAAGCGAGATCAAGGTGAACGTGCTTGGCGTGAATCACTTTACCTGGCTGACCCAAGCGACATATCACAACATCGATTTGTTCCCGGTGTACGATGCGTTCATTCGGGAACACGGGGGCGCGTTTCCGTCCGACGGCACACCGGCCGACGACAACTGGATGAACAACAGCTTCGTCAGCGAAGAAATGGTCAAGATGGATCTTTTTCGGCGCTTCGGCTGGATTGCGGCGGCGGGCGACCGTCATCTGGCGGAGTTCTGTGAAGGGGCGTGGTATCTGGCAAATCCGGAACGCGTCAGGGAAATGCATTTCGGCCTCACCAGTGTCGCGTGGCGAAAACAGGATCTGGCCAAGCGCATTGCGCGCAGTCAGCGTATGGTCAGCGGGGAAGAACCGGTAAAAATCAAAAAGACAGGCGAGGAAGGCGTTCATCAAATGCGCGCGCTGCTGGGCCTGTGCGAGCTGACAACCAACGTGAATATTCCCAACCGGGGCCAGATTCCGAATTTGCCGCTGGGTGCGGTGGTGGAAACGAATGCGGTGTTCCGTGCCGGGTCTCTGCAGCCGGTGTTTGCGGGCCCTGTCCCGAAAGAGATTTATCCCCTGGTCGGCCGGATCTGTTCGGAACAGGAACTGGTTTTTGAGGGCATTGCCGAGCGGAATCTGGATAAGATCTTCATGGGCTTTGCCGCCGACCCGTTGACAACCTGCGGCATCGGCGATGCGAAAAAACTGTTTGCGCAGATGTGTCGCAACACACAGAAATATCTTACGATGTATCCGCTCGATCGGCTGCCGGTTTAACGGTGTCCGGGCGCGGCCGAAACGGCAATGTAAAGTTTTTGCGGGTGAATATTATTGCGTTTGTAATGAATATGTAAACGGGGACGGGCGTTTTTTCAAAAAGTCGGAAATGTGCAGAAAATGGCGAGAATAGTTCATTGTTTAATCGGATACGTAAATATATAATGAAATTGTTGAAGAAATACAGTAAGAATATATGAAAATGCATCACGCGTGCGGTTTGGGTGAAAATGGAAGAATATTTTTGAGATCAGCTTGTAAAAAGGCTGAAACCAGCACGAGATTTTCTGTTTCTCACTCAGGAGGAATCCTGCGCCGCACGGCGGGCTCAGGCAAAGAAAGGAACGAAACCGTGAAAACAAGAAAAAAATCGGGTGCGGCGTATCGGTATTTAAAAAATATGATTCCGCTGTATCTCATGCTCATCATTCCGCTGCTGTACTTTCTGGTGTTTCGGTATGCGCCGATGGGCGGCCTGTTGGTGGCATTTAAAAAGTACAATGTCTTTCAAGGCATTTTGGACAGCCCGTGGGTGGGGCTGCAGTGGTTCAAGGAAGCTCTGGGAGCGCGGGAATTCTGGGTAGCAATCAAAAATACGCTGGTGCTGAACCTCGGCGAACTGTTCTTCTGCTTTCCGTTCCCTATCGTGCTGGCCATCCTGCTGACGGAGATGCGGTATGTCAAACTCAGAAAAGCAACGGAAACAATCCTGTATCTGCCGTATTTCCTTTCCACCGTCATTGTCGCGGGCATTGTGTATCAGGTTTTCGGCGCGGCAGGTATTGTGAACAACGTCATTGAGCATTTCGGTCTGGACCCGGTGAACTTCCTCGGCAATCCCACGATTTGGCGCTGCCTTTACTGGGGTTCCAACATTTGGACCGGCGCGGGCTACGGCATGATTATTTATCTGGCTGCCATCGCCGGCATCAATACGGAGCTGTATGACGCCGCATATATCGACGGAGCGGGCAGATGGAAACGAATCTGGCATGTGACGCTTCCGCAGATCCGGCCGACGGTCGTTGTGATGACGATCATGAACGTCGGTAAGATTCTGGACATCGGGTTCGAAAAACCGTATATGATGAGCAATATTCTGGTTGAAGATTACTCGTCCGTCATCAGCACATATGTTTACCGCGTCGGCCTGCAGGCGGGGCGTTACGATTACGCCACTGCGGTGGGGCTCTTCCAATCGGTAATTGCGGTTGTAATGGTGGTGGCGGCCAACAAAATTGCCACAAAGCTGGGAGAGGAGGGGATTATGTAATGAACTCCGTATACGATAAGAAGCTGAGCGTGTTCCAGCTGTGCATGGCGGTTTTCTGCGTGGTTCTGATCCTTGTGACGCTCTCTCCCATTTTAAACATTGTGGCAACGTCGTTCAGCGGCAAAAACGCCATTGCAAAAGGCATTGTGGGCCTTGTCCCGCGGGATTTTACAACCGAAGCATACAAAAGCGTGTTCGGAAACAGCAACATTGTGTATTCGCTGTTCTACTCGCTGGTGCTTACGGTGGGATGCGCCCTGCTGAACGTTTTTATGACAATCCTCGCCGCTTACCCTCTGTCCAAGCTGAATTTGAAGGGCAACCGCTTCTTTATGACTATCATCACCATGACGATGTACGTCAGCGCCGGCACGGTGCCCAGCTACCTGCTGGTCAAAAATCTGGGCCTGATGAACACCGTCTGGGCGCTGGTGCTTCCCTCCATGATCAGCCCGTTCAATCTCATCATCCTGCGGTCCTTTTTTATGAGCATCAACAAGGCGCTTTTTGAGGCGGCATATATCGACGGGTGCAGCGAGTGGGGGTGCCTGTTCCGCATTGCCATTCCGCTTTCCCGGCCGTCCATCGCCACGCTCATGCTCTTCTATGCGGTGGCCCGCTGGAACGGTGTCACGGATGTGCTTTACTACATCGATAACACCAAACTGTATACGCTGCAATATCAGCTCAAATTGCTGCTGGACTCGTTCACGCTCACGCTGTCCCCGGAGGAGATGGAAAACATGATGATTGTTGCGGAAAACGTAAAATCGGCCGCTATTGTCTTTTCCATTGTCCCGGTCCTCATTGTATATCCATTTGTTCAGAAATACTTTACAAAGGGGGTTATGATCGGCGGCGTCAAGGAGTAACAGGCCGGCGCTGCGCATGAAACTTGCAAAAAGCCCCGCACATGCCGGGGCACGAGATACACTTGCAGAACATGAAGGAGGATCAAGATGAAAAAAAGATTTGCAAAAATGTGTGCGGCCGTTTTGTCGGCGGCGATGCTGATGACCGGTTGCGGCGGAGCCTCGTCTTCGCAGGTGGCCTCTTCCGGGTCGCAGCAAGCTCAGAAAGAGATCGTAGAGATCAATGTAATGGTGTACGACCGCGGCCACGAGTATCAGAACGGAAACTCGCTGACGGACAACGAGTTTACGCGCTGGATCAATGAACAGCTGGAGCCGCAGGGCGTTCACGTGAATTATGTTCCCGTTCCCCGCTCCGGTGCCGACGACAAGATCAACCTGATGCTTGCAGGCGGCACGGCCCCGGACATCATCCGTACGTATGACAGACAGCGTGTTGCCACGTATGCCTCGCAGGGCGGCCTGCTGGATCTGACGCCGTATCTGGATCGTTTGTCTCCGGAATATCTGGAAATGATGGAGAAGGTTCAGGAATATCATCAGTTCTCGGGCGCACAGTACTCGCTGCCCGGCGTGCAGGCCTATTACGGCAAAGCGCATGAAATGTTCCTGCGTCAGGACCTGGTTGAGGGAATGGGAATGGAAATGCCCACGACCCGCGATGAGCTGATCGAAGTTCTGTACGCGATGAAGGAAGCATATCCGGACATCACGCCGTATGCATTCGGCGGGAAGAACACGGACGCGAACTATACCAACTGGCTGCTCTCCTATACCAGCCGCGCCGACGAACGCGACAACTACATGTATGAGCCGACCTTTACCATCGCACTCAAACCGGGCTTCAAAGAGGGTCTTAAGCAGCTGAACCAGTTCGTTCTGGACGGCATCATCGATCCGAATTTCGCGCTGGACGTGGACAACGCGCAGTACGATGCGGCAATTGCCAACGGAACAGTTGGCTTTGTAATGGACGGCGACGACACGTGCATTGACGGCGCTTATGAAACCTCGGGCGTGGAAGGCTACCATATGGTCGAGGTGGACTGCATCGAAAACGCGGACGGAAACTATGACGTTCCCTCGCAGGATGCGTTCTCCCACTATGTGTACGTTCCCGCAGCGGCTGAAAGCAAAATCGACGCCGTTATGACGTATCTTGCATTTATTTCCGATCCGGACAATGCCGTTCAGGTGAAGTACGGCGTAGAGGGCCTGGGATACGAAATGGACGGCGAGAACATCGTTGCCTTTACCACCGACGAGCGCATTGCCAACGGCACGTCGTCCAACCCGTCCGACAACGCCTTCCTGTGGACGAACTTCGATTTCGAAGCCGACAAGCTGGTGGAAAACTATCAGAAGAGCAATCCCGAAGTGCCGGCCGACGTTGTAGAGGGCAAAATTGCCTCTCAGTACAGTAATTACTTTGACAAAAAGATGATTCCTGAGGCGCTGGCCAGCGATGAGTATGTGCCGAACCTGCAGGAACTGATCGTGAACTTTGTGTTCAAGTGCATGAGCGCGCCGGAAGGCCAGTTCGATGCAGTGTACGAGAAAGAATATCAGACGCTGCTCGACAACCATCTGCAGGAAGTGCTCGATGAGCGCGCGGAGTGGTACGATTCGAACCATTGACAGCGGCCGAGCGCAGCCGGGAACCCGGTTTGCCAACAGCGGCATGCAAACGATACAAAACAAGCGGCGCCGGCTTCGGCAGGGATTTCCCTGCCGAAGCTGGCTGTTTTCCAGACAAGATGGAAGCAAGCAGCGCAACATGCGCAGCCGGAACTGCGCTCTGCCGCAGCGCTAAGGTTCCGATGCGGAAGGGATGAAAACCATGAAAAGAACAATATTCCTGCAGGATGAACACGCCGTGTGGCTGAAGGGGAATCTTCACAGCCACAGCACACTGTCGGACGGCCATCTCACACCGGAGCAGATGAAAGAAGCATACAAACACCACGGGTATGACTTTCTGGCTGTTACCGATCACGACCGGTATGCGGATACCCGTGGTTTGTCGGAAGAGACGTTTACCATGATTCAGGGGTTTGAGCTTTGGGCGAACGCCACCAACGGCAAGGACATTCACGTCCACTTTTTATGGGACGACACGTTCAACGAATTCACACACGGGCAGACGATCCATCTTCCCGAGAGAACCGGAAAAGCGTGCCGGGAATTCTGCAACCGGATGCGTGAAAAAGGTGCGTATGTCATGCTGAACCATCCGCACTGGTCGATGCTCACAAGCCCGGAGGTTGAAGATGAAAACCCGTACCACGCGGTGGAGATCATCAACTACGGAACCGAGTGGCTGGAGAACACAGGGGACGGAAGCGTGTTCTGGAGCGAGATGCTCTACCGGGGCTGCAGGCTCTGGGGCGGCGGCGGAGACGACAACCACAACGGCCGCGAGCTGGATTCTCTGTACAGCGATTCGTTCGGAGGCTGGACGGTTGTGAAAGCCAGAGACCGCTCGCCCAACGCCATCCTCGAAGCGCTGAAAACCGGCAGCTTTTACACGTCGACCGGTCCGTCCATCTATGATTTTTACGTGGACGGTGACGAAATTCATGTTGTGTGTTCGCCGTGCGAAAGAATCTATGTCTGCGGGCAGCATCGGCTGCACCAACGCAAACTCGGCAGACATGTAACGGAGTTTGTGACAAAACTGAAGGGAACGGAAACCTTTGTGCGCGCCGAGGTGATGGATGCTTCGGGGCGTTCCGCTTATACCAATCCGATCTGGCTGGATTGAAGTACCTGTGCGCCGCCGGAAGGCGGCTGGAACAAGCGAGGTGCCGGGAAATGAAACTGGTGACATTCAATGTGCGGAAAGACGTTGCTGCCGACGGTGGGAATCGCTTCCTGGAAAGAAGAGAATCCATTGTGCAGCAAATTCACAGAGAAATGCCGGACGTCATCGGCTTTCAGGAAGTGGAAGCTCCGGCGGAGCAGTGGCTGAAGGAGCATTTGCCGGAATATGAGTTTGTGGGCCATGGCCGTGCGGCCGATCTGACCAATGAGGCGGTTCCGGTTGCCTTCCGGAGGGAGAGGTTTCGGCTGCGGGGCATGGATTGCTTCTGGCTCTCGCCGACGCCCTGTGTTCCGGGTTCCAGGTACGAGGGGCAGGGCGTTTATGCAAGGATCTGCACGGCGGTGATGCTGTTCGACGTTCGGACGGGGCAATCGTTTCATGTGCTGAATGTGCATCTGGATCATGTCTCCGACGCAGTGCGGCAGGAAAGTGCGCGGCAGCTTGCGGAATATTGCCGCCGCACAGAAGAAAGAACGGAGGCCCCGGTGATTCTGCTGGGGGATTGGAACGCGCACCCGGAGGAAGAACCGATCCGCATCTTTCAGGAACAAAGCGGATATTCCGATGCGACAAAGGCAATTCCGGAATCATTTCACGGGTTTGGCAGCACCAGTGAAAAAATTGATTATATCTTTGTAAGCGGCCGTGTGTGCTGCAAATGCTGCCGCATCTGGAAATCGGAAACCGGGTTTTTGTCCGATCATCATCCGATTTGCCTGGAGTGCGAATGGAACCCGGAATCAAACCGGACGGCTCCTGTTTGTGAGACGAAAGGACGGAATTGCTGATGCTCAGAAAAATTACGCCCGGGCGTCCGTTTAAGATGCTGGGCTTCACCGATCTGCATCTGGATGATTTTGAAGCCTGCTTCGCGCTGACGCTCAAGCTGATGGAGGAAACCATCCGCACGGAACAGCCGGATCTGGTCGTCTTTGCGGGCGACAATGTGACCGGAGGCGACAACCGCGCGCGGGCGGAGATGTTCCAGCGGACCATGACGGAACTGAAAACGCCGTGGGCGCCCATTCTCGGCAATCATGAAGGCGACAATCCGCTGTCTTTGAGCCGCCGCGAAATGATCGAGGTTTTCCGCAAGTCGCCCTGCTGTATGGTCCCCGAGAAGCGGGCGCGCCTGTCCGACGGGAGCAGCGTCTTTGGAGAAACCAATTACGTGCTTTTGCTGGAAAATGAACAGGGTGCCGCAGTGCATAAGCTGATTTTCCTCGACAGCGGAACCGATATGACACCGGAGGAATGCAAAAAGCGTGGAATTGACGCCGGCCCCAAAAGCGTGGACGGCTGCCTGCAGGAGAGCCAGATTGCATGGTATCGCGAACAGGTGCACAGCGACGCTTGCCCTTCAACGGTTTTTCTGCACGTCCCGCTTCCGGAATTCCGCGAAGCAGCGGAAAAGGGAACGCCGCTATACGGCGCAAATCACGAGAAAATTTCCTGCTCGCCCTGGAACAGCGGCCTGTTTGACGCAGTGTGCGAGGAAGGGAAAACCGTTGCGGTGGTTGCGGGACACGACCACATCAACGATTCCCGGACGCTGTACCGCGGCGTTGTGTGCATGTACAACCGTATGAGCGGCCTGTCTTCGTACAATCTTATCAGCAAAAAGCTGGGCAGCACACTGCTGCAGGGGTGCTCGGTGTATTTTGTGGATGCGGCGGGCGCGATGACGTTCGGTGACATTCTGTACGAGGAGCGCTACCCGCAGTATCACGACGACATCTACCGCGTGATTCGGAAATAAGCGCAGCCCGGAACCATGCCGGGATGCGCTGCCGGCAAAAAGTTTTGAACATCGGAGGAAACCATGTTGGAATTCAGAGAGCTCACCTGTGTTTCCGCCATTCTGCGGCTCTTGCTGGCGGTGGCCGTGGGGGGCGCTTTGGGAATTGAGAGGGGACGCAAGAACCAGCCGGCGGGCCTGAGAACATATATGCTTGTGTGCCTTGGCTCCGCAACAGTGATGATTACGAATCAGTACATCGTGCAGAGTATGGGAACGGGCGACCCGGTGCGGATGGGCGCGCAGGTGATCAGCGGAATCGGCTTTCTGGATGCGGGTTCCATTATGGTGACGGGGCGCAACCAGATCCGCGGGATTACCACGGCTGCGGGCCTTTGGGCGGCGGCGTGCATCGGGTTGGCCATCGGTATCGGATTTTACGAGATCGGAATCGCCAGCGGAATTCTCGTGTTTTTGGTGCTGACGGTGCTGTATGAACTGGATGTGATTGCGCGCAGAAACAGCCGTTTGCTGGAGATTTATGTGGAACTCGACCAGAAGGAAAGCATCGGCGGCTTCATTCATTTCCTTCGCGGGAACGGGCTGGAGATCAGCAATCTGCAAATTGAGAACAACTGCGTTTCCATGAAGGAAGGCATTGCATTTGTAACCACCGTAAAAAGTACGCAGAGGCAAAATCATGAAAGAATGCTGGATATTCTGCGCGGCGCGCCGAACCTGCAATTTGTTGAGGAATTGTAGCGGACGCATCAGGCTGCCGGGCAAAACCGGCGCGGACCATTCGGCAGGGAAGGAAAAAGCATGCAGTATTTAAAATATCCTTTGGAGCAGGGCATTTTTTTGAATCGGTTTCTGACAACGGAACCATTCTGCCAGCCGCAGACGTTCCAGCCGTCTATTTTGAAGGGAAAAGTAAACGAATGGCTTAAATACGGGTTTTCCATTTACGAAAACCCGTGCCGGAAAGAATTTCTGAAACGCCGCCTGAAACAGTCGCCGGATGAATGGAACCTGGAAGCAAAACTGCCAGGCGATTCGGTGTCCGTATTCGGCCAGACGCATCCTCTGCACATCTACTTCCCGTTCGGCAACGTCAATGTGGAATGCTCGCGCTTTTATTACGTGCCCACGTTTTTGCGCACGTATGCCGTGGCATATCTTTGCTGCGGTGCCGCGCATACGGCGCAGCTTGAACTGTGCACGTGCGGCGGAATGACAGTTTGGATCAACGGCGAGCGCATCTGCGATTTTACGCCGTTCACCCGCAATCTGAAACAGACGACGCAGGTGTCGGCGCAGTTCCGCTGCGGACTTAACCGAATCATTGTGTGTTTGGACGATTTGGCCGAACGGGATACCGATTACTATTTCCGAATTGCCTACCACGGGAACGACTGCCCGGAACTCTGGCTGCCCATTCCGGAGCATTCGGACGAAACAAAGATACGCGCCGTGGAACAGGCGCTGGCATCCGCATATTTTGACCGCGATGTGTACATGGACGAACCGGTCCGCCTCTGCTTTGACAGCTGCCCGTCCGAACCAACGGCGGTAACGTTCCGCTATTCGCTGGCGGGCGCTCGCAGCAGAGCCGACGCGCAGCAGCCGCGCACGAGGGAAACCGTCAGGCTGCTTACGTCGGATTCTCGCTGTGTGGAGGTGCTCGGTGCGGGCGAAGTCTGCCCCGGGTTCTACTTCTTTGAGGTTAAAGCCAAAACGCAGGGAATCGAGCTTTCCAAACGAATCGGCACTCAGGTGGCGGAGCGCGCGATGCTGATCTGCAATCTGCCGGACATGGAACAGCGTGCCGAAGCACTGCTGGAGCACATCTGGCAGACATCGTTTCCTGACGTCTACCGCTGTGCGGCGGACTATCTCCTAGGGCGGGAGGACGTCGTCACGGAACAGACGATTTTTCGGGAACTTGAAGACGTTGTCATGAAAAAAGATTGCTGCGACTTCCGTTTTGTGATGATCCTGTATCTGTACAGCCGGTTTGCAGACCGCATGACGCCCGCACTGAAAGCAGGTATCCGGGAAGCAGCCGTCGGGTTCCGCTATTGGATCGACGAACCGGGCGACGACGTGATGTGGTTCTTCAGTGAGAATCATGCGCTCATATTCCATATCTGCCAATATGCGGCGGGCACGCTCTTCCCGGAAGAGAGATTTTCGGCGTCCGGCACAACAGGAAAACAGCAGCGCGAACGTGGCAGACAGTTGCTTTGCGAATGGTTCGAAAGCTTTTTCAGCGAGTTTATCACGGAGTGGAATTCAACGGCATACATTCCCGTGGACGTACTGGGGTTGGGCGTTTTGTATGCGTTCACAGAAGTTGCGGATCCGCTGCACGCGTGCGCCAAACGTGCGTTGGACGACGTCTTTCGAAATCTGAGCATTCTGGCGTTCCGCGGAACGGTGATGTCGAGTTCCGGCAGAACGTACGAGGAACATCTGAAGGGAGCGTATGCAACGGGAACAGCCAGCCTGCTGTACTGGGCGTTCAATGACGGATGCGTCAACGGCAAAACAATGGCGTATATTGCGCTTTTGCTCAGCGATTACCGCCCTCCACAAGAATGCTCGCAAAATCTGGCAGTTCCGCCTGGGCAGGCACTTGTTTTCCGCAATACGCAGGGATATGAGCGACATGCAAATCTATATCTCTGCAAAAGTCATGCGACAATGCTCTCAACAGCGGTCGGATTCAAGCCATATCAGGCCGGATATCAGGAGCACATTGTGGAAGCCTGCATCGACCCGGGGGCACAGCTGTTTATCACGCATCCGGGCGAATGCCAGCCATACGGAAGCGGACGCCCAAGCTATTGGGCGGGAAACGGCAGCCTGCCGTGCGCGGCGCAGTATTTCCAGACGGCTATTCTGATTTATGACATCGCACCGGAATTTCTGATGGACTATACCCATGCCTACTTCCCGACGATGCACTTTGACGAAACGTTCTGCGGACCGCACTGTATCGCCGGCAGAAAAGGGGACGCCTACATCGGAGCGGTTTGCCAAAACGTTCTCGAGCCTGTGGAAAAGGGGCCGACCAAAGCACGGGAATTCCGAAGTTACGGCCGGCAGAATGTCTGGCTCGTTCAGGTGTCATCCACTGCGCAATACCCAAGCCTGGGGGATTTTGTGCACAATCTGCAGTCCATTCAAATCGAACAGCACAGCACCCGCACGGCATGTGCCAAGCTTTCTGACGGCACCGCCTTGTCGATTGAAGCGAACGGCGAGCTGCGCGTGAACGGAGAGGTGGTCTACGACTATCCGCTTACGTGCGAGGGAATCATTGAACGACACAAGGGAGTGTTTTAAACTCATGAACAGGGAAACCATATACGATGCGGAAAAACGTGTTACGCAATGCATGATGACGCTCAAGGGAACGGAAGTGAAGGAAAGGTTCCCGGTCAGTTTAATCGACGTCAACTGTTGGGAGTGGCCGCAGGGAATCGGCCTGTTTGGGCTGTACCGGTCATATGTGCGCAACCGCAGCGAGGACGTTCTTGCGTTTCTGCTGAAATGGTACGACGATAGGCTGCGGGAAGGAATCTCAGAGAAAAACGTGAACACAACGTCTCCGATGCTGACGCTGACGTATGTGTACGAACTGTGCCCGAAGCCGGAATACCGCGCATGGATTGAAGAGTGGGCCGATTGGACAATGGACCCCAACGGGCTGCTTCGCACGGGAGACGAATGCATCCAACATATGATCACCGGCGACAAAAACGACGGCGAAATGCTGATTGATACTTTGTTTATGACGCTCCTGTTCATGGTTCGTGCAGGCAAGCTGCTTGGACGCCCGGAACTGATTGCGGAAGCGAATTTCCAGGTTCTGAATCACATCAAGTATCTTTACGATAAAACGCACCGGCTTTTCTATCACGGCTGGAACTTCGACCGCAACGACAATTATGGGAAAATTCACTGGGGCCGCGGAAATATGTGGTACACGGTGGGAATTATGGAACTGTTGGAGATGGAGCCGGACATCGACCCGTCGTTACGCCGCTTCTTTTTGAACATCTACCGCCAACAGGCCGATTCCCTGCGGCGTCTTCAAGACCCTGCCACCGGTCAGTGGCACACCGTTCTGGACGACGAATCTTCGTACATTGAAATGTCTGCGAGTGCCGGTTTTTTGTGCGGAATCCTGAAAGGTATCCGCCTTGGGGTACTGGACGAACAGGAATATCTGCCTGTGGTGCGCGCAAGCCTTGCCACACTGTTTGACTGCATTGCTCAGGACGGAGCAGTCCGGCAGGTTTCTTACGGCACGCCCATCGGCGAAAACGCCGATTTCTACAAAAACATCCCCTGCTATACCATGACATACGGGCAGGCCGTGATGCTTTTGCTGTTAGAGGAACTTCTTTGCCCGGAGTGGGAAAAAACACTGGGCTGAGATTGAAAACACAGCATGCGGGCCGGCGGAAAACAGGGCAACCCGGCAGAGAGCGGCGGCAAACCAGAAGGCCGGCGTGTCTGACGCAATACAAACATCCAAACGACCGATGTCAGAAACGCGCTGTGCAAGAAAACAGGCCGCTCCGAAACAATCAGAATGAAAATTTCCGAAAGCAAAAAAACCAAAGGAACTGCCCGCTGGGCGGAGTCGGTGAGGTGAAACTGTGGCAAGAGAGTGGATAGCGGACTTCATATCGCCGCCGGATGAATTTTCTCCGGCACCGTTTTGGTTTTGGAACGACACGCTGGAAAAGGCTGAACTCAAACGTCAGATAACGGCCTTTTATGAAAAGGGAATTCGTGCATTCGTGATTCATCCCCGCATGGGATTGCCAAAGGAAATGCCATACCTTTCCGATGCGTTCTTTGAGATGGTACGCTATGCAGCAGAAACGGCAGAAAATCTTAGAATGAAAGTCATTCTGTACGATGAAGCGATGTATCCGTCCGGGAATGCACATGGCCTGATTGTTGAGCAAAACCCTGAATTGGCAAGCAAATGCATTGCACAGGTTCCTGCCTGTGTGGCGAACAGGCCGCTTCTGTATTGCGAAAATGGGATAGGGTATGCAGTGGAATTCAGCGGCGGAACCATGCGTGGAATCCACTTCGGTGAAGATGACGGAGAGAATGGCGCGCCGCGCACGGCGGATATTTTAAACCCAGCCGCGGTGGACAAGTTCATTGCATTGACGTATCAAGCGTATTTTGAGCGCTTGAAAGCGTATTTTGGAACAACCGTCATTGGTTTTTTTACAGACGAGCCCTCCTTGCTTGGGAGAAATCACAAGAAAAATGTGCTCCCATACAGCGATGGAATTTGGGATGAATACATTGCGGAAGGCGGAACGGCGGCGGATCTGCCCGTTTTATTCAGCAAAGAGAAAAGCCAGACGAAGCAGTATCGCAAATATATGCGTATCATCCGCCGGCGACTTGCCGAAGTGTATTACAAAAAGCTTTCGGACTGGTGTACAAACCACAATGTCTTTTTAATGGGCCATCCGGAGCAAAGCATGGAAATCGGAGTTCAGTCCTTGTTTGGCATCCCCGGACAGGACCTCGTGCTGCGGTACGTCGAACCGGGTTCGGGCAGCGCACTGCAGGGAGAACACAGCACCATGGCAAAATGTTCGGCAGACGCCGCGCGCCATTTCGGAAAACGCAGAAATTCAAATGAGTGTTTTGGTGCATGCTGCAAACACGGAATTCCGTGGAATTTCACAGTGGATGATATGAAGTGGTATCTCGACTGGCTGGGCGTGCGCGGCGTCAATTTGTTCATTCCTCATGCGTTTTATTATTCTGTAAGAGGCATGCGGGCAATGGAGCGTCCGCCCGATGTTGGAATGCATAATATCTGGTGGGCGGAATTTGATAAACTGGTAACATACATGAAACGCCTGAGCTGGCTTTTGACAGATTCGGTGAACCAATCCCGATGGGCGGTGCTTTCGTCCGATGATAGGCTGGAGTGGAAACAAACGGCGCATTTCTATCAAGCACAGGTTGAATTCAATTACTTGCCGCTCTCTGCAATCGGGCTGTGTCAACTGGACAACGGGATGCTGCTGATCCACAAGCAAAAGTACAGCGCGGTTTTAGTTCCCGATTGGCTGCAGCTTCCGGAAGAGTGGCAGAACTTGCTCTTAAAATTCAAAGAGCAGGGCGGAAAAGTAGAAACCGGCACACCGGATGTGAAGCAAAACGATTTTAAAACACAGAGCGCTTGTCCGGACCTTCGTGTGACGCATCTCGTAAAAGGAGAGAATCACTTCTATTTTGTTACAAACGAAGGGGAAGAAGAGGTGTGCTGCATAGCGTCTCTTCCGCCAAACGCTTGGGTGGAACAATGGTCGGTGTGGGAAGGCGTTTTGTGCAACGAATTTGAGGCTTCGTATATACCGCTTCATCTCGGACGCAGAGAATCGACGCTCTTGGCATGGATTCCTTATGCAAAAGCGGAATTCAAACACTGGACGTTCGAAGAAACTGCGGTTCTTGCCCCGCGCCTGCTCAAAGAAAGTGAAATGGCCGAGGGCATGACGTCGGTGCGTTATCAGGCCGCCGTCGAGTTGAATCAAGTGCCGCAGCGGGCGGTTCTCTCCGTTGGAAAGGGCGGAGAAATCATTCGCGCATCCGTAAACGGAATGCAGATCGGAGCCAGCATGTGGCCGCCGCACCAATTTGAAATTCATTCTGCGTTAAAACCGGGAGAAAACAGGATTGAATTGGAGGCGGTTGCCTCGTTGGCCTGGAAGTATTCTGGAGTATGGACGGATTTCGGCGTAGAAGATGTTGAGCTGGTGATGCGCGGGTATGGTTGAAACGGGGGAAATTCTTTGACAAGTACTCAATATGCAGCTGCGATTCAGAAAAAACTGATTGAACCGAAAAACATGCTGGAGCCGATACAAGGCCTGCCGGAAATGTTTGAACGGTGTTTTCTGAACACACTGGAGACGACACTGCAGCAGGATCCAGCCGGCAAAGCGTTTATTATTACAGGTGATATCGACGCTATGTGGTTGCGCGATTCAACGCAGCAAGTACTCCATTATCTTCGTTTTGCAAAGGAGAACGACGAGCTGAGAGCGCTCTTTTTGCAGATCATAGAACAGCAGGCGGCGCTGGTTCTTCTGGATCCGTACGCAAATGCATTTAACCGTGAAGCAAACGGAAAACACGGAGCGCAGGATATTCCGTGCCCGCATACCAAGGTCTGGGAGCGGAAATATGAGCTGGATTCTTTGTGCCATGTTCTGTTTTTGGCTTGCCGATATGTTCAGGCAACAGGGCGAAGCGAATTTCTAAATGAGACGTTCCTCAAGGCTGTGCGAAAAATCCTTGAGATTATTCGCACGGAACAAGACCATGCGAATAAAAGTGAATACTTTTTTGTTCGGACAGGACGTCGTGCTTCTTCGACACTTCCTTTTGGAGGAAGAGGAAATCCGGTTGGCGAAACCGGAATGAGCTGGTCGGGATTTCGCCCAAGCGACGATGCGTGTCAATACGGCTATCTGATTCCGGCCAATTTATTTGCGGCAAACGTTCTTCAGCGTACGGCATCTGTGATACGCGAGGTTGAACCGCAGCTTGCAAATTCGGCACTTCGGCTTTCACAAGAAATTCAAGCCGGGATTGAACGCTTCGGTATGGTTCGCGACGCACAATATGGTTTGGTGTATGCATATGAAACAGACGGTCTCGGACACCATCTGATGATGGACGACGCCAACGTTCCGAGCCTGCTGTCTTTGCCCTATTTGGGAATTTGTGAGCCGGAGGAAGAAGTTTACGCGAACACCAGAAACATGATTCTCAGCAGCCGCAACCCTTATTATTTCAGCGGAAAAGCCGGAAGCGGAATCGGCAGTCCTCACACGCCGGACGGATACATTTGGCCGATTTCGCTGTGCATTCAGGGAATGACATCCACGCAGAGCAAAGAAATTGTGCGCATTATGGCAACTGTACTGACCACTCATGCAGGAACATTGAGAATGCACGAAAGCTTTGACAAAGATGCCCCGAACCGTTTTACCCGTTCGTGGTTTGCCTGGGCCAATTCAATGTTCGGAGAATGGATTTATCGCCTGTATGAAGCTGGAAATTTGAAGGATGTTGTGGAACGTGTGAAGAAGCTCGGGGTTGAGACGGTGATGCCGGAATGATGAGCCGTTTCAATGAAGTAAAAACGCTATTTGAAGTTTGATCTTTACGTGAATAACGCTGTTTTTTGTCGATTTGCAAAAATAATGGCCGTCACGGACACGACTAAAACAATTAAAGTGGTTTGTGCGGCAGGTGTTCCACTCTCTTCTTTTTACCAAGGAAAGGCATGAACGGCAAGAACCCTTTTTGCAAATCATTGAACAGCAGGTGGTATTGTGACACATACATAAAAGAGGTGTTTTATATGAAACTTTGTACAATAAAAGAATACCACTTGGGGACTAAGTTGGGACAAGTCCGCTCTGTTCCTGTACGGCTGGGGGCACGCCCCGAAAACGCAGTTCTTTTTGTCTATTCTTCGCAACCGAATCTTGATCCCTGGCCGGAACTCTTTGATTATCCGCAGGACACGCTCAAGATGGTGCTTTATACCGAAAACGGTATTCCGATGTGGGAAAGGGATCTCGGGCCCGGTGTTATCCCAGGTGTCTGGTATGCGCCGTTTATTTCCTTTGACCTTGATGGAGATGGCGTGGATGAAATCTGGTTTCTCAACAACCTGAATCCGCGGCTTCCGTTCAGCCTCAACGCCCGTGTGCTGGAGCGTATTGATCCGTGCAGCGGTAAAACAACTGGACAATGGGACTGGCCGGACAATACCATAGATGATACGATGTCCCATTCCTATCGCTTTTATATCACCGGCGGCTATGTAAATGGCCAGCCAATACTTGTGACAGCGCAGGGAACTTATCGCACAATGTATCTTCAGGGATATAACTCTGATATGAGCAAACGCTGGGAGATTACTATTCCAGAGGATGGTAGTGCTCGAGCAAGTCACTTGTGCCCAATACTTGATTTTAATAATGATGGTGTGGACGAGTTGTTCTGGGGCGAGCGATTAATCAGCCTTGATGACGGCCATGAAGTTTTCTGTGGTGATAAAGGACGGTATAGCGGGCATTCCGATATTGTGTTGCCGTTTACAGATCCGGAAACTCAAAAGAAATATATTTATACCTGTCGTGAGGACTATGAGCATCCTGGCGAACCGCGCGTTATCACCTACGATGCGGATGGTGAACGTGCCTGGACTGCGGTTGAAGGTTCCGGTCACATGCACAATGGCTGGCTGGCTAACATTGGACCTTCCTGCCGTAAAATTGCCATGGCCATGCGCATCAACCGTGTTGTTATTGATAATGCTATTCGGGATATCGAACCGGAGGACTTTTATTTTGACGCTGTCACCGGTGAACCGCTAAGCTGCCCCCTCCCCTTCAAAGGGTCGGAATATATGCCGGTGGATTTTAACGGTGATAATCATCATGAGTTTTATGCGATTGGCGGAGCGGATGTCGGTTGGGTACGAAACGCCGATGGCGAATTTCTGGCATATTTGGGTGGAAAACAGGTACGCAGTGGGAAACTGCTGACACATCCCGGTGAACAAATCATGCTTTTTTATCCGCAGGACGGGACGGTTCGTGTATGGGGTGACGCAGACGCAGAGGAAGTTTCCGCCTTTTCGAAACGCTATGAAATCCCCTACCACTCGCTAATGCAACATTTTATGGGCACCGGCTACAATCACATCAACAGCCATATCTCTTGTGGAATGTAAGTGAAAGGAGTCGTTGATGAACACTACTTTTACCCCCGGACAAGCCGTTGACTTGCTTGCAAATAATATTCTTTCATTTTTGAATTATCATGATGCAATCTATGAGGAAAATCTTCTCCGGGTTGGAAAAACACGGGAAGAGGCAGCCCGGCTCGTTGCGTGGGATTGGACCCACGGTGTGGGCACCTATGCGCTATACAAGCTTGCTCACCACAGAAATGACGAGGCTCTTATGGCGTCTCTCCGAAATTGGTATGACCATCGGCTCGCCGCAGGTTTACCCGAAAAAAATGTGAATACTGTTTGCCCTTTGCTTGCGCTTGCCTTCCTTTATGAGGATCAGCCGGATCCCACTGTTCTTGCCGTTCTGCAAGAGTGGGCAGAGTGGATCATGCGTGAAATGCCGCGCACTGAAGAAGACGGTATCCAACACGGACATGCCGAGCTGGAAAACAAAGGACATCTTTGGGACGACACACTGTTTATGACCGTCCTTTTCTTGGGAAAAGCCGGCATCTTGTTGGGACGTCCCGAGTATGTTAAAGAAGCCGAGTATCAATTTCTGCTTCATTCCAAGTATCTCACCGACCGACAAACAGGCCTTTGGTACCATGGATGGACCTTTGAAGGTCGGCATAATTTTGCCAATGCTCTTTGGGGACGTGGCAATTGCTGGATCACACTGTTTGTACCGGAATTCCTTGAAATTGCCCATCCCTGTTTCAGTGTTCGGAAAGCTGCAGTTATGACACTTTGCACACAAGTTGCCGCACTGGAAAAACTTCAGGATAAAAGTGGGTTGTGGCACACCCTGCTAAATGACAAGACCTCGTATTTGGAGGCATCCTGCTCAGCAGGATTCTGTGCTGGCATTTGCAAGGGAATAGACTCAGGAGTGCTGGATGAATCTCTACGCTCTTGTGCCCAACGAGCTCTTGAAGGAATTCTTAATAATCTCACACCAGATGGAGAGTTGAAAAACGTTTCTTATGGTACCAATGTTGGCTATAGTCTGGATGACTATAAGCATATTCCTCTTCGCAAAATGCACTATGGTCAGGCATTAGCGTTGCTGGCCGTGTTGAATGCATCCCCACCAATTAAAAGTAAAAAACGTACAGTGTATAAATCGTTGGCAGAATGATGAAGTCGCGGAGATCCGTTCGAAAAGATATAGCATACAGCCGCAGAAATAGCTTTGTACAATACCTACCACTACCTTCTTTGAGTGGTTTAACGAAAAATACCTGTAGAGATGGTAGTAAAAAATACAGAGTGACCACTATCCACACAGTTCCAATTCGAAAACTGTGACAGAAAGATGTAGTGGAAATTGATATAGGAACCGTAATCTCGGTCAAGAAAAGCTGTGACGAGACAGATTTCCAATAGCTGTAAAAAGTAGCTGCAAGTGAATGATTTACAGTCGTGGTGGCTCTATGTAAGTTCCTGTGTGGCCATATAGTAAATGCTACGCCTTTTCGTGATTTGACATATGACTGTACTGTAATCTGAAAATTGGACGGCCAGATAGTTTGCTTTCAACATCGAATTCTGCGCAGAAAAGAGCTTGCCAGAGCATCGAAGCTGGACAATGACAGGAAACACGTCACGATAGATTCGGAGAGGAGAACCGGACATGACACGACAGGAACGATACCGCCAATACCTTGAAATGTGCGCAGCACTTCCTGAACCGTCGGGCTTAAACGGCGTTGCGACACTGATTTATTCTCCAATTTACCACCAGTATGCCAAGGTGGCTTGCGGTCAGAAAGCGGATGACGAAGCGGTGCTTCAGGGGCTTGAGCACATGCGTGTGCGTCTGGATTGTGGGGATTTTCGAATCAATATGCTGCTCCGCATGTTGTATTTGTATCCTGATACACCTTCTCTGCAGCAGCACACCAAAGCGGAAATCAAGGATCTGCTTCTGGATTATGATTACTGGTACGGCGAAAATGCAAAATTTCCGGGGCGGCAAATCATCTGGACGGAAAACCACGTGATGCTGTTCATGACGTGTGAATACTTGGCGGCGAAACTGTATCCGGAAACTGTTTTTCGATTCCGGGGCAAAACCGGACAGGAAATAGCACAGAATGTTTATCCGAAACTGATTCGATGGATTGACATGAAGCTTCGCATCGGGTTCTGTGAGTGGAACTTCAATTGTTATACGGAAGAAAATATGGTAGCCTGCCGATTGGAGGTTTTTCAGTGAAGTTACAGGATCGAACATGTGCCCGCCTTCATACATACGTACAAGGCAGAACCCTTTTTCTGTTATGCTGGACAGCGTATGCGGCTGCTTATATCGGACGCTATAACTACTCCGCGGTTATGGGGGCCATCATTTCAGAGGGCGTACTCAGTTTGTCCTCCGCGGGTGCCATTTCCACAGGATACTTTATTCTGTATGCCACGGGGCAAATCGTCAGTGGACTGATCAGTCAGAAGATATCACCGTATACAATGATATTTGCGGGACTTGCACTTTCCGGAGGCTGTAATTTCGGAATGGCTTGGCTTCCTTCCGGTGTCATGCCGTTGCTGTGGGCGGCAAACGGTTTCTTTCAAGCGATGGTCTGGCCACCTATTGTGCGCCTGTTTGCAGAATGTTTGCCGCTTGCCCAACAAAAAAAGGCCTGCGTCAATATCAGCTCTACGACACCGGTGGGCACATTGATTTCTTATGGTTTGAGCGCGATTCTCCTTTCTGTTGCAACTTGGCATACCGTATTCTGGGGGTGCGGCATAGTCCTTCTGGCTGCTGCGATTCTATGGCTTTTAGGAACAGCGCCACTCCGGAGCCTTACGGAAATTCCTGCGTTGATGGACCACGAAGTGACTCGGCAGAATTGTGTTGCAGAAGAAAAAAGACAAAATCCATTTCTCGTACTGGCGTACACAGGTTTGTTTTGGTTGATAGTGCCGGTTGTCTTACACGGCGCATTGAAAGATGGGGTGACCAGTTGGGTCCCCAGCATGCTTCAGTCCAATTTTGCCGTTTCACCGGCATTCTCGGCTGCTGTTTCGATGGTACTTCCTCTGGTGAACCTGAGCGGAGCCTTTGCCGCAAACTGGTTGGACCGCCACATTTTTCACAATGAATTGAAAACAGCGGGGGTTTTGTTCGTTGTGGCATGTATGACTTTACTGGCTCTTCCCGGAGCCGTTAGCTGCAACCTTCCGATAGCGGTGGTGCTGCTGTCTGTGACAACGGCTGCCATGCTGGGGGTGAATACGATTTTTATTAATGTCATCCCGGTTCAATTGGGTAGAGATGGAGGAGCAGCTTTCTTATCCGGAGCACTGAATGCAATCACATATGCAGGGGCAGCGGCCGCAACCTGGGGAGTGGGGGCAGCAGCTGATTTTTGGGGGTGGAATGCGGTATTTGTTTTGTGGTTTTTGATGGCAACGGCGGCGATACTTCCGCTGGCACTGTGTGCAAAAAGGTGGAGTGGCCTTGCAGCAGAAGCTTCTGAACGGCGTCCATGATTTATATATGCGTCGGTTAAGATAAAGGAGGTATTTATTAATGATGGAGCTTGCTCTTTTTGCGCATCCCTCTGTAGAGCATCTGGGAGCGCCTTTCTGGGTTTGGAACTGTAAACTGGAACGGGATACACTTCTCCGCTAAATGGAAATTTTCCGAGAAATGGGAATGGGCGGCGTAACAATCCATTGTCGTACCGGGTTGGCAACAGAATACATGGGTCCGGAATTCATGGAGATCGTTGGTGAATGTGCCAAGAAAGCCCGTCAGATGGGAATGAAGCTGTATTTATATGACGAAGACCGCTGGCCATCAGGGTTTGCGGGTGGAAAAGTTACAAAAGACCCTGCACTGCGGGCACAGTACATCAACTTTTTGCCAGAAAAACTTGCCGGGGAATGGGACGGTCCGCTTCTTGCTCGCTATGAAATTGATCTGCGTGATGGATATCTGCACTCTTACCGGCGGCTTTCCGATGGCGAAACAGGAAACAATGTATGGCATGCACACCGGAAGACTCGAGCAACGGGACCGCGTTTTAACGGGCAAAGCTACGTTGATACATTGAATCCGCAGGCAATTCATCGCTTTATCGAACTTACCCACGAAGCATATTTTGAGGCAGTCGGAGAAGAATTCGGGGATACCATTCCCTCCATTTTTAGCGATGAACCTCAGATTATGAATAAGACGGTCTTGGAGCATCCGGAAGATGTACATGAGGTACATATGCCTTTTACCGCAGATTTTCCGGAAACATATTACCGTCAATATGATGCGGATGTACTGGATACTCTTCCGGAAGTGGTTTGGGAACTTCCGGATGGGAAGGTTTCGGAAGCGCGCTATCGGTATCACTGTCATGCCCTGGAACGATTTGCTCAGGCGTTTCCTGATCAAATCGGCAGTTGGTGTGAGATGCATGGTGTTGCGATGACAGGACATCTGATGGAAGAGCAGAATTTGCGGGTGCTGACGGTTGAAAGCGGTGAACCCATGCGGTTGTACAGAGGGTTTACTATTCCGGGTATTGATATGCTATGTGATGCCCGGGAATATCAGAATAGTATTCTATGTTGGTCACATCCGGGATATCCGTACTACCGCTTTTCGAAAGTTTTTCACCTACAATGGCAACAATCTGCCGGACATACCCGACAGGCGGATTGTGGATATAGGTGTAATACCTGATTTCGCTGGAGTAGGTAGCTATTCGCTTCTCTGTTTCCTATGTGGCCGACACCTGGATAGAAGCGCAGGAGGCTTGAGTAGTATCCGTGGTTTGGGGCCAGTCAAAGGTTGGGCAGTGTTGATATATCTGGTATGGACAATGTCCGGCTAAATATTTCCTGCATAGGCGAAGCGGAGTGGAAGGAACATCATATGCCAACTCTTCCGGATTTGCACGGAAATTACCAGCAAGCAGTTAATCATGCTTATAATAAAGACGGGCGGTTCTATGGACCGTCCGTCTTTCTCTTGACGACGAATAGGCATGATGAAATCTTAAGTAAACATATGGACCTAAAGTATAGTTATAATCCTAGACTGGAACACGTCGAGGTAAGTGCCAAGAAGAAATGATAAGCTGCACTTAAAGTCCCACTTATAGTACTTGACTTCTGTTATGCTTAATAAGGGGTGGTGGAGAAAATTCATCTGACAAAACCATTTTTCCAGCGGGTGACTGATTTTGCTAGCATAGCGTTTGGATATCCAAACGCATTTTGCCTTGGGAGAACCCAAACCCCTGCCGGTCAAACCTGCCTGTGACCTCGCGGCCCTGTCCGATAAAGCCCCGCCGCACGGAGGGGCTCCAAGGCGGCAGCCAGGCAAGGCGGATTCAATCTCGATTTTGAAGATGCGGCGTTACAAGTTCAATTTTGGCGCCCTTCTTCTTCAAAATAAAAACACAAACAAGGAGGGATGTGAAAGAGGACAATTATCACGTTCGTAAAACATCAAATGACACAATAGAGAGGATGTTGCGATGACCCAAGACTTAAATCTGTATACAATGCAAACTTTGTTTGAGCAGCCGCTGGAACCTATCGATTTTCTGGTAGACGGCCTTTTTGCACAGGGACTGTACATTCTGGGCGGTTCGCCCAAGGTGGGCAAAAGCTGGCTGGCACTGCAGCTCTGCCTGGCGGTGTGCACAGGAACACCTTTTCTGGGGAGGAAAACGCAACAGGGCGAGGTGCTTTATCTCGCACTGGAGGACGGCCCCCAACGACTGCATTCCCGTGCGCTGCGTCTGACCCAAACTGCCCCTGCCGGACTATACCTTTGCGGGCAGGCTCTTCCCATCGGACAAGGGCTGGAACAGCAGTTGGAACGGACGCTGGAGGAACACCCCGGCATCCGGCTGGTCATTCTGGACACGTTGCAAAAGGTGCGTATTGAGTCGGGAAATGGGATGTCCTATGCGGCAGATTACCGGGATGCGTCAGCACTTAAAAGTGTTGCCGACCGGTACCACATTTGTCTACTGGCGATTCATCACCTGCGCAAGTTGCCGGATGAGGATCCGTTTAACCGGCTGTCCGGCACGAATGGCCTTTCCGGTGCAGCAGATGGCAGCCTTGTCTTGCTACGGACAAAACGGCAGGAGAATACAGCTGTGCTTTCAGCAACAGGAAGGGATATTGAGGACCAGGAAGAAACGCTGGAGTTTGATGATTGCCGCTGGAATCGGACAACCGATCCGGAACAGCTTCAGTTTGGCCTTCTTGTAATGCTGCTGCAAAAACTGCTTCGGCAGGATATGTTTCAAGGCACTGCAACCGAACTGGCCGACTGGCTGGGAAAGGAAGGCCTTCTCTTCGGGCCTGCACAGCTTTCCCGGTATCTTCAAAGCCGGGGACGGCAGTTGGCAGAAGCAGGCATCGGACTGGAAGTGAGCCGTACCAACAGCAAAAGGACCCTGCGGCTCTGGCTTGGTGACAGAAGTGACGGTTGTGACAGCATTCCCGGAGAAGGGACAACAGCGAATATGCTGTCACTGCCGTCACCAGCGTCACAGGCTTCATGATGGGAGGCGAGCGGGATAGCTTCTATCAAACAAAGAGGTGAACGAAAATTTAAAATCACTGTCTGCAACGGGTACCGCCCCGGAGGGCAAAAGCGGATGCAGAGCCGCACCATCGACGTTCCGCAAGAGATACCCAAACGCGGCATTCTGCAATATGTCCATGCTGAAGCAGAGCGAATGGAAAAACGGTACCGCTGCGGGATGGATGAGGACGACCGCACTACCTTTGAGCAGTACGCCGAGAGCTGGCTTACACGGCAGACCCACTATAAGCCCAGCACTCTGGCTGGGTACAAGCGCCAGCTGGAGGTCGTTTATCCATACATCGGCGGGGTGACGCTGAATAAGCTCCGTCCGCTGATCCTGGAAGAAATGTGTGCGGAACTGCGCAAACGGAAAAATCGCCGGGGAGAACCTGTATGTGAAGCTACGGTGCATAAGTACCTCGAAACGGTCTCAGCAGTATTGGAGGATGCAAAGCGGAACGACATTCTGCTCTACAATCCCGCCCATCGGGTGCGGGGTGTCCGGGCGGAAAAGAAGGTGCAGCGCGTCCCTGCCGAATTCGAGATGCGTAAGCTGATGCAGTGCATTTTGCAGGAGCCGCTGCTCTACCGGGTGTTTTATCTGACCGCCATTACCACCGGGATGCGACGAGGCGAACTATGTGCCCTGCGCTGGAACGATCTTCACGGTGGCGGGGTTGTGACGGTACAGCATTCCCGCAGTTCAGTGCTGGGACAGGGAATTGTGGAAAGCAGCACCAAAAACCACCGTGCCCGCACTGTGGTTATTCCGGAACTGGTGCATGATTACATGGGAGAACTGTTTCTGGAGCAGGCGCGAGCGGGACGTGTCATCCACCCGGATGACTATATCTTCTCCACCGTCGATGGACCGGTTCACCCGGATTCCTTTACCAGACGGCTTCGCAGGATCTATCAGAAAAACGACTTTCCACCGGATTATCATCTGCATACCCTGCGGCATTTCTTCGCTACCTATCTGTTGCAAAACAATACCAGCAAGCAGGTGGCAGCGGAGCTGCTGGGCCATGCAGACACCAGCTTTCTTGAACGCACCTATTGCCATCCCCAGCTGGAGAGCAAGCAGCAGGCAGCGTCCGTGCTGGCTGAGTGGATCCAACCGGCAGAAGACGAAGCATGGGCGCATGAGCAGGCCCAAATGAAAACAGATTCTGCCGGATGAAAAGCAGGGGCGACGGGTGACCGCCGCCCCTGTTGCTGTTGGTGATATTGGGGTAAGTGTGGTACCCAATTCCTGATAAAGTCGCCTGAGAAATAAAGTTGACATAATGCACCCATTGGGTGTATTATGTTGGCGGAGGGAAAGATATGAATATACGAGAGATGAGAACGCAGCTGGGAGATACGCAAAGTGAATTTGCAGCACGATACAATATTCCGTTTCGCACGATACAAAATTGGGAAGCAGAAGTGCGTAAGCCACCAGAATATATTGTGACTCTGTTGGCGGATCGTATACAGGCAGACCTTGTCAATCGAAAGACAAACGTGCTTCCGAAGTACGATCCCCAAAAAGTAGATCTGCCCAAAAGGAGCGACTACGTGGGAGCGATCGCATGGCTGAAAGCGATCCGTGAATGTATTGGAGAATCCGTAGTTTTTGCATTGGACGAAGCGCTTATGTGTCAGGGGAACTTCGGGGGACACAGCGAAGAATACATCATATGGGTATATGGGAGTGATTCGCTTGCCCGATTTAACGGCGTGGTGGTTCTTGGCAACCATGTGTGCTCCTGCAATGTAAAGGAGAAGAACGGATTGCTGTATACAGACTTCAACCGAACCATTGCTGATGCCTTGGCCAACGAAGCAATATTGGATATGCAAGGAATTACGGAAGCGATCAGCCGGTATTATTATCGTAACGGAGAAAGCTTTGAGGGCTTATCGATTGTTCCCGAATATCAGGAGAAATTTGAACGATTAGCAGTAGAAGCGATAGAGTATTACGAAAATTAAGAAGGAATTGTATATGAACATAACAGCAGAAGAAAAATTGATGTACGAGGTAATGAGGGCAATATATGATAGCGGGATACCGATAAGCTTCAAGGGCTCAATGGTACTCAAAGCTTGTCTTGTGGAGGCCGGCTATTCTGAGGATACCCGCCATACAGTTGATATTGATGGGAACTGGAATACCGATTCGCCGCCGTCAGCAGAGCAAATGGTGGAGTCCCTACAGAGCGCTCTCCAAAAAGCTGGCATAGACATGAATGTGAGCATATACAGAATGTATGGTGAAGGACGTTCTGCTGGATTTGAATTGCAAGAAAGCGCCACAGGCGAAATTCTGTTTACTATGGATATCGATGTAAATCGTTCGGAGCCGCCGACAAAAATATATGAAATGGAGGGGCTCCGTTTTTGTGGTGTTGCACCTTCGCAAATGATAGCAGATAAGGTATCGGCTATCTCTACAGATAAAGTATTTCGTCGAATAAAAGATGTTGTGGATCTGTATTATATTTCGAAGGTTTTCGATTTTGATCGAGAAGTCATCATTCAGACATTGAAGGATAGCGGTAAAGACTTGGATACCTTTAATGGTTTCCTTCATAGAAGCGAAGATTTGCGCCACTCTTATGAAAAGTTCCGTTTCGCGGGCGGTGTAAACAAACCGCCGTTTGAAGAGATATATTGTGCGGTAAAGTCGTATATTAAAGCAGTGTTGCCGCGTGAAAAGCGTAGGGATTTTGAACGCTAAAAAATCCTGCAAGAAGAAAACAGGGGCGACGGGTAACCGCCGCCCCTGTTGCTATTGGTGGTATGGGGATAAATGTGGCACCCAATTCTTGTTGGGTTTGGTGATAGCTATGTGTCGCAGATGTCGGTATGCTTTGTTGTACCAAAACACACAAAGGAGTGGTCAACACATGGCAAGCATTCGAAAACGCGGCGAGAACAGCTATCTACTGGTAGTGTCCCGTGGGTATGATTACCAGGGAAATCGACTAAAGCCAGCTCAAAAGACTGTTCACCCACCTATGGGCCTGACACCGAGACAGAAAGAAAAATGGCTGAATGAGCAGGCTGTCCTCTATGAGCAGGAGGTGAAATACACCCCTGGCCAGCCGGTGGATCACAGTATGACCCTGGCCAAATACATCGAAATCTGGCTCGAGCAGGTGGCTCCGAGAAAACTCGCTGCCAGTACATTGACGCGAGATAAGCAGGATATCCGTCGTATCCTGCCCGCACTTGGACACTATAAACTGACAGAGCTGAATAAGGAGATCTTCCGAGACTTCTACGATGCCATGCGCCAGGAGAAGAATGAAAACACCGGTAATGCGCTGGCAGAAAAAACAGTGGAGGGCATCCACTCCTGCCTGTGCAGTATTCTTTCCGATGCGGTGGAAGCTGGTTACATTACCCATAACCCTGCATGGCGGGCCTATAAGAAAAAGGGCATTCCCAAGGAACGGCCGGTTGCAGACGAGGAAACAGTGCAGCGACTCATAGCGGCACTGGAAACCCAAAGCATGAAATATGAAGTGTACTACAAGCTCATCCTTGCCACCGGGATGCGCCGGGGCGAAGCATGTGGCCTGCGCTGGTCAGACATAGACTGGCGGCAGCGGGCACTCCACATTCAGAGAAACGTTGTCAAGCTGAGCCGACAACCCATTCTAGTCAAGGAACCTAAAACACGGGCAGGGGTGCGGGTGGTATATCTGTCGAAAGATCTTTGCAAACTGCTGCGCGCATGGGAGAAAGAATGTCAATGGGAAAAGGAGCAACAAGGCACTGGTGCGCTCACACAGGATGACTACCTGTTCCGACAGCCTAATGGCGACCCTATGGTGCCCTGTACCTTCACCTTCCGCTTCAAAAAAATACTTCGTGAGAACGGTCTGCCAGAAAATTTGAATGTGCACAGTCTGCGCCACACCAATGCCAGCATGCTCATCGCCCAAGGCGTGGATGTCCGAACGGTGGCGGGCCTGCTGGGTCACTCCCAGCCCAGTACCACACTGGACATCTACAGCCACGCCTTCGACAAAAACAAGCGCCTCGCCGGGCAGAAACTCAGCGAAGCGATAGGGCTGTGAGAAAAGCAGGGCGTGTGTCGCCGGTAAACGGCCTGTGTCGCGCGGAATGAGGCGAAGGCGAGGAACGACACCTTGAAAAAGGAAACCCGCCCCAAATTCGCTATTTGGGGCGGGTTTGGAGGAACAGATAATCGACCGAAAGGTAGCCCTGCAAAATCATATTGTATATGATTTGGTTTGTGACACATTGTGTCACAAACCAAAATCCATACAAAAAGACCGCTGCGTGAACACACGGCGGTCTTTTTGTGGTGCGCCCGACTGGATTCGAACCAGCGGCCTTCCGGGTCGGAGTGAGCAGACGTTGCGCGTCCCGGCAGGAAACAGCGTCTGAATGACTATGCTGAAAGGAGGTCCGGACAAGCAATGTTTGAGGAGTATTTGCCGCTCAAACTGATGGAGGAAGTGGAGACACGGATACCGCGCGGCTTTCAGATGATGAAGGATATCCACTGCGCCAATGGACAGGAAGACGTGGGCAGTTGGCCGGAGTGGTGCTATGCGCCGCTGGACGCGGCGGCTTGCGTCGCGCTGTTTGAAGGGGATGTGGAGTGCGAAGATATCGAGAAAATGCTTGACCTGGCCTCTCCACTGGCGGAAGAACTCTTCGCGGTGGCACCGTGGGTGGAGCAGAAAAAGGTCTATGTGCTGGATCCGGCCCTGGAGGAATATGTGCTTAAGAACCGGGTCATCTTGGCGCGGATCCCTTCCATGGACCTGGTGCATATGCCCTGTGCGTCCTTTTATATACAGGTCAATTCTCTGGGCACAGACGGATATCCGTTACACGGAGCTTTCGTGACCCTGAATTATGACCAGGAGACCGAGGCGAAAGAGTGCCGAATATTGTTTCTGTATAGCAATTATACATGGGAATCGTGCGCGGTTACGATGGGCGAACGATCTGTGTTCGGCGCGATTCAGGACGTTCCGGATACAATCGGGGCGGAGGATGACTGCCGCCGGGAGGGCAGTGAGTCCCTGGAGTTTGAGGAGGCGTATCGTCGATGGAAAAAGCAGATGGAAGGCACTCTGCAGCTCGTGTTCTTCCTCTGCCTGATGGAGTACTACAAGGAGGACGGAGCACTCACGGCAGTGACGCGTTTCAGCCCGGTGGGCGAAATGGACATATCTTATGTCAGCAAACCGGAAGATCCCACGCTGCGCTGCATGAAGGCGTTTGCCTGCTGATTTGAATACGGAGTGGCTAAAGCCACAAAAGCCCCCGGGGCAATCCTTTACGGATCGCCCCGGGGGTTCTCTATATTCCGGCTTACGGCTGACAGAAAAGATTTTCCTGCGCATAGCGGTCCCAGGAAGGACGCGCTGCAGGCGTCTCATAACGGGGTGCCATGAGCAGCTGCATCGGATCCAACGGGGGAAGACCCAGATGCTCGCGCACACAGAGCAGAACATGCAGGGTGTGGTTTGTGTCCAGCACCACGCCCTCAGGCCAGCCGTAAAAGCCGCGCCAGGTAAACGTGGGGGTGCTGTTGGTCCCGCAGAAAGGCCAATCATCCAAATCAGTCGACGCGGGTGTCGGTGCACCCATGGCTTCGATTGTCTCCTCAATGTCTGCCTTTTCCATGGGCGCAAAGATGAGGTCCCAGTCATCCGTGCTGGGAGGGAGAAGCTCCAACTCTTCGTCATCCAGGCTGAAATCGTCCGCCTCCTGTTCATATGGCTGCGAAAGGTCGAGCCAGGGAGCATCGTCCGGAAAAGGATCCGGCAGCGCAACCGGGCTTTCCTCCTGCAGCGGGGACAGTAAGCAATCCCGCACATCGCAGTCGGTCGCGAAACCGGAGATGATGGGGATGGGGTCAAGGTCAGCGGGAGGCTGATACTTGGGCGGCTGCGATTCTTTAGGGCCAGAGGTGCGGCAGTAATTATTGAGAAAATCGTCTCCCTCGTGTTCTTCCCAGGTGACCTTGCCGTTTTTTGCATCAAAGGTGACAACGAAATACAAACACATGCACACGCAGGACATATTCAGATGAAGCTTTGGAAAAAGCTCAGCAATGGTTTCAAACCAGCCGGAGGGCGGTGTGTTTGATGTTTTGAACATAAATCAGATAGATTCGCAGTGGCTGCTCCATCTCATATCGGGAAGGGTGATGACGCAACTGGTGTCAAAGGGGCATCCCCAACGCGTTGTTTGCCAATCAGACGGAGCATCTGCGGGTTTCGGAAGCAAAGCGTTTAGGGTGAACAGCGGTACCTTGCCGGCATACGGGCTGTCCACATCGTAGCGGATTTGGATGGTGTGGGTCACAAAGCGTTCCAGCTCGTCGTGAGGCCCGGAAACAGTCAGGACATTATCAAATTTAGTTGACATTATTTTCTCTCCTTTTATTTTTTGATATAAAACAAAAAGCCACTCTGTGTGTGCAATACCGAACGGGGCACGATCACAGGGTGGCCTTTTACGACGTAAAAAGCAAAAGACCCACCCCGAGCCGTGATTTTTATAGCTCGAAATGGGTCTTTTATTCTTTTATGAGCTTAGCATAACAGAAATGAAAATGATTGTCAATACTAAAAATATATTATTTTTAAATTATTTTGCGAATTTGCAAAAAACAGATACAGGATGCCGCGCGAGTATGAATCAAACATCTTTGCGGGCATTAAAAGCGACTTGGCCCTATACTATGGAGGCTTCCGGCTGCCCTTCAGCGCAGGAAAGTGTCAATGGCATAGGACACAATGGGAAGGTCCTGCTGCCGCATATCCTGAATCACGCGCTCGTGTTGCCCAATGTGATATCTCCAGATCATCACGCTGGAACAGGGAAGCGGCCGGCTGCCGTCATACAGGAAGAGATACCCTTCGCCGTTCGGACGGTCCAGATAACGGGCGCTCAGGTGCTCGGTACACAGCAGAGAGCAGATAAGGGCGGAATCCCCAAAGGGCAGTTCGGCGCTTATCATGGGTCCCGGCGTCCCGTCGGGCGCAAGGGCAATGTGTACCATGGTGTTTCGCGGGGCCTTTGCAATAAACAGGTTTTGTTCCATCATTCAGCACGCTCCAAGAAAAAATTCCCACAAAGAGCGCACAAAAAATGGCCCCATCGCATCGATGGGGCCGTTTTTCTGCATAGTGTGCTGTGCCCCATCGAACAAGCTTTAGCACCTTACCCGCGGGCAGGTTGCTGTGCGGTCAACGGGCTTGTCCCTCGCGCACTCTTTATAGGTCATCTCTATCATACCGCATGGCGGTGAAAGGCGCAAGAGGGGCGTGCACTCAAATGGCGCAGTTATTGTCCTCTCATCAATATAAATTTTGCCTATAGGACACCAATGAGCGAACTTTGCATGACAGCACAAAGCCGCCGACGGCTGATTTGCCGTCGGCGGCTTCCTTGTAAATTATCCCAGGGTGCGGTGATAGGCTTGGTAGTTGGAGTCATCCCGAGGTGAGCAGTAGACGGCAAATTCCACGGTGCACAGGGCGTGGGCGAACTCCGGCAGCACATCCCGGTAGGCAGCCGCCACCACGTCCGGCGGGTTGCAGAAAGCGCCGCAGCCGAAGGCGCCCAGGATGAGCACATCGATATCGTGCAGGGCGGCCACGCTCAGGATCTTGCGGGCCCGCTGGGTGTGCAGCGAATAGATGTCCTGCCGCGACAGATGAACGGGCGAGCCAAAGCCCGGGTTCATGGCATTGCTCGGATGCTCCCGCAGGTTGGGCGCGGCACAGGTGATCACATCCACCGCCTGCATCTTATCTTCGGGTAGGCGCTCGGGCGCGTCGGTGTCCGTCTTGATGACCAGCACATCGGGGGTGTAGATGCAGGCGTCGGTGTAGGTGACGTCGCGCCGGTCCCGGTGCATTTTGTAGTATTTCTGCCACAGCTCATCCCCCAGCAGGCAGGGGTACAGGGTGCTGCAACGGCACAGGGCCTCCTCCTGGGCGGAACTGCCGCGGGTGACGCCGCCGCCGGGGTTTGTGGCGGAGGCGAAGTTCAGTACGGCCACCCGCTGGCCGGCATATTTGCCGGCGGCCTGCAGCGTGCGCTCCCGGGAGACCAGCACGCGGGCCTCGTCGGCAAAGCGGGCGAGCTTTTCCGCAGGCAGAGCCAATTCGCCGGGGGCATAGAACTGCGTGCCCTGGCGGGAATGCTGCACCGCCTGCTTCAGTTTGGCGTCCCGGGTGTACCAGTCGCGGGTATCCTCAAAGATTTCGATGTTCCGCTGACGTCTGTCTATATAAGCCATGAAGATCGGTCCTTTCCTGCTTCAAGTCTGGGCCACCACTTTACCTGCTCTTCCGGGAAATACGCATCCAAAGGAGTGCCCAGTCCTTCAAGGATTGCTGTTTTTCTTCCTTCGTGCGAAAATAACAGAGCAGAAAGGTTTCGGGATGCAACACCCGCGGGGCTCTCATTCACCTGCGGCCCTTGCTGAACATAGTCAAAAATTTTGCCGTGGGAGGAGCCGCAGGCGACGAGTAGCTCCATAGCAGGGGCATGTCGCACGCAGGGGGGATAAATGAATCTCATATCTTGCTTGTTTTCTATTATAGCATAAGGCAGATCCTCCGAAGATAAACGGATAAGATTTTGTTCGCTGAGGTTGGCAAATGGAGTATGAAGAGGCATCCTGTACAACTCCAAAAATTACTCCATTTCAAACAAAAATGAATCCATTTTAACGAAAACTTTTATGTACTACAATGAAATCACAAAAGGAAGCACCGGACAAACGCACTTCTGACATTACAAGAAAAGGAGCGAATCACATGAAAAAGGCACTTGCATGGATCCTCGCCGCCGCGATGACGACCGCACTTCTGGCGGGATGCGGCCAGGGCGGCACCCCCGCTTCCGGTTCCGCGCCGGCACCCGCTTCCGGCAGCACATCCGGCAGCACCGCCGCGGGCGAGCGCACCCTCACCGTGACCATGAGCTCCGGCGATTTTGGCGCCGGCCTGATCACCCAGGCGCTGGAGACCGTTGCGGCAAACAACAACATCACCCTGGAATTTGAGGTGGTCCCCGATGACCAGATGATCACCGTGACCAACACCAAACTCTCCACCGGCAACGCGGGCGACGTGATCGTCCACAACCTGGGACTGACGGACATCTCCGCCAAGGACCTGGCCCCGCTGGAAGGGGAGTGGGTGGACAAGATCACCTCCACCACCTATCCCATGTGCGTGGACGAGAGCGGCAACGTGCTGAAGGCTCCCCTGGGCGGCGAGTCCAACATGGGCTTCATCTACAACAAAAAGGTGCTGGAAGAGGCTGGTGTTACCCTGCCCATCAACAACTATGACGAGTTCATCGCCGCCTGCCAGAAGATCAAGGACGCGGGCAAGACCCCGGTCTACATCTCCAACCAGGAAAGCTGGACCGCCCAGATCCTGCTGCTGTGCACCATGACCTCCGTGTTTGACGGCAACCCGGAACTGATCCAGCAGCTCACCACCAACCAGATCAAGCCGGTGGACGTGCCGGAGCTGGTCACCCTGTTTAATAACGCTCTGTCCCTGAAAGAACTGGGCTACATCAACGAGGACTACATGTCCGCCACCAACGACATGGCCTTTGAGGCCCTGGCCAACGGCGACTGCGCCTTCTATGCCCAGATGGACAGCGCTTACAGCAGCCTGAACGACTTCTATCCCGACCAGATCGGCGATCTGGGCATGATGTACATTCCCCTGTGGAACGACGCGGCAGACGGCTATGTGCTGTTCGGCACTGCCACCAACTATCTGTCCGTGGTGGGCGCCAGCGAGAACCTGGACCTGGCCAAGGAATTTGTGAACGCCATGGTGTCGGAAGACGGCCTGACGGTTTACTACGACCTGATCCCCGGCAGCGCCCCGTACACCGACCTGTCGGTGGAACTGAACGCCAACGCTTTCAACCGTGAGATGCGCGAATATGCCGAGACCTGGCCCTCCCTGCGTGAGTTCAACAACGCCCTGTACGACGGCGTGCCCGCGCTGGGCAACTTCTACGGCGCCTTCAGCGAGCAGATCCAGGGCATGTTCTCCGGCCTGACCGTGGAGGAGACACTGAACGCCTGGTACGACGCGTACAGCGCCGACGCGAAGGCCCTGCGCCTGGAAGGGTTCTGATCCCGCCCATCCCACTGCAAGAGTGAGCAAAGAGGGCAGAGCATGCCTCCATGCTCTGCCCTCTTTTTGACTCCGCACACACCAAAAGGAGCACGTTCAATGAAAAACCTGGAACAAAAGTACTACGCAAAATGGATGGTGCTTCCCGCTCTGATCCTCTTTATGGTCTTTTTTATCATTCCCAACTGCGCCAGCTTCGTGATGGGCTTCACCGATTGGTCGCTGTTTTTCTTCGATGACCCGCGCTGGTGCGGCTTTGACAATTTCATCCGGTTGTTTGGGGAAAAGAACTTCTGGGTCGCGGTAAAGAACACGTTTTATTTCGCCATTGTGACCGTGATCGGGAAAAACGTGTTCGGCTTTCTGCTGGCGTTGCTGGTGCAGAAACAAACCCGCTACAACACTTTTTTGCGCGCGGCCTTCTTTATGCCCATTACCATCAGCGCACTGGTGGTGGCCATCATCTTCGTCTCTATCTACAACCCAACCTACGGCCTGCTCAATAAGCTGCTGAGCGCCGTGGGGCTGGAAAGCCTTACCTGCGACTGGCTGTACACAAAAGGGACCTCCATGAACGCCATCTGCGCCATGGAGCTCTGGCAGCAGACCGGCTACACCATGTGCATCTGCCTGGCGGGGCTGCAGGCTATCCCCAACGAGTACTTCGAGGCTGCCCGCATCGACGGGGCCTCCCGTTGGCAACAAATTCGATATATCACCCTGCCGCTGATGGCCCAGTCCTTTACCGTGTCCATCATGCTCAGCATCATCGCCGGCATCAAGGTGTTCGCCCAGGTCTACGGCACCACCAACGGCGGCCCGGCGGATTCCACCCATGTTCTGGCTACCTTCCTGTACAAAAGCTTCGGAAACGGGTACCTGGGCTACTCCAGCGCGGTGGGCCTGTTCATGACGGTGCTGATCGGTGTGCTGACCTTTGGCGTCGTGGCGGTACTGCGCAAACGGGAGGTGGAAATGTGAAACACCCGGTTCAAAAAACACTGTATTACGTCACCACCATCTTGCTTAGCCTTGTTTTTATCACCCCGATGTGGATGGTGCTGGTGAACGCCCTCAAGGAAAAGAAGGACGCACGTTTTTTCTCCCTGGCGCTGCCGGAAGTTCCTGTTTGGGAGAACTTCACCACCGTCATCGAGATGGGCGGTGTGTTCCGAGCCTTCTTCAACGGGCTGATCGTCTCCACGGGTTCGGTGATCATCGTGCTGCTGTTCTCGGCGCTGGCGGCTTTCCCCATTGCCCGTTCCGCCGCCCGATGGTCAAAGGGCGCCTATTACCTGTTTCTGTGCGGGCTGGTGATCCCGGTGGCCTTTATCCCGACCTACCTGATTCTGGACGTGCTGCAGCTGTTCAATTCCTATCTTGGGCTGATCCTGGTTTCAGCTACATATGGCTTGCCCATGTCGATCTTCCTCTATGCCGGTTTTATGAAATCGGTGCCGCGGGAGCTGGATGAGGCGGCTATCCTGGACGGCTGCTCTCCGCTTCAGCTGGTGATTCGGGTCATCGTGCCGCTGGTCAAACCCATCACTGTGACCCTGTTCATCTTCAATTTCATCGGCTGCTGGAACGACATCCAGGTCCCCCTTTACTTCTCCAACACGGAGAAATGGAACCTTCCCCTGACCCTGTACAACTTCTACGGCACCTACGGCTCATCCTGGAACCTGATCTTTGCCGACATCGTCCTCACGGTGCTCCCGCTGCTTGTGCTATACTTGTTTTGCCAGAAGTATATCATTGCGGGCATGACGGCGGGCGCCGTAAAAGGATAAGGAAGGTCGGGATGTGGAATGAAAGCGCTGCGGAGCGTTCAGTGGAGAATGTATTTGGCTGCGTTGGCCGGCTGCCTGGTGACAGGCGGGTTTGCGGTGCTGATCTGCTTTGCGTTTCTGCAAAGGCAGTGGCGGGCGGATGAACAGCGGTTTTACTCGGAAAAGGCGGCCGCCGTGGCGCAGCAGATCGACAGCCTGCTCTCGGAGCTGAACGCCGTGGCGATCCAGCTGCAGTCCAGCGCGGCGTTGCAGCGGATGTTCGTGGAGGCGGGCTCGCCGGAGTACGAGCGGGAGAACTACTTTGTCTACCACATCGACGACCGCAAGGAGGCCCAGGGCATCATCTGGATGTTTGCCGCCGCACGCCCCCAGATCGCGGGCATCCACATCTTCAGCGGAAGCTCCTATGTGGGCATGCGGGACGCGCCGCCCAGCTCCGCCATCCGGGAGCTGGCCGGACGGGAGGAATTCCGCGTGCCCGCGGACGAGGTCTTCAAATGGCTCGGCCCCCATCAGGACGAATGGGACACCCTTCAGCAGCGGCAGGTGATCTCGGTGGTCCGCCGGTTCGACGCCACCGACTACAGCTTCGCGCCGGTGGGCACCATCGAGGTGCAGGCCCGTTACAGCCTGCTGGAGGAGATCTGCGGCGTGCGGGAGGGCACCGAGCGGGTGTACATCCTTGCCGCCGACGGGACTGTCATCTACGGCGGCACCGCCCTGACGCCGCAGCAGGCCCGGACGCTGGCCGACCTCCCGGAGACCGACGGGCAACTGCACCGCCTGCAGGGGCAGGACATCGACGCCCAGGCGGTGAAGACCGCTATCGGTACCACCGGCTGGTCGGTGGTGCTGCTGGACGACGTAAAGACCAGCCGTCAGAGCTTTATCAGCGCCATACCAGCCACCTTTATCGCGGCGATCCCCGTCTTTCTGCTGATCCTGGCGGTGGCGGCCCTGGCGGTGCGCCGGGTGGTAAAGCCCATCCTGCAGCTCACTGCCGAGGTGGAGGCGATCTCGCCCAACGAGCCCCGACCCCGCTTTTCTCCCACCGACCTGCGGGAGCTGGACACGCTGCAGCAGGCGTTTACCCGGCTGCTGGAATGCACCGAGGAGGCAAACCAGAAGGTGTTGTTGGCGCAGCAGACGGAGCTCAACCTGCGCATCGGGGCGCTGCAGGCGCAGATCAACCCCCATTATCTGTTCAACTCCCTCTCCGCCATCAGCGCGGTGGGCACCGAGGAGAACAGCGAGCGCGTGCCGATGATGTGTTATCAGCTGGGTGAGCTGTTCCGTTATGTCAGCCAGGACGAAAACACCCCCACCACCCTGGCGGACGAAATGGCCCACATCGAGCGCTACATCACCTTCATGAAATGGCGCTACGAGGACAATCTCTCTAGCCACATCCTCCAAAGCGGGCCGCTGGAACAGATCTCCATCGCCCGGCTGTCGCTGCAGCCGCTGGTGGAAAACTGCTTCACCCACGGCTTCAAGGGCGCGTTCCCGCCCTACACCATCCGCATCGATTGCGGCTGTTCCGAGACGGGGTGGCACTTCTGCATCGCGGACAGCGGCTGCGGATTCTCCCAGGAACAGATCGACCACATCAGCCGGGAGATCTTCAAGGTGGACGACGTGCTGCGCACCCGCCGTGGATACGAACAGCTCAAGAGCCAGAACATGGCCATCCTCAACCTGTACATCCGGCTGAAACTGCAGTACGGCCAAAAACTCTGGTTCGAGATCCTGCGGGACGAGGAACTGGGCGGAGCGCTGGTCAAGATCGTGGTGGAATACGACCGAAAGGAGGAGTTGCCCCATGATACGGGTGGTGATCATAGATGACGAGCCGCTGCTGGTGCGCAGCCTCCAGACGATGATCGAGCGGTGCGGCTGCGGCATGACCGTGGTGGGCAGCGCCAACGACGGAGTGACCGGCCTTTCGCTGATCGGGCAGACCTGCCCGGACCTGGTGTTTGCGGACGTGTCCATGCCGGTGCTGGACGGCCTCTCGCTGATCGGCCGGCTTCGGGAAGAGGGGAACGAGGTGCCGGTGGTCATCCTCAGCGGATACCAGGAATTCTCTTACGCGCAGAAGGCGGTGTCGCTGGGGGTCATTGAATATCTGGTGAAGCCGGTCAACCCGATGCAGCTGAAAACGCTGCTGCAGAAGATCAGCGGGGAGATCGGACGTCAGCGCCAGCGCACGCTGCGCCGGGTGCTGCAGCACGCGATCCACGGCGATGCGGACGCCAACCTGAACGCCCCCTGGGCGCAGGAGCTCCGCTTTGATTGCTGGAAGGTCTGCTTTGGCGTGTTCCAGTACTACCGCAAGCTGGGCGTGGACGAGACGGGAGAAGCGGTGCGCCAGCGCTTTGGCCGCCTGCTGGCGGAACTTTGCGGCCGGCAGGACGCCTGGTGCCTTGACACCCGCTACCCCAACGAGTTCCGGCTGGTGCTTTTATCCGGCCCTGAAAGCCAGGCGGCGGCCCGCACCATCTATGAGGGGTGCCTCGGCGCTGAGCCGAAAAAGACGGTCACCTTTGCCCTGGGCGGCACCGGCTGCACGCTGGCGCAGCTGCACGAGGCGGACGCGCAGGCCAGCCGGCTCCTTCAGACCCAGGCGGCTTTTGCACACTCCCAGCTGCTCACCCGGCAGCAGGACCCGGCACCCGTGGATTTTTCAAGGGAACTGGACTCTCTGCGCCCTCTGCTTCAAAAGCAGGAAAGCGGGCAGGCGCGCGCCCTGCTCAACGGCCTGTGGGCGGAGTGCGAGGCAAAACAGCTCACCCAGAAACAGCTCAGCGGGGTCATCAAGGCAGTCCTCCGCCAGTCTCCGAAGGCGGAACTGGGGGAGGAGGCGGACTATTATGTGAGCCTTCTCACCGAGAACGCCGAGAACTACGCCGCCCTGGCGAGCCAGGCGGACGCCCTTCTGCTGGAGGGCGGCACCGACCAGGCTTTCCGGCTGAACGACAAGAGTTCCCGCGCGATCATCGGGTCGGTGGCGGAATACCTGGAAGCCCACGCCGCCGAGCACATCTCGCTGCAGAGCGTGGCGGAGGAGTTCGGCTTCAATTACACCTACTTAAGCTATCTGTTCAAAAAGAACATGGGGCGCTCCCCCAGCGAATACCTCACCGCCTGCCGCATCGAGCGGGCCAAGGAGCTGCTGCGGCGGGAGAGCGAATACAGCGTGAAGGAGGTCGCGGCCCTGGCCGGATACGACGACCCCTATTATTTCAGCCGCATTTTCAAGAACAACACGGGCCGGTCACCCTCGGAATACCGGCGGGCCGAACCCACAAACCAACCAAGACAGGAGAAATGAACCATGGAGACCTACCATTCTTTTCGCCCCGGCCAGCCCTGGAAGGACACGGAGGGCAAGCTGATCCAGACCCACGGCGGTTCGGTGCTGTATCACGAGGGCACCTACTACTGGTACGGCGAAAATAAAGACCACTACGTAGCCGGCGGTTCCAACTGGCACTGGGGCGTGCGATGCTATTCCTCTCATGATTTGTACAACTGGAAGGACGAGGGCATCATCCTGGAACCCGCGGCGGACTTTTCCAACCCCATGCATCCCCAGCGCATCATGGACCGGCCCCATATCCTGTACAACAGGCGCACCGGGCAGTTCGTCATGTGGGTGAAGTTTGCCGGCACGGCCCAGGAGCCCACCAACTGGCAGATCCAGTATATGGGCGTGGCGGTGTCGGAGGACATCACAAAGCCGTTCCGGATGGTGCACACCATCCGCCCCCTGGGCATGGAGACGGGCGATTTTGACCTGTGGGCTGATCCCCGGGACGGTAAGGGCTATTTCATCGCCGACCGGGTCCACACCGAGGTGGTCATCGCCGACCTGACCGACGATTACCTGGGCGTGACCGGGTACTACTCCTCCCATTTTCCCCACACCCAGCCGCCCCTTGCCCGGGAGGCGCCCGCCTTCTTCAAGTGGGAGGACAAATACTGCCTGCTGACCTCGGGCACCACCGGCTACAACCCCAACCCCACCGAGATCGCCGTGGCCCGCCTGATGCACGGCCCCTATGAGGTGTTGGGCGAGGCCTGCGTCAACGACGTGAAACACACCAGTTTCGACTGCCAGTTCAGCTCGGTGTTCCCTCATCCCACCCGGTACGGGCTGTTTATCGCCATCGGCGACCGCTGGATGGCCAAAACCACCCGTATGCCGGACGGCCATGAGGAGGCGGAGACCAGCGAAGCTGCCTATATCTGGCTGCCGGTGCGCTTTGACGGTGACCGCCCGTATCTGGAATGGCGGGATGAGTGGTCTCTGGACGAATACCCGGTGGACCCCGGCCCCAAAAAGTGGTGGGAATAAAGGAGGCGCTCCATGTCCACGAACTGGTCCCAAAGAGACACCCGGCGCAAAACCATCCCGGAATTTGTGGAAAAGGCGCGCGCCCTGCGCCCTGTGCTGCGCCACCGCTCCGTTGCGCCGGTGTCCGCGCGATACCAGGGCGAGCTTCTGACGCCCGGTGAGCTGGCTGGCCGGGGCCTCGGCCGCGGCGACACGGTGGTACTGGACTACGGCGACCACCATGTGGGCTTCATCACCCTCACCCTGAAGGAGGAGGGTGGGCCGGCGGACGCGCCCGCCTTTCTCCGGCTCAAGATGTGCGAGAACGCGGATGAGCTGGAAGAGGACAGCGCCCAGTACGACGGCTGGATCGGCAAGGGCTGGCTGCAGGAGGAATGGCTGCACATCGACCAGCTCCCCGCCGTCCTCCGCCTGCCGCGGCGGTATGCGCTGCGGTATCTGCGGCTGGAAGTGCTGGATACCTCCCCCAACTACCAGGTGCTCCTGGCCGGCGCCGAGATCGACGCCGTCACCTCCGCGCCGGAGTGCAGCGTGCCCCCCGTGGCTACGGACGACCCTCTGCTGCGCCGGGTCGACGCGGTGAGCCTCCACACGCTGGAGGAGTGTATGCAGGAGGTCTTTGAGGACGGCCCCAAGCGGGACCGCCGGCTGTGGATCGGCGATCTGCGGCTGCAGGCGCTGGTCAACGCCAGCACCTTCCGCAATTTTGACCTGGTCAAACGCTGCCTGTATCTGTTTGCCGGCCTGGTGCGGGAGGACGGGGCGGTGGGTTCCTGCCTGTACGCCGAGCCCCGCCTGCAGGTGGACAATATCTTCCTGCTGGACTACTCGCTGTTCTTCGTGCCCGTCCTGCTGGACTATGCCCGGGCGAGCGGGGACACGGAATGCCTGCGGGAGCTGGCGCCCACCGCCCACCGCCAGCTGGAGCTGGCCCGGCAATACCTCGGCCCGGACGGCGTGATGGAAGAGGAAGGCCGCTACGTCTGCTTCATCGACTGGAAGGACGGGCTGAACAAGCAGGCCGCCATGCAGGGCGTCTGGCTGTATGCCCTGCGCCAGGGCATCGACCTCTGCCGGCTGACGGAGGACAAAGCCCGCGGTGATCTCTACCGGGAGTGGTATGAGCAGGGCAGCCGGGCCGCCCGGGAGGTTTTGTGGGACGAGGAGCGCTCGCTGTTCGCCAGCGGCCGCGAGCGGCAGTTCTCCTGGGCCAGCCAGATCTGGATGTGCCTGGCCGGAGTGCCGGAACAGCCCCAGGCCGCGGCGCTGCTGGACCGGGCTGCCCGGCAGGATGACCTGGTGGGCATGACCACGCCCTATCTCTACCACCACTATGTCCAGGCCCTGCTGGAGTGCGGCGAAACACGGTGCGCCGCCCGGGCGCTGCGCCGCTACTGGGGCGGCATGATCCAGCGTGGCGCGGACACCTTCTGGGAGCTGTTCGACCCGGAAGACCCCCTGGCGAGCCCCTATGGATCCCGCATGGCAAACAGCTATTGCCACGCCTGGAGCTGCACCCCCGCCTATCTGCTGCGGCAGTATGAATCCTTTTTTCCATGATATCTGACGGAAAAATGTTCCGGTGTCTTCTTTGTGTGAATATCGGAAAACTTAAGTGGAAGGAGCACTCATGAAAAAGCGATGCATTTCTTTACTTTTGTCTCTTTGCTTCTGCATTTCCACTGGCACTGTTATACCTGCATATGCGCAAAATACATCGCCCGATGTGAAAGTGTTTTACAGCTCCTACAATGATCTCGATAATACTTACAAACTTACGGATTTGACACAGGACAAAAACATCCAATTCTCTCATGTCTGGGATGCCATTTCAGAAGGTACAGCCGGCATTGTTGTGGATCCTTCTGTTACCTATCAAACCTGGGAAGGCTTTGGCGGTTCTTTGGATGGTGCAACAATTTATTATCTGAATCAACTGGAGCAAAGCGATTATGAGCAAGCATTGCTGGATCTCTTTGATGATACATCGGGAAACGGATATGATCTTATGCGGCTGAGCATTGGCTGCAGCGATTTTACAATTGATGCGCCAGAGGCTGGAGATTACGGCCCTTATGGGGTGCAAGCAGGGAATGGATATTGGACCTACAATGACACTGTGGATGAAGATACCGACGGAGACGGTGTGCCGGATGCCGATACAGACCTTTCCTGTTTTTCCATCCAAAGAGATGTCGATGCAAATATCATTTCTACATTAAAAGACATTCTGCAAGTAAATCCTAACGTTCGTTTTTTTGCTTCCATGTGGTCTGCTCCCGCCTGGATGAAAAAGAACGGGGATATTGTTTGGAAAGAGGGTCAGCCTGCTCCGGAGTTGAAAGATGAATACTATGATCTGCTCGCGGAATACTATTGCAAGTTCATCATGGCATATGAGGAACGGGGAATCCCTATTGAGGCTGTGACCTTGCAAAATGAACCCGACGTAAAAATTGGCTATCCCTGTATGACCTTTACGCCGGAAAATCAAATTAAATTTGCAACGGCCCTTGCTACAAAGTTTTCGCAACACAATATAGAAACAAAAATTTGGGGCCTGGATGCCAATGAGTTCCAGACTTGGAACTATGCTGTACCTTTGTTGGAGAGCAATGCTGCAGTCGGCATTGACGGTATTGGATTTCACAACTACGGTGGCATCACAATGTATTATCCCCGTTCGCTACAACAGCAGTATCCCGGCATCAGCACGCATATAACGGAGATGACCGTGGGCGCCAATAAACTTGTGGAATATATGCGCAACGGAATTAACTCCTATGCGTACTGGATCACCTATTACGACTTGGATATGCAAAACCGGACATATGGCCCTGGGCCCAGCTTCTGGTCTAAACCTCAGAGCGATGATGCTGATCACTGGTCCCTCAGTCAGCTTTCTAACAATGGCTCAGGCGGATATCAAAAAAACGCGAAATACTATGTGTTTGGTCAGTTTTCTCGATTCGTAAAAACAGGGGCAGTGCACATTTCCAGTTCGGAATCGGATGGAAATATTTCCAATGTTGCTTTCAAAAATCCGGATGGCAGTATCGCTGTTGTTGTTGTGAACCGCGCGCCTGTGCAGAACACGAATGTTGACCCCAACACGCCAAACCAAGATATCCAAATCATGACACCAGATGGTATGTTCCGGGACACTATTCCAGGTGACACCATAGCAACCTATGTTTGGCAATCCTCTCTAAATACGCCTCTCTCAAAAGACGGATGGAGCGCCAGTGCAACGGCCTCTTATTCTGGCTATTTTCCTTTCCAGGCAATTGATGGACTCTCTGAAACTTTATGGCTTACCGGCGAAAACCAAAATACGTCCCACGAATTTGTTTTGGATATGGGCGCTACAAAATCTGTGAACGCTGTCGTGTTGAATCTGGAAAGTCCTTTTTTCTCGGATTATCCCGGTTCATACAGAGCCTATTGTTCAACAGATGGAACAACTTGGGACGAAGCGGTTGCTGGAACAGGCAGTCCCGGGGTCACGTCTATTCGATTTTCACAGGAAATTCAAACGAGATACATCAAAATAGAATTGACCGCTTCAGCTGACCATTGGTGGAGCATCAGTGAGCTGGCAGTCTATGGTGACGAAGTTCCAGCCTTTGGCGATACCCCGTATGAAATGATTATGGATAAGTCCAGTTGGACAGTCCAGGCTAGTTCTAACCGCGCAACTGTGGACTATGCATCGCAGGTGATTGATAACGACCTTACTACCTCCTGGATTCACCAGGATGCGCAACGTATCGGAAATTATCTTGAGTTGACGTTGGTCAACGCACAGAACATTGATCGTATCGTGATCGACTCTGGCGATTCTCCTGACTATGGCCGAAAATACGAATGTTTCCTCTCTATGGACGGCCTTCAATGGAATTCTGCCGGTACTGTGACCGTTATTCCCAAATACGATGATTCAGGCACAATATTGAGTACTGCCGCCGCACTTATTCTTGAAGAACCAGCGCAAGCGAAATATGTCCGTGTGCAGTTAGCACAGGACACATTGGACCACTGGTGGGAAGTGGCCGAGATAACGCTTTATCAAGATGTTCCACCATTCGGGGCGGATCGCACAGATTGGTTTTCTGTGTCGGAACTGTTCCAGTGGAGCGACTACAGTCAGGCTATGTTCGATGGACAGTCCGACACACGCTGGACGAGCAACAAAGCACAGGCGCCGGGCGACAGCGTTAATTTTGATATGCAGACCATGCAGACGTTTGACCGAATCGTAATAGAAAGTGGTTCGGATTATGCCCGCGGGTTAAAGGTGCTGGCAAGCAAGGATGGTGTTCAATATACCCAGATTGCGCAGGCAGCTGACACATCGGAAACCACCGTGATCACATTTGACCAGCCGCAATCCGCGAAATGCATTCGGCTGGAACTCACCGAAGGATATGATTCCGCATGGTGGTCGATTTATGAATTGAATCTTCTGACCACCTGCGAAGTTGCGGAAATCCAAACTTCCACAACTTGGCTACACGGGACACCGGTGGAAACCAATGCCATTGATGGGGATCTTTCTACGACTTGGTCTACAAACGAAAATCAAATGGTAAGTGCAGATTACACCAGTTCTTTCCTGCTGAATCTCGGAGAAAGCCGTTCTGTTGTCGGCCTGTCCATCAACACTGGCCCGCAGATGTGGGACTATTTGGAAACGTATGAGATTTACGCATGGAACGACGGTGAACAAGCTCAGCTCATAGCCAAAGGAACGGGATGCCCGGCCGTTACAATCATATTGTTTGAAGAAGTGACCGCCAAATATGTTTGGATTCGAGCCGGCGAAAATGCTTCCAGACCTTTTACCATTGCAGAGTTGGATCTTTATGCTCGTATAAGCGGAGTATAGGCCCGTATTTTCTCGGGCAGGTGAAGAAGTCAAATGATGCTGGATGAGCATATTGAATTTGCATGTGGTGTACAGAAAGGAGGCTAAACGTGGGTGGGTGCTATCTTGCCATCGACATCGGCGCTTCCAGCGGCCGGCACATCCTGGGCCGGCTGGAACACGGCCGGCTGGTCCTGGAGGAGATCTACCGCTTTGAGAACCGGCAGGTGCGGCGCGGCGGCCACGACTGCTGGGACCCGGACGCCCTGTGGCAGGGCGTATTGGAAGGCCTGAAGGAATGCGGGCACCGGCGCGTTTTCCCCGCGTCGGTGGGCATCGACACCTGGGCGGTGGATTTTGCGCTGCTGGACGGGGACGACCGGCTCATCGGCGATCTGGTCTCCTACCGGGACGGGCGCACCGCCGGCGCGGACGTTTTGGTGGAACAGCGCATCTCCGCCTCCCGGCTCTACGCCCGCACCGGCATCCAGAAGCAGCCCTTCAACACCATCTACCAGCTGGAGGCCCTGCAGGTCCAGGCCCCGGAACAGCTCGCCCGCGCCGCCAGCCTGCTCATGATCCCGGATTATCTCAACTTCCGCCTCACCGGGATCAAAAAGCAGGAGTACACCAACGCCACCACCACCGGCCTGGTGAACGCCCGGGCCCGGGATTGGGACCGTCCGCTCCTGGAGGAGCTGGGGCTGCCGCAAAAGCTGTTTGGCCCCCTCTCGCCACCCGGCACCGTGGTGGGGCCTCTGCTCGCCCCGCTCGCGGAGGAGGTCGGCTTCCAGACGCTGGTGGTGCTGCCGGCCACCCACGACACCGGCTCCGCTTTTCTGGCCGCGCCGGCCCGGGATGAGCAGGCGGTCACCCTGTCCAGCGGCACCTGGAGCCTGCTGGGCGTGGAGATGGCGGAGCCCGTCACCACCGAGGCAAGCCGTCTGGCCAATTTCACCAACGAGGGCGGCGCCTGGTACCGCTTTCGGTATCTGAAAAACATCATGGGCCTGTGGATGATCCAGTCCATCCGCCGGGAACTGAACGGCGTGGGGTATGTGGCCGGCAGGGAAACCGCTCCCTGGTCGCTGGATACCACTGCCGGGGCGCGGCACTGGTCCTTTGCCATGCTGGCGGATGCCGCCCGCGCCGCCGGGGATTTTCCCTCGCTGGTGGACGTGAACGACGGGCGTTTTCTCGCGCCGGGCAGCATGATCGCGGAGGTCCAGGCCGCCTGCGCGGCCGCAGGGCAGCCGGTGCCCCGCACCACCGGCCAGTTGATGCAGTGTGTACCAAAGCCTTGCCCGGTGCTACCGGGACGCCGTCCGGGAGCTGTCCGCCCTCACGGGCAGGACGTGCACCAGCCTGAACATCCTGGGCGGCTGCTGCCAGGATACATATTTGAATGAACTCACCGCCCGCTCCACCGGGCTCACGGTGCTGGCCGGGCCGGTGGAGGGGACAGCCGTCGGGAACCTGGCCGTCCAGATGATCCGGGCCGGAGAGCTGCCCGATCTGCACGCGGCCAGGGCGGTCATCGCCCGGAGCTTTTCCATCAAGGAGGTAACCCCATGAACGTGTACGAGTACGCAAAAGAGCGGTATGCCGCGCTGGGCATCGACACCGAGGCGGCCCTGACGGCGCTGCGGGCGGTGCCCGTCTCCCTCCACTGCTGGCAGGGCGACGACGTGCGCGGCTTTGACGGCGACCCCTCCAAGCCGCTGACCGGCGGCATCCAGACTACCGGCAGCTATCCCGGCCGGGCCCGCACCCCGGAAGAACTGATGGCCGATCTGGACGTTGTCCTCTCGCTGATCCCCGGCACCCCCAAGATGAACCTGCACGCCAGCTATGCCATCTTCAACCGGGAGAACGGCGGCTGGGTGGACCGGGACAAGCTGGAACCAAAGCACTTTCAGCCCTGGGTGGACTTCTGCAGGGCGCGGGGCCTCGGCTGCGACTTCAATCCCACCTTCTTCTCCCATGAGCGGTGCGACCCTCTGACCCTGTCCAGCCCGAATGAGAGCACTCGCCGTTTCTGGATCGACCATGGCCGGGCTTGCATCCGAATCAGCCAGTATCTGGCCGAGCAGCTGGGCAAGCCCTGCATCATGAACATCTGGACCGGCGACGGCTGCAAGGACATCCCCGGCGACCGCCTGGGCCCGCGGCAGCGCTACCGCGATTCCATCGACGTCATCCTGGCCGAGCCCTTCGATTTTTCCAAGGTCCGCCCTTGCGTGGAGAGCAAGGTGTTCGGCATCGGGGTGGAGTCGTACACCGCGGGCAGCAGTGAATTCAGCCTGCTCTATGCCGCCATGCACAGGGACAAATGCATCCCGCTGATGGACAACGGGCACTACCACCCCACCGAGATGGTCAGCGACAAGATCTCCGCGCTGCTGGCCTTTTTCCCGGAGATCGCGCTCCATGTGACCCGGCCAGTGCGATGGGACTCCGACCATGTGGTGCTCTTCGACGACGAGACCCGGGAGATCGCCCGGGAGATCGTGCGCTGCGGCGGCCTGAACGGCCGGGTGGACATCGCGCTGGATTATTTCGATGCCTCCATCAACCGCCTGGCCGCCTGGGTCACCGGGTACCGCAACTTCCAAAAGGCTCTGCTGTTCGCCCTCCTGCAGCCCAGTGAGGAATTGAAGGCGATGCAGGACGCGGGGGATTTCACCAAACTGCTGGTGACCCAGGAGAGGCTCAAGACGATGCCGCTGGGGGATGTGTGGGACGAATACTGCCGCCGCTGCGGCAAACCGCTGGACGACGAGTGGTTCCCGGTCGTGGAACAGTATGAGGCGGATGTTCTCAGCAAGCGCAGCTGATGAGCGGAAAGGGGAAACCGGTATGAACGTGTTGGAATCTGCATTTATGCAGGGATTTATCCGAATGGCCAATGACGGCTGGGAACAGGGCTGGCACGAGCGCAACGGAGGCAACCTGACCTATCGGATGCGGCGGGAGGAAGTGGAGCAGGTGCGGGACGACCTGCGCTTTGATGCCCCTTGGCAGCCAATCGGCACCTCCGTGCCGGACCTGGCGGGGGAATTCTTTGTCGCCACCGGCTCCGGCAAATATTTCCGCAACGTGTCCGCCTTCCCGGCGGATACCTGCGCCATTCTGGAGGTGGACGAACAGGGGGAATGCTTCCGGATCTGCTGGGGCCTTGTGAACGGGGGCAGGCCCACCAGTGAACTGCCCAGCCACCTGATGAACCACGAGGTGAAAAAGAGGGTCAGCGGCGGCAGGCATCGGGTGATTTATCACGCCCATCCCGCCAACGTCATCGCGCTGACCTTTGTGCTGCCGCTCACCGACGAGGTCTTCACCCGCGAGCTGTGGGAGATGGCCACCGAGTGCCCGGTGGTCTTCCCGGACGGCATCGGTGTGGTGCCCTGGATGGTGCCCGGCGGCCGGGAGATCGCGGTGGCCACCAGCAAACTGATGGAAAAATACGACGTGGCCATCTGGGCCCACCATGGAGTTTTCTGCTCCGGCGAGACCTTTGACCTCACCTTCGGGCTGATGCACACGGTGGAAAAAAGCGCCGAGATCCTGGTGAAGGTGCTCTCCATGACCGGCTCAAAGCGGCAGACCATTCAGCCGGATGATTTCCGCCGCCTGGCACACGACTTTAACGTGACGCTGCCGGAAAGATTCCTTTACGAAAAATAAGCGCTGCCGCCAACTCCGCCCCCGCATCCGACGGGTGGCCGCGATTTGCCACACAGAAGATTAAAGCTTGTCCATCGAAAGCTGATTTTTCCAACCCAGGACTACCAGGGCCGCACAAGCAGATGTTCGGATCTTCCTGAACCCGCTGTTTGTGCGGCCCTTTTTGCGTATCTGCTCCCATGACGAAACGAAGAAACACTATTTGGTTTTTCTGTCGGTAAGATATGAAAGAACGGCTGGCTGAAAAGACTAACGGGATTGCCAACGAAAACAAGCAGGTATAATATATTTATATATAAAGGATATTTGTCCGCCCAAGGTGCTCCAAGCGTTGGTCTGGGATAAACTTCATTTTCTTGCAACATCAGATGATGAGGCAAAGGCAAGCGAGTTGAATGAATATCGATATGGAGAATTCTTGTCGCGGCTTGAAGATTATGAAAGGAGGTACAGACCGTGAGAGAGCTGACTTTTGCCGACTTTATGAAAAATTACGTAGCGGAATTATCGGCTGGGCATACAACGGCGATCTATAAGTTGGTCCGGGAAGCTGTCACGCAAAACGCGAGGCTGAAAGAGCCGCTGTATCTCTATGCGGCGTCAAATGGTCATCTTAAAACGTTGCTGGCAGCCAGCAAAAAGACTGCGCTTTATGATGAGTATCTGAAACTATACGAAAAATTCCCGTATCCTGAATTGATGTACGAATTTGCAAAGGGGACAAGTCAATTGCCGGAAGAGTACCAGAAAGTATGGCAATCTTTCTGCAGCGTAAAGGGAAAATCAAAGCGGGACGAACGGGTCAAAACGATGATGGCTGAGAAAATCAAGCGTTTGCAGCAGGACAGAAATGTTAGCACTTATCGCATTTGCCGAGATTTGGGCCTGAACAATGCAAACGTGAATCATTGGTTGAAAAACGGCTGTAATAGCAAGGTGAGTATGTCCACAGCGCGGAGAGTGCTGCAATATATGGATAGTGAGTATTCATGAATCTTGGATTTATAAAAGTGAAGCGAGGTGGCGTATGTAGACATACACCACCTCGCTTTTTAAATACCTAAAGAATTATATTTTCCGAAAACAATAGGTGACAGGATATGGAGATTTGGCGAGCAGAGTTAAACGTCATTTGTATGACAAAGTGACTATTGTTACACATTTTAGATAAGGTGAATATCGTGAATTGCTGTTTCTAGCCAATTTCGTAGGGGATCAGTAAAATCATTCCATACATCGGTTTTTGAAAAGAATTCCACTATTTTGGATAGCCCAACCTGATGATCCATATCAAGACGTTTGATTGCGTCATCTATGTATCTATGAGTATTATCCACTATCCCGATTTCATTGAGGGCAATTCGAAATTCATTATCTTCTGGCAAAACATTGTTTGGCAATGCGAGAATTGAACTTCTAATAAATGATTCAGGGCTTGTTTGAGCTGGTAATAGGTATTGCAATATTGCATGCTTCTTAAAATAGTCACACAGGCAATCCATAGAACACGGAAATCGCCTTCATTCTCACATTCTTCAAGCATTCGGAGTGCATTTTCAGCGTCATCAATCATTTCGGCTGCGCGCATAGTTTTATCTCCTGTGTCATCCGATACATATAGTTTATTAAACAAGAATTTAAAAATCAATCCGCCTGTACTCGTTTCAGTATGATGTGCATGTGATGGGGTTTGCAGATAGTGTGGTCTATAAGTTGGATTCTAGGCTCAATCTAAGAACTCATATTCGGCAACAGTTTTTAGGTACAGTTGCGAATCACTGTTCGAAATTAGCTCGGCATAGGCCAGCGAATCGTTATAGATCAGCAAGCCCAGTTCCGGCCGCACCACATCGGCGGACAGGGCAATGCCGTGGAAGAAAAATGCCCCAAACAGTGAGGTCGAGGCGGGTTTGTGAGGAACAGAAAAATGGGGCGAAGGGCAGTCCAGCCAAAAATACGAACCATAACAAAAAGACCGCTGCGTAAAATTACAGCGGTCTTTTTGTGGTGCGCCCGACTGGATTCGAACCAGCGGCCTTCCGGGTCGGAGCCGAACGCTCTATCCAACTGAGCTACGGACGCACATCTATGAAAACCGTCCGAAGACGGGTTTCAGCTATTC
>PPYF01129521.1_pt1 | contig 55041 bp, 42 predicted proteins | sample 1559871 | NCBI WGS metagenome assembly PPYF01 (sample SAMN08240021, study PRJNA423297) | Human gut metagenome, whole genome shotgun sequencing project.
GTTGATTTCTACAATTGCGTACATTTCTTATATATAATGTATAAGTTAGCTCCGTCGGGTGGTCTCTAATCACTTAGAAAGCACTTGGTCGAACCCGGTGCGGAATAATCGGGCACAAAAGTACTCTTTTTATTCTAAATGGACAAATGTTCTTTTGCTTTTTTGTTCTTTTAATGCAGATTGTACTTTTAGATTATTGGAGAAAAACTGTTTCATCAAGGAGAAACAGTCCGTGTAGGGATGGTTTCTGTTACAAAATGAATTTCAGAACATAGATACCGGCCAGCATCAGCGCCATTACAAGACACGCGAATATGACGAGTAGCACAAGACTGTAAGTCAGCATGAGGATAGTGCGCCAAAAGCTTCTCCACCAGGTGCAGCGGTACAATTGTTTGTAATCCCAACAGAATAGGACGAAAATAAGCCATAAAGGCAGCTCATACAAATCGTCTACCTTTGCGTACCCGTTGAAAGGCAGCACGATGATGCTCAGCAGGAGTATCTGGCAAGCTATGTAGGCTTGTATGAACACATGCTCCGTGGTATTGTAGTTTAACTTATATTTCCGGCGTCGGAAGGCAAGTTGGGTGGCAAGTGCAAACAAAGGCAGTGTGGCAATGATGCGGAATGCCTTGTTTCCGTGTCCCCAGCTCTTCATCAGATTCCATACTTTCATTAGGAAAGGAGAGTTCTGTAAGACTTTTTCCAGTCTGTCTCCCACTTCCGAGGTGTCGTTTACAAATTCATCGATGAGGTCGCCATCATCGCTGTTCTGTTCGGACACCTGTGTGGCAGAAGTGGAGTCGTTCTTCTCTTCCAGTTTGTTCAAGCTTTTCTCCAGGCTTTTTATAGTGATGGCGAGGGCTCGCTTTTCCTCTTTGCTATAGGTTTTCTCCATCTTTTTGGTAAGCTTCTCTTTAGCGGCAATGATTTCTTCTTTGTCTGTCTGCTCTGTCTTTTCCGTCTTTTCTTTTTTGCTTAGGGCTTCCGGGTCTACCAGTTGCACAGCCATGATATAAAGGGCTGCAAGAATGAAGAGTGTCTGGAACGGGCGAAAATACTCTACACGCTTACCACCGATGAAGTCTCTAATCATGTACCCCGGACGGTAGAGGAGTTCCAGAAGGGTACGTCCAAAGCCATTATCTATATTGAAGAAGTCTCCGGCAATGTTTTTAAGCGCGTTACTCAACCGATAGCGTGGAGTGTTACGGCTTTGTCCGCAACGGTTACAGTAGTTGCCGGTATAGGTGGTGCCACAATTCAGACAGGTGCAGGTTTCGTTGCCAGCGGGAGGAGTTTTTCTCCCTTGTATCAGCTTGATGTGAAATGCGCGTAAGCGTACTGCGCAGGGGTGCCACCATGAGTCGATGAAAGTTCTTGCTTTGTTGGGTAGTATCCTTCTTTTTTGGAGGATACCCCACAATGTCAGTATGAAAACAACCGGGAAGAAGTTGCTGTCGTCGGTCATGTCCAGCTCTTCAATAGCCAGCCAGAAGAGTGTCACTAGAAGGAGGATTTGCCAGACGCTTATCCTTTTCTGTTTCCGGGGAGAAGTGGCATGCGCATTTTCCGGCCGGATGGGATTTTCAATCTTGAATATGGAAGGATGCTCCTCCTGAACTGCCAGCAGTTCTTCCAAGGTGTTCATTATTTTCCGGTGTGGGTACTTCTCCAATTCTTTGGCAGTGGTTACTCCGTGGGTGACTCCAGCAAAGTCTACTCCGGCCGCTTGGGCTGTTTCCGCATCTACCGTGCTGTCGCCTATATAGAGGGTCTCGGCTTTGCTGACATGTAGCCGCTTAATGGCAAGGAGTAGCCCTTCGGGAGATGGCTTGGCGGCTTTCACGTCTTCACCACCCACGATGATGTCCATAAAATCTTCAGGAAAATGCTGGTCGAGGAGTTCCTTGATGCGGAATCGGTATTTGGTCGAGATGATTCCGATGCGGGCGCCGGAGTCCTTCAGTGCAGTCAGTACGGACTTGGTTTCCAGGAAAAGCACCGTGTTGACAGTCATATGCGTATCGGCCTCTTTTCGGTATTCTGCCTTGAATCCTGCCAGTTGTCCGGCATCTGTCACGCCGGTGAGGATGGAAAAAGAGTCTTCCAGAGTCTTGCCGATAGTACGTTTGATGTCGTCATCCGTCACCTCTGTATATCCGTGACGGGTCAGTACGTTGTGGAAACAAGTGACGATTCCGCGGGAAGAATCAGCAAGCGTATAATCAAAGTCGAAAAGATAGGTCGTGTAATTCATTGTGACTTTTTGTGACAAAGATAGTGTAAAGTATATTTTTACAAAATAAAAAAGAGGATTAATCGGAATTTTGTATTACTTTTGTTTGCATGAATTCTGTAGAAAAGTGACAAGATGTGTAAGTGTTTTATCCGGTTAGGTTGTTATACTATACACGTTAACCCTATAATGTTATGAATTTGATAAAATCTTGTTGTTTGTTTGTGGTCTTTTCATCCTTTCTGGCATGCACCTCGCAGGTGTCGGATGTGAAGAGTGTGTCTTATACAGAGTTTGTGAATCCCTTTATCGGTACAGATTTTACTGGAAACACCTATCCGGGTGCCCAGGCGCCGTTTGGCATGGTGCAGCTCAGTCCTGACAACGGACTGCCGGGCTGGGACCGTATTTCCGGATATTTTTATCCGGACAGTACCATTGCAGGCTTCAGCCATACCCATCTCTCCGGAACCGGCGCTGGTGACTTGTATGACATCTCTTTTATGCCGGTGACATTGCCTTATAAGGAGGCGGAAGCTCCGCTCGGCATTCACTCTTTGTTCTCTCATTCGGAAGAATCGGCAAGCGCTGGATATTATCAGGTGCGTCTGAAAGATTATAATATAAATGTAGAGTTGACGGCCACCGAGCGTTGTGGCATTCAGCGGTATACTTTCCCAAAAGCCGATGCTGCCGTTTTCCTGAATTTGCGGAAAGCCATGAATTGGGATTTTACCAATGATTCTCACATAGAAGCCGTCGATTCGGTAACGGTGCAAGGTTACCGTTACTCTGACGGTTGGGCACGCGACCAGCGCCTCTACTTCCGTACACGTTTCTCCAAACCGTTTGCTGCGATGCAGCTCGATACAGCTGCCATAGAGAAAGAAGGCAAGCGGATAGGGACATCTGTCATTGCACGATTCGACTTTCAGACTAAGGAAGGAGAACAGATTCTTGTCAGTACTGCCATCTCCGGTGTAAGTATGGAAGGGGCGGCACGTAATCTAGCAGCAGAAGTACCTGATGATGATTTCGACAAATACCTGGCTGCTGTGCAGGATGATTGGAACGAACAATTGTCCCGGATAGAAATAAAATGCGATGACCGCGATGAGAAAGTCAAGTTCTATACAGCTTTATATCATTCGATGATTGCTCCTACCATTTACAGTGATGTGGACAGCGCCTATTACGGTCCCGACAAGCAAGTGCACCGGGTAGAGGGCTGGACAAATTACAGTACTTTCTCCTTGTGGGACACTTACCGTGCGGCTCATCCTCTCTATACTTTTATTGAGCCGGAACGGGTGAATGATATGGTGAAGTCCTTCCTCGCCTTCTTCGAACAGAACGGCCGCCTTCCCGTATGGAATTTTCAGGGGGGCGAGACAGATATGATGATAGGTTACCACTCTGTGCCGGTTATTGTAGATGCCTATCTGAAAGGTATTGGGGACTTCGATGCGAAAAAGGCCTTGGAGGCTTGTGTAGCTACTGCCAATATCGATTCCTATCGTGGCATTGGGTTATATAAGAAATATGGCTATGTTCCTTATAATGTGACGGATCAGTATAATTCGGAAAACTGGTCACTTTCTAAAACACTGGAATATGCATATGATGACTATTGTATAGCCCGTATGGCAGAGAAGCTGGGCGATAAGGAGGTTGCGGACGAGTTTTATAAGCGTTCCCGTAATTACCGGAATGTCTACAATCCGGTAAGTTCTTTCATGCAGCCCCGTGATGACAAGGGAGAGTTTATCCGGAACTTCTCGCCGGACGACTATACTCCGCACATCTGCGAGAGCAACGGCTGGCAATACTTCTGGTCTGTGCAGCAGGATATTGACGGTTTGATAGTTTTGACCGGAGGTAAGGAACGGTTTGCCCAGAAGCTGGACAGTATGTTTACTTACAATCCTTCTGCAGATGATGAGTTGCCTATTTTCAGCACCGGGATGATTGGCCAGTATGCGCATGGAAATGAGCCTAGCCATCACGTCATCTATCTGTTCAATGCTGTGGATCAACCTTGGAAAACCCAGAAATATGCAGCCCGGGTGATGCGTGAACTCTACCTGAACACTCCTGCCGGTTTGTGCGGCAACGAGGATTGCGGACAGATGTCCGCCTGGTATGTGTTCAGTGCGATGGGCTTTTATCCGGTAGACCCGGTTGGTGGAAAATATGAAATCGGTACCCCCCTATATCCGGAAATGAAGATGCACCTGCCCGGTGGAAAGACCTTTACGGTACTGGCGCCGGCGGTGAGCAAGGAAAATTGCTACATTCAATCTGTCAAACTCAACGGTAAGAACTATGACAAAAGTTATATTACGCATGAACAGATAATGGATGGAAGTGTTTTCGAATTTGAAATGGGGGATAAGCCAGGTCAGGCATGGTACAGTCCCCGATAACCGGCTAACATATGAATGAACATTTCGACTTGACATATAAATCCCTTTTCCGCAGGTATTATACCAACCTGCTGTTCTATGCCACACGCATTGTGGGGGAAGAAGATGCGGAAGATGTGGTACAGGATGTTTTCGTGGAGTTGTGGAAGCGGAAAGATACCATGAAGGTGGGAGAGCAGATTCAGGCTTTTCTGTATAGGGCGGTGTATACCCGTGCCTTGAACGTTCTGAAGCATCGGGACATTGTGAGTGGCTATGAGGCTGTCATGCTCGAAATCCATAAAAAGAGGGTTGAGTTCTATCAACCTGACAGCAATGATGTGGTGAAACGGATAGAGGATGCCGAACTCAGGAGGAAGCTGTCCGATGCCATCAATGAATTGCCGGACAAGTGCCGGATGGTATTCAAACTCAGCTATCTGCATGATATGAAAAATAAGGAGATAGCTGATACGATGGGAGTGTCATTGCGTACGGTGGAGGCTCACATGTACAAAGCTTTGAAGTTACTGCGCGATAAACTGGGGTATCTGAACCTGATGTTGGCTCTGTTTTTCATCGGGAAAGTAAGTGTTTTTGCGAGCAGCGTTGTTTTATTATCATAATGAAGGAAAGAATGAATAAGTTGAATGAGGAGATATTGGCCAAGTTCCTTATGGGTGAATGTACGGAAGATGAACTTCGTGAGGTGAACGCCTGGCTGGAAGGGTCGGGTGAGAATGCACGCGAATTGTTCAGGCTGGAGGAGATTTACCACTTGGGGAGACTGGGGGATACTTCGAATACACAAGACATAGAAAAGGCCGAAAAGCGATTGTTTAAAAGGCTGGAACAAGAGAAGACGAAACAATACAAGGTACGGAGGATGGTTGGGTGGATGCGGTATGCGGCCGTATTTGTGGGCTTCTTCCTTTTGGGAACTTTCGGCTATCTTTTTTATCAGACTTATAGCCAGCCGGAAACATTACTGGCTGTCACCACTCATGATAAGATTAAGGAACTGAAACTGCCGGATGGAACCAAAGTCTGGCTGAATAAAAACACTACCCTGAAATATCCACATGAGTTTGCAGGGAAGGGAAGAAAGGTTTATCTGGAAGGAGAAGGATATTTTGAGGTGATGAGGAATCTGGAAAAACCGTTTGTCGTACAGAGTGAGGCCATGCAGGTCAGAGTATTGGGAACTGTTTTCAACCTCAAGTCTGACAAGGCTAAGATGTCTGCAGTAGCTACCCTTTTGAAAGGCGAAGTAGAGGTGAAAGGTAATCATGGCGAGGGTATGATTATCCTTGCCCCCGGACAGAAAGCCGAGCTGAACGGAATGACTAGGCGTCTGGTGGTGAAGCAGGTGGATACGGGAATCGAAAACTGGCACAATAATGAGTTTGTCTTTGAGAAGGCTGACCTATACACCATTGCGCGTACATTGGAGAATTCGTATGGGGTGAGGGTAATTCTGGCACCGAACATAGATGTAAGCAAGACTTACTCGGGTACACTGAAGAAAAAAGAGAGTGTAGGGGCTGTGCTGAATCTGATAAAGAATGCCATTCCATTGGAGTATAAAATTGTGGGGAACAGTGTTTTCCTCTCCTCAACGAAGTAGGAAGGCTGCACAAATTCGAGATATGACGAGAAGAATTTATTTAATACTAACAACTTTCTAATATTATGCGAAAATTAATCCTATTGTTTTTTTTTGTGAGCAGTGCTTTATGGCTGCATGCCAAAGACTTTACCCGGTATGTCAGTCCTCTTGTCGGCACGCAGTCTACTTTCGAGCTTTCCACCGGTAATACCTATCCTGCGATCGCACGTCCCTGGGGTATGAACTTCTGGACTCCTCAGACGGGTAAGATGGGTGACGGCTGGCAATACGTCTATACAGCGAACAAGATCCGTGGTTTCAAGCAGACACACCAGCCCAGTCCTTGGATTAACGACTACGGGCAGTTCTCCATTATGCCGGTGGTTGGCAAACCCGAGTTTGATGAAGAGAAGCGTGCAAGCTGGTTCTCCCACAAGGGCGAAGTGGCACTTCCTCATTATTATAAGGTATATCTTGCCGAACACGATGTGGTTACCGAGTTCACCCCTACCGACCGTGCCGTATTGTTCCGTTTCACTTTCCCTGAAAATGATCATTCATACATTGTTGTCGATGCCTTTGACAAGGGCTCTTATGTGAAGATACTTCCGGAGCAGAATCGTATTATCGGTTATACTACCCGTAACAGCGGCGGTGTTCCCGAGAACTTCAAGAACTATTTCGTGATAGAGTTCGACAAGCCTTTTACTTATAAGGCTTCTGTAGCCGATGGCGTCTTGAGCGAGAATAAGGTTGAGCAGGAAGCCGGACATGCCGGTGCTGTTATCGGTTTCAAAACCCGTAAGGGTGAAGTGGTACATGCCCGTGTAGCCTCTTCTTTCATCGGTTTTGAGCAGGCTGACCGTAACTTGAAGGAGCTTGGCAATGACAATTTGGAAACACTGGTTCAGAAAGGTCAGGATGCCTGGAACAAGGTGCTGGGCCGTATTGATGTGGAAGGCGGAACCCTTGACCAGTACCGTACTTTCTACTCATGTTTGTATCGTTCCTTGTTGTTCCCGCGTGCATTCTATGAACTGGATGAGGCGGGAAATCCGATTCATTACAGTCCCTACAATGGGCAAGTGTTGCCCGGCTATATGTATACGGATACCGGTTTCTGGGACACTTTCCGCTGTCTTTTCCCATTCCTCAACCTGATGTATCCGTCGGTGAACAGGCAGATTCAGGAAGGCCTTGTCAACACCTATAAGGAAAGCGGTTTCTTTCCCGAATGGGCAAGTCCGGGTCACCGTGGCTGTATGATTGGCAACAACTCTGCTTCCGTGCTGGCAGATGCCTATCTAAAAGGCGTGAAGGTGGAGGACGTGCAGACACTGTACGAAGGTCTCATCAGTGGTACTAAGAGTGTCCATCCCGAGGTTTCTTCCACGGGTCGCCTCGGCTATGAGTATTACAACAAGCTTGGTTATGTTCCCTACGATGTGAAAATCAACGAGAACACTGCCCGTACTTTGGAGTATGCTTATAATGACTGGTGCATCTACCGCATGGCAAAAGAACTGAACCGTCCGAAGAAGGAGCAGAAACTCTTTGCGGAACGTGCCATGAACTATAGGAATGTATTTGATAAGGAAAGCAAGCTGATGCGTGGTCGTAATCAAGACGGCCAGTTCCAGTCTCCTTTCTCTCCTTTGAAGTGGGGTGACGCCTTTACTGAAGGTAACAGCTGGCACTATTCCTGGTCTGTATTCCACGACCCTCAAGGTCTGATAGACCTGATGGGTGGAAAAGAGTCTTTCGTAGAGATGCTTGACTCTGTATTTATTGTCCCGCCCTTGTTCGATGACAGCTACTACGGCCAGGTAATCCATGAAATCCGTGAGATGACAGTGATGAATATGGGTAACTATGCCCATGGCAACCAGCCCATCCAGCACATGATTTACCTTTATAATTATGCTGGGGAGCCTTGGAAGGCCCAATATTGGCTTCGTCAGGTTATGAACCGCATGTACACTGCCGGTCCCGACGGTTACTGCGGTGACGAGGACAACGGTCAGACTTCGGCGTGGTATGTCTTCTCTGCACTTGGTTTCTATCCGGTTTGCCCTGGTACGGACGAGTATGTACTGGGCGCCCCTCTGTTCCGTAAGGCTACCCTCCATTTCGAGAACGGTAAGTCCCTGACAATTGACGCTCCGGATAACTCACCGGAGAACATGTATATTGAGTCTCTCAAGGTGAACGGCGTGGATTATTCCAGGAATTATCTGACGCATGGCGATTTGCTGAATGGCGGTACCTTGAGGTTTGATATGGGCAGCCAGCCTAATATGAAGAGAGGTACGCAGCCGGAAGATTATCCTTATTCTTTCTCGAATGAACTGAAGAAGTAAAGAATAGTAATAATATAGTAAGAAAAGGGTTGCCTCGAAAATAAGTTGATATATCATTTTGTTATTTACTATCTGTATTATAGGTGTTTTTCTTGAATCAGGTGGAAATAATTATTTACTTCGTTAGTAATATTGAGCAAAATGATATATCAACTTGTTTTCGGGGTAACTCTTTTTTTTAGGATTAATGATAAAAAAGATACTTTTTCAGTAAGTGTATTTTCATTGTCTGTTGTTTTATATAGGAATGCGAGAGAATGAATCTCTCGAAGTAATTTATTGTATAACCTATAAATTGTGTTTATGAAAGACAATTATGCTTTTCGGAGTTCGACGTTCATGCGGGCTTTATTAGTTTTGTTGTTCATGGCAGTTTCTATCCAGTGGGGCTTTGCCCAGTTAAACCTGAATGTGTCTCGCGGCACATTGGGGACAGTCATTGAACAAATCAAGTCTCAATCCAAGTATCAATTTTTTTATGACGACAAACTGGCTGCGTTGCCGGTAGAAAACGTCAAAGTGAACAATGCGTCTATAGAAGATGCTTTGAATGTTATTCTCAAAGGGAAAGACATTTCCTATAAAGTGGAGGATAACATCGTTTATCTTTCTGAAAAGTCTGCTGCTCCTCAAGAGGGCAACCAACAAGGGAAAGAACGGACGATTACCGGAGTCGTGTCAGATGACATGGGACCTCTGATTGGTGTGAATGTATTGATAAAAGGTACCAGCAACGGGTGTATTACCGACCTCGACGGTAACTTTACGCTGACCACTACGGAGGCGAATCCGGTGATTGTATTCTCTTATATCGGTTATACTACGCAGGAAATCCCCGTGAAAGGTAATGCGCCGATTAATGTAATGATGGCCGGAGATACCCAACAGCTTGAAGAAGTTGTGGTTACTGCACTCGGTATCAAGCGTTCGGAAAAGGCATTGTCCTACAATGTACAGCAGGTGAATACAGATGCCATTACTTCCAATAAAGATGCCAACTTTGTGAACTCATTGAGTGGTAAGGTAGCGGGTGTGAACATCAATGCTTCTTCATCCGGTGTAGGTGGTGTATCAAAGGTAGTGATGCGTGGTACGAAATCTATCATGCAGTCTTCCAATGCACTTTATGTAATTGACGGTGTGCCTATTTTCTCTGGCCGTGGTACTGCCGGAGGTAAGGAGTTCGACTCCCAGGGATCTTCAGAACCGATTGCCGATATCAACCCGGAAGACATCGAGTCAATGTCAGTCCTGACTGGTGCCGCCGCTGCTGCCTTGTATGGTTCGGAAGCTGCCAACGGTGCCATTGTCATTACTACAAAGAAAGGTAAAGAAGGTAAGGTGAGCCTTACTGTCAGCAGTAATACTGAATTCACCAATCCGTTTGTGATGCCGAGCTTCCAAAACCGTTACGGTACGGGAACCGGTGGTGTGATGAGCACTTCAGGAGCCATGAGCTGGGGAGCGCCTTTGTCTGCAGCCAATAACTACAATTACAGCCCGAGAGATGATTATTTCCAGACGGGTATTGTAGGAACAGAGAGCATTTCTTTGTCAACCGGTACAGAGAAAAACCAGACGTATGCATCGGCTGCTGCTGTAAACTCCAAGGGTATTGTTCCCAACAACAAATACAACCGTTACAACTTTACGGTACGTAACACCACTACTTTCCTGGACGACAAGATGACTCTGGATTTCGGTGCAAGCTATATTCTGCAGAATGACCAGAACATGACGAACCAGGGTACTTACAACAACCCGTTGGTGGGTGCTTATTTGTTCCCGCGCAGCAACGACTGGTCTGATATCAGCATGTATGAGCGCTATGACGCTGCCCGTAAAATTTATACGCAATACTGGCCGGTAGGTGACGAAGGTATGGTAATGCAGAATCCTTATTGGATTAACTACCGCAATCTGCGCCAGAACAAGAAGGACCGCTATATGCTGAATGCCGGTTTGAGCTATAAGATTCTGGACTGGCTGACTGTTTCAGGACGTGTACGTTTGGATAACTCCAACAATGATTATACAGAAAAGTTCTATGCTTCTACCAATACACAGCTCACCGAGAGCTCTTCACGAGGTCTTTATGGTATTACCAAGACGCAGGACAAACAGTTGTATGCAGACTTCCTGGTGAGTATCAACAAATATTTCGGTGAAGATTGGTCACTCCAGGCCAACGTCGGTGGTTCATTCTCCGATATACGTTCGGATGCAATGAAAACACGTGGTCCGATTGCTGATGGTGGCGATGCCTTCAGCGGCGAACCGGTAGGTTTGACCAACTACTTTGCCATCCAGAACCTGAGTGCCAGCAAGACACAGCGTTTGCAGGAAGGATGGCGTGAACAGACCCAGTCTCTCTTCGCTTCGGCTGAGCTTGGTTACAAGAACACTTACTTCTTGACGCTGACCGGACGTAACGACTGGCCTTCACAGCTGGCAGGTCCCAACTCCAACAGCAAATCATTCTTCTATCCTTCAGTCGGTGGTTCTGTTGTACTGTCTGAGTTAATGCCTAACTTGAACAAAGATTATCTTTCTTTTATAAAGGTTCGTGGTTCATGGGCATCTGTTGGTAGTGCTTTCTCCAGATATTTGGCTAATCCCCACTATGAATGGAATTCAAGTTCCGGCCAGTGGAGTATCACGACCCAATATCCGTTGTACAATTTGAAACCTGAACGTACCAATTCTTGGGAAATCGGTTTGAACATGCGTTTCCTCAAGAACTTTGAATTGGACGTGACATATTACAATGCCAAGACTATGAACCAGACATTCAACCCGCAGTTGCCTGTCAGCGGTTGGTCGGCTATGTATATCCAGACTGGTGCCGTACGTAACTCCGGTATTGAGTTGTCACTGAATTACAAGAATACCTGGAAAGATTTTACATGGGATACCGGTATAACCTTCTCCAGCAACAAGAATAAAATCCTGACTTTGGCAGACAATGCCATCAATCCCGTTACCGGTGAGCTGTTCTCTTTGAGCACGTTGAATATGGGTGGCTTAGGTGATGCCCGCTTCTTGCTGAAAGAAGGTGGGAGCATGGGTGACCTTTACTCACTGCGAGATATGAAACGTGATGCCAATGGACAGATTTTTGTGGACCAAAATGGAACGGTTGCTACGGAAGCCATAACGGACCCGGATAAATACATCAAGTTGGGAAGCGTACTTCCTAAAGGTAATTTGGCTTGGCGTAATAACTTCATTTGGAAGAATTTCACAGCAGGTTTCTTGATTTCAGCCCGTTTGGGTGGTGTGGTTTACTCACGTACACAAGCTATGTTGGACTATTACGGTGTGTCCGAGGCTTCTGCCGATGCACGTGATTTAGGTTACGTGTTGGTGAATGGTAGAGATAAGGTAAACCCCGAAACATGGTACGGTGTAGTAGGTAGCGGCACGTCTGTTCCCCAATACTACACTTATTCTGCTACCAATGTTCGTCTGCAGGAAGTATCTTTGGGTTACACCATCCCCAGAAAGTTGTTGAATGATGTGTGCGATATCAAGGTTTCGTTGGTAGGCCGCAACTTGTGGATGATTTACAGCAAGGCTCCTTTCGATCCCGAAAGTGTAGCTTCTACCGATAACTTTTATCAGGGAATAGACTATTTCATGATGCCGGCTTTGCGTAACATCGGCTTTAGCTTGAGCTTTAAATTTTAATACCAAACGATATGAAAAAGAAAAATATTATAAATAAATTGATTGTTGCTCCGTTGGTTATGGGCTTTATGTCCTGTACCGGCAATTATATGGATATCAACTCCAATCCTTATCAACCGGGTGATTTGACTCCGGATGATTATGCACTGGGTTCTGCCATGAGTAACTTGGCAAGTACGGTTATCTCATCAGATGTCAATACGGCACAGTTTACTGATTGTTTGTTGGGTGGACCGTTGGGAGGTTATTTTGCCGATTCAAATGCCGGCTGGTCCAATACAATATCCAATTTTAATGCTACAAATGACTGGACGCGTGTGTTCTTGATAAGTGACCGTATCATTTCAACACTTTACGGTAACTTGAGCACAGTGAAACAAGTATCGGAGAATACCAATAATCCGGTTCCTTATGCCATTGCTCAAATCATAAAGGTTGCTGCCATGAGTCGCGTGACTGATGCGTATGGTCCTATTCCTTATTCTAAAATCGGTCAGGATGGCAAGATTACCATTCCTTATGATACGCAGGAAGAAGTATATAACGCATTCTTCAAGGAACTGGACGAATCCATCGAGGTGCTGACTGAAAACAGAAATGCGGCGTTGGTTGCTTCTGCAGATTTCGTGTACAGTGGTAATGTACAGAAGTGGGTGAAGTTTGCCAATTCATTGAAACTGCGTTTGGCTATCCGTATTGCCAATGTAAGCCCTGCTAAGGCTAAAGAAATGGCTGAAAGTGCAGTGAATCACGAGTTGGGTCTGATTGAAACAAATGCAGACAATGCTACATGGAAGTATTTCGGTACAATTAGCAATCCGTTGTTTGTGGCAGTACGTTACAATGAAGAAGCTTCAGGTGGTGATACCCATCCTGCTGCCGACATCATCTGCTACATGAACGGTTACAACGACAATCGTCGTGCCAGCTATTTTGAGGAATCAAAATGGCCTGGAGAGACTTATGTAGGATTACGTCGCGGTATCAACCTCAGTAAGATGAAGGAGTATTTCATCAATTATTCACGTGTGAAGATTTCCTCTTCTGATCCCGTGCTTTGGATGAATGCGGCAGAAGTTGCTTTTTTGCGTGCTGAAGCCACTGCAATCTATGGTTTCAACATGAAAGGAACCGCTGCTGATTTTTATGAACAAGGTGTCCGTCTCTCTTTCGAACAGTGGGGAGCTACCGGTGTAGACAGCTATCTGGCTGATGAAAGCAGTGTACCTGCTCTTTACAAAGATCCCGCCGGTCTTAATACTTATGAAAAGAACCTTTCAGCCATTACTGTCAAGTGGAATGAAGGGGCATCCAAGGAAGAAAAACAGGAACGTATCATTACCCAGAAGTGGATTGCGAATTGGCCGTTAGGTAACGAAGCTTGGGCTGACTATCGCCGTACAGGCTATCCCAAACTGTTGCCTGCAACCAGTGAAGGTAACTTGAGTGGTGGAATTGTTGATAGCGAGAAAGGTGCACGCCGTATGCCTTATCCTTCTGAAGAATATACAAGTAATACTGAAAACGTGCAAGAGGCAGTAAACAGCTATCTGGGTGGACCGGACAACATGGCTACTGACGTATGGTGGGCACGCAAATAATAACAATAAATGCTGAATAATTATGAAATTATATAAGAAATCATTCAAAGGAATCGCGCTGGCAGCTTTTTCCGTATTGGCATTGTCTGCCTGCTCCGACTGGACGGATTCAGAGAGTATTAAACTGAAAGAACCCGGAATCGACGAACAGTCTCCCGAACTGTATGCCAAGTATCTGAAGAACTTGCAGGAATACAAGAATTCTGACCATAAGATTGTATACGGCTGGTTTGATAATAGTGAGAAAGTTCCTTTCAGCCGCGGGCAGCACATGTCGGATGTTCCCGACAGCCTGGACGTAATTATCGCAACTACTCCCGATTTGGCGGAATTCGAATTGGAAGATATTGCAAATGTACATGAGAAGGGAACGAAAGTATTCTATTCCATCAGCTATGACAATATCTTGAAGGAACATACCGACAAGGTGAAAGAAGGAACAGAAACATCTGCATTCTCGGCTTATCTGTCGGCTGAGCTGAACAGACTGATAGCTCTTGAAGCACCTTTCGACGGTATTGTAGCCGAGTATCGTGGTAGCAATCCTATCTACATGTCCGAAGCCGACAAGGCTGAAGCAAAGGCAAATCAGGATACTTTCTTCGGTGTGATATCCAACTGGAAGAGTGCCAATTCAGGTAAGCAACTGGTGTTCCAGGGGTATCCTGCCAACCTGATAGGCCAGTCTGTGCTCTCTTCTTGTGACCATATCATCTTGATTACAAATGATGTCACAGATGTTGCCCAACTGGGGATAGAAGCGCTTCAGGCCTTGATGGCAGACGGTGTTCCGGCTGACCGCTTCATTGTATCGGCATCTACCGTCTCTCTGGATACAACAGATAAGACTACCGGATATTACAATGCTTTGAGAGCTCTGTCGGAAGCTGCTTATTGGGTGACAGAACCGTCTGCAGAGTTTACAAAAGCCGGTCTGGCTATTGAGAACATGCAGAATGATTACTACAATGCCACCAATACCTATCAATACGTGAGAGAAGCTATCAATATTATGAATCCTGCTCCTAAAAAATAAAAGAATATCATGAAACTGAAAAGTATATATTTAGTATCGATGGCATTATTGGCAGGTGTATTTGCTGCTTGTAATGATAATGACGTTGAGAATTTCGATAATCAGGTGTATATCAACGGCTCGGCGATGACCAGCACTGTGTTGTTGAAAAACACAGTTTCCGATACGGAAGGCTCATTCCGGATTTCAATGGCTCGCCCTGAATCACAGGATATAACTATTGCCTTGAAGGCGGACCCTTCACTGGTAGCTACTTATAACGCTACCTATTATGACACAGCCGAGGCTCTGCCGGAAAACTATTATACGGTAGAAACTCCGCAGGCTACCATTTTGGCCGGTGCTGTCATTTCAGACGACATCACTGTCAGCTTCAAGAACTTGACGGAACTGGACCGTGAGAAGGTATATGTATTGCCGGTTACGGTAGACCAGGCAAGCATCGGAGTCTTGAAGAGCTCCGGTACCATGTACTACGTGCTGAAGGGTGCTGCATTGATTAATACGGTTCCTGATATTACCAAGAATCTGGTTTACGTAACTTGGACCAATCCGGATGTTGCCAATAATATGAATAAACTGACGGCAGAAGCGTTGATTCGCGTAAGCAAGTTCGACAAGATGCTGACTTCCATTATGGGTATCGAAGGTAAGTTCCTGCTCCGCATCGGTGATGCCGGAATTCCTCAAAACCAGTTGCAGGTGGCTACAAGTAGCGGCAATGTGACCGATGAGAGTCTGGTTATTCCGACAAACGAATGGACACATATCGCTGTGACCTACGATGCGGATGCAAAAACAGTTATAATCTACATCAATGGTAAGAATATGCTGGAGACTACTTTGGACTGCGGAGTCGTGAACTGGGGCCAGACCATGACCGATGAAGGTAACGGATTCTGGATTGGCCATTCATACAATCGTGACCGTTGGTTGGAAGGTAATATCTCAGAGGTGCGTATCTGGAACAAGGTGTTGACATCAGCAGAAATCAATGCAAAGGACCACTTCTACCAGGTAGAGCCGGATGCTGACGGACTGGTTTCTTACTGGAAGTTCGATGAGGGCGCCGGTACTGCCATTCACGATTATAGCGGAAATGAGAACAATGCTACTGCAGTGGAATCATTGACTTGGACTGCTGTGGAACTGCCCGCTAAATAATTTAGTTATACCTTAATTCAAATAAAAAGATATTGATTATGAAATATATGAATCATGTAAAATCAGGCTTGCTGGCAATGGCTTTTGCATGTGCAGGAATATGCTTCACCGGTTGTGAAGATGATGTTGTCATCAACACCGGCAACAGTGACAAGCTGGATACTGTGGATGGCGTGTATGGCTATGTAAAGTCTGCCGCCGGTGCACGTGAACTTACTCCGATTTCTGTTTTTGGCGACAAGGTTGCTACCGGACATCTCTATTTTGAACTGAGCAAAGCTGCAGAGCAGGATGTTACGGTGACCTTCAAAGTGGACGAAGACGTTTTGGAGGCTTACAATAAGAAGAATGGAACAAGCTATAAAATGTATCCCGCCGATAAGCTGAGCCTGGCGAACGGTGGAACTGCCACTATCAAGGCGGGCGAACAGAAGTCGGCTTCTGTGGAACTGAATATCAATGCCGGAGGCACAATCGGACAGACTTATGCTGTTGCCGTTTCTGCATCTGCCAATAACGGTGTGGAAGTTTCTACAAACAATCAGGAATATATTTACTTGGTAAAGCCTTTGGCTGCTATTCCTGAGAGTATCAGTAAGGGTGATATACTTACACATTGCTTTGTGGAAGTAAATGACGAGAACATCTTGAATATGGGTGAATATACCATGAAGAGCGACGGAAAGCCTTTCTTTGATGTAGTCAGCATTTTTGCTGCCAACATCAATGTGGATAGCAAGACCGGTCGCGTACATGTTTTCTGCAATGACCAGGTTTCCTTCTTGCTGAGAAATGCGGATAAGTTCATCCGTCCTTTGCAGGCTAAGGGCATTAAGGTGGTGATGACTATTCTTGGCAACCATGACGAGGCTGGTATGGGTAACCTTTCGGAAGCTGCTGCCAAAGACTTTGCCAAGGAACTGAAAGCCTACTTGGATATTTATGGCTTGGATGGTATTGACTTTGATGATGAGTACACCAACTACAACAACTCCAATCCCGGTCCCGGCTTCGAAACACGCTCACGTGCCAACTTCGCGCGTTTGGTTTATGAGTGCCGCCAGGTATTTGGAGACAAGCTGATCGGTGTGTATGAATATGGTTCGCTCGACTCTCCAGACGGTGAGGTAGAGGGTATGAAGGTAGGTGACATTGTGGACTATATGACCTACGGTTACTACCAGAATCAGAATCCCGAGGGAGCCTTTGGCCGTGAAGAGTCTCATTTTGAGAACCTGCCCAAATCCAAGTATGCTCCGCTGCCTTGGAAGATTAATGATGAGTTGAACGGAGGTTGGAGTGGATTTGACAAGAGCAAATTCCAGAAAGTGAAAGATGAAGGTTATGGCATTCAGATGTTCTACAATCCCAAACCGCTGGTGTATCAGTATTATACGTTGCTTTCGGAAATAAGTAAAGTACTTTTTGATGATGAAGTGGAGTGGAGCGGCAAGTACTGGAGCCGTATCGGTGAAGCTTATCAGGGCAAAATGTTGGGTTATGAAGATTTGGTCGGCGAGTGGAAGGTAACTTCCAGCAATTCTCTCTTTACCTATGTGGATGAAGAAGGCAATCCTCGCTGGTGGGATTGGAAAGGCAGTCAGGAGTTTGAGAAGAATGTAATTATAGAGAAGGATGAAGAAGGTACCGGATATGTGGTTTACAACTGGGGCACTTTCCCCGAAATCACCGGTAAGTATCCGATGCATTGCGATTACTATAACGGTGCACTGCTCATCTATCCGCAAACCATTCATGAGGGCGATGCTGAAGACCCTGCTACCTACAAGATGCATTTCGGTACTTACAGCAAGAATTTCCAGTGGAAAGCATATCCTAACTATGATGATTACTATATGGATGGTGCTATTGCTCCTAACGGTGATATGCATATCTATGGCTTGGGCAACAGATGGGCTATCAATCCTTATAAGTATGTAGGCGGTGAGATTGAGACCGACATCTTCCCCGATGTTCCTTACTTCGTGAGTGAGAACTATACGATGAAGAAGGTACGCTGATGCCGTGTTTTCCGTAAACTGAGGTTTCGGAAAACGGATGCTTGAACCTTTTCATACATGAAACAAAGGAGGGCTTTGCTCAAAGTAATAGGGCGGCCCTCCTCAAGCATTCTCATATAACAAGATTCTATTATGAAGCTATACACCTACTTATACAATAAACAATATGAAGAAAAACATGAAATCTAGTTCCATACTGTTGGGCGGACTTTTTCTGCTGGGGGCGGTTTGCAGCTGTACCCAGACGGCACCGGACTATGCGTCTTACGTCAATCCGTTCATCGGTACGGGTGGACATGGACATACCTATCCCGGAGCGGTAGTTCCCAACGGGATGATTCAGCCCAGCCCCGACACGCGTATCTACGAGTGGGATGCCTGCTCCGGATATTACTATGCAGATACTACTATCAACGGATTTTCACATACCCACGTCAGCGGTACGGGTTGTGCCGATTACGGGGATGTGCTGCTGATGCCCACTGTAGGTCGGCAGGATTACCACTCCATGGGCTCGAAGAGCCAGCAGATGGCGTACGCCTCTGCCTTTTCCCACGAGAATGAAACAGCCGAACCGGGATATTATTCCGTATTTTTGGACCGCTACGGGGTGAAAGCCGAACTGACCTCTACCAAACGTGCGGCGATTCATCGCTATACCTTCCCGAAAGCGGAAGATGCAGGTTTTATCCTCGACCTGGATTACAGTATCCAGCGCCAGAAGAATGAACAGATGGAGCTGGAAGTAATCAGCGATACTGAAATCCGTGGACGCAAGAAGACTGTATATTGGGCTTTCGACCAGTATATCAACTTCTATGCCAAGTTCTCCAAACCATTCACCTATACGCTGGTCACGGACTCCATGGCATTGGACGAAGGCGGTCCACTTCTGCCTACAGCTAAAGCTTTACTGCAATTCCAGACGGAGCCCAATGAGGAGGTATTGGTAAAGGTAGGTGTGTCTGCCGTGGATATGGACGGTGCCCGCAAGAATGTGGAAGCCGAAATCTCCGGATGGGATTTTGACGGTGTGCGCCGTGCTGCCCGCCAGCAGTGGAACACTTATCTTTCCAAGATTGACATCGATACGAAGGACAACGACCAGCGTACCATGTTCTACACGGCACTTTACCACACGGGTATGCAGCCCAACTTGTTTACCGATGCTGACGGACGTTACTTTGGTATGGACTTGAAGCCCCATCAAGGCAGGGTGGACGAGCCTATCTACACCATTTTCTCTTTATGGGACACTTTCCGTGCCTATCATCCGCTGATGACGATTATTGATCCTGAACTGAACGAGGCTTTCATCCGTTCGCTCATCCAGAAGTCCCGCGAGGGCGGCGTCCTGCCTATGTGGGAACTGGCCGGAAACTATACGGGTACCATGATTGGTTATCATGCAGCCTCCCTCATAGCGGATTCTTATGTAAAGGGATACCGTAACTTCGACGTGCAGGAGGCTTACAAGGCTTGCCTCCGTACGGCAGAATACGATACGACGGGTATTATCACCCATCCTTTGGTTGTGCCGCATCTGATGCCGCAGGCCAAGTACTGGAAGAACAAGATTGGCTACGTGCCTTGCGATAAAGACAATGAATCTGTGGCTAAAGCTTTGGAATATGCTTACGATGACTGGTGTATCTCCGTACTGGCAGGTGCTTTGGACGACGAAGCCAACCGCGATAAGTATGCGGCTTTTGCCGAGGGATATAAAGTTTATTTCGATCCGAGTACCCGCTTCATGCGCGGACTGGACAGTGAGGGCAACTGGCGTACGCCTTTCAACCCCCGCGCTTCCAATCACCGTAATGATGACTATTGCGAAGGTACGGCATGGCAGTGGACTTGGTTCGTTCCCCACGATGTGGATGGACTGGTGGAACTGATGGGAGGACGCGACGCCTTCATCGGCAAGTTGGATTCTCTGTTCACGGCCGATTCCAAGCTGGAAGGTGAATCGACCTCGGTGGATATTTCCGGTCTGATAGGCCAGTATGCCCACGGCAATGAGCCAAGCCATCACATTGCCCATCTCTACAACTACGTAGGCCAGCCCTGGCGTACGCAGGAGATTGTGGATGAGGTGCTGCATACGCTTTACTTCAACAACCCCGACGGACTTTCGGGCAATGAAGACTGCGGACAGATGTCTGCATGGTACATTCTGAATGCGATGGGCTTCTATCAGGTATGCCCCGGCAAGCCGGTATATTCCATCGGACGCCCGCTGTTCAACGAGGCGACCGTTCATTTGAAAGACGGCAAGTCGTTCAAGGTGATAGCCCACAACAACAGCCGCGACAACAAGTATGTGCGGAGCATTGTGCTGAACGGCAATAAGTTGGAGACTCCATTCTTCACGCATCAGGATATAGTGGACGGCGGTACGCTGGAGCTGACTATGGGCAGTGAACCGTTGAAGTGACACAGATAATATACAGAAGGGATGAGCCGAAAAAATCATAATCCTATATCGTGGGTCCCCACCGTATATTTTGCCATGGGATTGCCGTTTGTGGTGCTGAACATGGTTTCTGTGTTGATGTTCAAGGGGCTGGGTATCGGTGACGCGCAGATTGCTCTGTGGACGTCGCTCATCATGATGCCCTGGACGCTGAAGTTCCTTTGGAGTCCGTTCCTTGAAATGTTCAAGACGAAGAAGTTTTTCGTGGTACTGACGCAGATGGTTACCGGAGCAGGTTTTGCTCTGGTGGCTTTGGCGTTGCAGTTACCGTTCTTTTTTGCGATATGCATTGCGCTGCTGGCAGTGATTGCTTTCAGCGGAGCCACGCACGATGTGGCTACGGATGGTGTCTACATGTCGGAACTGAACAAGCAGGACCAGGCCAAGTATATCGGTTGGCAGGGAGCCTTCTACAATATAGCGAAGATTGTGGCGTCCGGCGGGTTGGTCTGGCTGGCAGGTGCCTTGCTGGTAGGTTTCGGTGGGGTGGAGGGTGCCACAGAGGCAGTCCGCCACGAGGCTACCCGGCATGCATGGATGACGGTGATGCTGATATTGGCGGCGGTGATGCTGCTGCTTGGCTTCTACCACATGCGCATGCTGCCATCGGGCGGTGCTGCCGCATCCGGCGCCAAGTCGGCAAGAGAGACGTGGGAGCAGTTGGTGGCGGTAATCAAGGATTTCTTCTTGAAGAAGCACATCTGGTACTATATAGCGTTCATTATCCTTTATCGCCTTGCCGAGGGTTTTGTCATGAAGATTGTCCCTCTTTTCTTGAAGGCGGAGCGTTCGGCAGGTGGCTTGGGACTGAATGAGCAGCAGATAGGTTTGTACTACGGCACTTATGGGGCGGCAGCCTTTGTGCTGGGGTCACTGTTGGCAGGCTATTACATTTCGCACCGGGGATTGCGGCGGACGCTGTTCTCTCTGTGCTGCATCTTCAATCTGCCTTTTGTGGCGTATACCCTGCTTGCCATGTACCAGCCGGAAAGCGGGTTGCTGATAGGTAGTGCCATCGTGCTCGAGTACTTCGGTTATGGTTTTGGTTTTGTGGGACTGACTTTGTTCATGATGCAGCAGGTGGCGCCGGGAAAGCACCAGATGGCACATTATGCCTTTGCTTCGGGCATCATGAATCTGGGTGTGATGTTGCCGGGCACAATCAGCGGTTTTGTCAGCGACTGGTTGGGGTACGAGGCGTTCTTTACCTTCACGCTGTTTGCCACCATTCCGGCGTTCCTCATTACGTACTTCATACCATTTACGTATGCCGATGAGAAGAAACAACAATAACCAATTAATAATATAGAGCAATTATGAGCAACAAAATCACAATGCCTTGGGAAGAACGGCCGGCAGGCTGTAAGGATGTAATGTGGCGTTATTCGGAGAATCCCGTAATAGACCGCTACCATATTCCGTCGTCGAACAGCATTTTCAACAGTGCGGTGGTTCCGTTTAAGGATGGTTATGCCGGTGTGTTCCGTTGTGACAACCGGGCGGTGCAGATGAATATCTTTGCCGGTTTCAGCAAGGACGGCATCCACTGGGAAATAGAGCATGAGCCAATCAAGTTCAAGGCCGGGAATACGGACATGATAGAGTCCGAATATAAATACGATCCGCGCGTGACATGGATTGAGGACCGCTACTGGATTACGTGGTGCAACGGCTACTACGGCCCCACCATCGGCATCGGCTATACTTTCGATTTCAAAGAGTTCTTCCAGTGCGAGAATGCTTTCTTGCCTTTCAACCGCAACGGTGTGTTGTTGCCTCAGAAGTTCGATGGCAAATATGCGCTCTTGAGCCGTCCCAGCGATAGCGGACATACTCCTTTTGGCGACATCTACATTAGCTTCAGCCCTGACATGAAATTCTGGGGCGAACACCGCCATGTGATGGCTCCTACGCCTTTCCCCGAAAGTGCCTGGCAGTGTACCAAGATAGGGGCAGGTTCGGTACCGTTCCTCACGGACGAGGGTTGGCTGATGTTCTATCATGGCGTGATAACCACTTGTAACGGTTTCCGTTACTCCATGGGGGCGGCTATTCTGGATAAGGACAATCCTGCCAAGTTGCTCTACCGCACCCGTGAGTATCTGCTTGCGCCGGCTGCTCCATACGAACTGGCAGGCGATGTACCCAATGTGGTGTTCCCTTGCGCAGCATTGCAGGATGGAGAACGTGTAGCTGTATACTACGGTGCAGCCGATACGGTAGTGGGGCTTGCCTTTGGCTATATCCGCGAGATTCTGGAGTTCACGAAGCGCACAAGTATTTTGTAAGCACCAAGCAGTTGGCGGGCGCTTGGTATTGCTGAAAAGCGTCTGCCGTAACTGTCTTATACTTAGTGTAATGTCACTGCAAAGATACTGCATGCTTTTTGCAGTGCTACTGCAAAGCCGTTGCAGTGCCACTGCAAAGCTGATGCAGCGTCACTGCAAAACTGTTGCAGTGCTACTGCAAAGTAGTTTGCAGTGTCACTGCAGACCGTTTGCAATAACTTTGCAGAGTGCATGCAATGACACCGGCATGGGTAGCGTGCTCACTAACTAATAAAGAACAAATCCTTACTATATTATGAAACGACTGATTACTTTCTGTATCATCTCCTTTGGAATGCTCACGGCATCTATGGCTGCGGAGAAGCATCCTGCGGACTATGTGAATCCTTTTGTCGGTACCACCAACTTCGGTACCACTAATCCGGGAGCCGTCTGTCCCAATGGAATGATGTCCGTAGTGCCCTTCAACGTGATGGGTTCGGAGGACAACAAATACGATAAAGATGCCCGCTGGTGGTCTACTCCCTATGAGTATCACAATTGTTTCTTTACCGGATACTCGCATGTCAATTTGAGCGGTGTGGGCTGTCCGGAATTGGGTTCTCTGCTGCTGATGCCCACTACGGGAGAGCTGTCCGTAGATTATAAGGAATATGGAAGCCGCTATAAGGACGAGCAGGCATCCCCCGGATATTACAGCAACTTCTTGACCCGCTACAATGTGAAGACGGAAGTGACGGCAACTCCTCGCACGGGTGTGGCGCGTTTCACCTTTCCTGCCGGGCAGAGCCATGTGCTGCTGAACCTGGGCGAAGGCCTGACCAATGAATCGGGAGCTTTTCTGCGCCAGACGGGTAAATGCGAGTTTGAAGGTATGAAGCTGCTGGGTACTTTCTGCTACAACCCACAAGCCGTTTTTCCCATCTACTTTGTGATGCGTGTCAACAAGCAGCCCGCCGCTTCGGGCTACTGGAAGAAGCAGCGCCCCCATGACCGGTGTAGAGGCCGAATGGGACCCCGATAACGGACGCTACAAACTTTACACCCGCTACCAGAAGGAACTGGCGGGAGATGATATCGGCGCCTATCTTACATTCGATACCGAAGAAGGCGAGCAGGTGGAAGTACAGATGGGAGTCTCTTTTGTGAGCATGGAGAATGCCCGCCTCAATCTGGATACCGAGCAGCAGGGAAAGAACTTCGGTCAAGTGCTGGAAGAAGCCCGTCGCCGCTGGAACGATGACCTTTCGCGCATCCTTGTAGAAGGAGGTACGGAGGAACAGAAAACCGTTTTTTATACGGCACTCTATCATACGCTGATACATCCCAATATCCTGCAGGATGTGAACGGGGAATATCCCGCTATGGAGAGTGATAAGATTTTGACTACCCAAGGCGACCGTTATACCGTCTTTTCTTTGTGGGACACTTACCGCAATGTGCACCAGCTTCTTACGCTGGTATATCCCGAACGGCAATTGCAGATGGTGCGCTCCATGCTCGACATGTACCGCGAACACGGCTGGCTTCCCAAATGGGAACTCTACGGACGTGAGACGCTGACCATGGAAGGTGACCCTTCCATTCCCGTCATCGTCGACACCTGGCTGAAAGGTCTGCGCGACTTTGATATAGAACTGGCCTACGAAGCCATGCGCAAGGGAGCCACCCTGCCGGGAGCGGAGAATCTGCTCCGACCGGACAATGACGACTACGTGTCATTGGGATATGTGCCCCTGCGGGAGCAGTATGACAATTCCGTTTCGCATGCCCTGGAATACTATATTGCCGACAATGCTTTGTCGCGCATAGCCGCTGCGCTTGGCAAGAAGGAGGATGCCCGTCTGTTCCACGAACGTTCGCTGGGCTACAAGCATTATTACTGTAAGGAGTACGGTACTTTCCGTCCTATCCTGCCTAACGGTGAATTCTATGCTCCTTTCGACCCGAGGCAGGGAGAGAACTTTGAGCCGAACCCCGGATTTCACGAAGGTTGTGCCTGGAACTATACTTTCTATGTTCCCCACGATGTGAAAGGGCTTGCCCGGCTCATGGGTGGAAAGAAGCCGTTCGTAGACAAGCTTCAGCGTGTGTTCGACGAAGGACTGTACGACCCTGCCAACGAACCGGACATTGCATACGCCCATCTTTTTTCTTATTTCAAGGGTGAGGAGTGGCGCACGCAGAAAGAGCTGCACCGCCTTTTGCAGAAGTATTTCAAGAATGCCCCCGACGGAATTCCCGGCAATGATGATACCGGAACGATGTCCGCTTGGGCTATCTTCAATATGATGGGCTTTTATCCGGATTGTCCCGGAGAACCGGCTTATACGCTGTCTACTCCAGTATTTGATAAGGTGACCATAAAGCTCGACCCTAAGTATTGGGGACGCGACCAACTGGTGATAGAGACGGAACGCCCGTCGGCAGAGTCGCTTTATATCCGTGAAATGGAACTAGGAGGAAAAAAACTGTCCCGATATCGTATCACTCATGAAGAACTGGTGCAGAGTGGAAAACTGCGATTTAGTCTTCGATAGGTATTGTGAGTCAGGATAGCATCGGTGATGGTTTAGGTTGCCCGTCGTTGACAGAGTTCATGTCAGTGGCGGGCTTTTTTATGCAGGTTGGCTTCCGGTAGGTTGATAGGGTATTTCGAACCAGAATTCGGAACCTTTCCCCGGAATAGAGCTGACGCCCACTTTTCCGTTCATTTTCTCGGCAATCATGGTGCAGATGGAGAGTCCGAGACCCGTGCCTTGTTTAAAACTGTTTAGCTTGACAAAGCGTTCGAATACATCCTTTTGCTTTTCAGGAGGAATGCCGCAACCGGTATCACGGACAAAGAAGCGAATCCTGTCTTCTTGCGGCAGGTGATAACCAATGTCGATGAAACCTTCTTCCGTATGCTTGAGGGCGTTTGACAGATAATTGTTCAGTACTTGTCTTACCCGTTTGGGGACTGTGTGAATAATACAGTAATCCGCACCGGGCAGGAGACGTATACTGACTTCGGACGGAAGTTTCAGTTTTGCCATCGTCTGCATTTCATCAAGCGTCTTGTTTACATCCATATCTCCTTCTGTGAATTCGAGAATGCCGGCTTCGATGCGTGACAGGTCGAGAATATCGTTAATCAGTTGCAGCAGCAGCTGGGTGTTTTCTTCGATGATATGTATGTATTCCTTTGTATCTTCGTCTTGTATTGCATCGGAAAGTATGGAGGAGAATCCGACGATGGCGTTCAGTGGAGTGCGTATTTCGTGGCTCATGTTGGCGAGAAAAGCCGATTTCAGGCGGTTGGCTTCTTCTGCTTTCTCTTTGGCTGCCAGCAGTTCGGTGATGTCCAGTGCAGAACTGACAATCCACCTCTCTTTTCCTTTGTTGTAGGACACCAGCGTTTTGTGAAACGACAGAATATACTCTCTGCCTTTGGGATTGACAAAGTGTTTGATGTAGGACTGGGGAGTTTCCGACTCTTCAACTTCTTTGTCTGTCTCTTGGATGAAATTATCTTGCATTAGGGGTTTGAACTCCTCTTCATAGTGTCCCACAATATCCTCAGCGGGGACTTCCATCATCTCTGCCGCTTTTTTGTTCCATATCAGGTAGCGTCCTTCATCGTTTTTGTCTTTTACTGTCGTGGCGATGGGAAGGTTCTCCAGAATACTTTCAAGGAAGAAACGGTATTTTTCGTTTTCCCGGCGTTGGACTTCATCTTCCGTAATGTCGCGTATGAAGGCCATGACATTATTTCTGTTGAGGTAGACCATGCGCACTGCGATATATAGTTTCTCACCACTTTCTATTCTTATCTTTAGGGTCAGGCTGTCCGAAGTGCGGGTATTCAGTACGCGTAACAGCGACGTCATGTATTTCCGGCATTCATCGGCGTCTGTCACCAAATCTTTGATGTTGAGAGTTCCCAGGTTTTGGAACGGAAGTCTGTTCGCCTTTTCGGTAGGTGTATTGAGCAGTTTTACGACAAAACCTTGTCTGTTCAGCAGATATACCGGAATGTCTATTGCCCGGATAATCTGCCTGTTCAGACTTTTGTATTTATAATTTATCCAGTATAGAAAGCTTGCAGATGTAGCGGCAATCAACAGAAATAACTGTATTTCTCCAAATAATGTAAGATGCATACGCGGTATCTTTCATTTCGTCTGTCCCCGTTGACGAAGGTTATTATATAAAAAGCGCGAGGACTGTTATTGCCTATCTGCATTCGAGGCTCTGGAAAATGCCCACGTCATAAATAGACAACAGTCCCCACGCCTAAGTATATAATAACATAGACGTGAAGAAACTGTTGCTATCATCCCATGACGTTTATTGAATTTTCCAGATTCCGAATAGGCAGGGATAATAACTTTCGCTTCTTGCGTTCTTATCGAATCAAGTCAAAAATGGCCGTTATCACTATAACTGCCAAGACTTTGGTGCAAAAGTAGTATATTTTTTTTGGATGTACGATATGATGAGGAGAATAAAGTGTATATGCAAACAAAGCGTGATGGTATTTGACCGTCACGCTTTGTATAGTCTGCCATTAAAAGTTGTTGTTAGAGAGAATTGTTAGAGGATTTATTTCATGGCTTCTATGGTATATCCTTGTTGTTTCAGAAGGTTCAACACTCCATTGTCTCCGGGCAGGTGTCCGGCACCGACTACGAAAAGGGTGGGGGCTTCCGTCATGATGGCAGGCATCTTTTCAACCCATGCCTTGTTGCGGTTATCCAGCATGGCTTCCATCTCACCGGGCAGCGGGTCGCATGAATTGCCGTCGCGCTCTTCCATCAGTTGCAACATGGCGTCCAGGTCTTGCTTTTCATAAGCGGTAATCAGGCGTTTGCTTTGGTCGATACCTTTCTCAATGTCGCTGATGGCGCAGTAGAGGAGGCTTGCCTGGCGTTGCAGCGTCTGGCTGTTGAACAGAATGTCTATTTGTGACTGGGCTGTTTCCAGACCGCCAATTTTCTTGCCTTGCTGTGCGGCCTGCTGCTGGAAGTAAGTGTCAAGCTGTTCTTGCGGGTTGAAGCCCGGAGTGTGTTTCATGTAGAGCAGGACGACAAGCTGCTGGTTGATGGCAGCCGGTTTCAGTTGTGCCAGCATGGCAATGTCCACCATCATGTTTTCCTTGATGGCTTTGCCTACTTCTTCGTATTGTTCGGGAGTAAAGAGGCTTTGCAGCGTGGTGTCTTTGGGCATCATCATCTGCTGTTGCATGCTTTGCATGAAGGCGGGAGTCGCCATTTCGCTCATCACAACTTCCCCGTAGACTTGGGCGGTTTCGCTCATGGCCTGCGGCATGGCGGCAATGCTGTCCTTTATACTGAGTGGAGAGAGGTGATAAGTACCGAAAATATAGGATGGTTTCTCTAATCCTTTACCGGATACTTTCCATAAAAGTTGTGCATTGGCGCTCAGCGCAATGCTGATGAATAAGAGGATGCCTAAAAGTTTCTTCATTGTTTTCTTCTTTTAATAGTTTCTGGACTATCAGTCGGGACAGAGTAAAGAAAATCACAAGAAGGGAAAAATTAGTATTATTTTATTCTTCCTCCGCAGAGCCAGTGTTGGGTGTAATATTTTTCCCGGAGGTTGCTGACTATGACTCCCTGGCTGGTGCTGGCATGTATAAACTTGCCGTCCTTGAGGTAGATGCCTACGTGTGCCACTTTTTTGCGGGAAGCACGGCTGGTGAAGAACACCAAATCTCCCTCACGCAAGTTGCGGCGGGAGATTTTACTGCTCTCTTTCAGTTGCCCGTCTGTGCTTCTCGACAGACGGGTGTGGTAAACTTTCTTATACAGTTGCGATACCAGTCCGGAGCAGTCCGTTCCACGTTTGCTGTCGCCACCTGCGCGATAGGGGGTGCCTATCCATTCGGAGGCATGGATGTATAGCTTGTGGTTGTCCTGCAGTTCAATATCCACTCCCAAACGGACGGATGCCTGCGCCAGGGCTTTGTAGTCCAGGCGTGGCGCGGAAGTATGGCAAGAACTTAGGCCTATCAATATGATAGTAAGAGCTACTATATAAGAAAGATATTTTTTCATGCTTCCGAATTTTTTTCTTCTACCGTTTTATCTTCTTTTTCCGTTATTTCTTCTACGGCTGCTTCTACTACCGTTTCTTCTACCACGGCTTCTTCCTCCACACCGACGTTGAAGTAAGCTTCCAATTCCTGCTCGGCAGAGTTGTTCTCATTTCGTATATCGCGGATAATAACGCCGTTTTCTAACAATGCAATACGTGGACAAACGTCCACTGTGTGATTCAGGTTATGGCTGGAAATGATGACGGTGGCTCCGTGCTCTTCATTGTATCTTTTCAGCAAGTGTTTGATTACAGACTGTGAACTGGGGTCAAGGAAGTTGAACGGTTCATCCAGAATCAACAGTTGCGGGTGATGTAGCATAGCGGAGATGATGCCGATTTTCTGCTTGTTTCCGGCAGAATAGTTGCGGATGAATTTTTTTTGCCCCATCACTTCGCCGTTCATGAAGCGTTCGAAGGGAAGCAGGCGTTCGTCTACCTCCTCTTTCTTCAGACCGTACATCTTACCGATGAAGTAGAAGTATTCTTCGGGGGTGAGGTAGTCTATCAGGAAACCGTCGTCTATAAAGGCTCCCGTGAAGTTCTTCCAGTCCTCGCTTTTGCTGACGTCAATGTCATTGATGGTTACATAGCCCCGGTCTGCCTGCAGTAAGTCAAGAATAAGCCGGAAGAGGGTGGTCTTGCCTGCACCGTTGTTGCCTACCAGTCCCAGCATATCGCCTTGCCCGATGGTGTAGTTCTCTATATCTACGGCTTTTTTTGTGCCGAAATTCTTTTGTAAATTGTTGATGCGTATCATGTTAGTGATTGATGTTTAATGATTTCTATTTCTGTCTACTGTCCCTGAAGCCTTCCATATTCTTGTAGCGGCGTTTCATGAGTCGGTGATATACATTCATCAGCCAGAATTTGGAAGTGGCGATGAATGCCACGCCGATGCCGATAAGTATCCAGGGGGTGACCTCTTTGCCAAAGATGGCATTCAGTGCAAAAAGCAGCAGTAAAGGTATGCCGAAAGCACCTCCTGAAATCAGATTCTGCAGACCGGTGCCTATATTCTGCCGGCTGGTCATCTTTGAATTCAGGTCGGTAGTCTTGTTGTTGTAGACCGCCAGTTGGAACAGACAGCAGTATACGGCTCCCGGAATGAATATCAGCCATGCGATACAGCTGAGTACGGATACCTTGCCGGTAACCATGCCGGGAATCATCAGAATCGTAGGAATGAGCAATGCAATGCTGTACAGTATGTATTTGGCACGCAGCAGCGAGTAGATAGATTCCTTGCGGCTCATCAGTCCGTCAATGTAATTGCCTTCGTAACCCATCAGTGTGCTGAGGAACATGATGCCGAAGATAATGTAATTATAAAGGACGAAGAAATCTCTCAGACCTCCGTCATACACATCGGAAAAGCTAATGATACTACTGAACATTATCACTACACCGGTGATGGAATAGAGCGAACGCTTACAAATCTTGTTGCGTAGCAATAACTTGAGTTCCAGTCTCATGTATTCGCCTATTTCGCCGTAGCGGTCGAGGAATTTGTATTCGGATACATGTTTTATCCGTGTATCTTCCACTTTGTTCAGTTCATTGTAGATGAGTTTCTGCATCAGGGTGCGGTTGATGAACCACATGAGGGCGATAGCAGCCAGTACACCGATGAATGACAGTATATTACCGGTGATGAACCCTTCTCCCAGATTGACAAAACAGTCGAAAAGCGGACTGTTGTCCGGAATGAATAGTGCGGCGGCAATGCCACCATATACTACTACCGGTAATGCCAGCCACCAGATGCGCTCACCCATCAGTGTGCGGCACAACAAGAACCAGTAGTTATTGAATACCATCAGCAGCCAGATGCCAATGCAATAGGTCAGCACACCACTGATTCCATAGAATTTGGTGACGGTGATGATGGAAAACGGAACAAACAGAAACAGCCAGAACAGATTGAAGCCATCCAGTCCGGAACGGATCAGCAGGAAGTCTATAAGACGATTCCGTTTGATGGGAAGCAGTAGGTAGGGCTTCACTTCCTGGGTGGGTGTTTTTTGGAAAGGCAGGCGTATCAGGAAATCCAGCACAAGGACAAATATCAATCCGGAGTTCATTACGTGATAGGCTTCTGTGGCACCACCGTCAAAGGCGAATGCAAAGGTCGTACCGAAGAATATCAGGTAACCGGCCCAGAAGACGAACATGAAGTACATCCAGAATTTTCCGAATTTACTTTTTTCGTACATCGGATTTCGTTTTTCTGCCAGTTTTCCGTGCTTGCGCAAATCTAAGAAAAGACTCATAGTATTTGTATATATAGAGTTTGTATAAAAAAAGCTGCGCTGCCTTTCATCGAACAACGCAGCCTTCTGTGTGTATGGCTCTCTTATTCTTTGTCAGGAGTTTCAGGACTGATCATTGATACCTCAATCTCATTCTTCTGCTTGAACAAGTCGTCGGTGAACTTTTGGATGTCCTTCACGGTGATGCTGTTGACAATCTGTTCGTAATCCTTTATCGGATTCATACCGGTGAACAGGTATTCGTCAATGCTGCCCAGCCAGTAGCTGTTTTCCTTCAAGTCTTCGGCGTGTTTTTTCAGCATGAACTCCTTCACTTTATTCAGGTCTCCTTCCGACGGACCTGCTTTGGCGATGTTGTCGAGTTCTGTAAAGATAATCTGCATCAACTTTTCTCTTTTTGCCGGAGCGGTTTCGAATATAATTTGCAGAAGGGCCTTTTCTTTCGGATATTTGCTTAACTGGCCGCCTACATATACACCGTAAGTGCCACCTTCGTCTTCACGTACCTTGGCTGTATAAACCAAGTCAAGAATCTGGCTGGTCATATCCAGCAGGATGTTATTTTTCAGGTCGTACTTGCAGTCACCGTTCAGCAGGACAAAATTCGACGCTTTAGCAGTTTCCTGCTTCCTTACGAACTCATTCTTATAAACTCCCTGGCGCATGTCGACTTTATTGTCCTTGAATGTTTCCTTGCGGTTGATGGCAGGCAGTGAACCCAGGTACTCGGCGATGAGTGGTTTCATTTCCTCCACATTCACATTTCCTACAAAGATAAAGGTAAAATCGCTGGCATCTTTGTAGCGGTCTTGATACATGGACAGAATCTTGTCATAATCCATCTTGTCAATCATGTCCGCCTTTATTCTGGCTCTTCTGGGATGGTGCATGTAAATACCGGCCGAGACAGAGTCACTGAACGCTACCTGGGGATTCATTTCCATATTCTGCAAAGCAGCTTTGTTGCGGTTCTTGTAGGATGCGAAGGCATCGTCGTCACGGCGTGGAGCGGTGAACGTCAAGTAAGTGAGCTGCATCATTGTTTCGAAGTCTTTCGGTGAACAGCTGCCATTGACGGTTTCTGTCTTGTCACCGATACCATAGCTGACGGAAGCTTTCTTGCCGGCCAGAACTTTTTCCAGGTCTACGGCACTGAAATTACCCAGACCACCGACACTCACTGCATCCAGTCCGTTGATGTTGATGATTTCCGAGTCGGGGAACAGGGAACTACCGCCTAGGCTGACTCCCTTCATGCGGATTTCGTCTGCCTTGAAGTCTGTCTTCTTGATAATGACCTTGACTCCGTTGGAGAGTGTCAGCGTTGTAGTGCCGAATGTATCATCTGTCTGCTCGGATACAATCTTTCCGCCTTTCGGGGCTTCGGCCATCAAAGGTTCATCCGACACCTTGTCTACGTAGGCAGTCAGTTTTTCAGCTTTAATGTCTTTCAGAATCTTCTTGATTGCATCTTCTGTCGGCATTTTCAATCCTTCCTTATCCGGACCGAGAATTGCGACTACCTGGTTACTGTCTGTCACGAGGGCTTGCATCATCTGGTTCAGTGCGGCAACCGGAATGGCGGGAGCTATCTGATTGATGATGGCGTATTCGTTTTCGATGCCCGGAATCGGTTCGTTATCGAGGAAATGACGGACATATTCATCCACGTACTCTTCATTCTTGCGTTTGTCACGCTCGTTATAAGCAGATTCCAGTTGGCGCAGATATTCGGCACGGGCACGGTTGTATTCCGTTTCCGTAAAGCCGAATTGGCGGGCGCGTTCTGTTTCGCGCAGGAGAGTGGCTATTCCATTTTCTATGGCATCTTCCTTGCAGACAACGACACCGGTGAAGGCATCTTTGGTTTTGGCAACAAAGAAATCATCGTCATAAGTGGCGGCATATATATAAGGAGGATTGGCGGTCTGTACCAATTCGTTCAGACGCGCATTCAGCATATTGTTGATGAGCGTGGTTGCATAATTCTGTACCAGATAGCCCATGTCGCCTTTCTGCTCGTCAGGAGTGGCTTCGTGCTTGTTGAAGATGAGGGCTTGTACATTGGACTGTTCCTTGTCCTGATAAACCAATACGATAGGCTCCTTGTTGTCGTTTACCGGATAGTACTCACGTTTGGCAGCATTGGGCTGGGCGGGAATATCAGAAAATATTTTCTTGATTTGGGCTTCGATGGCATCCACGTCTATATCGCCAACTACCACAATACCCTGAAGGTCCGGACGGTACCACTTTTCATAGTAGTCTCTCAAGGTTTGCGGTTTGAAGTTCATAACGACCTCCATCGTTCCGATAGGGAAACAAGTGGCATACTTCGTTCCTTCGAACATGACCGGAAGCATCTTCTCCTGGAAGCGTTGTATGGCGCTCATACGGGTGCGCCATTCTTCGTTGATGACTCCGCGTTCTTTGTCTATTTCCTTCGGGTCCAGAGTCAAATCGTTACTCCAATCGTGCAGAATCAGCAAGCAGGAGTCGATGGCTCCCGGAGTAGTGACCGGCACATTGGAAATGTTGTATACGGTTTCGTCTACGGAAGTATAGGCGTTCAAGTTCTCACCGAATTTCACCCCGATACGCTCCAGGTATTGTTTCAGTGCATCACCGGGGAAGTGGGTCGTTCCATTGAAACACATGTGTTCCAGGAAATGGGCAAGGCCGCGTTGGTCGGCTTCTTCTTGAATGGAGCCTACCTTTTGGGCAATGTAAAAGTCGGCCCGGTTTGCAGGCTGGCTGTTCTTGCGGATATAATAGGTCAATCCGTTGTCCAACTTTCCGATACGGACATTTTTGTCGACCGGGATAGGCGGCATTTGCTGTGCAAATACCTGCTGAAAATTGCAGCAAAGAATTAACGCTACAATCCATAAACCACGTAATAGATGTTTCATATTATTATGAATTTAAATTGTTCTTGAACTATCTGTCGGACAGCCCTTAGATAAATCACAACTTCTGTTGTTTTTTTCGGATTCCATTCCGGATAAATGGAATTTATCTGACTGCTTCCCGGATGCGGACCAATTTGGTCAGCAGGTCTTCCAGCAGGTCGAGTTTCAGCATGTTGGCGCCGTCACTCTTGGCTACGGCGGGATTTTCGTGGGTTTCGATGAACAGTCCGTCTACACCTACGGCAACACCGGCTTTGGCTACGGTCTCGATAAGTTGCGGCATACCTCCCGTGACGCCACTGGTCTGGTTGGGCTGTTGCAAGGAGTGGGTTACATCCAGGATGACGGGGAAACCGAAGGTCTGCATTTCGGGGATGCCGCGATAGTCGATGACTAAATCCTGATAACCGAAAGTAGTTCCGCGTTCCGTCAGCATGACGTTCCTATTGCCTGCTTCCACTACTTTATCAGCCGCAAAGCGCATGGCAAGCGGAGAGAGGAACTGCCCTTTCTTGATGTTGATGGTTTTTCCGGTTTTGGCGGCGGCTACAAGCAGGTCTGTCTGCCGGCAGAGGAAGGCGGGAATTTGCAGAATATCCACATATTCGGCAGCCATGGTGGCTTCTTCGGCTGCATGAATGTCGGTCACGGTAGGTACTCCGAAGGTGGTGTGCACTTTTTGCAGTATCTTCAGCGCCTTTTCGTCACCGATACCCATAAAGGAATCCAGACGCGAACGGTTGGCTTTACGGTACGACCCTTTGAATACGTATGGGATTTGCAGTTTTTCTGTGATGGTCACGATACGTTCGGCAATGCGCATTGCCATTTCTTCTCCTTCAATGACACAAGGACCTGCCAGTAGGAAGAAGTTTCCGGTAGGATTATTCTTTAATTCAATCATAGGTTGTTACTGATTAAGTATTTTCAATTGGGTATAATCAATGTTATCGCTTCGTGCAGTACGCTGATGTCCAGTGGAAAATGACGGTCGAGAATACGTCCGTCCAAATCGACAGAGGCATTTTGCGCACGCAGCACTTTTACTTTTTGCGTACGGTAGGGCATCACTACCTTATGGTTCAGAATCCGTCCCTGGATAAGCATCCATAGCCCCGACCATAGTTGCAGCAATTCGGGACGGTAAATGACGGAAACATCCAGCCAACCATTATAGGGCACTGCGCTTGGCGCCTGGCCGTATCCCCACGCACTGCCTATGCAGACAGTCATGATGCGTCCGCGTATATGCTCGCCGTTTATCTTGAGATGCATGCGGTACAACTTACGTTCGAAGATAATGGATAGCAGTGCCATGAAGTAGGAGAGGAATTTCACTCCCCAAAAACGCTTGCACTGGTCGGTGATTTTCACGATACGGGCTCCCAGACCTATGTTGATGGCATTGAGAAAGTAGCGTGTCAGATGCTTTTCACCGTCGTAATAATAGCAGGTACCCACGTCTATTTTCCGGCGGCGGTTGTTGATGATGCAATCCACCGCTTTCTTGTAGTCCGAACTCATTTCCCAATAGTCGGCAAAGTCATTTCCTATACCATTGGGGATGATGCCGATGGCTATATTCTCCTTGTCCGGTGCATTGGAAAGCATGATGCCGTTAATGACGTCATTCAGTGCGCCGTCACCGCCTACTACAACAATGGTGCGGTAGCCGTTGTTGGCAAGGATACCTGCCAGACGCTCTACCGAACCGAACCCTTCGGACTGCACATAGTCGTAAGGCACACCTTTGCTGTCCATGTATTCTTTGATTTCTTTCCACCGTTTCTGCACTTTCCGCGTTCCGGCCTTGGGGTTGTATATCACTCCCAACTTTTCGGGTTCTGCACTCATGATTCTATTTACAATTTGACTATTTACAGTTTACGATTTAAATCACCCGGTTCTTCATCATTTCATCATCCTTCCAACTTCTTCTTTACAAAAGCTATCTTTTCTTCCATCGGCCATCGGGCATTCATCCAATGGATGGTAAATCCACGCCGTTCCATACCGCGGAACCAGGTCATCTGGCGTTTGGCAAACTGGTGGATGGCTGTTTCCAGTTGCGTGAACATCTCTTCATAGGTCAGCTTGCCGATGACATAAAGTGTCAGATACTTGTATTCCAGTCCGTAATAGATGAGGTCATCCGGTTGGATGCCTTGCTCTATCAGACGACGCACTTCGTCTATCATTCCTTCTTCCAGACGCTGGTGCAGGCGGCGGGTGATTTTCTCCCGACGCAGTTCCCGGTTGATGTCCACACCAATGATGAGGCTGTTCAGCTGGGGGAAGGAGCGTTCGTCTACTGGGGTATGGGCATAATACTCTTCGATTTCGATGGCTCGTATGGCACGTTTGGCTGTGTCTACGTCCGTAGTATTGTGCAGGCTTTTGTAACCTTTCAGTATGTCGGTCAGTTCTTCCAGCGATTTGTCTGCCAGACGGGTGCGCAACTCAGGATTCTCGGGTACGGGCAGCAGACGGTAGCCTTTCAGCACTGATTCGAGATACATTCCGGTTCCTCCACATACAACGGGCAGGCAACCTTTTTGTTTAATAGTCTCGTAAGCATTCAAGAAATCACGCTGATACTCGAAAACATTGTACTTATAGCCCGGGTCGGCTATGTCGATGAGGTGATAGGGAATCTGTTTCCCGTCGACGGTATAGTCGGCAAGGTCTTTGCCGGTGCCCAGGTCCATCCCCCGATAGATTTGCCGTGAATCGGCACTGATGATTTCCGTATGGAGTTCGGCGGCCAAGGCGGCTGCAAATGGAGTCTTTCCTGAGGCGGTAGGCCCTAATATGGCGATTAAATCATAGTCTGGCATATATAAGTTCTTGTTAATCTCACTACAAAGATAGTGCAAACCGAATGCAGAATAAAATGAACTCGTTCATTTTTTATGCTGAGGTGCAGCTTATCTTCGTGTTAGTGCAAAGATAATGCAAACTGGGAGTATAATGGAAAGAACTTGCTCATTTTTTTACGTGATGCTATACCTTCTTTTCTACTTTGAAGCAGAAAAAGTGAAAAAGGACGTGAAAACGAGCATTAATCTTATTAAAATGTGTTATGAAACATGCTTTTTTTCTTGGAAAGTTTGTCAATGTCCCAAAAGTCCGTACATTTGCAATGTGTTTTTCATAGTATTAGATTTAAGGTTAACAAAGGTTGGAGTACAGCGGTACTCCTGGATGGCATGCTGTACTTGTACAGTGTGTTGTTTTGTGCTATTTTATTGTTGAGCAATGCATTATACATATAAACAGATATGGCTTATCAACTTTCCGGTAATGATGAGCATTTTGATGGAGCAGCTGATAAATATAACCGATGCTGTTTTCTTAGGTCACGTTGGCGAGGTGGAATTGGGAGCATCTGCCATTGCGGGGATTTATTATTTGGTGGTCTACATGCTTGGGTTTGGGTTTAGTATCGGATTGCAGGTGATGATTGCCCGAAGGAATGGAGAATGTGATTATGGTAAGGCTGGGAAGATATTCTTTCAAGGTTTCTTCTTTTTATCGGGATTGGCCATTTTGCTTTGTCTGCTGATGCAGGCAAGTTCTTCTTTCATATTGGGAAGGTTGATTTCCTCACCGGAGATTTATCGGGCTGTAATTCAGTATCTGGACTGGCGCAGTTTCGGTTTGCTGTTTTCGTTTCCGTTTTTGGCTATCCGTTCTTTTCTTGTGGGAATAACATGCACTCGGGCATTATCGTGGGCTGCAGCCGTTGCAGTAGTGATTAATATTCCTTTGAATTATATTCTGATATTCGTTGGAGGACTGGGAATATCGGGAGCTGCCATTGCTTCTTCTCTGGCAGAGATGGGTTCTTTGGCGATGCTTCTTTTCTATGTATGGCTGAAAATAGATAAAGGGAAATATGGATTGAAACCGGTATATGACGGAAAGCTGTTGGTAGATGTGCTGAGCTTGTCGGTATGGAGCATGCTTCATGCCTTTATCAGCGTGGCTCCGTGGCTCTTGTTTTTTGTGGCGGTGGAACATTTGGGTAAAACGGAATTAGCCATTTCCAATATTACGCGAAGTGTATCTGCTGTCTTTTTTGTAATAGTCAATTCTTTTGCGGTCACTACGGGTTCGCTGGTTAGTAATGCGATTGGGGCTGGAGAAAGGAGGGCTGTTTTCATTATCTGCCGTAAGATACTGAGGTTGGGCTATTCTGCTGGATTTCCACTGATAGGGGTAGCTGTATGCTGTAATCGCTTGATAATAGGAATCTATACAGATAACGAACTGTTAACGGAGCAGGCTTTCATCCCTTTTGTTGTGACGTTGCTGAATTATACCTTTGCCTTGCCAGGCTATGTATATCTCAACGCAGTTGGAGGGACCGGTAAAACCCGGATTACTTTTCTTTTCCAAGTGACTACCACTGTCGTGTATCTGGGGTATCTTTATTGGTTAAGCGCTTGCACTCATGCATCCTTGGCTATTTACTTAACGGCAGAATACCTTTTTGTGATTTTGCTGGCACTGCAATCGGTTTTCTATTTAAGAAGTAAACAATAAACCGTTGGCGGAATTGACTTGGCATATCTTTCATGTTACCGATGTGATGATTGTTTTAACTTGTTGTCAATCAGAGAGTAATTTTGCCAACCTATTGCCGTGCTTTTGGCAAACTTTTGCCAAGCCGATGGCAAAGTTTTGCCAATGCGGTGGCAAAGTCTTGCCAAGAAGGAGGCAAAACCTTGCCAACTTGTCGGCAAGAAAAGATACACTATTGATGAGATACGCCGTTGCTTGCCGCATCTTGTACAAGGCTGTTGGGATAGATTTCCTTAATAATCCATCATCAGTGAGTTGCCGGTCTTGCCTCGTGAAATGTCAAGGTTAGGCGGTGCATAGCTCTGGTTACAGCTACATAAAGCATACTCTTGTCAATCTCCGAACGGTAATTTCTCTCATCCGTCTGTGGAATAATGACTTCGTCAAACTCAAGCCCTTTTGCCATGTGGGCAGAGGTGATGACGATGCCTTGCACAAATGCGGAGCTTTGACTTGATAGGAAGCTGATATCATTGGCATATGATTTCAGCACGTCTGCCATCTCCCTGGCTTGCTGCTCCGTCTTGCATATGATGCCAAGAGACTTATATCCGGATTTCCGGTAAGTGGAGATTAGTCCCATAATGCCGGACAGTTCTTCTACGGCACTGCCGAACTGCAGGATTTGTGGCTTTTCTCCATGCCGGGCAACCGGTTCCAGCTCTGCGTTAGGATGAATCTTTTGCGCAAAATCCGTAATCTCGAAGGTGGAACGATAACTCTTACACAATTTCATGATTTCACTTGCAGTCAGTGACTTTTGGATAGTTTCTGCTGTGGATGAACCATAAGGATTCACGGACTGTCCTGCATCGCCCAACACGGTTTTCCGGCATGGAAAGAGTTTCTGTATTACCTTGTACTGTATGGGCGAATAGTCCTGCATCTCATCTATCAACAGATGTTTGACTCTGAATGGCTGGTTCCCGTTTCCCTCCAATGCCAAGTGTAGGTATGCCAGCGGTGCCAAGTCTGAGTATTCGAGTGTATGTCCCTTTCGCATTTTGAACATTCCGGGATTATTTGTCCATTTAAAGAAATCTTTGTAGACTTGAATGTCGTTATTGCCTGCAAACATTAGTCTGATTTCTTTTTTCAAAAGGTTTCTGCCGGCGGTGGTTACCGTAAAGGCGTATTGTATTTTCAACATATCCAGCATATAATCAGCCATAGCATCAAATCGTCGGCGTATGGGATAACGGTTGAAACGTAGGTACTGTTCTTCGATAAACGGGGCAGGTATGGTGATGTATTTGGTCAGCTTCACGTCTGCTGCCTTGAAGTAGGTGTTCTCTATGTGGAGGATAAACTTGTCAAGCTCTGAAATGAAGCCGAAAGAGGCTTTATAGGCTATTCTGTCGATGAGGCTTGAGGATGGCTTTTCTAACAGTTCATTCACTAGCCCGAAGTATGTTTGGTACTTATATTTGTGTTCCAACACTCCGGAGAGTATTTGTTCCATACTGGTTTCGGGCACGGTTTCTTCCCCAAGTTCGGGGAGGACGTTGGAGATATAATCGGAAAACACTTTGTTGGGGGAGATAATCAGAATATCTTTTGACGAGATGCTGTCTCTGAAGGTATAGAGCAGGTAGGCTATGCGGTGCAGGGCGATGGATGTTTTTCCAGAGCCGGCCACTCCTTGAATAATAAGCGTGCGGATATCTTCGTTGCGGATAATCCGGTTCTGTTCCCGTTGGATGGTGGCAACGATATTTTTCATCTTGTCATCTGCATTGGAACTTAACTCCTTTTGCAGAATGTCGTCATGGACGGTCAGGGCACTTTCAATCATAAATTCCATTTTGCCGCCCCGAATTCTGTATTGGCGTTTTAGGGAAATTTCTCCTTTAATCTCTCCCGATGGAGACCGATAGCCTGCTTCTCCTAATTCATGGTCATAGAACATGCTCGAAACGGGTGCTCGCCAGTCATGGATAAGGGTAGCTCGACTTTCCGGGTCATAGAAGGTATGGATGCCTATATAGATAGGCATCACTTTGCTGTTTTCTTTCTTTTCCAAAAAATCAATTCGTCCGAAGTAAGGAATGGCAAGTATCTTGGTGAGCCGCTTACGCTTGTTGATTACACTTTCCCCCAAGGCAAAATGGTTTAGGATGCTTTCGCGCATGGAGCGTATCTCATGCGGGTCGATGTCTTTGTTGGACCAGATATAGTCTTTGTATTCTGCCAAGGTGTCGACGTGGTCTTTCACGGATGCGTCGGTATTACCGATAACCTTTTTCAGAAAACTGATTATTTGCTTTAAATATTCTTTCTCTTGTTTCTCTGTTTGATTGAATGCCATAATTAGTTGTTGCTAAAAGATAAGACAGTGTGCAAAATTAGTGTATTGTATCAAGAAGGGAAATGGCTATTTATAGCTATATACTGGGAAGTTTTATATCTTTGCACATTCAAAAAAGTGGAGGTAAATGGACATTCATGAGCTTGCAAGGCAGAATCAGCAATCTGCATGGAAAGTATTGGAAGATACCTGTATTATTGAAGCATGGGAGCGCATTGGAGCAACCGTTCATTTGGTGGGCTCACTCCGTACCGGGCTGTTGGCGAAAAGTAGGGATATAGATATCCATATTTATACCGATAGGTTGGATGTAGGAGAGAGCTTTTCGGTCATCCGGGAACTTGCGGAACGGTTGCCTTTGCAGGAAATACAATATAGGAACCTTATCCATACGGAGGAAGAGTGCATGGAGTGGCATGCTTTATATAAGGATAGAGAACAGAATACTTGGAAGTTTGATATGATTCACATCCGGAAAGGTTCCAGGTATGATGGTGTTGTAGAAAAGGTGACTGCCGCTATTGCGGAGCGCCTTACTCCTGAGATTAGGAAAACGATATTGCAAATCAAATTCGATGTGCCGGATGGTGTAACGATTCCAGGTATAGAGATTTATCATGCTGTCTTTACGGGAGGTGTCCGCACTTATAAGGAGCTTGAAGAGTGGCGCAAAACAAATCAGTTGGCGGACAGTCTCGGTTGGCTTCCGTAATCTTAGAGGTAGATACCAAGATTTTCTACTATATGGATGGCTTCCATTATATTGTTGGCATCTAACTTGCTTAGGATGTTTTTCCGGTGATTGTTCACAGTATAGATGCTCACTCCCAGCTGGTAAGCGATTTCCTTGCTTAGAAAACCTTGTCGGATGAGTCGTAATATTTCTTTCTCCCGGTTGGATAATTGTTTGTCCGGAGAAACAGTGCATGTTGGAAGCATCTCTCCCGTTTTTCTGTTCACTACTGTCCGTTTGATTCTTTCGATAGGGGTCTGGTCGGGAAGTATGTCCATTACTCCCATGATTATCCAGGCTTTACCATTCCGGTCTGTTTCTATGACTTGTTGCCGGCTGCTTACATTGATATACTGTTGCCGTGCATTCAACATACGGAATTGAAATATTTGCCGGTAGTCATTTCTTTCTTCCGGTGGGAGTGAGTAGATGAACTGTCCATGCTCGATTTGGCATTCTGTGAGTTGAATTCTGTCATCAGGGTGTATTCTCTCTTCCAGTAAATCGCCTTGTTGCCTGATTGTCTTTATCCAAGTGGGATTGTATCCGAAAAGATGGGCAAAACTGTCGGATGCAAAATCGTATCTCTCTTTAAATACGTCAACTGTAAAAATACAGCTCTGACTCATTTGTGAGAACGCTTGCACGGATATTCTTTTCTTGTTCCACAAATCATAGTCCACATCGGGACCGCTAATCTGCTGTCTTGCCCATAATTCTTTGGGAGTTGTCTTGTTGGTAGTCATGGAACAAAGATAACTGATAATTTTCTTTTGAGCTTTATCTTTTACGGGATAATATTATTTCTAAGAATATGTTGTAGGGTTGGATTAAGTGGCTACCTTTGTAGGCCGTGTCATTGGGGACGCCGTGAATGAAAAGCAAACGAGTAATAAATTCAATATGTGATAAGATGAAAGATATACCGGCAGACAGCTTAATAAAGAATTATTTTCCTGTAGATTATATAGATTCTTTTTCTAAAGTGATGGTCACTGGGCAGGCTTTGACACCGGAAGATTTTCGCAATCTTGCCTTCAGTCGATTTCCTAAGTGGATTGGTTGGCTCATGAATTTCAGGAATGCGATTGTAAAGCCATTAGGACTGGATACAGCAACCAGATTTACAGATATGGTCTTGGATAAAAATCTGCATGAAGAAATTCTCGGAATGCCGGATAAGCATCTTGATTTCCATGTGTCCATGTGGTGCGGGGAATATCACGAAGGAAAACAAGAACTTCGGATTACTACTGTTGTGAAGTACAATAATTGGCTGGGAAGGGCATATTTCTTTATTATCAGACCTTTTCATGGGATAATAGTAAAGTCTATCTTAAAGCATGTTGCTGGGGATAGGGGGGGAGTATTTATTTGAGTGGTGCCACCAGCAACCGAAAATAGGTTTGTATAGCACTATTTCTCAATAAGTTATATATTTATCACGATGTTAGTCCCTTGAATAAGGTTTTCACAGCTTTGCACCGTTTGACATCAGTTTGTATCTTGGGTACGATTTCTGAATGCAAAGTTAGTGATTTATTTGAAATATAAACATTATCGCAGCATATCATTATTATTTAAAAGTTCAAAAATTAGAGTAGACAAGATGTCATTTAATCTATCTATTTCAATGTCTTCGTTGTTTTTGTGTATTTTAAATGTACTATCAGGAATTTCTCCATGGAACATTTTATTTCTAACAAAATATGCATATTTTATGCTTAACAAAGGTATTAACTCTACATCATGCAGGGTTGTATTTGATGAAATGTGTGTTTGAACATTTCTGAATAAATTTTCTTGATTTAAAAAATCTATTCGGTATGGAAGTATTTCATTAAATAATTTCATGATTCTAATATCGTGATATCTTAATATAAAATCATGAAAGGCTTTTGTTTTCTTTGATGTCGCATAATCATTTAGTATCAAACTTCTCCATCTAAAATCTCTCAGTTCATTATTCGTATAAGCATTTGTAATTTTAAGCGTATTTGTAAATAAGTTTTTATTATTAATAATGAAAATTCTCATTTTAGACATACAATCTACCTCTTTACTGGTATTTCCTTGATACATGAATAATCTATTATATGCTCTCCATAAATGATCAAATTTGTAGTACTTTTCTTTTGAAGCTATTCCTTTAAGCCAGTATGATAAAGCTATACGCATGGCGTTACCTTTTTCTGTTTCTTCGAAAATAACTTTAAGTTTGTCCTTTTGTAAAGAGAATTTTTTATTTCCTGAGCCTATAATTGGTTGTATGATATCCGTTTTACATTCTTTATAATTAAAATCTATACTTTTAGCACGTTTTCTTATAATAGAAATTTGTTTTATATTTGGAAAATCCTTTGCTAAGGAATAGTAATACAATAATCCCTTTAATAATTGACTGTTTATACTATTTGTACTATTGGAGAGTATAGTCCCGTCCACAAACATTTTGCTTCTTGAAGCAATGAGGGTAAAAGAGTTGGATAGAAAATGAAAACTATCCTTATTTGTTTTTCCACTCATATATTCAGAATACAGATTGCCAATATTACATTCTGGCCTTTTTTTGTCAAAATCTATTTTGACATGATAATGGTTATATCTTTTACTCATGAGTATATATTTTAGAATAATATCCGCCTGTTTTTTGAGCACCTTTAAACTCTATTAAATCTAATTTAACCAAAGAATTTAGATAACGTTTAGCAGTAGGTATACTTTTTCCTATTAGTTCAGCTATCTTAGACGAATTAAGTCCGGGATATTGATTAATGATGTCTAAAACTTCCTGCTCTTTGGAATTTACAGTATCATTTACGGTATCATTTACGGTATCACTTTTGATACTGATACCTCTTTTGAACACTGCTGTAAACATCCCCTCCGTATGAAATTCCGGTTCGGGCAAATTTGCTTTTCTCATGGCTTCCTGCATACGAGGAATACCGGATGCAACTCTTTCAACCAAGTGCATACGGGTAAATAAACCGAAAATTAGCGGATTACGTGTCATGCTTTTATGCCCGAAATCTTTAGCCACAACAGGCAGAAGTCCTCCGGGATTGGAAATTTCTACCCGGTCATCAAACATTTCTATCATAATGCTTGCGCCTTGTTCGTAGTAATCACGGTGCGACAGGGCGTTTATAATAGCTTCTTTAAATACGGTCAGAGGGATTTCCCAAATTTCCTCTCTTGGCCCTGTTCCCTCTATTTTATAGGCTACTTGCAGTTTGCTTTCCAGCCAAGACATAGCCTGTAAATACTGTTGGTACAATGAACCTCCGAAAGTTTTATCATCTATAATATAGACTTTATTTGTTCCCTTGAAAAGAACACATCTTGTAACAGCGTGTGGAAATTTTCTTTCAGGTTGTTTTCCGAAGAACATCGCTGCTCCGTTCTTTGCCGTTCCATTTTCGGTAAACAGTTCCAAGTTCTCAAATATTTGTTTGTCGGGTGTGGACGGACTTAGTTTTGCTTCTGTTCGAAAGTCTTTAATCATCTGTTCGTCTGCATCCGTGTAGATATTGAACCAATGGCAGGGTATATGGTCAAAAAAGATTTTGTTACATTCCTGAAAGAAGCTGCGCATTTCTTCGGCTGTGCGAAGTTTCTGCGAGTTCGCTCCCTCACGCACATAGATAGAACCGGAAAATATATAAGGCTTATCCTTACCGGACGGAACATCAATTACCCAAACCGTTTTATCTCCAAGATTTACGGAATACAATTCACAGTGGAGCGCAGGAGATATTTCGCTGATAGAACCTTGAATGGCAGAACGTTTATCGTTTTCTAAGTTAGTACCTACCACTTGCCCGTTATCATCTACTCCAATAAGCAAATATCCTCCGTCTGCATTGGCGAAAGCACATATTTCCTCTGTTAGTTCACGCACCTTTGAGGGTACACGGACTTTAAATTCCACATTATAGCCTTCTCCGCTATCAATGAGTGATTGTATGTTATCTATATTCAGCATGAGTGTCTATTTTGATGTATTTAGTACAAAAAAAATCCAGAATTAATCATACAAATGATACAATATAAAACAGGAAGAATAAACACGCAAAAATAGTATGCAGAGCGAACCAATATAAAGTATCTTACATGATTAGAAATATAAGATAAAATACTAATATTAAAGTATTCTTTTTTTTCTAATTTGAACATCATTAAGTCAATAGGTAGATGGTTATTATATCTATCTAAAATTTTCTCGTATTCATCTTTTATTTTATTGACTTCGTATAGGCTATGTCGTGGATTTACTTTTAATGACCGCAGGGAATTATATAACTTTGCAATTTCCAATGCACATTCATGATAATTTCTTGCTTGAACAGAATAATTTTTGGCATAAGCAAATTGACTAAAAACTAAAATTAGTATAGACAAAGAAATGGATATGAATGTACTACAATTATCAGGCAAGGTAAAAAAAGGTATTTTACATAGATTTAAAACACTAAAGATTATCAAGTACGAAGAAACCCAACCTACAATACGGTTATATCTTGCATCTAATTCTTCGCATCGTTCACTTGCTTTAAATCTAGCCCCTTTTGTAACCCATAATTTGTAGTTTAATTCAACTTCAAAATTATTGTCTTTTAAATACTCTGGAATACACTTTTTCCTTTTGTATATATTTCGAACTCTTCTTCTTTTATTATAGATTTTTTTTAAAGAGTTTGATTCAGGAAGCATTTCTAGGATACAACGAAACATGGCGTTAATATTTTTTAACCAATAAACTAATAGGCAGATAGACTTTGACGGACATTGGTAAATCCTCTGTCAGTTCACGAATCTTCGAAGGCACACGGACTTTAAATACTACATTGTAGCCCTCTCCGCTATCAATGAGTGATTGTATATTTTCTGTATTCAGCATGAATCTCAAATAATTAGAATGCAAAGTTAGTTATTTGTTCTGTATAACTCCCCATTAAGTTTTATTTTATTTGTCTTCAATCGTATCATTGGGTTATATTTATAATTTGCCTTTTACAAAATTAGCTATATTGGATAACGGAACAAATAAAAAACAAGCTATTTTTACCTTATCAATCAAGATATTACAATTCATCATGGAAAAAGAATTTCAAATACCGACTCCGGAAGCGATAGAGTCTTTAATAGGAAAAGGGCTTTATCAAATATGGAATGCTCTCTGTCTTTTAATTGAGCATAAGTATGAAATGGAACGATTGTGGAACAATGGTGGGAGAAAATGGAAATATGAATATAAGTATCGAAGAGGTGGAAAAACTCTCTGTGCTTTATACGCTAAAGAAAATTCCTTTGGCTTTATGGTTATATTAGGTAAAGGAGAACGTGATAAATTTGAAATGCAACGAGAACTATTCTCAAAAGAAGTACAGACATTGTATGATGAAGCAACTGTTTATCATGACGGTAAGTGGATTATGTTTGAGTTGAGAAATACCGAGTTGTTTAGTGATATAGAACGCCTTTTAGAAACCAAAAGGTTACCAAACAGAAAATTATTATCTTAAAGAAGTATCTTCCTTTATTATCATACTTTTGAATTTAAAATGAGCAAGAGATATTGTCAAAGTTGCGGTATGCCACTTCGTTTTGATATGGAAGAATGGCTGGGAACTAATTTAGATGGTTCTAAAAGCGATACGTTCTGTTACTACTGTTTGAAAGACGGGAAATATACAGTTGACGTGTCGATGCACGAAATGATTGATATTTGGCTTAAATACATAAATAAATACAATATGTATGCCCACACAGTTTATTCTCCCGAAGAATTGAAAATGATATTGGAGAAAAGACTGCCGACACTCAATCGGTGGAAACAAAAACAAGATACGAAGAATGTTCATAACCAAGCTATTCAAAGTATAGTTAATTATATCAGCAATCATTTGTTTGAAGATTTTAATATAATTGCATTGTGCCAAAAGTGCGGAATGTCAGAATATCATTTTAGAAGGGTGTTCAAATTTATTATCGGTGAAAATATTGGAAATTACATACAACGACTTAGATTGGAATACGCTGCACACTTATTGACTTCAACCGAATATACATTATCCCGGATAGCGGAACTGGCAGGTTATCAAAGCAAATACAGTATTGCAAAAGCATTCAAGAAGCATTTTGGAGTTTCAACATCCTTATTTAAAGAAAGATTCACACCTCGAAAACGAAATGAACATACATCGTTAACTCCAAGAATAATAATGATTAATAAAATGTTTGTTTCTTGTTTGGAAGTGGGGAAAGCATACGAAAATAAATTTCAATATAAGATGGTATGGGATAAACTGTTGTATTATGCAAGATTCAATAGAATAGACAAAAGACACACGAACTTTGTCAGTTTAAGTTTGGATAATCCAGCAATAACACCGGAAGATAAATGCCGTTTCTATTTAGGTATAATTATGAATGATATACCGGATGCCAAATTGATTACTATACAAATTCCTAATGGACAATATGCTATATTTCGGCATATAGGTAGTTATGATTTCTTATGTGATTTATATAGGATAATTTATGAAGAATGGTTTCCTGATAGCCAGTACTATCCCCAAAACACATTTAGCTTTGAGGTGTATATAAATTCTCCATGTGATACAGATGTACCGGAATTGATAACTGACATATATATACCTGTCGTAAAGAAAAAAACATTCACTGATATAAAATAATATAGTATGGAAAAGATTTCAGAAATCGCACTGTTTCAACAATCTGAAACGTATGCATTAGTAGTGGAAACACGTACTACAGTAAAAGAAATTGCTATGACTATAGGCAGAAGCTTTATGGAAATAGAAACATTGTTTAAAGAGCAAAATGCTGTAATGGCAGATGTTCCTTTTGTGGAATATCTTAATTTTGAATCTATGTCAGAAGATATTCACATGATTATTGGATTCAAATCAGCTAAAATCTTGTGTGGAAAGGGGAACATAAGAGCGATTACCATCCCGGGCAGAAAAATAGTATCTTGCTTACATAAGGGGAACTATACTGAATTGGCTTCTTTGTATCGTGAGATGCAGGAATGGATTGCGGCTAAAGGTTATAAACCTTCAGGAGCATCGATAGAATATTATTATAGCAAGCCGGGGACTTCAGAAGAAGAACTGGTTACTAAAGTTGAAATGCCAGTTTTGTAGGCATCTTATAAAAATCTATTGTTAAACATTCATCTAAAGCCGTTTATTAGGCGGCTTTAATATTCTGATATGAAAAATTTATTAGAACAGAGATTTTTCCGGCTATTGTCGGAATGCTCGCAACGCAAAGTTTCTGCATCCGAGTTTACGGAAGCTATTGAGGAATTGGCTATGCATGTAGCCAATTTTGGTATCAACGAACAGGATTACAGCGTTTTGCTCCGCTATTTTTCTTTTGGTTTACATCGTCTTAAATCGTATCGAGTACGGTTTGAGCAAGAAAAAAATGCCCTATTTACATTTAATTGATGAGGCGATAGGACTTTTAAATACCGAAATACGCCTTATCGAGTGGCGCATCAAGTACCCGGAACAACTACAGCAACGGGCTAATAAACAATCTTTTTCTCCTCTTTTCCTCGCAGACAAAACTACCCTTATCAACATCATGGAAATGGTAAGCGGTTTGTTCCTCTCAAAAGACATCGTGTATCAGAACGGAAAGCCTGCCTACTTGGTGGATTTATCCAAAGCCTTTGAATGGCTGTTCAATATCAAAATAGGCGACTGTTACCAAAAGCATGAGGATGTGATAAAACGGAAGCCGGGCAAACTGACTGAGTTTCTTAATGGACTGGCAGAGCTTATCCGAAAGGAACACGACAAGAAAGGCTATAGATAATCAACGACTTATGATTTATTTATGGGGGATTCCATTAGTTCCCCCGTAATTTCTTTGCACTTGTTTTCTGAATTTTGCTTCATCAATCGATTGACAGACAAGAATGTATAATCAGAAAAATGGAGCAATCATGTATATAGACAATGACGATTTCAGCGTATGGATGCAGAAGCTGTACGCCAAACTGGAAGAACTCTGCAAGGATGTACGGGTACTGCGCAATGCCGACAGGGTGCTGCCCGAAGATGACAACCTGCTGGATAATCAGGGTTTGTGCCTGTTGTTCAAAGTGAGTATCAAGACCCTGCAACGTTACCGGGCTATCGGTGCGCTGCCATACTTCACAATCAGCGGAAAAGTGTACTACAAGGCTTCCGATGTCCGGGAGTTCATCAAGGAACGGTTCAGCGTTACCACGCTACGCCAGTTCGAGAAAGAACACTGCCCGAAGAAAAAAAAGTGAATTTGAAAGCCGGGGCGGTTCTGCTCCGGCTTTGCTTTGCTTTGGTTTATGGCTTGCCCAACTTATCGGCTTTCTCCTTTAGCTTATCGGCTTGCTCGTTCAACAGCCTTGCCCGTTCCAACGCTTCCGCCTGCTTCCTGCTACGGTATTCAAAGCCTTTCACCGAATCGGTCAGGTTTCGGATGAAAGCGTTATCCCGTTCCCGGCTGAACTTTGTTTCCAGCAAATCAAGGCTGCTACCGTCTGCCTTTCCTTTCATCAGGATATAGCGGTATTTTATATCATTGTCCAGTAACCACTGCATCCGTTCCGTGAAACGAACATTCAGGATTAGTGAAATGATACAGATAATAAACCCTGCTGAAAGAAGAAAGAACTTAGGTCTCAGGTAGGGAGTTACCCAGTATATCAGTTTGCCGTACCATGAAACGGACGTTACTTCTCCGGTCAGTGTTGTATCATCAGCCGGGAACAACACTTTTAACCGTTCCTTGAAATATCGGTGAGAGGTCACGATAAGCCCCTTTATATCTTCAAGGTCTTGTTTTTGGTTCTCGGACTGCCCTTTTCTAATATTGCCGATTCGGTTTAGAATTTCCTGCATCGTATTTTCAGTAATGCCGGATTTGCCTTGCATTTCCGAAATGCGTTGTTCGATAACGTCCAGTCGGTTAATCGTTTCCTCCCGGCTGGCTGGTGTTACCTGCTTCTCCTGCCGTTCTTTCAGTTCCGTAACTATAGAGAGAAGCCCCTCCAAAATTAGATTTTCTTCCATGTTCCTATAATTTTAAGTGTCGCTTCTTTTTCTTCTTTTTTCTTTCACCGGGATTGTCGGGCGTATCATCAGCCGGAGAGGATGAAGCGGAGAACAGACCGCCCCAACCTGCCAATAACGGGCTGTTGGCTTTGCCCGGTGTCTGCGCTGGCTCCTGAACAGGTGCGGAAATCGTCTGTTGATTGTTTCCGGCAGTGTTCAGCCCTGCATCCCCGAAACATTTGTCCAGTTTGGAAAAACTGAAACTGCGGTCTATCTCCGAACCCTTGAACGTGTATTCGCCTTTGGAAAAGGATATGCCCTGCACTTCGCCAGTCTGTCCCCTGTACTTGAAATGAATCCCAATACCCTTTTCCGCCAGCTGGGTTTGTAACTGCTGCTAGTTCTTGGACTTCCCGATTTCATCCTTTACAGCGTTGTAAATCTCGTATTTCGATTTGTCCGGCTCTTTCAAGCGGTGCTGCTTCACCTGTTCTTTTCCACCAGCAAAATAAAGCCCGTGCTTAGCTTTCAGCTTCTTGCATACCTGCTCGTTACGGTACATGTCGTTCCTGTCCGAAATGGTCTTGCCGTTGTTGTCTATACGGTTGAACACGATATGCACGTGCGGATGTTCCCGGTCTTGGTGGCGCACGATGATGTACTGCGTATCGGTGATTTTCATTTCACGCATGTACTCCTGCGCAAGCTGTACCATTTTCCCGTCTGTCAGCTTGGGTGCGTCCACCGGGGAATGGCTTAGCGCAATATGTCCGACAGGCTTTTTCAGGTCGGGGTTCATCCCGGCTTGCAGTAAGAAACAGCGTATGATGTCCCGGTTGCTTTCCTCTAATACTCCCTCGGCATGGAGCAAGGTTGCCTGTTCCTTGCCCAGCACATAGTTTACACAGCCCTTAAATCCGCTTCCTTTTTTTATTTTTCCAATCATCCGATAACTGGTTTATGATTTCGACAATCTTGTTTTTGAGTTTCACCAGTTCCACCGCCACCAGTGCGAACCCTCCGGCATTCGCCCGGTGCGCCAGTTGGTTGATGTTGTTGGCTTCGCCTGCCAGTTTGCGGATGGTGTCCGCATCCTGCCTGTTCAGCCGGGGTATGACCTCTGCCGAAACAACCGCCTGCCGGACATACTCACTGACACTATCTTAAAAATTGCGACCAACGGGAGAAATCTTCTTTGCTGTCAGGCAAAGCAAGGTGTTTCGGTTTACCGAAACATAACCTTGCTCTCCCTAATCATACCGTTTACCGTTGGTAATCCTGCCGGACTAAATGCCCCTGCCATTTTTCTGTCTTGGGGTGGCACGTTGTCCGGTTTCCTGCTTTATTTCCTGCGTTTGGCTGGCACTGTTTTTCTGTTCCTGCTTCCTGCCGCACAGATAGTCGTTCAAGTCCGAATAACCCCTGTAATTGTCCGAGAAGTCACGCACACGGTAGGAATATTCCAGTGTGATAGCCTGTGTCGCCCGAAATCCTGTTTCGTCATTGTCAAGCATACAGTGGATGCGTTCATACGGGAACAGTACGTCAATGGCTTTCGGCACATTGGCGGTAGAGTTGAGTATGAGATAATCCTGCCTGTCAAGGTCGGGCATGGTCGGACAGTTCTTCATCCGGAGTGTGAGAAAAGAAAGATAGTCCATAAAACCCTCGAATACCAAACATTTCTCTCTTGGTTCTCCCTGTTGCCTTATATGGGTGATGTCTTTCGATGTGCTACCCTTGAAACGGGGATTGCGGAGTTCGTAACCGCCTGAATCATTCTTGAACGCCAGCGCAAAATAAGGCTTGCCACCGATGCGGTAATACATTTCCTGCACGTATGGGGCTGCCGTTCCGGGCGAAATTCCCCTTTCCTGCAAATAGCACATGAGTGCCGGATTCTGTAACGGCTGGATTCTGCGTATCTCTATCGGGCTGGCTGCTTGCCTTTTCATGTCCCTTTCGGGCAGGTCTTTCCCGTGAAAGGAAAAAGAGGCGGTGTTGCCCTGTTCCAGTCGGCAGATAGCGCCGTAGGCGTTGCACTGGTGCTGCTTCATCACAAGGTCGATGAGCGTCCCGCCCTCGCCAGTTCCGTAGTCACACCACAAATTGGCGTTATAATCCACTTTGAAACTTGGCGTGTTGTCCTCCCGTAAGGGGCTGTGGTACATCCCGTAATTCCCTTTTTCCGTGACGGGCTGGATTCCCAAAGAGTTCAGGTAGTCTTTGATACTGATATTGTTGGCTTCCTTGTAGGTCATAATCTTTATTTTTTGATGTTGATAAATTGCAGTAGCACAGTAAGAAGTCTGTAAGAAGAAAAGTTACTATGTTTCTGCGCATAATTCTTTTTCTTTCAGCGGATTATCCCTTATGCAGTAAGATAAGTAAGTTCTTTTTTCAAAAGAAGATAGAAATATAACCTTGATATTTTCTGCGTTTTTTCTTTTTCCAAACTTTTCCAAAAGTTTACGGTTTTATCTTACTGCTTACTGCGGCACTGTTAAATGTTTGAGATACAGACTGTAAAGTAAAAATACATCTTACTGTGGCAGTTACTGCGTTGCAGTAATAACCAATCGTAAAATGACCGTGCTAACCGTAATCGTTGTTTGTACAGGATGCCGGAACTGGCTTTATCCTGTACCCATATACCGAATAGGTCTGTTTGTTGATGCGTTTCTGTACCCGTTTGAACCCGGCTTTACGCAACGCTTCCCCCAGCCGTTTTTCTGATAGCTGCATGGCGCATATATCCCGTAAACGTGCCAGTATTTGTGCCGTTGTCATAAAAAACTGGGGTTCTTCTTCCTCTGTCGGCTTCTCAAAATATTGCGTCAGCATTTCAAACTCGATTGTCTGCATCTCAAATTCCGCATTGTTCAGGTGCAGTTCTCCAATCTCCGCATCATTGAACCAGTAGCGCACGCCCTGACGGTACAGGTACATGATTTCGGAATAGACGTTATCCATGTGAATACTTTCTGCCGTGGGCTTGTCTATGTGCAGGACTTCAAACGGCAAAAAACGCCTGCTACCTGTCGGGTCGGTCAGGAACTCGTTGCCGTTTACCGAAGCCATGAAGCTGGCGAGGTGGGGGTATTCCTCTATGTAAACATCATACGGTCTGCGATACTTCACCGCCGGGGTGGTGATAAGGTTCTTCAATGCGTTCTCGTTCTGCTTGTTGAGTTCCTTTAACTGGTCGTCAATGTTGATGAACAGGTATTCGGCTATCAGTGTTAGGATGTCTTTACCTTGCGGGTCTATCTTTCCGGTAAACAGGTAGTTCTTAAGCGGTGTCGGGCAAAGGTTGTCCAGCCACCATGATTTGAACTGCCCCTGCTTGTCCCCGGTCAAGACCAAACAGGTATGGTTCTGACATCCCGTGTCGTTCATGGCGTTGGCTATCACACCGACAAGCCATTTCGTGAAATATTCCTCCCATTTGCCGGGGTTGGCTACCTGTACCGTGTTCAGAAGCCTGCCGATATGCCCGTGTTCGGCAGGATTGAGAAGCGGCAGGGCGTTGAAGTATTCCCGTATGGGATGTACCTTTCTTGCAAAATCGCTTTCCAGTATGGTACGGATGTTCTCGGCAGAGGTGACAATACCAGCGGTCGCATCCAGCCTGCGCCTGAACGAGTTCAGAACGAATTTTGTAACGGGCTGGTACAAGCCCGAAGAACTTGCAGCCCGGTATTCTGTCCGGCTCTTTACGGTATTGAACCGGAAATCGTACAGGACGTTCAACAGGCTTTCTATACGCTCGTTCTTTGACTGCCAGCTCTCGATGTGCCGTGCATCGTCACTTTTTTTCTTTTTCATCGGGAAGTCTGTTAGAAGCCGGGACATACTGCTGCTGCATCCACTTTTTGAGTTCCTCCATGTCGAAACGCAGGGTACGCCCACGCTTGACACAGGGTATCAGTCCTTTGCTGGCTAAGTGATACAGGTAATTGACCGAATACCCGGTTATGCCACTGGCAACGGATATTTTGACTAACACAGGCTCTTTTCCGTCCTGCCGTTCTTCGGGCTGTGCGCCCATGACCGGGGCAATCATCTTTTCGATGTTTGTAGCTAACACTTGAAAAGGGACCCGGAACAACATTTAAAAAGTGCCCCACCCATGGGTATGTTTAACCGAACAAAAT
>PPYF01027109.1_pt1 | contig 54973 bp, 49 predicted proteins | sample 1559871 | NCBI WGS metagenome assembly PPYF01 (sample SAMN08240021, study PRJNA423297) | Human gut metagenome, whole genome shotgun sequencing project.
AGGCATCCCCTCGCCAGAAGGAGAGAGGAGAATGAGAAATTCTCACCTCAAAGTTTTGCACTTCGATTTGGAATCTTCAAACCTTTTGTAAATATCGTTGTAACCTTGTGCGGTGTTCTCAATGTCGAAATCTGCGGCGCGCCGACGGCATGCGTCGGCCGTTTCGTTCCAAAGTTGGCGGTCGGAACAGAGCATATGTATTTTACTCGCCAACGCTTCGGCGTCACCGTCGGGGAAAAGAATCGCTCCGGGCATTACAGTACGGCGAAGTCCGTCGACATCGCTGGCTATCAGGGGGCGACCGGAGGCCATTGCTTCTACTGCGGCAAGTCCGAATCCTTCATAGTGCGTAGACAATACAGCAACATCGGCGGCTGCATAAAGAGATGCGACGTCGGGACGGGCGCCAGCAAACATCACGCGTTCTTGGATTCCAAGAGTTTTAGCCATGCGGATCTGTTCCTCAAGAGTGATCCCTGTACCGGCGAATACGAGAGCATAATCATCAGGAAGGAGTGAAAGTGCGCGGAGCACCGTTGCATGATCTTTCTGCGGACGGAATGCCGCCACCATAACTATGATTTTTTGTGTCGGAAATCTCTGTCTGATGTCTGCGGCGGGTATAGTTCCGGCAAAGGCGCTGAGGTCAATACCATTGGAGACTATGCTGATTTTATGTGACAGCCCTGGCATATAGGAGGACAGGCTGGATGCCGTTTCTTCTCCGCAGGCTATAATGGAACGGTAGCGGCTGTACATTATGCGGTCTATGGGGCACCACAGCTTGTTGTTTCTCCGCCGATTATCGGTATTGTGCTCGGTTGTGACGAGAACTATGTTGCGAGGAGCAACTGCTGCCGTGAGCATTTGGCAAGGTGTGTTGTGTGTATGAACTATATCGTAATGCCCTTTGATAAGAAAGCGGCGAAGACGCCCGGCAAGCAGAGGATTGTGCATGGCAGTTGCTCCGATTCCGAGTGAGTTTACCTTTATTCCACGTTCAGAGGCCAGACTGGTAAAGATACAATCCGTGCCGTCCATCACGAGCAGATCCACCTCATGTCCTATGGCGCGAAGACGCGGAATAAGGTCCAGAACAAGCCGTTCGGCACCCCCGGTGCGCAAGGAAGTTATGAAATGCAGGATTTTCATTTTTGCTTCAGGATATAAGGTGGAATACGCCGATACGCTTCGGACCGCACGAAATGAATGCCATCGCGCAAACCGCGGAAATAATTCTTGATGAGAGTAGGTCGCAGTGATGCCATTGCAATGGTTGCATTCCATACCGAACGAAGGGCGAAGCATGCGGCAGTCAGAGGTGACGGTGCCGGTTCGTAGATACTGCGGTACCAGATACAGAATGTGTTTTTAGTGCGCACGTACATCCTTCGGGCCATGTTGCGGCGAAATGCACTGCTGCTGTTGCGGCTGTCAAGATGTACGGCGCCGGAACCAAATAGTACAAACAGCGTTCCTCCATTGGCATAGAGCTTGTAGTAGCATAATTGATCCTCGCCATAAGCATAGCCGTTGTCCTCAATCCATCTCTCGTCGGCATAGTTCATTGAGATAAAGCTGTCTTTTCTCCACATTGCCCCAGGACCGGCGGCCGATTGAGAGGGATAAGCCTCACCGTCTTTCGGATTGCTGAGATAAGAGAATGCTCCGCAGCGGCGTATGCGGAAAGCCTCTTTTTGTTTCTTCGATGGTAGTACAAGTCCTACCGCAGCAGCGAACAACTTTCTTTTCGCCGGCATCAGATGGTTGGCAAAAGTGTCGGCGGCCACGCAGTCTGCATTATTGTCTTCCAGTGCATTTAGCATGCGCAGGGCCGTGTCCGGATGAAGTTCCACGTCGTCATCAAGCATAAGAATGCAGTCCGACGAAATCTCACTGTAAGGCAGCGCACGCTGGGCCACCATTCCTTTCGGCACGGCCACATATTCTTCACGGCCCACTCTGAATGTAGGCATTTCATGTCCTTCCGCGATGTATACCAATACTCGCTGCGGCTGCACGCTCTGGCGTGTTATACTTTCGAGTTGACGGCGATAGGTATCCCCGCCCGTTCCGAGTGTTCGTATGGCTATGGAGTAGGTCAGCATTATTTATGTATGCTGTTAAAGAGATTCATCCACATGCCCGCTACCTTCTGTGGGGTGAAGCGCTCACACGATTTTAGGGCAGCCTCGCCCATCTGTTTCCGAAGCGATTCGTCTTCGATGAGGCGGCAAATACGGTCGGCCATAGTGGCCTCGTCACCTGCTTCCACGAGATAGCCGTCCACACCGTCTGTAATGATGTCGCTTGGGCCGCATGGACAGTCATAACTTACGGCAGGTAAGCCCACTGATGCGGCTTCTGTGAGTACTAAGCCAAAGCCTTCAAATCTTGATGTGAGTGCAAATATTGAGCTTTCAGCCATTCTCTCCAACGGATTGCTGACGGATCCTGGAGCGACGACGCTGTCCTTGAGTTGCATCGCGTCGATAAGTCGCAAGAGTTCGCCGTACAAATCCCCGTCGCCATAGATATATAGTTTCCAGTCAGGATGTTGGTTAGCTACAATTGACCATACTTTGAGTAACGATTCGTGATTCTTAGGGTAAGAAGTTCGGCCAACTGTAACAACAGATTTTGCGTCGAGAGTTGAGGGTGAGACAGGTCCGTAGGAAGTAAGTGGATTGGGAATTATGTGTACTTTGTTTTTGAAACGAGTTTTTGTCCAGTGCTGCAGATAATCGCCATGTGTTAAAATGGCAATAGCATCATATCGACGAATTTTCCATCTGTAATCATATAAGTCGGTAAGCCATGCTTTTATGCGTCCGATAAGACTTGCGGATACATATTTGCGATAATCTTTTGCATAGTGAAATTCCCTTACGAGTGCCGGGTTGCATGGCAGTTTCAATGACGGTACAAGATATTTTTCAGACTGCCCTACCGAGATGATGACATCCGGTTTTATGGGAGTAAGAGCCTTCTCCAATGCTTTCTTATGGCGGTGGCGGAGGCGTGTTGCACTTTCTATGCGGTAGTACAGGCCAAGTTGATCTTTTGCATAATATCTTATCCCAAGATCAATTGTGCGCACGCGTTTGTCAAGTGGGAACACCGGCTCGGGATGCTTCTCGTCAATATCGGTGTATGCGATCCATACCTCATTGCCTTCAATAGCCGCAAGCGCGTTGGCTTTTGCTATCACTACCCGGGCAATGCCACCCAGATGGCTGATGCTGTTTATGCAGTAGACTATTTTCATTTTTCGGTAAGTTCTTTAAATAGCAAAAGCCATTGATTCATAATCCTGTCGCGCGAGAAATTCCTCGCTTTCGACATCGCCTCGTTTGACATGCTCCTACGCATGTCGCAGTCTTCAATCATGCGGCAGAGCGCCTCGGCAAAAGCCGCAGAGCGTTCCGCATCGGTATGCCCACGATAGGGAACAAGGAGCCCGTCGCGTCCATCGGTAATGATTTCGCGCGGACCGTCGGGGCAGTCGAAACTGATGCACGGCAATCCGCATGCCATAGCCTCTAAAAGTACCAGCCCGAAGCCCTCATACCGAGAACTTAATGCGTATATGGAGTGACTCGCGTAGGCTTGAGCCATATCGCTGCATACTCCTTTATAATGTGCGTTTTGCCTTATGTCGTCTTTGCTTAGACGGTTTAGGAGGCATTGCATAGCATTGCTACCTGACGGACAGTCGCCGTAGATGTCGAGATGCCAGTCAGGGTGCTTTTGTACTATGACGCTCCATGCGTCCGTCAGCAAGTCGAAGCCTTTTTCAGGAGATATGCGGCCTGCGGCGATTATGCGTCTGGAGTCTGCATCGTAATCTCCTAACGGCTTTATATCGGTAAAATTAGGTATGGATGCTATTTTTTTCGCTCCGGGCCATTGGGCGGTAGCCGTCTGCGTCAGCGTTACAACGCATGCAGCCCGTCGTTCGGCCAACGCTACCTTCAGTCGTTTGTAGCTCTGACGGCTTTCGGAACTGAACATGTAGTCACGCGATGAATGCGACTCCATGACGAGCCGACCGGGTGCGAACAGCATGGACAGGGTGAGCCAGGTGGGCACAACAACCACGATGTCGGGGTGGAACTGCCGCAGGATGCGGTGAATTTTTAGACTCTGCTTTGCTTTGAATTGTACACTCCCTAATAGTGATTTCGGCACAGGCAGCGCAATGTCGTACAATCGTACTGCGGAGTCGATATCATACGCCGGTTTTTGTCCGGGCGGATTGTTCACGATAAGGCATACATCATGTCCGGCCTGTGCCATAGCATTGGCCTTTTCTACGATGATCCTTTCAAGGCCGCCGTGAATGCAGATATGTTGACATGTGTATGCTATACGCATAATAGTTATTTTTCAGTGATTTCCTTAAATAGTTCTATCCAGCGGTCGATTATGGCGTCGCGTGAGAAGATCGCCGCCTTGGCTATAGCTTCCTGCGACATGCGGATACGCATGCCACGGTTCTCAATCATCCGGCAAATGTTTTCGGCAAGAGCCTCGGCGCGTTGCGAGTCGGAGAGTTTGCGGAATGGCACAAGGATACCATCACGTTCGTCAGTTATGATTTCCGAAGGTCCTTCCGGACAGTCGAAGCTGACGCAAGGTACTCCGCAAGTCATGGCTTCAAGCACTACCAGTCCGAACCCCTCGTAACGGGAACTTAAAACAAATATGGAGCCTGATGCATAGACCATCGGCATGTCATCAGATAGGCCGCATAGAGTCACTTTGTCAACAAGTCCCGATTTGTCAATCATATCTTGCAACATTTCCTTGTCTCTACCCGTTCCGTAAATGTCGAGTTTCCAGTCGGGATGGCTGCGAGCTACGCTTTCCCATGCTTTGATAAGTATGTCAAAGCCTTTCTGTTCATCGAGTCTGCCGACTGCAACCGCTTTCTTCTGGTCCGGGTTGTACGGTAAACATTGTTTTATGTTAGTGAAGTTGTTTATGCATACAGTTCTTTTAGCTTCCCTCCATTCTTTTCGATCATTTTCGGTCAGCGTAACAATTACATCTGACAGTTTTGTAACAAAAATAGTTTTAATGAATCGTGTTATAGGTGATAACGATAATGCGGTGGTTTGGTTCTTTGAACAATGCGATTCAAGAATATGATGACATCCGCTTTTGTGGTATGGCAGTGATATGTCGTAGGTAGACGATATTGTAATATCAATTTCATACTCCTTTACAAAATTCTGAATGGCCCTTTTGATATTATGTTTCCAATGAAGCCATTTCAAGAAAAAAGATATGGGTCTTTTTTTGATGGAGAATGTAGGATTGAAGACCAATCCGAGATTTATAACATGTATGTCTGAATTTACATAATATGCGGCTTTGTCATCCATATTGCCACCGGTACATACTATGAACACTTCAATGTCAGGGCGTTCTGCCAAGGCATTTGCTTTATCAATAATTATGCGCTCAATGCCGCCTTTATTGACAATGCTATTTAATATATAGGCTATTCTCATTTTGTCTTTTGGTAATGATGTTTTAGCGGTTATTTTTCATTATACTTTTTATGAATGGAATCTGACTCTCTAAGTAGGATTCTTTTGAAAAGTCAGATGCTCGCTTAATAGCTTCAACTGACATCTTTTTACGCAGGTTTATGTCTTCTATTAATGTCATAAGACTGATGGCAAGAGTTTCAGAACGTTGCTTGTCAGATAGATTCTCATATTTTGCAAGCAAACCGTTAAGGCCGTTCATGATAATCTCTGACGGGCCATATGGGCAATCAAAACTCACAACGGGCACTCCGCAAGAAAATGCTTCAATCAGAGTTAATCCGAAACTTTCATTTCTTGAACTGGAAACCAGTATGGATGCATCAGATAATACTTTTGGTACATTATCAGTATTACCTTTCAGTGTGATGCTATAGGTGAGTCCGATAGAATCAATGAGATTTTGCAATTTTAAATATTCGTTTCCTTCTCCATATATATCAAGATTCCAATCAGGGTATGTCCTTTTTACTATATTCCATGCGTTTATTAGAATATCGAAACCTTTTTCATGCTCAAGGCGTCCAATAGCAACAACTCTTTTTATGTCAGGATTGTAGGGGGTTATAGGTCTGGCGTTGGTGAAGTTCGGAATTATGCGTAGGTTATGTGCTTCCGGCCAATTTTGTGCATCTTTCTCAGTCAGACACACAAATACATCTGCTTTAGAAGCATATTTCACATTTTTCCTTCGTCTGAACCAAGGAATAAGGCAATTATTTTCATATGCTGTTCTTAAGAAATGGGATTCGTATACACTAACGCAATTCTTTATGCCAATTAAATTTGTGGGGTCATGCATCGGAACAACAACGATATCGTATTTGTTATCAATAACAACTTTTCGACATGCTTTTGTATGGCGTCTTAGCCACAAGAAATATTGAATGGCTATAATTGGCAATCCCAAGCCATATAGTCGCTTGACAGGGTGAAATTTCTGATTAATACTGCGTATGTTTATCCTCGGGTCAATTTTAAATACTGTGTTATTATCGTAATTTGTATGTGTGCATACGATTTCAACCTCTATGTCTTTTTGTTTACATAGAGCGTTGGCTTTGTCAACTACAATTCTTTCATAGCCGCCCTTTATATTTAGCCCACCTATAAAAAATGCTATTTTCATGCTTTGTGTTTTATGTATAGTGCAAGAATAAGTCCGGCGGGAGAAGCCAGCAGGGTGAGCAGCGGGCGGGGTGATGCGGCGAGCCAGCGGCGGTCGCGTGCCAGGATGCACGATGCCACATAGTGGATGGCACAGCGGAGTCGGTTCTTCGGTGTGCTGCGACGCAGGGTCATCTCCAGGCGGCGCAGTTTGGCAAAGCTGCGCGGAGAGTCGACGTACTGTCGGAAGATGCCGGCCGACATACTGTCGGCGCCTGTCTGATAGTCCACCCAGCACAGGTTTTCGTTGACAACGAGCAGCGGCCGGCTGTCGCACACCTGCAGCTGCATGTAAACCGGATTGAAGTTTTTCTCTCCGGGATAGCCAATTTGAGGCGCTACACGGCGTACAAGGTCGGTGCGCAGAGCAGTCTTGGTGTCGGCTCGGTGGATGCGGCGCAGATACAGGTCGAGAAAATAGCATTCCGTCATGTCATGCGGAAAATATCCGCCGATGGGCTTGCGGGTGTGGCAGTCGAAGTCAAGGCCGATAACCCCGGCATAGTTGTCGCCTCCTCGTTCGCGCCACGTGTTCAGAATTGTCTCCACCGCGTGCGGCGGCATGTAGTCGTCGCTGTCAACACAGCATACGAGTTCGCCCCGGGCTTCGGTATAGGCTGTATTGTAACCGGTATAGAGACCGCCATTCTCCTTATATATATATCGGATGTCTATAACCTTCTCGTCCAGCCAGCCCTGCACGAGTTCACGGGTGAAGTCGGTGCTCCCGTCGTCAACCACAATCCACTCGAAGTCGCGGCACGTCTGTTCGCACATGCTGCGGTATGTGCGTTCGAGCAGGTGTGCGCGGTTGTAGGTGGGAGTGAAAACGGTGAGCATTTGTTTACCAGTAGAGGGTGTTCATGACAACGGTGAAACTGACGTAAGCGATGAGTATCTGTGCGGTCTTGCGGTCCTGGTCGGGCCATACTCGCATCATGATGAGGGGGTAGGCTATAATGACGGGATACATGAACCACGAGAGGTAGGCGAAGCGGTTGGAATATGCGATACGGATCACAAGCACCCAGAACGCGTTAGCCAGACAGTAGGTGCTGAACAGCACGCGATACCAGTTCTCGCGCATGCCGCGGCGAATGAGCACAATGTATCCCATAAGTACTGGCATGGCGCTGTATATCAGGAAGTCCCAGCGGAAACCGGTCCTTGAGAATCCATCGTCGACATATGCTCCGGATGCGTAATTGGTCATACGGTCATCAAAATCCATACCTCCGAGCATGCCGACAAAGAAGTTTCCGGCCAGCAGCGACAATACTATGGAACCGAGCCAAATATACAATGCGACACGCACATCGCGTATGGCCCATCGGGAAACGACCATCGCCGCTATCGGCAGTGCTATGGAACGGTGTATGGAGAATCCCGCTGCGGCAAGCACGGCAGCAGGCAGGTATTTTGAATCGAGAAAATATGACATCGCCAGCAGCAGGATGTGGCAAGCCATGCCGTTACGCAACCCGTTTACGCCGAAGCTGAAGTACATCAGCGATCCGCACACGAATATCATGCCGAGCAGTGCATTCTTCGGCATCAGCCGGTAGACTGCCCACAGCGCGGTGAAGACGTAGATGAATTCAATTATTGTAAAGAATTCGGAGACGTCCATACCTCCTTCCTGACAGAGATACATCAGCAAGTTGAACAGCCATTCCTGGTGAAAGTCTATACCCGAAAAAATGACTTCGCTGTTCTCGTATGTAAGGGCGTAGTTGACGGTATCGCCGAATTCGCCGCTTACCGGCCGCATACCGAGCCATACCGTGAGCACGATGCACAGCGGGATGCAGAGCAGAATGCTGCTGTGCATGCCCTTCTCTGAGCGCGCATCGGTGGGCGATGACAGGTACATCGCCGCCATGATGGCTGCAAGCAGCGACACAACGCTCAGGAACAGGGGTTGGTATAGCGACGGTGCCATGACGCGGTCAGAGTTTAAGCAGGCGACGTATGCGGCCGGCCGCATTTATGCCTATAAGCCGGTGGGCCAGCCGTGACAGGCGCACACGTCCGGGCGACGAGTTGTCGCACCACGTCTTGGCATAGTGATGGATACTGTGCGTTTCCGGCCCGACGCGCAGACGTCCCGTCAGGTCGTCAAGTGGATTGAACCATTTCTCCGGATATACGGTGAAGCCGGCGATATGCTGCTTGCCGCGCCGGCATTCATAGCCGTGTTCCTTAAGCTTTGCGGTTGTGTGGGTTACAACAGTACCTCCGGTAAGTCGGCCATCGGTGTTGACGAAGTGCAGAGTAGCATAGTAACGCAGCATTTCGTCAAGGAACGGCATACCGGCCTCCGCGGCCATGCCGAGGCCTGGATTGACTTTATCAGCCTCCTGCCCCATGAAAGGACCCTCGGCGAGCACGTCGTCGAAACTTCGGAGCACTTCCACATCTGTGTCCAGATAAACCCCTCCGTAGCGATGCAAAATTTCGAAGCGCGCCACATCGCTGACGAACGCGTATTTGCCATTGTCGTAGGCCTCGGTGGTGTATGGCATCACGTGCACGTCATAGTTGCTCTCGTCCCAGCGCCGTATCTCCCAGCCCGGGAAGTGGCGCCGCCACGATGCTATGCATCGCTCGGCCAAAGGTGGCAGCGGCGCGCCGCCAAACCAGCAGTAATGTATGATTTTCGGAATCATCGTTCGGCTGGTGTGTCGGTCAGGCGTCTTTGTCGTCCTCGTGGCCGTAGCCGTAGCCGTAGTGCCCGTAATGATAGCCGTAGCGGCTCCCGTAGCGGTGGTAGCCGTAGTGGCTGAAGCCGTCGCCCGTACCGTTAAGCACCACTGTAAGGCCGTTGTACCTGCGGTCTTCGTACCATTTCTCTATGTCGGGGAGGGCGTCTCGATCAAGCAGGCCGGCACGCACTATGAAGAGTGTGCGGTCGACGTAACGGTTGATAATGGCGGTGTCGGCCACAATTTCCACCGGCGGACAATCAAGGAAGATGTAATCATACTCTTTCTTCAGTTCGCTCATCATTGAAGCGAATCGGTCCGACATAAGCAGCTCCGTCGGGTTGGGCGGGAGTTTGCCGCATGGGAGCATGTCAATGGCGTCGAGCCGTTTTATGTAGCCGGTATATGTTGGACTGCTTCCCGACAGATATGTCGTGAGTCCCTCGCGCGGATTGCCTACGTATCGCGACAGCGAACCCTTGCGCATGTCAAGGTCGATGGCGAGGACTTTCTTCCCGAGTGTCGACATTATGTCGGCAAGGTTGGCCGATATGAAAGTCTTGCCGCTGCCTGGGTTCATCGATGTCAGCATGATTACGTGGTGCGTGTCATCGAATCCGAGTACAAGCTCCAGATTGGTGCGCATGACACGGAAAGCCTCGTTGATTACGTCGCGCGAACCGGCTTTTACAAGCAGGACCGGCGTCTCTCCTTTCTTTCGCCTGCTGCGCCGCTGGCGCAGTACCGCGCTTTCGGAACGTGGCATCTTGCCATGTTGCGGTATCTCGCCGAGGAACGGTACGCTTATGTTCTCCAGGTCTTTACGCCCCCGGACGGCTGTGTTGGTAAACTCGCGGCCGAAGATAATCAGGCCCGGTACGGCAACGCCCAGCAGAAATGCCATCATGTATATGCCCCTGCTGTCGGGTGACACCGGAGCCGGCGAGCCGTGAGGCGGCTCGATGAGCTGGTTGTTGTAGGCAGTGAATGCCTGGGACAGTTCGTTCTCTTCGCGTTTTTGCAGCAGGAAGAGGTAGAGTGACTCCTTTACTTTCTGCTGGCGTTCGACACTCAGCAGATATTTGGCAGAACCGGGGTTGGAGGCCACTTTGGCTACGGCCTGTCCGTAGGTCGACTGTACGCTGCGTTTTTGCTGCGAGAGGCGAGCCATCTCATTGTCAAGTCCCTGCAGAATGGTTGACCGTATCACGGCGAGGTCGTTGTCGAGGTCTTTTACCAGTGGATTTTGCAGCGACGAGTTGGCAAGGTGGCTGTTGCGGCGCATGAGCATTTCATTGTAACGTGCTATCTGGCCTTCTATCGCGCCGTTGTTTATGCCGGTGTTGCTGGGCAGCAGCTCGTTCTCATGGATGCCTTGTGTGAGAAAATCGCGCACGTAGCGCACCATGTATATCTGGTTGTCGAGTGCGGTGTTTTGCTGTTCTGCGGCATTGGCCTGTCCGAGAGCCATGCTGCCGACGGCGTTGACATCGGGCATCAGATGCTCCGATTTGTAGTCGGAAATGTTTTGCTCCACGTTGCCGAGCTCCTGCTCGATGACTCCCAGTCGGTCCTTGATGAATTCGTTGGTGCTGATTGTGCGCTGGTTGCGGTCCTTTACCCAATTCTCATTGTAAACGCTGATGAGGGTATTCAGTATGTCGACAGCTCTTGCCGCCGACATGTCGGTATACGTGAGGTCTATGATAGATGTGCCTTTGCGTACTCTTGCGACAATGCGGCTGCGCAGCCTCTCGGCTGCTTCGTTGAAGGGTGTCCGCGTCACTTCGATGTACTCGCTTGTCTGCCCCTGTACATATGCAGGCGTTGCAGAAATTGTGATTTTCCCCATCGGAGTATTGGCTGGAGTGCCTAATGCGACATCTGTTTTGGCGTCTATAGGCTTGCCGCAGTACACCATGTCGCTGATGGTGGCTTTGCCGTCTTTACGCACATGAAGGCTGAAAGAGGCCGATGCGGCGTTGTCGATGCTGTCGAACCGAACGCTCACCGGGCTGTCTATGCCGTAGAGGGTGGCATTGTGGAATGTCCCTTTTTTGAAATAGTCAATATCGAGATGCATGCGCCGCACCACTTCTTCTGCTGTGGCAACCGTGCGGAAGTTCATCACCTCGTTCGTCAGGTTAAGGTTCCTCGACGTGACGATTTCCTGCATTATGAGTTCGGCATCGTTGTCATTGTTGTCCTTACTCTTAATCAGTATGCTTGCGCTGCGTTCGTAGGTCGGGGGAGTGCACTTGATGTACAGCCATGCGGCTCCGAGGCATACGGCGAGCGATAGCACGAACCATTTCCAGTTGGACAGCAGTAGGAAGCTGTAGTCGCGTAGGTTGAGTTTGTGTATCGAGAGCGAGTCGTTGCGGTTTTTGCGCTGCGGCTGTGCTGCGGGTGCGGCTGCAGCGTCGGATGGTACTCTTTCCATGATTATTTCACGAATATAAGTACGATAGTAGTTACCATCGATATGAGTGAGAACCAGAATGCCGGCTGGTGTGTGGCGTTGGCATTCCAGTCTGTCTCGTTGATGCGTTTTTGGTTAGGAAGCACATATATGAAATCGTCCTGCTGCACATAGTATGCCGGCGAGCCGTAGACGCTTTCCACTTTGGTGAGGTCCACGCGGTAGGGCACCTGCTGGCCGTCGACGGTACGCAGGACGAGCACATTCTCGCGCAGTCCGTTGATGCTGAGGTCGCCTGCTTCGGCAATGGCTTCGAGGAGATTGATCTTGTCGCGGTTGATGGTCTTTCTGCCGGGAGAGTTGACCTCACCTATGACGTAATACCCCATGTCGGCATAGTCAACGTTGACTATCGGGTCGCGAACAAGCTTGTTGGCAAGAAGTTTGTATTTGATTAGATTGGAAACTTCGGAACGTGTGAGACCCGACACGTTGATAGGGCCGAGTACGGGGATGTCGATTATACCCTCGTCGTTGACGGTGTACTTGCTCAGGTCGCTGGAATTTTCGCCTCCTCCGCCGGAAGTTCCGTTGAGATTGAACATCTGCACGATTTCCTTGTCGCGGCTGTGCACCATTATGCTGAGCTTGTCGCCGGGCTTGAGCCGTATTGGTTTGTCTTCCTGTAGGGCTATTAGCTGGTTTGGCTGTATGTCTTCGATGTAAACTACTTTTTGTGCCGAGTTGCATGCCGCGAGAGACATCATTGCGGCTGTGCATACTGCTGCAAATAGCCGCATGGCATTGCGGCGGAGCTGTGTTTTTGTCATTTAGTGTGTGTTTTGTCGATTTGTCAATTCGAGGATTCTGTTGGCGATCGATGCCTTGATGGGTCGGTTCATAAATGCCAGAGTGCCACGCAGGCTGTGAATGTCGGTACCTGCGAGGCCGTAATAATTTTTCTTCAGGAGAGATTCGGCTCTGGCTGCCGCTTCCTGTCCGTAGGCTCCGGCTGCCGAAGGCAGGTTGAGCTGCATCACCACTCCCATGTCGTGCAGGCGTGCGTAGTCGTCGCTGTTCATGTACATATAGCGTTCAGGGTGCGCGAGCACAATGCGGTATCCGTTGTGCATGATTTCTTCGAGCAGGCGGTACAGCCCGGCCGGAGGGTTGAAGTAGGATGTCTCTACCAGCAGCGTGTTTTTGCCGTCGAGAGTCAGCAGATCGTGTTCGCTCAGACGCCTGGCAAAGAGTGTGTCCAGCATATGTTCGGCTGCGAGGTGCAGTTGCATGGCGTCATCGCCCTCCTCGGCCCTGTAGGCAGTCAGGAGCTCGTCGAAGCGGCGCCGCAGGTCGGGCGTGGTGTTCGGATAGTCCTCCATTATGTGCGGAGTGAGCCACAGGCGGCTTACTCCCTCCTGGCGGTAACGCCGTAATGCGGCCAGAGAGTCGGCCATGGTGCGCATGCCGTCATCCACACCGGGCAATATATGCGAGTGGTGGTCGGCGAGGCCGTCCATGACGCCGAGTTGCAGAAGAGATTTTTTATTCTTGAAAGGCCACATCGTCGTGTCTTGTTCAGGATGGGCGCTGGCGTAAGTCGCAGCGCGTGCGTGAAAATGCGTTTTGAGCTGGTCTGTTATTATATTATGCAAAGTTAGGAAAAATTTGGGAATGTTTAACATTTTAGTCCTATTTAACATGTGCTTTTCACAAGCTTTTTCTCTTGCGTGGCCGGAATTATTTGTTGAGAAATTCCTTATTTATATTGACCGATAAATGAGAAATAATTCGTAACTTTGCGCTTGACAATAGCGTACAAGACGCACGTGTGCACTAAAACATTAATGTTCCAATACTTACGACTCCAATGAGATTCTTTTCTCTCACCAAGGAAATTGCAATCGACCTTGGCACTGCCAACACTATTATAATCCATAACGACAAGATTGTCATAAACGAACCCTCTATCGTAGCGCTTGACACACGCACCGACAAGCTCATAGCGGTCGGCAATGAGGCGCACCTGATGGAAGGCAAAGGACACCCCGGCATACGCACTGTGCGTCCGCTTCGCAAGGGCGTCATTGCCGATTTTAATGCTGCCGAGCTCATGATTCGCGGCCTTGTCAAGAAAGCGAGCACCAAAAGCAATTGGTTTTCGCCGTCGCTGCGCATGGTGGTGGGCATTCCTTCCGGCTCTACCGAAGTCGAGATTCGTGCCGTGCGCGACAGTTCCGAGCATGCCGACGGACGCGACGTCTACATGCTCTACGAGCCCATGGCCGCGGCTCTCGGCATCGGCCTTGACGTTGAGGCTCCGGAAGGCAACATGATCGTCGACATAGGTGGCGGCACTACCGAGATTGCCGTGATCTCTCTCGGCGGTATATGCTCCAACAAGAGCATACCCATTGCCGGAGATGACCTTACCGAAGACATTCAGAACCATATGCGCCGAGCCCATAACGTCAAGGTGGGTGTGCGCACCGCCGAACTGATTAAGATGAACGTTGGCTCGGCTCTTACCGAACTTGAGAATCCGCCTGAGGACTATGTGGTACACGGCCCGAACCTCATGACAGCGCTTCCTATGGAGGTGCCTGTGAGCTATCAGGAAATAAGCCACTGCATAGAAAAGACCATCAGCAAGATTGAGGCGGCTGTGCTCGGCGCACTGGAGCAGACTCCTCCCGAGCTGTACGCCGACATCGTGCGCAATGGCATCTACCTTGCAGGCGGCGGCGCTCTTCTGCGTGGTCTTGACAAGCGTCTCACCGATAAGATCGGAATCCAGTTCCACGTTGCCGAAGACCCTCTGCTGGCAGTGGCGCGCGGCACAGGAGTGGCACTGAAGAACATCGACAAATTCTCCTTCCTTATCCGTTAACGGGCCGCTACAGCCGTGCATGAGCTTATAGCGTTTTTTGCGCGCAACAGCAAGTGGTTCGTCCTCGCAGTCTATGTGGCGCTCAGCGTTATGCTGCTGGCCGGAGGCGACCCGTACCACCGCCATCTCTACCTTACGTCGGCCAATGGCGTGAGTGCCGCTGTCTATGGCTTCAGCTCCAATGTCACGGGATATTTCAACCTGAGGGAACGTAACGCCGACCTCAATCGCCGAAATGCCGAACTTCAGAGCGAAGTCCTGGCGCTCCGCAGGCGTATAAGCCTTGATGCGGAGCGCTTCTGCACCGACACGATGCCACTTGACTCCACGATGCAGCCTTTCAGCTTTATCGTCGCCAATGTCATCAACAACAGCATTGCCCGTCCGTTTAACTATCTTACCATCAATAAGGGCAGCCTCGACGGCGTAGCCCCGGAGATGGGTGTGATAGATGCGTCGGGTGTGGTGGGCATAGTCAGTGTGGTGGGGCGTCACAGCTCGCGCGTGATATCGCTGTTGAATCCCAATTTCCGCCTGTCGTGCAAGCTGCATGGCTCCGACAACTTCGGCTCGCTCGTGTGGGACGGCAACGATCCGGGCATCGCATTGCTGGAGGAATTGCCGCGACACACTGTATATCAGCCGGGCGACACCGTGGTTACCTCGGGATATTCTTTAGTCTTTCCGGCAGGTCTGCCCGTTGGTATCGTTATGGCTGACGATTATGACGATCACGAGAATTTCTTCACGCTGAAGGTGCGTCTGCTCAGCGACTTCTCGGCCTTGGGCAATGTGCAGGTGGTGGTAAGTTCCCTGAGTGGCGAGGCCAAGGCTCTGGAGGCCGGGGAGGATATGGATGAAGAACGAGCCAAAAAGGCTTTCAACTGAATGTCATTGTAACATTAACATAATCAATACACAAGCAATTGAGTAAAACCATTGTCAACAGTCTGATGCTCCTGCTGGTGCTGATTCTCGCCCAGACCGTGATATTCAACAATCTGGCTCTGTACGGCGTGGCGCTCCCGCTGGTGTTTATCTATGTGCTTGTGTCTCTGCCGGTAACTCTCGGTACCAACTGGGCCATGACTATCGGTTTCCTTTCGGGACTCGCCGTGGACATATTTTCCGATACTCCCGGTCTCAACGCTCTGTCGTGCACGTTGCTGGCTTTCGTGCGCAAGCCTGTGCTGCATCTGTATCTTCCGCTTGACGACGAGATTGGCCCCGTTTCCCTCGGGTTGCGTTCGCTAGGTGCGGAGGTGTATCTGAAGTACATGTTCACTCTGGTGCTTCTGTACTGCACGCTTGTTTTCACCATCGAGGCCTTTGAACTCTTCAACCTGCGCCTTTGGCTGCTGCGCATAACATGCAGTACCGTCTATACATTCGTGTTCATCTACGCTTTCGCAAGCCTGGCCGGACGCTCCCGCAATGAGAAAAAACTATAATCTCGAGAAACGCAAGTATGTGATCGGCGGTTTCATCGTGCTGATTGCTGTCGTTTATCTTGTACGGCTCTTTGACCTGCAGATAAACGATGCCCGCTATAAGGAACGTGCCGACAGCAATGCCTTTCTGAAAAAGACGGTGTATCCGTCGCGTGGCCTCATGTACGACCGTAACGGCGAGCTGGTCGTATTCAATCAGCCGGCCTACGATGTGATGCTGATTCCGCGCGATGTGCAGCCTTTCGACACTGCCGATTTCTGCGCGACACTTAACATTACGCCGGACGCGTTGCGCAAGCGTTTTGCCGATATGCGCGACAAACGGCTTAATCCGGGATATTCCTCGTATACTCCTCAGAAACTTATCACGCAGTTGTCATCGCAGGATTACGGACGGCTTCAGGAAAAACTGTATCGTTTCCCGGGCTTCTTTATTCAGAAACGAATCTTGAGGCAGTACAATTATGCAACGGCGGCCAATGTGCTCGGCAACATCCGCGAGGTCAATGCCGACGATGTAGAGCGCGACGAGTACTATGCCGCTGGCGACTATACCGGCGACCTCGGCGTGGAAAAGAGCTATGAGCCGTATTTGCGCGGTCACAAGGGTGTGGAAATACTTATAAGGGATGCGCGCGGACGCATTCAGGGCCGCTACGATGGCGGCGCGCATGATGTGGCTCCGGTCAGCGGCCGCGACCTGCGTCTGAGCCTTGACATCAAGCTCCAGCAGTATGCCGAATCGCTTATGGTAGGCAAGCGCGGCGCAGTAGTGGCCATCGAGCCTGCCACCGGCGAAATCCTCTGCCTGGTGTCGTCGCCGACTTACGACCCGCGTCTGCTCGTAGGACGCCAGCGTGGAGAGAATTACCGGCGCCTTGTCAACGATGAAACATGGCCTCTCTTCGACCGGGCTCTGATGGGAGCCTATCCTCCGGGCTCCACTTTCAAGCCCACTCAGGGACTGATTTTCCTTCAGGAGGGCATAATCGACCTGCACACTACATATCCGTGCTATCACGGTTACATTAGCGGCGGATTGCGTGTGGGCTGTCACGGACATGCCTCGCCGCTTCCACTGAAGCCTGCGCTGCAGACCAGTTGCAATGCCTTCTTCTGCTGGGGATTCAAGGCAATGATTGACCGCCGCAGCAAGTACGGTTCGTCGGCCAACGCCTTTGAGGTGTGGAAAAAGCACCTTGTAAGCATGGGCTACGGATACCGTATCGGTGTAGATCTTCCGAGCGAGAGCCGCGGTTTCCTGCCAAATGCAAAATTCTATGACAAATTCTATTCAGAGGGTCATTGGAGTGCCAACACTATTATATCCGTTTCCATAGGACAAGGTGAGATTCTCGCCACACCTCTGCAGATTGCCAACCTTTCGGCCACCATAGCCAACCGCGGCTGGTTTGTCACGCCGCATGTCGTAAAAGAGATACAGGACACGGTCATGCCCCCCGCATTGCTGGAGAAACGCTATCCGACGGTCGATGCCCACTGGTACGGCGATGTGGCCGAAGGAATGCGTATGGCTGTACTTGGCGGTACCTGCCGCCGTGCTGCAATCCCCGGCATACCTACCGCCGGCAAAACCGGTACGGCGCAGAATCCTCATGGCAAGGACCATTCGGCGTTTATGGGTTTCGCTCCTTATGAGGAGCCGCGCATAGCCGTAGCGGCCTATATCGAAAACGGTGGCTGGGGTGCAACCTACGGTGTGCCTATCGGTAGCCTCGTCATGGAGAAGTATCTCACCGGCACCATCGCACCCGAGCGCAAGGCCATGGAGGAACAGATGCTGAAATCAACATTGTATTATGCCCCTTCAGGAAAGAAATAATTTTGCAATCACGCTGCGTAACCTCGATTGGTTCACAGTAGTGGTGTACCTACTTATGGTGCTTGCGGGCGCTGTAAGCATATATGCGGCCAGTTACGATTTCGACGAGGCAAGCATCCTGAGTTTCGATGAGTTTTCCGGCAAACAACTGCGATGGATCGGTCTCTCGCTGGGGCTTGCGTTCGTGCTTCTGCTGGTCGATTCGCGCATGTATGAGACCTATGCGTTCCCGATATATGCCCTGCTGATGGTGCTTCTGCTTGTGACGCCGTTTGTCGCTCCGGACATCAAGGGCTCCCATTCGTGGATTGTATTGGGTCCCGTGAGCCTGCAACCAGCTGAGTTTGCCAAGTTTGCTACGGCGCTGGCTCTTGCGAAGCTTTTCAGCGGCTACCATTTTGTGCTCAATGCGAGCCCGTATAACTATGTGCGTGCCGTTTCCATAATACTGCTGCCGGTGATACTGATTCTGCTGCAGAACGAGACCGGTTCGGCGCTCACGTTCATGGCTCTGTTTCTGGTGCTGTATCGTGAGGGCATGAGTGGACTTATTCTATTTGCCGCCTTCCTGTCGGTGCTGATATTTGTGCTGGTGGTTAAGTTTGCCGAGAGTACTGTGCTTGGTATCCCCGGGGGAGAGTTCGCCGTGCTGGTGATTGTGGAGATAATAATTGCGGTGATGGCCGTAGTCTATAGCAAGCGTTTCGAAATTGCCCGCAATCTGGTACTGTGGTTCGGAGGCACAGGACTTGCGATATGGCTTATCGCCGGCGTATTCGGAGTGGAATTGCCGGGTATGGCTGTGATGCTCTCGGTTATCGGCGTTGCAGCGGTGTATGTGGCGGTTGAGTCGGTTCGTTCCCGTGCGCGTCGCCTGCTTACGGCTTCTGCCGCCGCGCTTTTCAGCATTGTGTTTATGTTCAGCGTCAATGCCGCGTTCAGTCATCTTCAGCCCCACCAGCAGACGCGCATAAAGGTCGTCCTCGGCATAGAGCAGGATCTGCGCGGAGCCGGCTACAATGTGAATCAGAGCAAAATAGCGATAGGGTCGGGCGGCGTCACCGGCAAAGGCTTCCTTAACGGCACGCAGACCAAGCTGAAATATGTGCCCGAACAGCATACAGACTTCATCTTCTGCACCATCGGCGAGGAACAGGGCTTTGTCGGCTCGTTGCTTGTGACGGCCTTGTTTCTTGCGTTGATACTGCGTACCATCACTATCGCCGAGCGTCAGCCGGGAGTGTTCTCACGCGTGTATGCCTACTGCGTTGCCTCCTATTTCATCTTCCATTTCTGCATCAACATCGGTATGGTGATAGGCTTGTGCCCGGTCATAGGCATACCGTTGCCGTTTTTCAGCTATGGCGGCTCCTCGCTGTGGGGCTTCACCATTCTGCTGTTCATTATGCTGCGCCTCGACGCCGGCCGACGCGGCCATCGCTGAGCGTAGCCTCATTCCTCCGCGCCCATGTCGGCAAGAATTTTGCGCGCCATGCGGCGGTTGCGGTTGTAGATAGTCAGTCCTATTGCTAATCCTATTGCAAGACCAACGATGGTGCCGACGAGCAGAATGCTATCGTCGAGGCTTGCGAAGTGCGCGAACAGCGGCACCAGAACTACGGCGGCGAGTATCATACCGGCGCAGCGTAGCCGTGCCTGCCACAAGAGCACTTTATGCACATGCCGCAGCGCCTCGTTTGTGGGCAGTGAAATGTAGTCGCAGCCGTCAATGAAGAAGGAAAAGGCTAAATTCATCACGCCCATTGCAGCACCTATGATGGCATAGAGGATGCAGATCCATTGCGGCGCGATTTCTTGTTCTTTCATAAGCATCGCCAGCATGGGCAGCATAATGATGGACAGTATGCCGGTGGCGCGGTAGCGTACGGCCAGACGGTGACGCCTGTTGCCGGCGCGTTCGGCTGCCAGTTTGCGCGACAGTTCGCGGTTGGTTTCGTCGAGCCGTTTATTGTCGAGTTTCATTGCCTGCCATTGGCTGCGTATGTCTTCGAATTCTTTGTCCTGCTGGTTCATATCCTAATCCTTTTCGGCGCGTTGTGCGAGTTTTTCTTTGATTCTGTGCAGACGTGTGGCTACGTTTGCCACGCTGAGACCCGTTACTGCCGCAATCTCGGCGTACGATTTATCGTCGAGCCACATCGTCACTATGGCCTTTTCCATGGGCTGCAGCGTGCTTATCATGCGGTGCAGCTGACGGTAGCGGTCCATTCGGCTGTCGGTTTCGTTGTCGGCGAGCGCTATGGCGTTCTCTATTGGCGTGTTGAGGCTCTGATTGCGGTTGCGACGTAGCCATGTGATGCATGTGTTGATGGCTGTGCGGTATATCCACGTGGATATTTTTGCCTCTCCGCGGAATTTGTCGAGTCCGGTCCATATGTTAGCGGCGACTTCCTGATACAGGTCGTCCACACCGGCTGTCGGTGAGGAATACACGTAGCACACCTTGACTATCAGGTCCTTGTATTCGTCCAATAGCTGCAGAAACTGTTGCTGGCGTGCGCTTGTATCTCTCATAACACTATATAAGACGCACGCATGATGCAAAAATTACACTATGGGGCAAAAAAAAATGTAATCTAACGGACATGCGAAAAGGCACAAGGCCGGAATCGGCCTTATGCCTTTCTAAAGAAGCAATGGAGTTTAGAGGCTGTTTAAAAACAGATGTTAACGCAGGGGCGGTCAATCTCCGAGCGATTTTTGTCGTCTGATGAGGGAGTGTTTTTAAACAGCCTCTTAGAGTGTCGGTGCGGGAGCGCGATGGAATGTCAGGTCGCGCTTGCCGAGCTCACACGAAAGGATGTCGTTGGATACCTTTACATCGTCGAGTTTGGAGTATTCAAAGAACTGCTTGGCGGCGATGCTGCGCATTGAGGTGAGCCAACGTTCGGCGGTGACGGTGCTGAGCGAGTCAATCATCGGCTGCTGGGCTCCTGTGAGCAGATTGCGGGAGAAGGTGACACCGTCGGGGTCGACGTTTATCTGGAGGCTGTTATTATCGAGGAACAGAAGAATGTCGTCATCTTCGCCGTCCTCGTAGCTCCATCGGCCGCTGATGGTTGCTGTGCCGGTTACGCTTACTTCGTAAGGCTCGGCGAATCCGACTGTCGCGCCGGAATCCACAGGCTGCGTGGCGTCAATAACCATTGTGACTGTCACCGGTCCCGACTGGGCGCCCTTGGGAGCGTCGAAATTGATGCTGAGCACGCTGAATGCGTCAGCGGCATATTGCATGTTGTCTATGTGTACAGGGGTGGCGGTCCACGTGCCGTTTATATCGTTGCGCTTTGCGCATGATGCGATGGCGAAGATAAGGATGGCTACGCTGATTATAGCTTTTGTTTTCATTACTAAATTATTTTTAACTTAGTAACAAACAAAAGGCACTATTGTTCATCGATTACGCTTCGGGTAGCGCCGAGGCTATGGCTTCGCGCGACTTGGCAATAAGCGGATGGAGGTCGTGGCCGGCTTCGCCTGCCTCGATGGGGCGGTGTATCGTGAGCGTGATGCGTCCGGGGCGGGGCAGCCATGCGGTACGCGGCATCACACGGTATGCGCCGTCAATGGTAACCGGCACCACCGGCAGACCGAATTCCACGGCCAGCGTGTAGGCTCCGCGCTTGAATGCATGCAGCTTGCCGTCGGGAGTGCGCGAGCCTTCCGGGAATACTACCACGCTGCGTCCTTCCGACAGCTGGCGCTCGGCGGTCTGCATGGTGCGCCGTATGGCCGATGGAGTGGAATTGTCGACGAATATCTGTCCCGAAACGGCGCAGCTGAAGCCTACGAGTGGTATGCGCCGGAGGCTCTGTTTCATCATCCACCGGAAGTCGTGATGCAGATAGCCGTAGATGGAGAATATGTCGTAGGCACCCTGATGGTTGGCTACGAACACATAACTGGTTGATGCGTCTATGTTTGAACGTCCCCGTACGTCTACCTTCACCCCTGCCAGAATGCACCACAGACGTCCCCATAGCGATGCAGGATAAAAACCCCACCACTTGCCGCCGCCGAGGGCGCATCCTGCCACAGTTGCCGTCGCTGCCAGTATTGTAGCTACAAGCAACAGCGGCAGCATGATGAAAATCTGATATATACGATAGAGGAGCATACTTTATAAACAGATAAACAGCCTTTTAGTCAAGTTGGATGTCTTTTACCAGTTCTGGCTGCAAAATGCGCATCAGGCGCAGGTCGGGGTAGGACTCAAGCCGCACATCGCGGTCGAATATCATTGTGTGTCCCTGATGGTAATTTATTCGGCGCCAAAACGGTGTTATGCTGTTGTTAGGATTGCCCGAACGTGCGAATGAAGCCCAGCAGCGGCTCATTATTCTTGCAAGGCGATTGGCTTCGGTGCCGCCGACACGGGCGAACTCTGCGTTTTCCGGGTTGTTGAATACGAATGGCATCTCGGAATTGCGGAAACTCATCATGTGGCCGTTGTGCAGCGGTGTCACCCAGCAGAACAGATACATATAGATCGGGGCGTCGCCTCGTTTGAGAAGTAGATCGGCCATGCGCAGAACGTGGCTACGCACTATCGTGTCCATCATGAGCACCTCGCATAGTGGACGGTCGGGATAGCACATGGCGAATGCCAGCTTTACGTCGTCTTTTTTGTTGCCGAATTTTTTATCCAATTCGGCATCAAGTTCTTCGTCAGAAAGCATGTGCACGTCGGGCATCGCCTCGCTGTCGTTGCCGGTAAGGTGATATTGTGTCGCTCCTTCTGAAAATGTAGATCCTATAATGAGGGGAATTGATGCGTCAACGTTGGCGCTGCTGTCTGTGAATACCGGTTTAGGCAGCAGAATCCCGTCTACTACAGGCGCGAAGCGTATGCGCGACGCAATGTCGGTCTTGAATTCACGGTTCAGGTCTTCCATCGCGCGGTTTGAAGCGGCAAGAATACTGTCGTAAGGCAGAACTGCCAGCTCTTCAGCCGAATTCACGCCGGCGTTTTTGATAGTATTGGCTGCAACGCGCCGCGACATTTCGGCTGTCTGAGTCATGCCTTCAAGTGTGCCGCTTTGTATGATCGCTTTGTGGAACAAGCCTTTGGCCGCCGGCATAGCCATCAGGGTCAATATTTTAACGCCGCCACCACCGTGGCCGAAGAGGGTGATGTTGTCACGGTCACCTCCGAACGCATTGATGTTGTCGTGAATCCAGTGCAGTGCTGCCACAATATCGGCCATGCCGGCATTTCCGCTGCCGTGATACTTATCTCCATAGGCTTCCAGGTTGAGAAAACCGAGGCAGTTCAGTCGGTGGTTGACGGTGACTACCACGACATTCTCGGTATTGGCAAGCTTATAGCCGTCGAAGCATAGATGGTGGTGCGAGCTGCCATAGTCGAAAGCTCCGCCGTGCAGCCAGACCATTACCGGGCGTTTGTCGTTGTCTTTACGCAGTGGCGTCCAGATGTTGAGATTCTGGCAATCCTCGCCCATGAAGAGCGCTGTGTCGACGGGTATATAAGGATTGCTCTTTCTGGATGCGGCCTGAGGCGAAATGCATCCGAAGCGTGTGCAATCCATAACGGTGTCCCATCTTTCAGGCGCGTGAGGGGGCATGAAACGCTCGGCTTGCGCGTATGGTACACCTTTGAATATAAGCACACTGTCCTGAACATAGCCGCGTATTTTGCCAAATTGTGTTTCCGCGATAGTGTAGCTCTTATCGTTGGAAGAGCTGCATGCTGCTGCGGCTATGGCAAGCAGAAATATGCTGAACAGTCTGATGGGTTTTAGTAATGTCATCAAATATAGTCCCATGCCTTTGGGGCGATGGTATTACAAAGATAGATAAAAAAAATGATTCAGCCATTTCTTTGACTGAATCATCACGCTATTGTCATAGCTTTGTAGCGGGACCGAGAATTGAACTCGGGACCTCCGGGTTATGAATCCGACGCTCTAACCAACTGAGCTATCCCGGCCGATTATGCCGCCGATTATTCCTGCTGCGACCGGTAGATAAGCCCACAAAGGTAAAGTCATATCGTATTTGAGGTTTTCTCCCCGTCAGCCTATCAGCTCGACGCCGATGCCGGGACGGTCGGGAATTGTCACTTTGCCGTCCACGATCTTTATGCCGTCGAAACGGTCGTTGGCGATAAGGAGATTGCCGTCGAGATCGGCCCAGTCGACCATGGGCGAGAGCTGTGCGGCGGCAGTTACGGCACAGCTTGTCTCAGTCATGCATCCGAGCATAACTTTCATGCCTAAAGCACGCGCAAGCACGGCCATTTTGTGGGCTTCGTGAAGACCGGTGCTCTTCATCAGCTTGATATTGATGGCGTCGTAAACGCCGTGTGCGCGGGTCACGTCGGGCAGACGCTGGAGGAATTCATCGGCCACGAGTGGCAGCGGCGAGCGCTCGCGCAGCCATGCCGTCTCGTCTATCATCTCCTTCGGCATTGGCTGCTCAATGAAGAGGCAATTCTGCCCGGCGAGCCATTCGCACATCTCCAGAGCCTGCTCCTTGCTGTTCCAGCCCTGGTTGGCGTCAACGCAGATAGGAGTGTCGCATGTGCGCCGCAGAGTCTCCACTATTTCCTTGTCGTGGCCCGTGCCCATCTTCACTTTCACTACCTTGAAGGGGGCGCACTCCTCAATCTCCTTACGCATCTCGGCCGGGTCGCTCTGATAGCTGATGGTGTAGGACGTGTTCGGCGTGTTGTCTGGGTTGAGTCCCCAGATTTTGTACCAGGGCTGCCCCATGATTTTGCCGAGGAGGTCGTGGAGGGCGATGTCGACCGATGCCTTGGCCGCGCGGTTGTCGGGAGCCACGCTGTCCATGTAGGCATGTATGTCCTCGATGCGGAACGGGTCGGTGAACTGCGCAAGGTCAAGGCTGCCGAGGAAGCGGCATACGCTGTCGACGCTCTCCCCCAGATAGGGGGGCATGGAGGCCTCGCCGTAGCCGGTGATGCCGTCGTATTCTATCTGCACCTGCACTCCGGGTGTGGTGGTGCGCTTGTTCTTTGCGAGGTTGAAGGCATGGCGCAGCTTCAGCTCGTAAGGCTGGAATCTGAGATTGAGGCATCCGGCCTTGCCTGTCTGTTTTGTCGGCGAGCCGAATGCGGAGAACGATATGGGCGACATGGCAAGTGCTGAGCCAAGTATGGATGTGCGTAGGAAGTTGCGTCGGTTCATGGATTGATGTTTGTGGAGAGTTGATTTTGTTTATCTGTCAAAGTACCATGGATGGTCGGCGGCTCGAACTATGCCGTCGGTTCCCTCGTTGCCGTGGATGCGCACGGCGTGGAGGAATGGAGTGGTGAGGTAGTCCTCGGCCGCGGGGTCGATGCTGTTTCGCTTTACCCGACCGGAGGCGTGGACGTAGTGGCCGTCGTGGTCGTAGATGGCGACGTGGGTCACGCGGCGCGTGTCGGCATTGCCGAAGAAAAGGAGGTCGCCGGCGCGGCACGTGCGCCAGTCGCCGGGTTCTATGCGCGTGCCCGTGAGTGCCTGCTGCGAGGCGTCGCGCCGCAGTATTATTCCGTTTGCCAGATATGCCGTCTTTGCCAGGCCCGAGCAGTCGAGGGCCTTTACCGAGGTGCCACCCCAGAGGTAGGGTGTGCCCTCCGTGGAGTAGGCGATGTCGAGAATCAGGTCGGCGTCGAAAGGTTGTGCGGCCCATTGCTCTACAGTGGAGAATGCTTTGGCATCGGCCCATCCGCGGCGTCCGTCGGGCAGCTTGATCTCCACGCGTCCGTGGCGCGGTTTGTCCACAGTGCCTTCCACTATGCAACCGTGCACGAGGTCAGTGACTACGTCGCGCGGACCCGTAGCCGTCGGTGAATTGTAGGCGCGGAGCTGATAGGGTGCGGTGACTATTAGCCTTGGCGCATGACGCCACGCATGCATTGCCGAATCTGACATAGCCGTCAGCGACGAAACGGGCGAGTAGGCTATATAGCCGTCGGGTGTCTGCACGCGCTGCCAGTCGCCTTCGCGCTCGCCTATCAGGCGCACGGGCATTCCCATAAGGGCCTGCGAGGCCATTTCGGCAGCGTGGCGCGGGCCTGTGCGCAGACTGGTTACGGATATGCGCGGAAGCGCCCACAGCGTGTCGGCGTACACCTTTATATTATTAATGTATGCCAAGCCTGTCTGTCGGAGTTCCTCGTCGATGGCTTGCCGCAGGGCTGCCTCAGTGGTCGTTCCGTTCAATTCTATGACGCCGTCGGCATTTTGACGGGCGTGGATGTCGGCCAGTGCCTGACGCTTGTCGGGGGCATACTGCCGTATGGCCTTGTCGACTATGCTATGAGCCACATCGGCGGGGCGTTCGATCGGAGAACATTCCAGTATCTCCATGTGTCGGCGGAACCCCGGATAATAGATGTTGCCGCGGGAACATTCCAGCTCGCCGGCCTGCTGGTCGACGGTCTCGCTGCGTACGAAACGTTTGGCCGGAACCAACGGGCCGCATACACCGCTGTTTGCGGCGAGGCGGTAATGGTCCATACCGGTGGAGTAGAATGCACGGGTTCGCGGGTCGGAGGCATTTTCCATGCGTCCGAACGACACGTCGACGGGTACCCAGCCGATACCTTCAAAATATACTTCGGCCCAGTCGTGGTAGTTGGCGGCTCCGGGATGCATCATCCATCCGCTTTCCCAGCGGGCGGGTACTCCGAGCGAGCGCATCAGCGAGATATACAACAGCGACACCTGGCCGCAGTCGCCGTGGCCTTCCGCCAGCACGTATTCCGGTATGCATTCCAGTGTGCTGTATTCGCGTGCTCCGGCCCACGGGAAGCGGCGGTAGATGTAGTCGTAGACGAGTTCACTCTGCCGCAGGGGGTTGGTCTCGTCGCCGACGATGGCACGTGCCAGCGAATCGAGCCGCACTATGTGGGGCGCCTCCATGGCCGTGTAACGGCGGTATGTGTCGCTCTCCTTGTCGTAGGGCTGCATCGCGGCGAGTATCGCATCCGGCGAGTAGTATTCGGCCGAGGCGATATATTCGACTGTTATGTCGAAATGCGTGTCCTCACCCTCCCTTACCGGCTGCTCCAGATAGACGCTGCGGTGAACGCTTGCGCCCGGGTCGGAAATGCTGTGTGTGGCGGGATGGCTCTCTACGAGGCGTATGCCCGACTGGCGCTGCGTCGGCCGCGGCATGGGCAGCCACAGACGCAGAGTGTCGCCCCGGAGCTCGTCGGAGTAGGGCACATCCACGCTATAGCGGTAGCGTATGCGGCGTGCTGCGCTGCTCCCCTCTTTTCCGTCTATGGCGCTTAGGATGCTGTCGACCTCGCTGATGCGATCTTCCGATGCAGGGGAGGTGCGTCCCGTGTAGCCGCCGTTCATGTCGGGATTGACAAGCGCGAGGTTGCGCGGCGACTTTACGTGCATGCGCTTCTGCCCGTCTATGTCGCGTACCTCGAGGTATCGTTTGGCGATGAAGCGGTTGATGTCGGCGTCGGTGATGCCGGGGTGCAGCTGCCTGACGCGCTTTGAGCCTTCCTTGAGTGTGAGGCTGAAGTCGGCGCGTGTGCGTGCCTCGATTGCGGCGGCCGAATCGTTTTCGAGCCATGCGGGTGGGGCGCCTGCGGCGGTGACAGACGAGGCTATTGCGATAATTGCGGGGAGGATGGCGTTTTTCATTCAGGTGTTAGCTTTATTGCAGTGTCATGACACCGAAAAACTCCGGACGGTGGAAATCGGGCGTCGGAGTAGGTATGGGATTCCAGCTCAGGTAGTGTGGCTGCGATGTGGCCGAGGCGCATTTGTAGAAGTTGCCGCGCATCTCCACCGGTTTGCCTTCGTAGCTTACGCCTATGAGGTCAAGCGGAATGACCGTCAGCAGATTCCACGAGAATATGCCTTCCAGCTCCCGGAACGGCCGGTTGCCGCAGCTTGCTATGCGTTGCACGCGCGCGAGCTCGTCGGGAGTGAGGCGCACCGGCTCGTTGCGTGTCAAGCGGTGTGAGGCATTTAGTGTGCCTATGCAGTTGAACTCGAAGTTCCAGTATTCGCCGCCCTCATGCGGCTGAACGAAAAATTCCACGCATGAGTCGCCGCATACGGGCCCTAAATCCTCGTACACCTCCGCGCGCAGGAAATTTGTGCGTGAGAAGAAATCGATGTACAGGTTTTTCCCGCTGTGCGCTATGGTGAATGACGACAGCGGATGGTACGGAAACATGCCGGGCCAGTTGTTGCAGCCTATGATGCGGCGTTCGCCTCCTGCCTCGAGGGTGGCTATTATTGTGTCCGGATTGTCGCACGCATCCAGGGCGGGCAGGAAGGGAACTGTGAGAGAGTTGGTGTTGTCCATGTCAGAGCGAGAAGTAGGTTTTAAGGGCCACGCCGACACCCACGAGAGCCATTCCTATGAGTATGGTGCCGATAATGCGGTTGAAGAGCCACATCGAGCGCACGTTGAAGCGGCGTCGCAGCTTGTTGACTATCCAGGTGATACCGTACCACCACGCCAACGCGCCTCCGAGGATGGAGAGATAGGCTGATATGTAGTGGTGCACGCCGAATTCCGGCAGTATGAAGTTGAAACGGGCAAATAGGCCTATTATGAAAAAGAGTATCAGCGGATTGCTGAATGTCAGCAGGAAGCCGCTGACGAGGTCGCCCCAGTAGCTGCTTCCGGCCGCTTTCACTACGGCTTCCGTGCCGGGCGCTGCTTTCAGCGAACGTGTGGGATTTTTGCGGAACAGGTATAAGCCGAATGCGGCCAGCACGAATCCGCCGACGAATTGCAGCAACAGCTGATGCTTGTCGATAAGGTCGGTGATGAAGCTCAGGCCGAAGCCTGTAAGCAGACAATAGAACAGATCGCTCACCGACGCGCCGACGCCCGTGAACATGCCCGGCCAGCGGCCTTTGCTGAGTGTCCGCTGTATTACGAGCATGCCTATGGGGCCCATCGGCGCCGAGATAAGCACTCCGATGAGAAGCCCTCGCGGCAATATGTACAATATCTGCTCCATGCAAAAAACAAAGTTAGCACAATTTTCAAGATTTTTACAGTAGTTCGTATGCAAAAAATGTAAAAAATGTTCAATAACATAATAAGAGAGATGCGTCGTAGCGGCGCATCTCTCGTCGGATAAGTATGTAAATGCTGTATTACTTAGTGCTTGTGATTCTCATTTCGTTTTTCTGAGTGTCGACGGTGATCGAAGCAATATCGCCCGGACTCATCGCGTTCAGTTCCGATACGCCTATGGTTTTTCCGTCAAGAAAAATCTTCATGCCTTCGGGTAGGGCTGACTGTTTCCCGTTGAGCCCTATGGATATGGTCTTAGTGCCGGCCTGGGTCGTGCTAACTCGCACTGCCGAGGATTGAGTGTTATTGAAGAAGTCTTCAAGGTTGAACGGAATCTCGAACCCGTTTACAGTCAGGGTCATGGAGGTGTTCTCAAATACGCTTATGAACGGGAATTTGGCCGTGATGACGGCCTCACCGTCAGTCATGCTGCAATTCAGCCCGTTGGCCTTATATGTTCTGCCTGCCGTTGTGAATGTGCCGCCGGATACCGTAAGATTGTCACCAAGGCCCTTGCCCTTGATGGTGACGGTGGTTGCGTTTCCGTTGTTGTTGATGTTCGTGACTTTAAAAAACTGGACGGAAGTACCGGTGACTGACGGATTTTCGTTATCTTTGCTGACTGAAACATCGCAACTGCTGATTGTTGACACGGCAGCGCGCACGGCCGGCATCCCTGCCACGCCGAGTGCCAACGCGAGCATCGGCACAAGTGCGAGGGCTTTCAATTTACGCCCCGCACCACTCTTTTCTTTGTACATCATGGTGATACGTTTTTTAAGTTTACTATGATTCAGGCTGTTGGCTAAGGACGGGAATCTGGCGCCGACAGCCTTTTTTATCAATAACATCTGGTATTCCTGCGGGTCGTGACCGTGGTCGATAACGGCCATGTCGGCCTGATATTCATGCACGAGCATCAGTTCGTCGCGCATAAGCCATGCCGCGGGGTTGAACCAGTTGACGATACACACTGCCTGAGCTATGAGCAGGTCGATCCAATGGCGTGACCTCACATGCTTTAACTCGTGCGTGGCTATTGCAAGGCAATGACTGTCATAGTCTTTATGGCTGAGCACTACGTAGTGCATCCAGCTGAATGGTGCGAAACGTTCGTCGTCGGTTACCACTAACGTATATCCTTTCTTTTCGATTTGTTTTCCGGAACGGATTACGTTGGTGAGCCTTACCCACGTGACAATTGTCCTGACAGTCACTACAATCATGCCCGACAGAAATATCCACACAAGCACGGTGCCCCACAGCGGTTCTGAATGCGGTGTTGCAGCCATTGCGAGAGCCTCTGCGCTTTCCGTGGCTTGCGGTTGAGCGTTTCCCGGTGCATTCAGTATGAGAAGCAGATAAATCGCAGGCAACGTCAGAAACGACACTGCGTATATGAACAGCAGTACGCCGCGGTTGAAGCCGTGCTGATTGTCCCTCGCCAGAAAAAGGCGGTAGGCAAGGTACATCGCCAGCATCAGCAGGCCGCTTATAATCGAGTATGACAGAAATCCTCCCATTTTATTTTCCTTTGTTTTGAATGAGTTCGAGTAGCTCTTTCAATTCATCTGCGGATATTTTGTCTTCGGCGACCAAGGCCGACACAGCGCCGTAATAGCTTCCGCCGAAATAATTACTGATAAAATTACCGAAACTGCGGCTTCTGAAGCTCTCCTTTTTTACTGTTGCATAATATTGGAAAGAACCGCCTGTCTCGTCGTGACTCACGAAGCCCTTTGCCTCCAGCCGGCGCACCACTGTCGACACGGTATTGAAGTGCGGTTTAGGGTCGGGATACAGTTCTACGAGCTTGCTTATCGCTATCGGGCCGTACTCCCAGAGCAGTTGCATAAGTTCTTCCTCTTTGGGCGTTAGTTGGTCTTTCTTTTTCATAACTATTTTTGTAGTTTGTACGGCAAAGGTAATAACTATTTTTGTAGTTGCAAATCATATATGTGACTTTTAACCTTCGTTAACTACAAAAATAGTTTGGATTCCTCTTTCGCGTGGTTACCCGTAATTCAGAACCATCTGCGCGATGTGCTTGTTATGAAGTAAATATCATAAACATTCGATTATGAAAAAAGCAGGCATTTTTTATGCTTCAAGCACAGGCCACACTGCAAAGGTGGCGCACAAGATAGCCGCCGCGCTCGGCGTGCCCGAAGACGACGTTCACAACGTGGCGGAGACTGCACCCTCGGTGCTTGGCGATTATGAGCTGAGCATACTTGGTTCGCCCACTTATGCTTCCGGCGACATGCAGTACACTATGGAGGATTTTGTGGACGGTGCATCGGCACTCGACCTGAAAGGCCATCGTCTGGCCTTCTTCGGCCTTGGCGACGAGACCATGAACCTGAGCTTCTGCAGCGCTGTGGGCGACATGGCGAAAGCGATGTCGCCCACAGGCGCGGAGCAGGTGGGGCAGTTCGACGCCAAGGGCTATGTGTTCGATACTACGGAGGCCGAGATTGCTCCGGGTGTCTACGCCGGTCTCATGCTCGACGAGGTCAACCATCCGGAGTTGACCGACACGCGCATTGCCGCGTGGGTCGAGAAGCTCAGGTAATGATTATTTCGGCAGGATAGCCAGCGTATCCGTGCCGAGTTTGTGCTTGACCTCCGAGTGGCGCTTCACCATCGCCACGAACGGGTCGGCATCAAAGCAGCCGCGCACGCTCACGAAATCATTGTCGGCGGCATCGTCCGGCGAGTCTATGCCGAAGCCGGTACGTGAGCGCAGCGAGTATTCCTTGGCTGCATCGTCCAGCAGCAGGTCGTTGAGAGTGGTTACGCTACGTTCCCAGCGGTGTATGATGGCGGCCACGTCATCGCGTGTGAGTTCGTCGAGCGCTTTGCCGTACCAGCCGGCGAAGTGTTCGTCGACCCACGTCCATTCCATGTCGTAATACTCTTTGTGCAGCCTCTGCCAGCGCAATTCTATTTCTTCAAGAGTTGTGACGCGCTGCTGCTCGATGTCTTCGCAGAGAGCGTCTACTTCGGATTTCGGTGCTATGAGGCCGCACACGTCCACCCATTGTCCACGTCCTGCCAGATGGGTGCTTCGAAGGCGACGGCGCATTTCGTCTTCGTCGGCGCACGGCGTGGTGCCCAGACGGTTGATGATGGAGTTGCCCATGAACTTGTCGATGGCAAGCGAGTAGTATTCGCGTCCGCGTCGCAGCGCCCGTGCGTCGATAGTCATGGACTGGAACGCGAGCCGTTCGGCGGTGAGGCCTGCTGTGCGTTCCAGCGCGTTGAGCAGGTCGATGGCGCCCACCATCTTGCCTACCGTGAACGGGCTGAGTAGGTTGAAGTTGATGCAGTCGAGGCGGCGCGGGTCGCGGCGTTTGTCGCGTTTGGGCCACTTCTGCGCATCGCGTATTGTTCCGACGCTGCGCAGGTTGATGCCCGGTACGAGGAAGCTGCCGCCCCGGTTCTCTATGAGATAGGAGAACGGCAGACGCGAGGTGTCGGGATGGTTGACGTGGCGCCCCATCACCAGCGAGAACGCTCCGATGCGCGCGGGCCAGAGAATGTAGGAGTCGCTCGTGGTCTTGCTGCCTCGCTCCACTACACCCTGATGGATGGGGCCGAGCTTGTACATGTGGTTGCTCTGGTTGGAGCCGGAGCCTGCGTTAAGGAAAGAGAACATGCCGGCTATGAGCAGGCTCGACTTGTGCATCGTCACCGTGTAAGGGCCGCCGAAGATTGCCGCAGCCTCGCCGTTCTCGCATGTGCAGTTGGCGAAGAAAAGCGAATCGTGCGCCGAGAACAGGTGGGCCAGCCGGGTGGCCTGGCCGATGAAGCAGTGATTGACGAGCGCGCCGTCGTCCACGCAGCTGCCGGAGGCGAATATGAATCCCTCGGCGATGACGTCGCGGCCCACGCGCACGGGGTCGGCCTCGGAGCCGGTGATGGTGCCGTTCATCAGCCGCGTGGCGCCGCTGACGGTGGCGTACGCGCCGATGTTGACATTGGTTATGGAGCCGGTGTTTACGATGCGGGCCTTGGTGCCGATGCGTCCGCGCTGTCCGTAAAGTTCTCCTGCGTGTATCTTTATTATAGTGCAGAGGCGCTCCACCATCTTGCGGCGGTCGCGGTACATGGCTATCAGGTAAGCGGTATGCGCCGACATATTCTCGTATATCGGCACCTCGCGGCCTCCGGTCTCGTTCAGCACCGACACTTCCGTGCCTATGCCGAAACTGCTGTCGAGGGTGCATATCAGTGCATCGGCATTCTCGATGCATACGCCGTCGGCTATGTCGTAGTTGCTGATGCTGTCGGCAACGCGTCGTATGAGTACGTCATTGCCGACGCTGACATTGTGTAGCGTGACGTCGGAGATGGCGCTGTGGCGTTGCAGGCCTCCCGCCATGGTGAAAGTGCCTTCGAGGCGCCCCAGGCGGATGTCGCCGGAAAATTCAACGTTGCGGATGTAGTCGGGACGGAAGTCGTTGTCCACACGTACGCGCGTCCAGTCAGCGCAGGTGCAACCCTGTGCTTCCATCGCGCTGATCTCTTGCTGGGTAAGACTGCGAATCATAAGGTAGTGAGCAATTGCATGTTGGTTGATGCCGCAAAATTACAACAAAATTCGCAAATGCCCGGCATAGGAATGAAAAAATGCACGGATGCAGATACTGTTCCCGTGCATTTTCATTATATACAGCTAATTTCTATTTCTTCAGCTTGATTTCGACAACACCGTTAGGATAGTTGGGATCTTCCTTGCGCACGGTGACACTTTCGATTGTGTTGGGATCAATGTTTTTCATGTCAGAGCAAGGCTTGCCGTCGACGGTGATATAAGGCTTGTTTTTGTCGTCGGTGGTGGTGAGATTGACAACTACAGTTTTATCGGCAGGCTTTGCGGAAGATATGGTGCCATCTGCTTTCTTCATTGTTCCGTAACCTATGACCTGAACTTCGTCAAGGGTTTTGTCGGCATGCTTTTCAGTCGTCTTCTCTTCATTGCCTCCGCTGAGCGCGAAATGCACAGGTAAGGAATAGGTGCATGCCACAGGCCGGCCGTTCTTGTCGCTGGCGGGTATCCATGCGGGCATATTCTCTACGACGCGTACGGCCTCGGCATCAAGCTCCGACGATACGCCGCGAAGCACCGACACATCGCTCACGCGGCCGTCGGCTCCCACCATGAAGCGCACAACCACGCGGCCCTGCTCGTTGCGTTTCATGGCTTCGGCCGGGTACTTGATGTTGGTGGCGATATAGCGGTAAAGTTCACTCTCGCCGCCCGGATATTGCGGCAGCTTTTCGGGTTTTGTTTGCCCGGAAGCGGAAATGTTTGTAACTTTGCCCTTGGTCTCCGGCATGGCGAGTACTGAGGCGCTTTCTGCCTCAATGCTGCCGATTGCCGAAGCTACAGCGGGCGCGCTTGTAGCCGCTGCCGCCAGCATGAGAGCCGGCGCGAGTGCCAGCACGCGCAGACGGCGCGCGGCACAGTTAGTTTGTTTGTTCATCATAGTGATACGTTTATAAATATTGCTGTGATTCAGGCTGTTGGCGAGCGACTCCAATCTCACGCCGGCAGCCTTTTCTATTAGAAGTTGTTGATATTTCGCCGCGTCGAATCCTTTGCGAAGCACGGCCTCGTCGGCCTGGTTCTCGTGGACGGTGCGGAGCTCGCGGCGCATGAGCCATGCGGCCGGGTTGTACCACATCAGGATGCATGCGGTCTGAGCTACTATCAGGTCTATCCAGTGATGTCCCTGCATATGGGCACTTTCGTGTGCGGTCACTACGTCGGCATTGCACTGCATGTCTTGTTTCCCCAGCACTATGTAGTGCATGAAGCTGAACGGTACGGAGCAGTTTTCCAGCACGATGGTCGTGACGCCTTCGTGGCGTGTGCGCTTACCCATGCGCACAATCAGGGCAAGTCGGACGACGGAAAGAATTGTGAGTGCGGCGACGGCGGCTGCACCTGCGAGAAATATCGCGGGTAATATCCGCACGAACCATAGGGTCGGCGCCGGAGCAGCCTCAACAGTTGCCTGCGGCATGTCGAATGTGGCGATGACGGCAGATACCGACAGCGGCTGGTGCAGCATCTCGGGACATAGGGAGGACAGCGCAACGCCGGCGAAGCTCGTAAGATATATGGTAAGGAGTGCCGCGCGGTTCAGGCCCGGCTGTTTCTCTCCGCTGAGCAACATACGGTATGTAGCGTAGCCGAACAGGAGGAACACGCTGCTGTAAAGCGAATAGGAAAGGAGTGCGCCCATGGTTCAGGAATTACGTCGTTTTTCAATCATCTTAATTATCTCGCGCAGCTCGTCGACCGACACTTTTTCTTCCTCTACGAGTGCCGATACCGCTGAGGCGTAGCTGTTGTTGAAGTAGCTTTTGACAACCTGTGCCAAAGAGCGATCGCGGAAGTCTTCGGGACGGGCGGTAGCATGGTAGCGGTAGCCGGGTCCTACGGCCTCATGTCCCACGAATCCTTTTTCTTCCAGAATGCGCACTGTAGTCGACACAGTGTTGACGTGCGGACGCGGATCGGGGTAATGGGTGAGCATTTCCCGAACGCTCAGGGGACCGTACTGCCAAAGCATTCCCATTATCTCCTGTTCCTTTTCTGTAAGTTTATTATGTTTTGCCATAACTAATCTTTTAGTTGATGCGGCAAAGGTATAACTAAAAAATTAGTTACGCAAATTTTTGTGAAAAAAAATATCGTTTGAGCGTTGATTGCAAAATCTTGTGTATCTTTGTCGAATAATTGGAACGATGATAAATCGAATAATTAAAGAAGAAAATGTGCGCAGGCTGCACCGCCTGCTTGCCGATGCTCGCAAAGTGGCGATTATCTGCCATGTCGGTCCGGATGGCGATGCCGTGGGTTCGTCGCTTGCCCTGGCTCATGTGCTCGGTACGCTGGGCAAGGAGGCCCGCTGTATAATCCCTGACGCCACCTCGGCGCTCCTGATGCGGCTTCCCGAGGCAAAGGAACTGGTCGATGCCTGCCGGCATGCCGATTTCGCACGTACTCTCCTTCTGGATGCCGACCTGATATTCTGCCTTGACTTCAACGAGCCGCGGCGTGTCGACCGCATGGCCGATACTCTGCTGGCTGCCAAGGCGCCGAAGGTGATGATCGACCATCATGAGAATCCGACCGATTTCGCCACTGTAGCCATATCACATCCGGAGATGGCCGCTACGTGCTATCTGCTGTTCCGTGTGCTCTGCCGTCTGGAACTGCTGCCTTATATTGACGCTACGGCGGCGACCCAGCTCCTCGCCGGCATCATGACCGATACCGGCGGTTTCTCTTACAACTGCGACGATCCTGAACTCTACGAGGTCGTGGCCGAACTGATGCGCCACGGAGCCGACCGTCCGTTTCTTCAGAAATTGTTGTTCAACACCGTCTCCGAAAACGCCATGCGCCTGAACGCATACGCCGTTGATAAAAAAATGGAGGTATATCCCGACATGGGCGCCGCGCTGATAACCCTCAGCCGTGCCGAGCTTAATCGCTATCACTATTGTAAGGGCGATACAGAAAGCCTCGTAAACCGGCCGCTTGCTATTCCCGGCGTCATTTACTCTTGCTTCATGCGTGAGGAAGAGCATTATATCAAGGTGTCGATGCGCAGTCAGGGCGATTTCCCCGTGAATGAAATATGTGCCGGACATTTCGGCGGCGGCGGTCACATCAACGCCGCCGGAGGTGAATACCACGGCACCCTTGAGGAAGCCGCCGAGGCTTTCCGCAACTTAATGTCAGAAAATAAGCATAAATATATTAAGCACAATGCATAAATCACTCCTAAACATAGCGCTTGCCGCGATTGCCCTTGCCGGCGCGTCGCTTGCCTCGTCGTGCGAGGACTCCAAAAGCTATGCCGAGCTTCTTGACGACGAGAACCACTATGTGAACATGTATCTCGCCAACCAGCGTGTCGAGCCTAAGATTCCGGCAGATACGGTATTCGAGACCGGTCCTAACGCTCCATATTATCGTCTTGACGAGGACGGCAACATCTACATGCAGGTGCTCGACGCCGGCACGAAAGACAATAAGGTGAAAGACGATGAGCTGATATACTTCCGCTTTACCCGCTTCTCGCTTTACGGCTACAAGGGTGGGGTGCTGACAGGCGGCGTAGGCAACGAGAACGACCTCAGTTTCAACAACACGTCGTTCCGCTACGGCAACTATCAGCTCACCAGCTCCAGTCAGTGGGGCGTCGGCATCCAGTATCCTCTGTCGTTTCTCCCGGTGGACTGCGAGGTGAACATAATCATAAAGTCGCAGTACGGACTGACCGAAGAGATCGCCGAGGTAGTACCTTATATGTATCACATCCGTTATTATCGTCCCAAGATATGACACTCATCAAATCAATTTCAGGTATCCGCGGCACAATCGGCGGCCAGCCCGGCGACGCCCTGACCGCGCAGGACATTGTGCGCTTCACCGCAGCCTATGCGGCATTCATAGAAAAGAACACCACGCGCACCTCGCGTCTCATCGTGGTGGGCCGCGACGCCCGCCTCAGCGGCGACATGGTGGCACGCCTCGTCACAGGTACGCTCATGAGCATGGGCTTCGACGTGGTGAACATAGGCCTTGCGTCCACGCCCACAACCGAACTCGCAGTGACGATGGAAGGCGCCTGTGGCGGTATCATACTGACTGCGTCGCACAATCCGCGCCAGTGGAATGCTCTCAAGCTTCTCAACGAGCACGGCGAATTCCTCAACGACGCCGAGGGCCGCGAGGTGCTCCGCATCGCCGATGCCGGCGAATACACATATGCCGAAATTGACGGCATAGGCCACGAGTATGTGAACAACACCTACAACCGACGCCACATCGACGCCGTGCTGGCTCTTCCGGCCGTGGATGTTGAGGCTATACGGCGCGCCGGATTCCGTGTCGCAGTCGATGCCGTGAACAGTGTCGGCGGTACGGTGATTCCCCAGCTGCTCCGTGCGCTGGGTGTTGCGGAAGTGGTTGAGCTCAACTGCGAGCCGAACGGCAAATTCGCCCATACACCCGAGCCTATACCCGAAAACCTCACAGGCATCTCCGACCTGATGCGCGGAGGCGTCGCTGATGTGGGCTTTGTCGTCGATCCCGACGTGGACCGTCTTGCCATCGTGCAGGAGAACGGCGAGATGTTCGGCGAAGAATATACTCTTGTCAGCGTGGCTGACTATGTGCTGGGACTTACGCCCGGTGCGACGGTGAGCAACCTGAGCTCCTCGCGCGCGCTGCGCGATGTCACACGTGCCCACGGCTGCCGCTACGAGGCTGCTGCTGTAGGCGAGGTGAATGTCACCACTAAGATGAAGGAGATCGGCGCCGTGATCGGCGGCGAGGGAAACGGCGGTGTCATCTATCCTGAGCTGCACTATGGACGTGACGCCCTGGTGGGTGTGGCCTTGTTCCTCACGCTGCTTGCCAAGTCCGGCAAGAAAGTGAGCGAGCTGCGTGCCACCTATCCGCCGTACTCCATCTATAAGACGAAGGTGTCGCTTGCTCCCACGCTCGACATCGACGCACTGCTCGATGCTGTGAAGAAACGCTTCGCAGGCGAGGAGATTACCGACATCGACGGCGTCAAGATTGATTTCGCCGACTCATGGGTGCATCTGCGTCGCAGCAACACCGAGCCCATCATCCGCGTCTATGCCGAGGCCGCCACTCCCGAGGCCGCACAGACGCTCGGCGAGGATGTGAAAGCCATCATCACCGGCATGCTCTGATTTATTAATATCGGTATACATACACGCGGCGAGGCTCCGGTCGGAGCTTCGCCGCTTTTAGTCGTTCAGTAGTCGTTGCGGCGAGGGTTGCGTGGAAACCATCCCTTGCGTACGCGCTGGCGCTGTTCGAAGATCTCAAGGATGCTCCAGAACGACGAAAATGCAGTGACACCAAGCAGAGAGGACCCGAACACGTCGGCCACGATTAAGGATGCGCCGAGCATCACGATGCCGAGCAGGAGGAACACCCACCAGCATCGCACGCCGAAATAGTATTCGCCTTTGATTACGATGGGGTGAAACAGACCTATTATGAGGAACGTGCATGCTCCGATGGCTATGCCGAGCAGATTGTGGTTTTGCAGGAAATCTATCATATTGTGATTGTCAGGCGGGAGTGTATTTCGCTTTATGGCATAGGAACTGATGTCCCAGGCGGCAGTAGAGGCATTTGCGTGTCTCGCAGTAGTTGCGGCGCAGGTGTATCACGGCCTGCGACGTGAACGCGTCGGCGCAGTGTACGCCGGCGCCCTCGAAGAGGCGCGTGATGGTGTTCTGTTCGGCCGGAATCTGTTCCAGAAATGAGACGGCGAGGCTTTGCAGGCGCTCGTCGCCGAAGAATGTGCCGTAGGCATGCAGCAGCGGAACTATGGCGTTGATTACCAGTATGTCGGTGCTCTGCTTGCTGAAGGCACGCGACGGAGCCGACCCCGACGGCGCGCCGAAATGGTAGCGTCGCACCCAGTAATAGGGCAGCGTTATGTCAAAGAGGCCCCGGGCTTCGTCAAGGGTTGAGACGCTGCATGCACGTGAGGCGATGGTGAAACCTTCCGCTACCATAGCCGCTAGTGCCGCTATGCGCCGGTGCGGAAAATTGTGCGGACGTGTGCGCGACATCCGCCACACCACGCCGTCGGGCGGCGTGAGGTTGAATTTGTGTCGCAGAAAAGTGTATTCGCGGCGCATTATCTGCACGTAAGTATCTTCCTCGCCTTCTTTCTCCGCAGCGTCGGGCAACAGGCCGGCAAGTCCGAACAGAAGTCCTTCCACGGCGCCTGGGTCGTCGCGGTGCTTCAGTAGAGTCCGCAGCGGCACACCCAGGGCGAGCTGCTCGAACGCCTGGCCGTTGAGCCCGAAGCCTAACGCTCTGGCGAGGGTTACGTAAAATGCCTCGGTCCAGTTGCCGTCGAGACGCTTTACGAGCGCCGTTATGCGGTCCGACTTTTCGTACAGCCGTTCAAAAGCCATAGCCGTGATGCAGTCGGTGACGTAGATGCGCGGTGCCTCCTTCAGCTCGTTGTAGCATGCGAGGCGGTCGGTGGAAGAGTCCACCATATTTACATACCGGTTGTGAAAATCGGGAGCGCACCGCATCACCATCTGCGGCAGCGTCCGTCCGTTGGCGACCGTTATGCGGCAGTCTTCCGCGCCCACCACATGCAGGATGACCGACGAGTAGGCCGGATCGTCGTCGTGTCCGTGGCGGTGCCAGTCGGAAGCCCGCAGATGCATCTCCACATTGCCGCACCACATGCGTTCTCCTATGCGTACTTTCGCGTTGAAGAAGTCGGGCCCGGCATCATGGTTGAGTTGTCCGGGGTCGACAATCTCCACGCGCTCGCCGTCGGTCGTGACCATATCGGCCTGCAACACGAGGCGGTGTTGCCACACATAGTGCATCAGTCGCTCCATTTGCGTCAAAATTAATTTATTTTGATGTGTTAAGCAAATTTTGCGGCGGAAAAAGTATTATCTTTGCAGATATAATCTATAGAACTATGGACATACTTAAGAAGGACATTCCGGTGGGCCTGTGCAGCGACCATGCCGGATATGAGTTGAAGAGCATAGTGGAAGGCTGGCTCGAATCGCAGGGCATAGCCTACCGGGACTTCGGCACACACAGTGCCGAGTCGTGCGATTATGCCGATTTTGCCCACCCGTGCGCATATGCGCTGGAGCGCGGCGAGGTTTATCCCGCCATCGCCATCTGCGGCAGCGGCAACGGTATCGGAATGACGATGAACAAGCATCAGGGAGTGCGCGCCGCCTTGTGCTGGAACGTCGAGCTCGGCAGCCTTGCCCGCCGCCACAACGACGCCAACTGCCTGGTGCTTCCGGCGCGATTCATCGCGCCCGAGCTTGCTATAGAGATACTTGACACATTCCTGCACACGGGCTTTGAGGGCGGCCGTCACGAAAGGCGTGTCGCCAAAATCCCGGTGAAATAAATACACCTTATATTATAATAAATAGAAAAGCGACAGACGGAGATTCAAACCGTCTGCCGCTTTTCTATTTACTGTGCTATATTACTTCACGGCTACCTTCTCGACGTGCGAGCCCTGCACGCGGAGGTACAGGCCGGCGGTGGGTGTGCCGGAGACGAGGCGTCCGCTGAGGTCGTAGTAACGTACCGGAGCTTCGCTGTCGCTCTCTATGTCGTTGATACCGCCCTGCTGGTTGGCGTATCCGTAAAGGCGTACGTTGCGGATTTCCCACGTGTCGGCTTTGTACTCATTGGAGCCGTACTGGAAGGCGAGCTGTACGCGCTTGCCGTCGAAGTCGCTGATGTCGGCTTTGCCGGAGTTGGTGAATGCCCAGCTGCCGGGCTCGGGCCAGTTGGCGATGTGGAGGCGAGTCCATTCCTGCGCGCCTTCCTCGCGGATGAGGAAAGAGCTGAGCGATGCGAGGTTGGTCTGGAACTTGGCAGCATGCTCGAAGGATACCTTGATGTCGCGGTAGCCGGAGAGGTCGATGACGGGAGAAATGGCGTAGGATATAGCTTCGAAGACGTTGCCGCCCACATAGGCGCTGCCGTTGAGGTAGTGCGAACCGTCGCGGTCGAGGGTGCGCCAGGACCATACGTAGGAGAGGCCGTCGGCCAGATGCTCGTTTTCAAAAGTCCAGTCGCACTCGGTGCCGTCGTAGTCGAGCAGCAGACGGAACATCACTTCCTGCTCGGCAGGCTGCTCTACATGCAGTATATAGGAAGCCTCGCCGCCCTTGTACTCGCCGTTGGCGTCGCAGGCGGCGGTGATGGTGACAGTGCCTTCTTCGAATACGGAGATCTTGCCGGAGGTGTTGACCGATGCGATGGAGGGGTCGGACGATGTGTAGCGTATGGGAGCCGTGGTGGCGAACTGCAGAACAGGGCTGTCGAAGTCTTCGCCGATTACGGCTGTGGCTTCGGCTACCGGCCATACGAGGCCTGCGTCCTTGAGCTCGCGTCCGTCGGGCACGCCGGAGATTTTAAGATTCTTGATTTCCCAGGTGTCGGCACCCTGTTCGGTCGACTTGTAAAGGAATGCCACCTGGATTGTCTTGCCGGTATAGGCCGAGAGGTCGATGTCGCCGCTTGAGGCGAAGTTCCATGTCCCGGCATCGGGCCATACGGGTATCTCCACCTTTTCCCACTCGGCGCTTCCCTGTTCGCGCACATAGAACCCGCAGAGCTGGCGCAGTGTGGTCTGGAATTTGGCTGCATGCTCGAATGTGGCCTTGATGCTCTTGTAGCCTGTGAGGTTGAAGGCGCTCCGCGATACCAGATATGATTCTGCGGCATTGTCTGTGTCGTTGATGAAGGCCGACCCGTTCATGAAATTGCGGCCGTCGCGCGATTTCCAGTGCCAGACATAGGTCATGGAAGAGGGCATGCTGACGACTTCCTCGTTCCAGTACGGGTCCATCGTCCATTCGTCCTCGTTCAGGCTGTTGAAGATGCTGACGGCATCGTCCGGCACAACGGGGTCCTCGCCGCCTCCGCCCTCGGTGACGTACTTGTACCAGTCGGTGCTCTTGAGGCCGTTGTATTCGAGGTATTTGTCATTGATGCCGCGCACTATCACTTTGCGCCCGAGATTGCCGATCTCGTAGGGACTGAGTGCGGTGCGGATGTCGCCTTTCGGCAACTGGACCGTGATGCACCGGGCGATGTCGCGCACGTTGGCGTCATCGGCCAGCAGCATGTTGGTTACCGGTGCCGAGGGCACGTCCCACTTGGGCTGGTAGACGCCGAAGACCTTGTCGAGGCAACCGACGATGTAGCCCTGGACGTAGGTGTCGGCCACCGGCTCGGCTGGTACGCCCTGCTCGATAAGCTGTGCCACGCTGAGGGGCTGCTGCTCGGAGCCTGTTGCCGCTTGCGCTGTGGCGGCCGTCAGCATCACGAGAGCAAGTGATAGGAATTTTTTCATAAAAGCTTGTGTTAAGGTATAAATATAAATAGGTAAAAAGCATATGCGTCGCGCCGCGCTCGGACATCGGGTTGCGGTGTCGGGCGCGGCGCGTCGTTATAATCATGTCTGGTGCATATCTATTCTCGCAATCGGAAGACTCTCAGTCCCATAAGCTTCGGATTCCGTTTGAAAAAATCAGCGACGGAACCCTCGGTAATCATGACACGTCCGCCCGACGACGAGGCGTGAAGAAGGTGCGGGACACCGTCTTCGTCTTTTATTATGATGCCCATGTGGGTGACGTCGAGGTCGGTGCGTTTTGCTACAAGGGCTACCACATCGCCGTTGGCGAGTGCGTTCTGCACTTCTGGCCGACGCAGGTCGGTGGCGCGTACGCAGGGGAATCGGTGGCTGCGGTAGCCGGCCTCTACGCTCTTGATGGCGGCCAGAGTGGCGGAGTCGCCCAGTGCCGGATACAGATCGCTGTGAGCGCTCATGAAGTCGATGGTGCGGACCACATGTGTGCAGTGCGGCACCCGGTCGGTTACTTCGTCAAAATTGCCGCGGTGCGAATTGTCGAGAGCCCAGTCCGAGATGTAGTGCAGCCGCGAGGGGTATCCGTCGAGATGTCCTCCGCGATAGCGTATGCGCTCGAGATTGTAGACAAAGTCGCGCCAGGAGCTGCGGCGTTCTGCCGCGGTATAGCTCAGTGCGAGCACTGTCTCCACGAAGGTCGTGCAGTCAAGCGAGTCGAGGCGTACGGTCAGTTGCTCCGGAGTGCCCTCGAGGGTGTGCGCAGCGTATGGCGTACCCACGAATTTCTTTGCCGTATAGGCGGTGCGTTCGGATGGCGAGGCGAAGTTGTGCGCGACTAAGTCGACGAGCACGTCGTTGATGCGCGTCGTGTCGGTGGCCTCATTGCCGAAACGCAGTGCCGTCACGGAAAAAGCGGCACACAGAGCCATTGCCGATATGACCTTGCGGAGATTCATTCAGATGCTCAGAACTGGGTCGCGGGGTCGAGGTTCGGCCCTTCGATATCCTTGAAATAGCGGTAGGTGTCTACTTTGAGCTCGCCGCATGCTGCGTCATCGGCCACGATGATGGCCTTGGGATGGAGCTGGAGCGCCGAGATTGTCCACATCTGCGATACACCGCCTTCCACGCCGTGGCGCAGTGCGCGCGCTTTGTTGTGGCCGTTGACCATCAGCAGCACGCTGCGTGCGTCCATCACGGTGCCGACGCCTACGGTGAGGGCTGTCTTGGGCACCAGATTGATGTCGTTGTTGAAGAATCGTGAGTTGGCGATGATGGTGTCGTGCGTGAGAGTTTTCTGGCGTGTGCGCGAGGTGAGCGAGGAGCCCGGCTCGTTGAATGCGATGTGACCGTCGGGACCTACGCCGCCCATGAACAGCTCTATGCCTCCGTAGCTTTTGATTTTCTCTTCGAAGCGGCGGCATTCGGCCACGGGATCTTCGGCATTTCCGTTGAGGATGTTGACGTTCTCGGTGGGGATGTCGATGTGGTGGAAGAAGTTGTTCCACATGAAGCTGTAGTAGCTCTGCTCATGGTCGCGGGGTATTCCGCAATATTCGTCCATGTTGAATGTCACGACATTCTTGAAGGAAACTTTGCCTTCGCGGTAAAGACGGATGAGATTGCGGTAGAGACCCAGGGGCGACGAGCCGGTGGGGCATCCCAGCACGAAGGGACGGTCGGCAGTGGGTTTAAACTCGTTGATGCGGGCTGCCACATAGTTTGCTGCCCAGAGCGACAGCTGGTCGTAATCGGGTTCGATTATCAGGCGCATAGCATTGCTTTGTTAGTAAGTTTATAATATAGTGAATCTTTAGGCTCAGGGATGCAATCGGTTCGCATTCGGTATACACCTGAGTGCGCTGCAAAGTTAATATTAATTTTTGACTTTTTTGCATATAAAGGCAAAAAGTAGCAGCGTAATTGTTGAATACTGAATATATGTTTATAAATGCAAAATAATCTAAAAATATTTTTCCAATTCAAAACTCTTATATACTTTTGCATCGTAAAAATGGCATAAGCAATAGCAATAGTATAACAATAAGTGAATCATAGGTTAGGGATGCAATCGCTCGTGAGGGTGGTTGCATTTTTTTGTGGCTGTTGCTAAAATAGTGTTAAAATGATCCTCCGGCTGTAATTATGGGGCATCGTCACGCGTCTTATGTATGATTGAAATTAATGATAAATCACATTATGGGTCACATCATCCAGCTTACTGATGTAAACAAGACATACCCCGGCGTGGTGCCGCTGCACGTGCTCAAGGACATAAACCTCACCATTGACCGTGGCGAGCTTTGTTCAATCATGGGCGCTTCCGGCTCCGGGAAATCCACTCTTCTGAATATACTGGGCATACTCGACACCTACGACAGCGGAGAGTATGTGCTTGACGGAACCTTAATCCGCAATTTGAGCGAGAATCGTGCGGCCGATCTGCGCAACCGTCTTATAGGATTTGTATTCCAGAGTTTCAATCTTATCGGCTACAAGAACGCGGTGGAAAATGTCGCTCTCCCGCTGTTCTATCGTGGCATAGGGCGCCGCAAGCGTAATGCCATGGCTATGGAGCAGCTTGAGAGAATGGGACTGGCCGACCGCGCGCACCATCTGCCCGGCGAACTTTCGGGCGGACAGAAACAGCGTGTGGCCATAGCCCGCGCACTCATCACGCAGCCTTCCATAATCCTTGCCGACGAACCCACCGGCGCGCTTGATTCGCATACCTCACGAGAGGTGATGAACGTCTTTCGTGAGCTTAATGCCGAGGGTATGACAATCGTCATCGTGACCCACGACCCCAAGGTGGGCGAGCAGACCAATCGGGTAATACGCATCAGCGACGGCCGGATAGAAAACGAAGAAGACAATGATTGACCTGATTCGGGAAATACTTCAGACACTCAGCCACAATAAACTGCGCACGGCCCTGACAGGCATTGCCGTGGCCTGGGGCATATTCATGCTCATAGTGCTGCTGGGCATGAGCCGCGGCATGTACAACTCGATGCAGCGCAACAACAGCATCGAGTCGTCAAGCTATGCCAATGTGTGGGGCGGCTGGACCGGCAAGGCACACAAGGGCTACAAGGAAGGCCGCCGCATAAGACTGAAAGAGGACGACCTCGAGCCCGTAGCCACGCACGGCGGCCGCAAGGTAGCTGACGCCACGGCCACGGTGAGCATAGACACGGCTACTGTGTCCACGATGCGCGAGTTCCTTACCGGCGGCATCGACGGCGTCTATCCGAGTGAGATGGTGCCCGACCACGTGGAGATGCTGTACGGCCGTTTCATCAACGAGCGCGACCTTACAGAAAAACGCAAGGTGATGGTGCTGAACGAGGACAACGCCCGCCTCCTTTTCGGTGCGGCCGACTCGGCCGTTGGGCGCCGTGTCGACTGCATGAGCCTCTCGTGGGCGGTTGTCGGCGTATATAAGAACGCATGGAGCCGTACCTCCTATGTGCCGTTCTCGACGGCCATGATGCTTCAGGGCAACGACGGACACGTCGACAATATCTCCGTGCGCCTTACCGATATGCACGACATGACCGACGCCGAGGAGGGCGAGGCAGGTGTGCGCGGCGTACTGGCTCAGCGCCACGATTTCGCTCTCGACGACCAGGGCGCCGTCCACATCTGGAACCGATTCGAGGGCTACCTCCAGCAGAATATGGCTATGAGCATCATGGAGATAGTGGTGTGGGTGATAGGCCTGCTTACGATGCTTTCGGGCATAGTGGGTGTGAGCAATATAATGTTCGTGAGCGTGCGCGAGCGCACGCACGAGATAGGCATACGCCGAGCCATAGGTGCCAAACCCCGCAGTATCCTGATGCAGGTGCTCGCCGAGAGCGTTGCCATCACCGCCATTTTCGGTTACATCGGTGTGTTTTTCGGAATTCTGGTGACGGAGGTGATAGACAAACTGTTCGGCAACACCGACTTCCTGTATAATCCGCGCGTCGACATCAGCGTCGCCATAGAGGTGACGATAGTGCTTATAGTGGTCGGCGCGCTGGCCGGACTTTTTCCGGCCATCAAGGCCACCAAAGTCAAACCCGTAGAAGCCCTGCGCGACGAATAGCCATGACACTTGCAATTTTCGACCTTGACAACTGGCGCGAGATCGGCGCCACACTGTCGCGCAACAAGACGCGCACATTCCTGACCGCTTTCGGCATATTCTGGGGCACGGCCATGCTTGCCATGCTGCACGGAGGTGCCATAGGTCTTGCCGGCACGATGTCCCGCAACTTCGAGGGTTTCGCTACAAATATGGCCGGTATCATACCCGGCGAGACGTCTATCTCCTACAAAGGCTTCAACAAAGGTATGCGCTGGAGCCTTACCACCGACGATGTGGAGCGCGCACGGCGTATGTCGCAGGGCATCGATCTTACCACTATGATTATAGGGCGATATGCGTCTATGGGTTATGGCAGCAAAAGCACCTCCGGACAGCTGACGGGTGCGACGCCTGATTTCTGGCATGTGCAGGAGGTGAGACTGATAGCAGGGCGTCTCCTCAATGAGGCTGACGAACGGACGAAAGCCAAGTCTGTTATAATCGGCAAAAACGTCAGCGACGAGATTTTCGGTCCCAATCCGCAGGTTGCCATAGGCAAGTATGTGAACATAAACGGGATGTACTATAAGTGTGTGGGCGTGGCGGCGCAGAAAAGCGAGGCATCCATCAACGGCCGTGTCGACGACAGCGCATACATTCCTCTGTCAACCATGCAGCTGAACTACAATACAGGCAATAAGATTGACTTCATGCTGTTTACTGCCAAGCCCGGTTATCTTCCCAAGGATGTCGTTCCGGACATCCGCCGGGCCATATGCGCCGGCCATCCCATTCATCCTGACGACGAGAAGGCATTCTGGGTTATAGACATAAGCGAGATGTTCGAGATGGTGGGAAATATTTTCACGGGCATCGACCTTCTGGCCCTCTTTGTAGGCGCAGGCACCCTCATGGCCGGTATAATAGGCGTCGGCAATATAATGTGGATAATAGTGCGTGAACGCACGCGTGAGATAGGTATTCGCCGCGCTATCGGTGCCAAGCCCCGCGATATTATTGTGCAGATTCTTTCAGAAAGCATGGTGCTGACGGCTGTGGCCGGAACCGCCGGTATCTCATTCGCATGCCTGGTGCTGTATGTGGCCGACCGCATGACGGCAGCTCCCGGCATGGCCGACGCCGGCTTCCAGCTCGGCTTCGGTGCGGCAGTGTCTATTCTTGTCATCTTCCTGCTGCTCGGCACCGTGGCCGGACTTATACCGGCGGTAAAGGCCATGCGCATAAAGCCGGTTGAGGCTATGAAGGACAAGTAGTTAAAGTATGAAGTATAAAGTATTAGGTTTAAATACGTGGAATAAAATAAATACAATTATATGAAGAAGTTTTTTAAAATTCTGCTTTGGACACTGGTCGGCGTCATTTTTGTCGGCACCTTTGTCTATCTGTTCATGAACTCACGGCCCAAGGAGGAACGTTACGCCGTGGTGAAGCCGTCGACAGGCGACATTGTGCGCACCACGGTGCTGACCGGCACAATCGAGCCGCGCGACGAAATTGAGATCAAACCGCAGATTTCCGGTATCATTTCGGAAGTGCTCGTGGAGGCCGGTGAGCTGGTAAAGGAGGGCGACGTGATAGCCCGCATCAAAGTTATTCCCGAGGCCTCGCAGCTCTCGTCGGCGCAGAACAGGGTGGATATAGCCAAAATCGCGCTGGACGACGCACGCGCCAAGTACGACCGCTGCAAACTGCTGTACGACAAAAAAGTCATAGCCCGCGAGGAGTTCGAGACGGCCGAGAGAACCTACCGTCAGGCCGAGAAAGAGCTTGCCGGTGCCCGCGATGCCGTGCGCATTGTGCGTGAGGGCGTGTCGGAACTGAACGCCAAGGAAAGCAATACTATGGTGCGTGCCACAGTCTCCGGTCTCGTGCTTGATGTGCCGGTAAAGGTAGGTACGTCGGTAATCCTGAGCAATACCTTCAACGACGGTACCACCATCGCTAAGGTTGCGGATATGAACAATCTTATCTTCAAAGGCAACGTGGACGAGACCGAGGTCGGTCAGCTTGCCGTCGGCATGCCCATGAAGGTCTCGATCGGCGCGATGCCCGAAGCCGAGCCTACGGCTGTCATTGAGTACATCTCGCCGAAGGGAACAAGCTCCAACGGTGCCAACACATTCGAAATCAAGGCCGCGCTGTCCAATCTGCCCGAAAAGGGCCTTCGCGCAGGCTATTCGGCCAACGGCACGGTGACGCTCAGCAGTGTGAAAGGCGTGCTCACGGTACCTGAAAGCGTGGTGGAATACTCCGGCGACAGCACCTTCGTGTACTGCCTGACGGACACAGTGCCTGTGCAGAAGTGGAACCGTACGGCCGTCAAGACAGGCCTCGGTGACGGTATCAGTCTTGAAATAAAAGAAGGTATCGACTCACTCGCGCAGCTGCGCGGTGCGAAAATACAGGAGATGTAAGGCTATGAAAGCACATGTTTTATTCCTTACCATATGCCTTGCGGCTTCGGCCTTCGCGGCTCGCGGCGAGGCCTGGAGTCTGGACAGCTGCATCAGCTATGCCCATCGCAATAATATCAGCGTGCGCCAGCGCGCCGTGGATTGCCTGAATGCCGAGTACGGCGTGACGGAGGCCAAGGACCGCTTTCTGCCCACGCTTTCGGCCGGAGCGCAGCAGAGTTTCTCGTTCGGCCGCGGTCTGACGTCGGAGAATACCTATGCCAACCGCAACACTCAGAACTTCGGTGTCAACGCCGGGCTGAATGTGCCGATTTTCCAGGGGCTTGCCGGTGTGCGCCGCCTGGCTTATGCCAAGGCCAATCTCCGCGCCATCGTAGAGCAGTATGAGGCCACCAAGGACGATGTGACGCTCAACGTCATGTCGCAGTACCTTCAGGTGTTGTACTGCAAGGAGATGCTTGAGGTGTCGACCGACCAGACGGCCCTGTCGGCAAAAGAACTTGCTCGCCGCCGTGAGCTGTGCGATGCCGGCAAGATTGCCGAACTCGATGTTCTCGAGGCTGAGGCGCAGCTTGCACGCGACGAACTGTCGGAGGTAAATGCCGACAACGATTACCGTCTTGCGCTCGTGGCTCTGACGCGGTTGCTCATGCTCCCCGACCCGGACGGCACATTTGAGGTCCTTCCGCTGGAGGAGGCCGAGACTCCGCTGCCTTCAGTCGAGTCGGTATATGCGCATGCTCTCGGCTCCAACCACGGAGTGCAGGCTGCCGAACTGAACGTCAAGGCTGCCGAACGGAATGTGTCGCTCTCGCGCACAGGCTATATGCCTACGCTGTCGTTCAATGCCGGACTTGGTTCCAATTATTACAAGGTTAGCGGCATTGACGGCCAGAGCTTCGGCCGTCAGATGCGCGACAATTTCAGCAAGAGCCTGGGCTTCACTCTCAGTGTTCCTATTTTCGATGCTTTCGGCACCCGCAACAATGTGCGCCGGGCCAAGGCCTCGCAGCTGAGTGCCGAGCTTCAGCTCGACGACATGCGCTCGCAGCTCTATCAGAATATTCGTCAGGCCCACAGTCAGGCTGTGGCCGCGCGCCGCAAGTGTGCCAGCAGCGAGGTTGCGGCGCGTTCGTCGCGCGCGGCTCTTGATGCCATGCAGGAGAAGTACAATTACGGACGCGCCACCGCCACCGAGTTTGAGCAGGCCAAGAGTGCGTGGTTCCGTTCGCGCGCCGAACTGGTGCAGGCCCGTTACGAGAGCATACTCCGCACCCGCATAGTAGAGTTCTACAATAAATAGTTAAACAGGCAAAAACCGAAAGAAGCGACGCATTTCTGCGCCGCTTCTTTCGGTTGGAATAAATGTCGTTATTTCAGCGTGCCAGCTTCTGCCTGCTGCACCATTTCGGGAGATGCCGTGATGTAAATTTCCACACGGCGGTTCTGTGCCCGTCCGGCCGGAGTGTCGTTGCTGGCTACATAGTCAGCCATGGGGATGCCCTTTGCGCTCAGGCGCGTGGGGGTGACTCCGCTGTTCACGAGATAGGTCATGACGGCGTCGGCACGCTGGTTGCTGAGGCGCTCATTTACGGCATAGCTGCCCGTGTTGTCGGTGAAGCCGTAGATCTGTACGTTGGTGCCGGGATTGTTCTTGAGGTTGACGGCAAACTGTGAGAGGTCGGTCTGAGCCTGCGGATTGAGAGAGTATTTGCCGGTGGGGAAGAGGATGCCGCCGTCGAATGTCACCTTGATGGCCTGCAGACCGTTCTGGTCGGTGGTCTGCTCCACTTTGGCCTGATTGGCGAGCTGCCGTTCGAGTTCCTGCTGCTGCTTGTCCATGCGGCGTCCTATGAGTGCGCCCGCACCCGTGCCTACGGCCGCGCCTATGGCTGTGCCTATGCCGGCGCCTTTGCCGCCGCCGATGATACCACCGAGGGCTGCGCCGAGAGCTGCGCCGCCTCCACCGCCTATCAGGGCGCCTTTTCCGGTGTTGTTCATAGAGTTACATGCAGTTTCTCCTGCCAGGAGCGAGGTGCCTAACACTGCGATAAGTGCGATTTTCAGAAATTTCATGATGATGAGTATTTTGGTTATGGATTAATTTGTGACTCTCATATGCTTTTACAAAAGTACAAATTTTGTGGCTTAATTGTTTTGTGAGCGTCGTTTTTTATGCTAATTTTGCATTACGAAGTCGAACGAAGAAACATTTTATGTTACCTGAAAGCCCTAACACAAGATCGTCAACAGGATTGAAGACAAAACGAGCAATGCTACTCGCACACCTGGGGGCTCTTGTGGCGGTGACGATGTGGGGCGTTTCTTTCGTATCCACCAAAGTATTGCTGGACAATGGTATGCATCCCGTGGAGGTGTATGTCTACCGTTTCATAATAGCCTATCTGCTTGTGCTGTGCTTCTGCCACAAGCGGCTCATGAGCCGTAACCTCTGGGATGAAGGCCTGTTTGCCGTGTGCGGCCTGTGTGCGGGCAGTATTTATTTTATTGCTGAGAACACGGCGCTGGAATACACGCTCGTCAGCAACGTTTCGCTGCTCACGAGCACGTCGCCGCTGATTGTGGTGATGCTCGTCGGGCTGCTTTACCGCGACGAGCGCCCCAACCGTGGCGTCATCATAGGGTCGCTCGTGGCCTTCTTCGGCGTCGCGTGCGTGATCTTCAACAGCAGTTTCAATCTGCAACTCAACCCCGTGGGCGATTTCCTGTCGCTTGCCGCAGCTTTCGGCTGGGCGATATACTCGCTGGTCCTGCGCAAACTCAATGTCAGTTACGACGCCTGGTTTGTCACACGCAAGACATTCTTCTGGGGTCTCGTGACGGCACTCCCGTTCCTGTATTTCGAGCCGCAGATCATGAACCCAGCCCATATAGTAGCCGTGCCGGCCATCTGGGGCAACCTGCTGTTCCTCGCTGTTGGCGCCTCAGTCATCGGCTATCTCATGTGGGCCCGCAGCGTCAAGAGCCTTGGCGCCATCACCAGTAACAACTACATATATATGCAGAGCATAGTCACCCTCGTCGTTTCGGCCATCGTGCTCGGCGAGCGTGTCAGCGCCGTAGGCTATACCGGCTGCGCCCTCATCCTCTTCGGCCTTTGGCTCAGCGACTATCTCGGCCGCAAATACACTGCTTGAGGTTCGTCAAAATAATATTTGCTACGCTTTTCGGCAGTATATAAAGAATCGCCCCGGCTTCTCGGCCGGGGCGATTCGTATGTACATTTGGCTCAGTCCTCGAATTCTATGAGCAGCGCGTCGGTGCCGACCACGTCGCCGGGCTTTACGAAGATGCGTTTCACGGTGGCCTCGCGGTCGGCCGTTACGTCGTTCTCCATCTTCATTGCCTCGTAGACGAGCAGGACAGTCTTCTTGTCGACTTTCTGACCCGGCTTCACGTTGACTTCGATTATGCGTCCGCCCATGGGTGCCGACAGCGTGGGACCGGTAACGGGCTCCTGCGGCGTTTCCTCCACAGCGGCAGCCTCTTCGGCCTTGTGTGCGGCTTCTTCAGCCTGATAAGCCTCGGCGCGGCGCTTGGTGAGGTAAGGCTTCGCAACGTTCGGCAGCAGGGCCAGCAGCAGCTCTTCCTCGCGGTTCTGCGCAAGTTTCACGCCTCCCATTTCGGGAAGTACCGGATTCTCAGGCTGCTTGTAGGTGCTGACGTCGTATGGCTTCTCCACGGGCGAACCGGTGATTTTTTCGCGGAATTCGGGAGCCACCGCAACGGGCGTGTGCCCGTATTCGCCTTTTACGAGAGAGATGAACTCGTTGCTCTTGGTCGTATAGTCGGGTTTGCCGCCGCGGCGGTCGATAGCCACCATCACGGCCTGCGAACCGACGATCTGACTCGTGGGAGTTACCAGCGGCACCAGTCCGGCGTCGCGGCGCACCATGGGTATCAGGCGCATGGCGTCGTCCAGCAGGTCGTCGGCCTTCAGTGCCTTGAGCTGGGCCACCATGTTGGAGTACATGCCGCCGGGCACCTCGGCCTCTTTGACGAGCTCGTTGGGCTTCGGGAATCCGAAGTATTGCTCCACGGCGTGGCAAGCGTCAAGCAGCGCGGCTTCGTCGCCGGCCTTGGCGGCAGCGACGGCGCGGTCCACCTGTGCCTCCACCTCGGCGGGCAGCGTGTCCTTGAGGGGGTCGAACGGACGCGGCATCTTGTCCTTGTTCAGGTCGAAGGCGGCCAGCGAGTGGCGTGCTTCGAGCAGGTGGTCGCGTATCTGTCCCACGGCCTCCATGTTCACATCTATCTCTACGCCGAGCTTCTTGGCAAACAGGTATACAAGCTCGATGGCGGGAGCCGCCGAGCCGCCGCCGAACCACCATATGTTCGTGTCCAGAATGTCTACTCCGTTGATGATGGCCATGATGCTCGAAGCCAGACCATAGCCAGGCGTGCAGTGCGTGTGGAAGTCCACGTCCACCTTCAGCGCGGCTTTCAGCTTGCCGATTATCGACGCGGCGCGCAGCGGGTTCACCAGGCCGGCCATATCTTTGAGCGTGATTATCTTCGCGCCCAGTGCTTCCATCTGCCTGGCCTTCTCCACAAAGTATTCGTCGGTGAAGATCTTCTCGGGCTCCTCCGGCTTCTTGCCGAGCAGGCGTGCGAAGAATCCGGGCTTCGGCAGCGATGCCGGGTCCACCTTCGGGTCTACGGTGTAGCATACGGCGCCGTCGGCTATTCCGCCGAGCTCGTTGATGAGACGTATGCTTTCCTTCACGTTGTCAATATCGTTGAGCGCGTCGAAAATGCGCATCACATTCAGTCCGTTGGCTATGGCTTCCTTGTAGAATCCCTCCAGCACATAGTCGGGGTAGGGCTTGTAGCCGAAAAGGTTGCGGCCGCGCGACAGCGCCGACAGCAGCGAACGTCCCTTCATGGCCTTCGAGCATGCACGCAGGCGGTCCCAGGGCGATTCGTCGAGATAGCGCATTACGGAGTCGGGCACGGCGCCGCCCCATACTTCCATGATGTAGAAGCCGGCGTTCTCGTAGTACGGCAGAAGTTTGTCGATTTCTGCCTGGCTCAGACGCGTCGCAAAGAGCGATTGCTGACCGTCGCGGAGCGTAAGGTCTCGAATTTTGAGTTTTCGCATATCCATCGTCTATTTGTAAGTTAGATAACTGATGCTGTATATGGGTGCAAATATAACGCTTTTATTTTAATTATGGAAAAATTTCTTTAATTAACATGCGTTACAACAAAAAATTCAGCGATTGAAGAAAAATATTCCCAAAAACAGCGCTTACTTAAAAAATAATGCGTACCTTTGCAGCGCAAATAAAGCAAGGAGCGATGCTCGAGTGGCTGAAGAGGCACGCCTGGAAAGCGTGTATACCCCAAAAGGGTATCCCGAGTTCGAATCTCGGTCGCTCCGC